>Ga0256404_1002099_pt1 | contig 45103 bp, 39 predicted proteins | sample RumenRJG_01DNA_FD_185990 | JGI IMG/M metagenome (GOLD analysis project Ga0256404, IMG submission 185990) | Bovine rumen microbial communities from Lethbridge, Alberta, Canada - RJG_01 | ecosystem: Host-associated > Mammals > Digestive system > Stomach > Rumen | place: Canada: Alberta | collected... | reverse complement strand
ACGAATTTTCAAAAACGGGGAGCCTGTCTCCTCTTTTCGTGGTGGCCGATCAGAAAAATTCTGAAGCTTATGAATTTATCGAAGAAATCTTCGAAAAAGGGCTTGATTTAAGTTATCAAATTTTATTACTTCCGCCAGTAAACCTGGTTGACGGAATCAGTGATATCTACTTCTTCCTTTGGCTTGTTCCGGGCGGGGCTTTGCCGGATTACCAGATTCATCGGTACCCTGGTCTGTATCAGGATCTGATCGTTATACTCTTTGTTTGTTATGCGAACACGAACAGGGCCACTATCAATATTGGTTCTTGCTGACAGAGAAAAATCATTCTTAGGATGATTCAAAGGATGCCTAAGAAGCAGTGTATATAAATAGTGCAGATACTCTTCGTTTGCGTAATCCGCGCGCCGCATTGGCGTATTGTCCATTGCATGTCCCATATAGTATTGAGAGTCTGTCAAGCTGAGGCCGAGATTGTATAAATGCGTCGCAAAGTTTCTGCGGAAAAGATATGTCGTAACATCCTTTTCCTGCAGATCTTCCCATGTGTTCTGAGTCTCGATCATGTATGCCGCAATGCCTGACACTTCCTGTTCCTGCAATTTCAGAACATCATGAAGAAACCTTTTTCCTGCAAGTGTCAGATCTTTCGAACGGCAAATCACACTGAATTGATTGCCTCTGCAGGCAATCGGAAGCTCATCTACGGAAGAAAAGGTTTTTCCAGAAGCATCCGTATAAGGAAAGCGGATTTGAGAGCAGATATATTCTTTCCTCCTCTGCAGATAATCAAGAAGAACAGGCATGATTGGCAGCCTTCGCGGCGAGTTGGCGGTCTTGCCGCTGGCCTTCAGAGTATTGTCACCTAATCGTACAGTCTCAAAAATCTGTACATAATAGCATCCCGGAAACTCTGTCATTTCGCGAATATCGCCAAACTTGAGCGGACACGTTTCGTTATTTCGCGTACCCAAAAGGAACATCAAAGTGAGACCGGGATTCTCGCCGATTTCCGTTTTTGGATCCAAAAGATACTTTGCTGCAACTTTCTCTTCTTCAATAGAAAGTGACTTACGGATCTTCAGAAAAGCGGCAGAACGGTCTTCAGTTTCCTTAATTCGATAATCATTTGCCGATCCCCACAGTGTGTTCGGATCAACTCCGATATTCTTAGGATCCTGGAAAAAGCACATGCATGGATCATAAATCAGATGCCGAATACTTGAATTAATACTCTGGTCCGAATACCCGCTCCGCACACGAATTCTGCTGATCAAATCTTCGATTGTTTCTTCATCATAGTCTTCAGCCGGAGTACTAATATCCACATACGGAAAGATATTTTCTTCGTAGCGCTGAATATATGTGTCATTGGTTTTCGGAAGATTATTCTTATTAATCTCATCAAAGTAGCGATGCGTAATGCCAATGAAGTTCATCTTCCCTTCCGCGGTTTTTTCCTGATATTTCAGAGAAAATGTAGCCATAGATTTCAATCACTCCTTCTTGATCTTTACAACATCAACATCGATTCCGTGCTGCGCATAAGCAAGAATATTCGTAAGCTGGCCAGCGTCCTCAACCGTAAAATCAAGCTCTGTGCAATGATCCGGATCAAGAGTTGAACGATAGTTCTCTCGCTCTGTTTTTCCTTCAATTACGGTTTCCTCCGAGCGTTCCTGGAACAATCGTGCAAAGCGATTCTGCTTAATATAAAGTCGATATTGCGACGCATCATTCTCCATATCGCAATAGTTTCTGGCAAAGGTTGAGTCCGGTTTATTTCCGGTCAGAAAGTCCACCTCATCTTTCTCATACGCGCAGTCTGATAAGGCAAAGTGGCGGAAATTTGAGCGGAAAATATCGCCGTTATAATTCCTCAAATCAATCTGCTCGAATTCCGATTCGTTGATCGGAATCTGAATTTCTTCTTTATCAATGTATTTTTTCAGAATGCTCCGGCAAAGGTGGTTGATCTGTGAAGGAGAATAAATCATGGTTATTCCATTAATGCGATGCTCGCTTCCTCCTCCCACAATCGCCAACGGAGCCATCTGCTGGATAGTATCAATACCCAGCTTTTCCATCTGACGATCGCGCTCTGTCTTAATATATTTTCCGAGCAGATCAGGAACCGGAATCAACCGATATGCTTCCCGTTTCTGAAGAGGATGAAATGAATTCCCATCGAAAGAAGCACACCGTCGGATGATAAGCTGATAGAAGGATGCGCCGAATTCTTTCACTTCTTTCAGATCCTGCCACTCAAGTGCGGCGACCGCAGCTGTTTCTAATCCTGTCGTAAGTTTGATCAAAACAGCAAGATATCTTGAGTCCCCCGCAAGATATTTTTTAGAGCAGACAGAGAACAAATCCTTCATGACATCACGTTGGAAATAAGAAGGAACCAGCGCGCTGCGCACCTCATACATCGCACGTTTCTCGTTGCTGACAGCCTCAACTGCATCATGAAGATCGTTGGTGAATGCGTAACCTTTCTTTACAGCAAGATCAAGAATCGCTGAAAGAATTGACTTCAATGCATACTTTGTTTTCTCCCCTTCATAACTCTGATATTTCTCTGAGAGGAGACGATCGACGGCGTCATTCTGAATCAAATCAGCAGTTAATGATCCGATTTCTCCATTCATCAGCTCATTAAAATCAGCGTTGTTCCCGATTAAAGAATCGCATTCAGGAAAGAAATAAATGAACGTCTTCAGAGAAACATCATGCGGTTTCAGTACCTTTTGATAGGCGGAAGAAATCTCATGACGAGTCGAATACCGCTTTCCCTGGTATTCTGTTTCCGCATATGGATATACCGTCAGCACCCATTCTTTTACATCGCCAGCCGGTATATTCCTGGCACTCTTCTGCGTCTGATACATTGTCTTTTTCTCATCGCTACCAGGATCTTTGATAAATGCGCGTACTCTCCGGCAACCATCGTCACCTGCAGATTCCGTGTAGAAAAGATGGACTTCATCTGTCAGATCAATGCGCTCAGCCCGATTTCGCTCAGCGTCCGATTTCCTCTCATAGCTATTAAATTCCTGTCGATAGACACTGCGGAAATCAAGATTTGAAGGGAGCTCTTCCATTGCCATTGACAGCACAAGAGGACGGCGTTCAAGGGCTTGATACTTCTGATTCTTCAGCAATCTGTACTGAGAAATCACCACATGATTCTCCACAGAGTTCTCCATCAATCGGAAGTAAACAAGACACTTTCTGGAAGGCTTTCGCTCATCATTAATACCAGAAGGAAGAATGGATACTCGTTCGATCTGCAGGGCAGTTTCCGTGAGCATTGATTGTATTTCCCCAGAGGAATCTTTCAGATATCCATCACTTGTAAACATGAGAAAACGATTCGTCCCGGCAGATTTCCGAAAAATTCCATACAAATCTTCTGACAGTTTTCCTCCCGGTTCACGCGTCTGAAACAGCAGAATATTGCGAGAAAACGCAGGGTTTTCTTCAAGAAAATCTGCCAGATGATCCACTGAAATATACGAACTCCTGCCTTGTTCAGATTTGCTCAGTATTCCTGCCTGCGCAGAATTATCGACCGCAAAAACGGTTGCGATCTTGATATTTTCTGCATCATTCCGCCACTTTTTCATGAACAATGGCGAAGGTAAAACGACCAATGCAGAATCCTTTTCTTTATTCAGAAGAGAAGTAAATTGATAATAAACATAATTGTTTTCAAGTGAGTAGTCGTTTGGAATCGAACCTTTCGGATCATTTTCCAGGCAGATCAATGCATCATTTCCGTAGAGCATTGCATCCGCAGACTTCCTGATAAATTTCAAACTGCTGTTAAAAATCAGCCGCGAACTATCATCCGTATTATGCTGCAATTCATTCAGAAATTTTGCCGGATTCGAGAACAATTGAAGCAGGATTCTTTCCTGATCCGTTTGATTTCCGTACGCTTTTTTAACATCAGAAATGAAGTTTAATACGTTCTTTTCAACGTTCAATTCTTCCGGCAGCTGAAGAGAAATCTGCGTAATGCATTCATAAAACTGAACGAAATCACGGTTGCTTACGGAAGGAAAACGGCTGCGATACTGAGCGCAGAAGAGCTGCCATGGCGATCGATTTCCATCCGATTTATGAACACGTTCACGCGTCAATTCAACACGAATTTCGTTTGAAATTACGATCAATTCCTGTAACTCTTTCTGCGTAAAATCCAAGCGATCGAAGAACGAAAAGGCCCGATGCTTATCTTCAATCAGATCGGGATATTCAAACCGAATCAAGGAATAAATCGAGCTGACCTGCTCTTTGCTCAATCTGGCATTCAATTTCTCCAGCTCAATCAATACGGGGTCTATGTATTCCATGCCGTCTCCTCCCCATGTTTCTTCAATCATAGTATAGTCATTTTGACACAAGCACGCTTTTAACGCTATAGCATTTTGCATGATATTTGTGTCATAAGAATACACCATATAGATCTTTTGGGTCAAAATTGGGTCAGCGGGAACGAAAAAACCCCGTAAAATGCGATGATTACGGGGTTTCAGAGAAAACGCAATTATTCCAGCTCAATGGTTCCGGGAGGCTTGCTGGTCAGATCATACATGACACGGTTGACCCCCTTCACCTCATTGATGATCCTGTTCATGCAGGTCTGAAGAACTGCCCACGGAATCTCTGCTGCTTCTGCAGTCATGAAGTCTGAAGTAATGACTCCCCTCAGAACCACTGCATAGTCATAAGTTCTTCCGTCACCCATCACGCCGACAGACCGCATGTTAGATAATGCCGCAAAGAATTGTCCCTTGCCCATATCAACTCCGGCTTTTTCAAGTTCTTCCCGGTAGATCGCATCAGCTTCCTGAACGATCTTCACCTTTTCTTCGGTCACTTCCCCGACAATTCTGATGCCAAGTCCGGGTCCCGGGAATGGCTGGCGATAAACCAGGCTGCGCGGAATTCCAAGCTCCAGACCTACCTGGCGCACTTCATCTTTGAAGAGAGAACGAAGCGGTTCCACAATCTCCTTGAAATCCACATGATCCGGCAGACCGCCGACATTATGATGAGACTTGATCACAGCACCTTTCCCGATCCCGGATTCCACAACATCCGGATAGATCGTTCCCTGAGCCAGATAATCTACATGACCGATCTTCTTGGCCTCCTTCTCAAAGACATTGATGAATTCAGCACCGATGATCTTCCGCTTCTGTTCCGGATCTGTCACACCCTTGAGCTTATCATAGAAATACTGCTGAGCATTGACCCGGATGAAGTTCAGTTCATATGGTCCTTCCGGTCCGAATACTGCTTCAACCTGATCTCCTTCATCCTTGCGCAGCAGTCCATGATCCACAAACACACAGGTCAGCTGCTTGCCGACTGCTTTGGAAAGAAGCACTGCGCATACTGAAGAATCCACTCCTCCGGAGAGCGCACAGAGCACTCTGCCATTGCCGATCTTTTCTCTTAATTCTCTGATGGTTGTCTCCGCAAAGGAATCCATTTTCCAGTCGCCGGCGCATCCGCAGATATCAAAGATGAACGTCTTGAAGAGTTTCTTTCCTTCTTCCGTATGCACGACTTCGGGATGGAACTGAACCGCATACAGCTTTTTTTCCGGATTTTCCATTGCCGCAATCGGGCATACTTCCGTATGAGCCGCAACTCTGAATCCTTCCGGAGCTTCAGAAATATAGTCAGTATGACTCATCCAGACGGTCGAGACGTCTTTCCATCCCTTCAGAATTCCATCCGTGAAATCCGCATGAAGCTCTGTATGGCCATACTCGCTCACCGGTGCAGTTTCTACTTTGCCGCCAAGTTCATATGCCATCAGCTGGGAGCCATAGCAGATCCCGAGCACCGGAATTCCAAGGCTGAACAGCCCCGGGTCGCAGGTCAGCGAATCCTCTGCATACACACTGTCGGGTCCGCCCGTCAGAATAATTCCCTTCGGATTCATCTCCTTCAGGGTTTCAAGCGAAGTCGTGTAAGGATGAATCTCGCAGTAGACATGATTCTCGCGCACTCTTCTGGCAATCAGCTGCTTATACTGCCCGCCGAAGTCCAGAACAACAATCTTCTCGGTCACCTGTATTTCCTCCCTTTGAAAAGAATGAGAAAGCAAAAGCTTTCTCATTATAACAGAATGAATTATTCAGCCTCTGCTTTTCTCACTGCTGCCGCAATGAATTCACGGAACAGCGGATGAGCCCGGTTCGGGCGGCTCTTGAATTCAGGATGATACTGAACACCGATGAAGAAATCATCATCCTTGCACTCAACCGATTCCACCAGTCTTCCATCCGGAGACGTACCGACGATATCCATTCCATGAGCGATGAATTCTTCCCGGTACTTATTATTGAACTCATAGCGATGACGATGACGCTCCTGGATCTCTTTCTGCCCATAGCACTTCATCAGCAGGCTGCCATCCTTGATCACGCACGGATATGCACCTAGACGCATCGTGCCGCCTTTATCGATATCATCACTCTGATTTTCCATGAAGTCGATGACCTTATGTGTGCTCATCTCATTGAATTCATTGGAATTCGCATCCGCATAGCCAAGCACATCTCTGGCAAATTCAATTACCGCAATCTGCATGCCGAGGCATAATCCGAGATACGGAATATTATGCGTACGAGCATATTTCGCACTCGCAATCATCCCTTCAATGCCGCGGTCGCCGAAGCCGCCCGGAACGATGATGCCCTGCACGCCAGCAAAGATCTCCGGAGCAGTCTCTTCATTGATTCCTTCTGACTCGACCCACTTGATGCGGACATGCGCATCATTCTCATAACCGCCGTGATGCAGTGCTTCCTTGACAGAAAGATACGCATCATGAAGCTTCACATATTTGCCGACCAGTGCAATCGTCACATGCTTGGAACGATTGTGGATCCGATCAAGCATCTTGTTCCATTCTGTGAGATCAATCGTTCTCGGATTCATGTTCAGCTCACGGCAGACAATCTCAGAGAAATGCTGACGTTCCAGCATAATCGGCGCATCATAAAGCGATTCCACCGTCGTATTCTCAATCACGCAGTCCGGCTTGACATTGCAGAAGAGAGAAATCTTATGCTTGACATCTTCCGGAAGCTCGCCATCGCAGCGGGTGATGATGATATTCGGACGGACACCGGAATTCTGCAGTTCCTTGACGGAATGCTGGGTCGGCTTGGACTTGTATTCATCAGATCCCGGAATAAACGGAACCAGCGTCACATGTACGAAGCACACATCTTCTGCCGGATGTTCGATGGCAATCTGACGGATTGCTTCGATGAACGGCTGTGATTCAATATCGCCGACCGTTCCGCCGATCTCTGTGATCACCACATCGGCACCAGCCTTCTCACCGACGGAATAGATGAAGCGCTTGATCTCGTTGGTGATATGCGGAATGATCTGAACCGTCTCGCCGAGATACTCGCCGCGGCGCTCTTTCTGAAGCACATTCCAGTAGACCTTTCCAGTCGTGAGATTCGAATACTTATTCAGATCTTCATCGATGAAGCGCTCATAGTGTCCAAGATCAAGATCGGTCTCTGCACCATCATCGGTAACGAAAACTTCACCATGCTGGTAAGGACTCATCGTACCCGGATCGACATTGATATACGGATCAAGTTTCTGAGAAATCACCTTGAACCCTCTCTGCTTCAGAAGTCTGCCCAGCGAAGCAGCAGTAATTCCCTTGCCAAGTCCTGATACCACACCGCCCGTAACGAAAATGTACTTCATACTTCTTTCCTTTCTGCCTCCACAAATAAAGAGAGGCTTTAAACCTAACGGCCCTCAAGCCGTTTTTTTTATTGCCTCTCGGTACGGCTAGATTATAGACCTGTCTTCTGCGGTGCGCAACAGAAATCTGCGTGCTTGCATCATCAGTTTCCCGAAGCCTCAGAAATCGCCTGATCCAGGGATTCATCCGGCAGATAGCCGGGAATATATCCCAGAAATGAACCATCCGGTTTCAGAATAAACGTATAAGGATACCCCTGCACACCATACCGTGAAGAAACCGAGAAATCCGTGTCATAGAGAATTGTCATGGAATAGCCAGCATCCTTCATGTAGCGCTCCACATCACTCACGTTTCCTTCGCCATTATAACCTGGTGCTGCAATCAGCAGTATCACGACATCCTCTCTGGTATCATGGATTTCCTGCAGATGCGGAAGTTCCTGGTTGCAGTACCCGCACCACGTTCCGAAGAAATTCACAACTACTGTTTTCCCGCTATAATCCGTCAGCGAATGCGCATTTCCTTCCGCATCTTCCAGCGTGAAATTGTATTTTTCTGCATCCGTGTGCGTACCTGAAGACGCTTCAGCGAGCGCACCTGGTTCAGCGGAAACTTCTGCAGTCGGTTCTGCAGCAGCTGTCTGCACCTGGCTGATCTGCTGATTGGCCTGCACGAGCATATAAACACCCATTGCCAGCAGAATCGCTCCGCCGATTTTCTGCGTGTACTTCACGACATTCCGCTTCTTCTTCAGAAAGCGGAGAACTTCTTCCGTGAACAGACCAAGCAGGATGAAGATCAGCAGGAAACCCGCCGCATACGCAGCGATATAGGCATAGCCAAGCGCTCTGGAAGACGCATCTGCAGCCATCACGATCGCACTTGCCAGCAATGGCCCTACGCAGGGACTCCAGGCAAAGCTGAAGAAAAAGCCAAGCAGAAATGCACTGAGCGCATCAGATTCCTTCTTCTTGGAAGAAGGAAGCCGATGTTCCTTCATCAGAAACGGAATCTGGATCACTCCGAATTCCGTCAGTCCGAACAGAACAAGCAGAATGCCTCCGGCAATCGAGAACTGCACGCTGTGCGACTGAAAGAACGTATTCAGAATTCCGGCTCCGGCGGCCGCCAGCACAAATACGAGGCAGATGCCGAGCACGAACCAGAGCGTCATCCAGGCCGTATGTTTCCGGGCAGCCTTCGGATCCGTTTCGGTTTCTTCAGCGGTCAGATAACCGGCAAGCACCGGAATCAGCGGCAGAACGCAAGGCGAAAAGAAGGACAGAAGTCCTTCCAGAAACAGTGCAGCGATGCTGAGAGACGAAGAACTCATGCCGAAACTCCGGCCGGCAGAACTCCCATCAGTCCGAGCACCAGGATAATGACACCGAGAATGATGCGATAAAGTCCGAAGATCTTGAAATCATGCTTGCGGATATACTTCAGGAAACTGCGGATCACGATCACGGAAACCACGAACGAGACAATCATTCCCACTAAGAGAACCACCGTTCCGCTCACGCCCATCGATACGCCTTCGCCCGCCATCTTGACCAGTTTCAGAAGCGAAGCACCGAACATGACCGGAATCGCCATGAAGAACGAGAACTCTGTAGCAGTTCCTCTGGAGCAGCCCATGAGCACCGAACCGAGGATTGTCGAGCCGGAACGGGATGTTCCAGGAATCAGCGCCAGCGCCTGAAAACAGCCGATCTTCGCAGCTGTGCAGTAATCCATCGCATCAATCGAATGGATCTTCGGCTTGCGGCTGCGGTTCTCGATCCAGATGAACAGAATTCCGTATACAATCAGCGCAATCGCGATCACGGTCGGCGTAGAAAGCTTCGCATCAATAAGATCATCCAGCAGCACGCCGGCAATTCCTGCCGGTATTGTCGCAATGATCACTTTAACCCACAGCTGAATCGTCTGTTTTTTCTTCTTCTCATCCTTGGCCTTGTCCCATGGATTCAGACGTCTGAAATACAGCACCAGCACAGCCAGGATCGAGCCGAACTGAATCACGACCTTATACATATTCCAGAAAGCTTCATTGCTGGCAGCGTCCTGGAACACTCTCAGCGGCATGATCGTATTCAGAAGAATCAGATGGCCGGTAGAAGAAATCGGCAGCCATTCCGTGATTCCCTGAACAATCCCGAACAGTACGGATTTGATAATCTCAATCAGCAGTGACATATCTTACTCCTTGTCCACCGGTTTATTATACTATTTTTCCTGGCCTCTTCCGCTGCTGCGGATCATTTCTGCAATCTCCGGGATTCTTTCTTCAAATGCAAGGAAATCTTTCATCCTCCAGCTCCAGTTCTGCGGGCCGACCGTGGAAGGCGTATTGATTCTTCCTTCTTTTCCAAGATGCAGAAAATCCGCCATCGGGATCACCGCCGCCTCTGCTTCGCTGTTCATAGCCACCCGAATCAGAGAATCACATGGATTCCCGCTGTCATACCCATGTTTCTGCAGCCAATTGCGGCAGGCTCTCTTTTCGGATGCGCTCTTGTCCTGATACCAGGCACGGATCGGATCATTATCATGCGTACCGGTATAGACATAGCAGTTCTCCGCAGTATGGAACTCTCTTTCCGGATCAAAGGTGAATTCCAGGATATTCATGCCCGCAAACTGATACCGGTCTCTCAGCTTCAGCACCTGCGGTCTCAGTTCGCCGAGATCTTCTGCCACGATCTTCAGGTCCGGAATCTGTTCTCTGACCAGATCCAGCAGTTCCTTTCCAGGTGCCATGATCCATGTTCCTTCTCTTGCGGTCGGGCAGGAAGCAGGAATCTTCCAGTACGTATCAAACGCACGGAAATGATCCAGTCGGACCACATCATAAAGACGAGTCGTATAGCCCAGCCGGTCGATCCAGAAGGAATAATGATGTTTCTTCAGATTATTCCAGTTATAGATCGGATTGCCCCATCTCTGTCCGTCTTCCGAGAAACAATCCGGCGGTACGCCGGCAATGAACCGCGGATGTCCATCCTTATCCAGCAGGAAGCTCTCCCGATGCGACCATACATCCGCACTGTCCAGACCCGGATAGAACGGAATATCTCCGACAATCTCCAGACCGAGATCATTGACATGCTGCTTGAGATTCTTCCACTGCAGGAACAGTTCATACTGCAGGAAGACCTGATACAGAATCTCATCCTCATACTGCTTCAGGTCCACGGAAGATTCGTTCAGAGGCAGATCCCGGAAGGCAAGATTCTCCCATTCCGGCCACGGCTTGTTTCCTTCGATCTTGCGGAACGTCCGGAATAATGCATAATGCCGCATCCATTCCTGGAAACTGAATGTCATGAAGCTCAAGTCCTCCCGGAACCTGGAGAATGCTTTTCTCAGATATCTTTCCTTATAAGCACGGACTTCTTCATAGGAAATCCGATTTCTTGAAACATGGTAGTCCGGAACATGATCCAGAAGTCCCTGCTGCTCCAGAAGATCCAGTGAAAGATACAGCTCATCCATCGCAAAAGAAGAATACGGCTGATACGGAGAATTCCCGTATCCCACCGGATTCAGCGGCAGAATCTGCCAGATCGAGAAGCCTGCCCTGGCAAGATCTTCCGCAAAACGATATGCCTCCGGCCCGAAGTCACCTGACCCGAACCTTCCCGGCAAAGATGCCACCGGCATCAGAATTCCAGCTTTTTTCATAAGATGTCTCTTCCCTTTTCCAGTTTTTTCGTGTACTGTACGATCGAATTGTATCGGATTTTCACGATTCTGATGCGATTATTCTGTTGTAAACGTTTACGGAAATGTTTACAATCAAGAAGGAGGAAAATCTATGGAACTGGAAAAACAGCTGAATGATACACTCGGAAAGCCTATCGCAGAGGCAAGCAATGAGGAGCTCTATCATGCATGCCTGACTCTGGTGAAGAAGAAGGCAGAAGAAATCCCGATGACTGCCGGAGACAAGAAACTCTACTACATCAGTGCAGAATTTCTGATCGGAAGACAGCTCGGCAAGAATCTGATCAATCTCGGCATCTATAAGGAAGTCGATGAACTGCTGAAGAAGAATGGAAAATCCCTTTCCGCAGTCGAAGAAGAAGAGCCGGAGCCTTCGCTCGGCAATGGCGGTCTCGGCAGACTTGCCGCATGTTTCCTGGATTCCATCGCAACGCTGAATCTGGCAGGTGACGGCATCGGCCTGCGCTACCACTTCGGACTGTTCCGTCAGGAATTCGTGAACCGCCGTCAGCACGAAGTTCCGGATACCTGGCTTGGCGAACCATGCATTCTGAGAAAGACTGATGTCACCTTCCCGGTTTCTTTCGGGAACAGAACCGTTACCTCCAGAATGTATGATCTGGACGTTCTCGGCTACAAGACCGGACATAATACCCTGCATCTCTTTGACATCGATACCGTGGACGAATCCATCGTCCATGATGGCATCGAATTCGACAAGAAAGCCATCGAAAAGAATCTGACCCTGTTCCTGTATCCGGATGATTCCGATAAGGACGGACAGCTGCTTCGCATCTACCAGCAGTACTTCATGGTATCCAGCGCTGCTCAGCTGATCCTGAAGGAACAGAAAGCACTCGGCCATGATCTCCATCATCTGGCAGACTACGTCGCCATTCAGATCAATGACACGCATCCGTCCATGGTCATTCCGGAACTGGTGCGCCTGCTGATTCAGGAAGGCATGCCATTCCGCGAAGCAGCAGAGATCGTTTCCGATGTCTGCGCGTATACAAACCATACGATTCTGGCAGAAGCCCTCGAGAAATGGCCGCTGGATTATCTCTCCGCAGTCGTTCCGCAGCTTATGCCGATCATCGGCGGTCTCGACTGGGGTGTCATCTGCGCATACAACAATAACCCGGATCTCAACATCATCGACAATCAGAACCGTGTCCACATGGCCCGCATGGACATGCATTACGGACACAGCGTCAATGGTGTTGCCGCTCTGCATACCGAAATTCTGAAGCACAAGGAACTCCGGCCGTTCTACATCATCTATCCGGAGAAGTTCAACAATAAGACCAACGGAATCACCTTCCGCAGATGGCTGTATCACTGCAATCCGGAACTTACTTCCCTGCTGGATGAATTGATCTATGATGACTGGAAAGCAGATGCTGACTGCCTTCAGAATCTCATGCAGTACTACAACGATGAGAATGTCCTGCATCGCCTGGATGAGATCAAGCATCACAACAAAGAGAAGTTTGCCGCATTCGTCAAGCGCACGGAAGGCGTTGAAATCGACCCGGACAGCATCTTCGATATCCAGGTCAAGCGCATGCACGAATACAAGCGCCAGCAGATGAATGCACTGTATGTCATCTATGAATATCAGCGCATCAAGAACGGCCAGACTCCAGCCCGTCCGATCACCGTCATCTTCGGCGGCAAGGCAGCTCCCGCATATATCATGGCAAAGGACATCATCCATCTGATTCTCTGCCTGCAGGAGCTCGTCAACAATGATCCGGAAGTCAGCCCTTACATGAAAGTCGTGATGCTGCAGAACTACAACATCGCAAAAGCAGAAGTGACCATTCCGGCAGCCGATCTCTCCGAACAGATTTCCCTGGCTTCCAAGGAAGCATCCGGAACCGGAAACATGAAATTCATGCTCAACGGCGCAGTTACCATCGGAACCAATGATGGTGCAAACGTTGAGATCCGCGATCTGGTCGGCCGCGAGAACATCTATACCTTCGGCCGTTCCAGCGATGAAGTCATCCATCTCTATGACACGAACGGATATCATGCGATCGATTTCTACAATCGTTCGGAATCCATCCGTCACTGCATCGACTTCATCACCGGTCCGGAAATGCTGAAGATCGGCGACAAGGAACTGCTGACTGCAGTTTCCGACAACCTGAAGAATAAAGACTGGTTCATGACTCTGCTGGATCTCGAAAGCTATTGCGCCGCAAAAGAAACAGCCATCTACGATTACAGCAATCGCGAGAAGTGGACGCGCATGATGCTGGTCAATACCGCAAAGTCCGGCTTCTTCTCCAGCGACCGCACGATCGCAGAATACAATCGCGATATCTGGCACCTCAAGTAATTCTGAAAAAGAGAACCTCGCCGGTTCTCTTTTCTTTTGCTCAGCTGTTCTGCATCAGCTTCAGCTTTTCATTCAGCTTTGAATAGATATGTTCCCTAAACCATGGCTCGGAAGACTTCCGGACTGCTTCTTCCAGCGGAAACCAGCTGACGCCGGAATTCTCTTCAGGGTTCATATGAATCATCTCATGATTATCTGCTTCAAGCAGATATGTCACATTCAGATGCAGATGAGAGCTCACATATATCCCATGATGGATATGGCCATCCACCGTCAGAGACTCAATCGAGAAGATCTGGTCAGAAACCGGGATCACCTGTTTCAGTCCGCTTTCTTCTCTGGTTTCCTTCAGAGCTACCTTCAGCAGATCTCGTTCACCATCCGCATGACCGCCAAGCCAGCTCCAGGACTTGTAGATATTATGCCAGCACATCAGCACTTTTGTCCGTTCCGGATTCACGATCCAGGCACTGGCAGTCATATGCGCAATCGGATTGCTGCGTTCATAGACATCCGGCATCGTTTCCAGACACCTGAGGATCAGTTCCCGGTCCTTTTCTTCCTGCTCATTGAACGGCTGATATGCCCTCAGTTCTTCGATCAGGTTCATAAGAGAGTCTGCTCATTGATGATCAGATGAAACTCCATATGCAGAAAGGCAGCAGCCCTTCTGCACATCAGCATCCGATCCATGAAGATCTCGAAGTATTCTCCGATCTCTCCGTACTTCGTATCAATTTCCAGCTTCAGCTTGATCGCACTATGCTCATGATTGATCTTCAGCTGAGAAATCGTTGCCGAATAATTCACCCGATCATGGATATCGAACTTCTGCACATCCGTCTCCTGCACCCGGCTGCGGCGCACATCCGATTTATCGGCGAGAATCAGCGCAGCAGCGATTTTGCTCACCGGAACGCCATTTCCTTCATCATGATTCCCGATAGCCGAGATGATCGGAGCGATATCAGATGCCGGAATCCCGATTCGGTTCAGAAGCACAAACGCCATCAATGCACCCGACTGGCTGTGATCAACCCGGTTCACGATATTGCCGATATCATGGAGCCAAGCAGCCGTCAGAGCAAGATCGATTGTATGATCGTCTTCCTTAAGCGTATTGAGAATATAGTAAGTTCTCTGCGCCACCACCATCACATGAGCCTGGCTGTGCTCAGTATAATGCAGCGCTTTCATCGCCTGGTTCTGTTCGCCGATATAAGTATTGATTTCCGGACTGCTGCTGACCTTGCAGAACAGCGGAAACCGGTCCGGATCTCTCAGATCATGAACGGAATCAATCTGTTTCGTTTTCATGTTCACCTCCGCTCCTCCATCATAACCCGGAAAAGCAAAGAAAAGATACCTCCCGGTGTAAAACCAGAAGGTATCTGATCAGAATGATTAAGCGTTCTGCTGAGCTTTCTTAGCTTCTTCAGCAGCTTTCTTCTGCTCAAGTCTCTCTTCCCAGAGCTTCTCTGCTCTCGGAGCCCAGGCATCTGCATAAGCCTTGGTCTTGCCGCAGAGATGTTCTGCAGACTCCGGAGAAGTAAGGTCAGTGCTGTGTGCACCGGACTCATTGACAATCTCGGTCAGTCTGCCGGAATTCTCAAGCATCGGGCACGGCTGGAACATGTTCTGATTGAACGGCTGGTTCTCACGATACTTGAGGAACAGCGGCTGTCTCAGGCAGTCCAGGAGATCCTGATCCTTGATGTTTGCCTGGCTGTAATGGATGAATACGCAAGGCTCAACATCGCCAGCAGAATTGATGTGGCAGTAGTTCTTGCCGCCGGCAATGCATCCGCCGATGTATTCGCCATCGTTCTGGAAGTCGATCGTGAAGATCGGGAACGGAGATTCCTCAGAACGGATATAACGGATTCTGCGGTAGATATATTCACGCTCATCCGGGGTCAGCAGCAGATCCGGGGTTGCATCGTTTCCGACCGGCATGTAGTGGAAGAACCAAGCAATACGAGCACCCTTCTCAATGAGCATTTCGATGAACTCATCAGAAGTAACTGCCTTGTAGTTCACATGCGTGTAGCAGATGGATACTGCAAACGGAATTCCCTTGGCCTTCAGCATATCCAGTGCATGCATAACCTTGTCATAGCAGCCCTCGCCGCGGCGGGAATCCGTGGTCTCACGGTTTCCTTCAATAGACGGAGCGAAGGAAATATTGCCGCACTTGACAACTTCATCAAGGAACTCCTCTGTCATCAGAGTCGTATTCGTGAAGATGTGGAAATAGCAGTCATTATGCTTCTGAGCAAGCTTCAGGATATCATCCTTGCGGACCAGAGGTTCGCCGCCGGTCATCAGATAAACATAAGTACCAAGCTCCTTGCCCTGGCTGACAATCTTGTCCATCTCTTCGAACGTCAGATTGTTCTTGTAGCCATATTCAGCAGCCCAGCAGCCGATGCAGTGCATGTTGCACGCAGACGTTGGGTCAAACAGGATGGTCCAAGGAATATTGCACTTGTACTTTGCAGCCATCTTGCGCTGGCGCGGAAGTCCGAGCATGGAACCATTGATGACGAAGTTTGTCAGGAACTTGTCCATGCAGTTCTGATCAATCTCCTTGAACAGACGGATTGCATACTTGTACCACTTGTTGTCCTTGTCCGTTAATACCCTTCTCACGAAAGCAAGCTGTTCCGGCATTGCAACAGAACCGCCGTACTTATCCAGCCAGTCCAGAATCTTCGGAATATTGTTTTCCGGATCCTTCTGAAGGTAGCCAAGAACCTGCTTAACTCCGAATGCCTTAACTGTTTCACTAAAAGTCTTCTGCATCTTAGTTCTCCTTTTACACGAACCTATTAAATCACAAATCTTTTTCTCCGGAAACAGCGTCATTGCCGGAAATAAACACTTTCCGCGAAGTGTATACCCCTGCATTACACCGTGATTTTCATCACGTGATGACAAATGTTCAGAGATCATTCACAAAAGATCCATAACCTATTCAGAAAATCAGAATAACCTAATTCATGTAAACAGAAAGGAGAGCCTGATGACGGAGCACGAGCCGTCCCGATGCTTATCAGATCCAGAAACAAAAAGCAATTTCTTTCCCCCTCCGGGCATCAGCCGAATCATTGAAAACGTCGATGCCCATTTTATGCCTTGCCCCCAGGACATTTCATCCGATATGATGAGCACACGGAGGAATATGACATGATATATCCGAAGTTTCTGTCCCCTGGCGATACCATCGGCGTCTCCGCGCCATCCGATGGTGCCGGCAAGAATCCGGAGCCATTCCGGGAATCTCTTGAATATCTGAAAGCACAAGGATGGAATATCCGTGAAACCGCTTCGCTCTGGTCTTTATCCTGCCCTTCTGCGGATCCTGAAGCACGCGGCAGAGAATTTTCTTCGCTGTTTGAAGATCCTTCCGTCTATGCGGTCATGGCTGCCCGCGGCGGCGATTTCCTGTATGACTGTCTGCCCTATGTGAACTTTGAAGCCATGCGTTCCAATCCGAAATGGCTGCTCGGAGCTAGCGATCCGACCAGTCTGCTGTTCACCTATACCGTATGCGGCGATGTGGCAACCATGTATGGCAGAAATGCAGGCAGCTTCGACAGTTCCCATTTCGAAGAAGAGAAAGAGAATGCAGTTCAGCTGCTCAAAGGAAACCTCATCACGCAGCACAGTTCCATCATGCATGCATCCAAAGCATCCTTCATGGAAGACTATGCCGGAGCCGATACCCCGACCGAATGGAAGTCTCCGGAATCTTCCATTCATGTCAGGGGCCGCTGCATCGGCGGGTGTCTCGAAGTCCTGAAAGATGTGATCGGCACAAAGTACGATCATGTTCATGACTTTCTGAAGCGCTATGAAGCAGATGGGTTTATCTGGTATTTCGATGATTTCAGCTTCAGTGCAGAGAGCTTCTATCTGACCCTGCTGCAGTTCCGGAATGCTGGCTGGTTTGATCACTGCCAGGCAATTCTGATCGGCCGGGTGCTGTTTCCTTCGAGCACGACCGGGCTTTCTTATGAAGAGGCATTCCGCAAAGCCATTCCGGATATCCCGTATGTCTATGAGATGGACATCGGCCACACCTACCCGTCCTTCGTGATGATCAATGGGGCGATTGCTGAATTCCATTATGAGAACGGAAAAGGATCAATCGCCTTTGAGCTGAAATAATCCCCTCAGTTTTTCTCTTCTGTGCTAAAATACTTCTTGTTCGCATGGGGTATTAGCTCAGCTGGGAGAGCACCTGGTTCGCAATCAGGGGGTCGAGGGTTCGAGTCCCTTATGCTCCATAACCAGAAAAAACCGCCTGAAAGATGATTCCAGACGGTTTTTTTTTGCCATATTGTGATTCTTCTGCTCAGACAATCCGGTTATGCTCAGCTTCATGATGCACCAGGCGGAAGATGATCACATAGATCAGAATCACCACCAGGAAGAAGACGAAGGTCGGAATGCCAGTGGAACTCATCGCGCAGAAGTCATACGTGCCATGCAGCAGAACTGCCGCGATATATCCGATCAAGGCAGTCACGAACGCCATGCTGGAATCACCGACATCATGCTGGTACTTTGCCCGGCCGTAGAAGTATCCCATCAGGACTGCAAATGCGGTATGGCCAGGAATGGCAAGCATTGCTCTGGCAGGTGCGACGGAGAGTCCGTAGCTGAACACATATTTGATATTCTCGAATGCCGCGAAGCCAAGACTCACGAATACTGCATACTGAATGCCGTCGAATCTCGTTTCAAAATACGGACTGTTCCAGGTATCTTTCTTCATGAACAGGAACTTCGTGCCTTCTTCGATGACGCCGACGATCAGATAAGCAAGCACAGTCAGAGAATGTCCGCCGGACCTGTGGAAAAAGTATTCTGCAATATATTCCAGCAGACCAGCCAGCAATGCTGCATATACGCCATCGAGAATCAAGCGGTTGCGCAGACCGAGCGGCTGACGATGAAGGTTCGGCTGGTTATCAACATAACGCAGAAGAATGACTGCCGGCAGGACTGCCGCAATGACATAGATCAGAAGAATATACAGAATCGGCGTCAATATCAAGAACATATCATCTATCTCCTTTGGCTATCTATATTTATATCAGTTTCTAGCACTCTGTCAATATGAGTGCTAATTCTTTCTGAGATCGTCAGAAAAGCTTAGCGTGGACTAATTGCGGATATCTGACTATGTTGAAAAAAAGAAGTTCCGGCATCGGAGGCATATCATATGATCAGTCTGACAGAACTGAAACCTGGAGAACATTGCAGAATCACCTGGATTCTGGGGAAACTCGGAGAGGAACTGCAGGATCGTTTCGGCATTGCAGAAGACGATGAAGCTGAAGCGATCACGAATCTTCGCGGGGAGATGATCATTGCCTGCCGGAATCACCGGCTTGCGCTTTCTCCGGAAACTGCTTTCCGGATCAAAGTTGAGAGAATCTCCTGAATTGTCCGGCGCTCCCCCGGCGCCTTTTTTCTTGAGTGTGCTTTCCTCATATCTATATAATATCTGCACAGAGAGAGGGGAAAAGTTCATGGCAAAGAAACGCCCGAATGGATATTCACCAGGAGTGACTGCACTTCTCTGCGCTGCTGGAATCTTTGCAGGTTTCCTGGTTTCTCGGATTGCTGCGCCGCACTCCGAACCGGAAGAAACAGCTTCTGCAGAGAGCACTGCAGCGGCTATTTCGGCAGATGAATCATTCTCAGGAAACACAGGTTCCGCTCTGGAAGAAAGCGGAGATCTGAATGGAGACGGCATTGAGCTGCAGCATATCTATGGCCTGACCTATGAGGGCTATATGATGCTTGTCCATAATCCCGAGGACGTCTTCATTGCGATCAATCCGGGCATGAGCACCGGTGCCGAAGGACCGCGTCTGCCGGCTTATCTGGAAACCTTTGACGCAATTGCCGGAATCAACGGCGGCGGTTTTGTCGATGCGGGCGGAAATGGCGATGGCAGTATTCCGGCAGGCATCGTGATCAAGGATGGAAAAATCATCCAGGATGGCACCAGTGCCGTGATTGCCTTCACCATGGATCATAAGCTCATTGCGACCACCGCAAGTGCTTCAGAACTGCTTGAGATGGGCGTCGAACAGGCGATCACCTTCGGTCCGACGTTCATCCATAACGGCCAGGTGGTCTATCAGCCCACGTCCGATCTGAACATGCTGAATCCGCGCACTGCAGTCGGCATGCAGGAAGACGGAACGATTCTGCTCTTAGTCATTGATGGCAGAGGTCCTTCTTCCTGGGGCGCCAAGTATGAAGACGTGCTGGCCATCTTCCAGCAATACGGAGCCGTGGAAGCCGGAAATCTCGACGGCGGCAATTCCAGCGTCATGATGTATGACGGAAATTATGTGCACTATCCGGTTGCGATGAACGGATCACGCAGACTCCCGGACGCGATCCTGGTCAGAAAAGGAGGCGAAGCAGACTGATGAGCAGAAAGAAAATCAAACCTGCAGCAGCCTGGATTTCTGCAGGCATCTGCTTTGCCCTGAGCCTGTTCCTCACAGCTTCTCTGCAGAAAACGGATTTCTCTTCTGCAGCAGATTCCTCTGACCAGAATCAGACCGGATCTGCAGTGGAAACCGTTCAAAGCTTCCTCACCCAGGTGGAATCCGGAGACTATACCGGCTTGTTTGAAGCAGCCCAGCATATCCATTCCAGCATGGACAGCGAAGCAGCCTATGATGCTGCTCTGAAGAACAAATTCGAAGATGCAGACTTCAGTACGATCACGATTCAGAACGCAGGATCAGATTCCGGTCGGATGATCTACGTTCTGCAGTCCGGCGATACGTCTTACGGACAGGTGGAAGTCTATGAAGACGGCGATACCATGAAAGCAGGATATCCGCTGATCGGCAGTGAAACCTATACGGTGGAAGTTCCTTCCGGAACTGTGCTTTATTCCAATGGCACGCAGGTAGACAGTTCTCTGCTGAAAGAGAGCGGCGTCACTCCTGCAAACTTCGAGAACGTATCCGGAAGCTTCATTCCGCAGGCGGATGTCTATGAACTGAGCGGACTGCTCGGATTTCCTGCACTCTCTCTTGAAAGCGGGCAGGAGCTGACCGTCATGCAGGACCCGATCACCGGGCACCTGCTTGCAGGCATGCCTGCAGATGATTCTCTCAACGACTATATTCTCGACGCTGCGGAACGCTTAGCTGCCTATCCGGCCCAGGATGGATCAGTCTCTTCCGTCAGCGAAGTTTCCGATACAAGCCAGCTCTGGTATCAGCGCTACATCACGCTTCAGAATCTCTGGTTCACGGAACACGAAACAAGCAGCTTCAGCGACGGCCAGGTTCTCGGCGTCATGAAGCAGAGCGATGACACGATGACAGCCCAGGTCATCTTCAGCTACTATGCAAAGAACAGTTCCAGAGATCTCGAGCGTACCTGGTATATCGGCTATCAGCTGACCTTTGCCGATGAAGACGGCACCTGGCGCATCTGCAGCACGGCCATCAATAATGAGCTGAATCCCGGAAACGATCCGAACCCCATCGAGCATTGAAAAAAATCTGCCTTCCGGCAGATCTCAGTCTTCCTGATCGGATACTGCAAGGCTTACTGCCTGCGGTACTTCGATCAGGTTTTCTTCTTTTCCGATCGTTCCGTCTTCATTCAGTGCGAAGGATACGACGGAATTGCTGTAGCGGTTGGCAACGAGCAGATGATCTTCGAGGAGAATAAAATCTCTCGGGTGTCTGCCACCGCAGTAATGTGTCTGCATCAGTTTCTGCTGGGCCGGATCGATGACAGAGAGAATGTCCTGGGTCCGGGTAGAAACATAAATGCGGTCTTCCTTCTCAGAAAGGCGGATCGCAGCCGTATCGCGCAGATGCTTCTTTCCATCCGGGAGCACCGACATGCGCCATGCACAGCTGTAATCTTCACTGTCAATGGCGAAGAGCTCATTGCTCAGTTCCGACACCAGATACAGGCAGCTGCCGTCTTTCGTGAAGACGCCGTGCCGAGGTCCGGTTCCCGCCGGAAAGCGGATGGCACCGGCATACTTCAGATCAGCATTGAAGATCATGACCCGATCCAGGAACAGACACGGAATCAGAATCTGATCCTTGTGGAACAATACCTGATGGCAGCCAGCTCCTTCACGGATCTGAATCGTATTGATCAGTTTCAGATGATCCCCGTCAATCCCGATGACCGAGAACTGGCCGAGGTGATAATTAGCGGTATAAATCCGTCCTTCATGGATGGTGATATAGCAGGAAGTACGTTCTTCGTAAGACAGCTGATCGAGCAGCTTTCCGTTCAGATCGAATAATGCCACCCCGGCTCCCTGTTCTGCCGAAGCGATCGAAGCAACCAGATTTCCTTCCGCACAGATATATTTCGGACTGTCAATTTCCGCAAACAGATGCGTATCGCTTACTTTTCCATCTTCATACTGCAGAGAATAGATGCCTCTGCTCGTATGATCCGTTGTATAGGTACCTGCTAATACTCGATGTCTCATTTCTCCTCTATGCCTCCATCGCTCTTTTCTTCCGGTTCTGCTGCAGGCTCTTCTGAAGAAGACTCTGCCGGCACAGGAGCTTCTGCTTCAGACGCTTCCTGAGCTGCAGGTTCTCCAGGTTTCACCGGCTCTGCATCCGCAAGAATATTGGGAATATGTCTCGGAGCTTCTTCCTCTTCGGCAGGAGCTTCCAGCTGTTCCGGCTTCGGTGCTTCTGCAGGTTCCGTCTGTTCCGGCTGCTTCTCTTCCGGCTTGGTCTCTGCAGCAGCAGTCTCCTTCGAAGCCTGCTCATTGTATTTCTTGAATCTGCTGGCCAGAAGGAATGACGAGATAAGATCTGTCACGCCGCAATAGATCAGACTGCCGCCGATAAACTGAAACAGGAACTTCTCATCTTTCAAAAGGCCGAACAGGATGACGATGCCAAGGCCGACCGCAATGATCGCAAAGAAGACATAGCCCCCGCTGCTCGTTTTTCCAAGCCGCCGGTTATCAACCGCATCTTCCAGCTTCAGAAGACCGGAATAGATGATTGCCAGAGCAATGATCGAGGGAATCAGCGTTTTCAGCTGTGCTTTCTGATACAGACATACCAGTCCTACGATGACCAGAATGATTCCTTCGGAGAAGTCGCTCCGGTATAATGCCTTGGTCACGTCCATCAGCAGATAGGAAATCATCTTGATCACGCCGAGCAGAATGCAGATCATCGCCAGAATATCTGCACTGTATGCAGTCATGACTTCCGGGTACATCAGCATGACTACACCTGCCGCAAGATAGATTACTGCCTTCAGGACGGAATCCCATTTCAGATTCTTGAACATACTTCAGAAATCCCCCTGTCTCCATCTTACCCCATTTCTGAAAAAGACAGCACTCCATTCTGCAGGAATGCTGTCCTTTCTGATTCAGATGAACCGATGATTACTTAACGAGATCCTTGAGGGTCTTGGATGCCTTGAATGCCGGAACCTTGGCAGCCTTGATCTTGATCTTTTCCTTCGTGCGCGGATTGATACCCGTGCGAGCAGCTCTCTTCTTGACAGAGAACTTGCCGAATCCGTTGATGTCAACGACTCCGCCCTTCTTCAGAGTCTTTGCGGACTCCTCGAATACATAGTTCACAATCTCTGCTGCAGCCTTCTTGGTCAGACCCTGCTGTGCAGCAATATCATCAGCGAGCGTCTTTTTGGTGACAACCTTTACTTCCTTTGCCATGAAAAACCCTTTCCTCCTTGTCGCATAGGACAATTCCATTTTACTGTCACAGATACCAAAATCAACAGAAAAAGCGTTAATCATGGGCTTTTTTCAGATTAATGAGCTGAGAATTCTAGCCAGATCAGCAGAAGAAAGAATTCCGAGAGGCTTTTCATCCGGACGGCCGTACTCGGTGATCAGGATGACTGGCAGACGCCGTTCCTCAGCCGGGAACCTGCTGAACTCTCTGACGGCATCCTCGATCGTATCGGATGTCGAAAGAAAGATAATCCGATTCCGGCTGTTTTCATGGACGAGTTCTCTGATCTGCCAATCGCCTTTTCCTGCAATTGCGGCATCCAGCAATTCAAAGACCGTGATGAGACCGGAAACTTTTCCCTTCTCATAAACCGGAAGCTTTCCTGCATCTGCCCGCTTCATGCGCTCTGCGCATTCGCGCACGGTATCATCCATGCCTGCATACCGGACCGGCTGACTTGCATAATGCAGGATCTTCTGGTCTTCTTCCATCAATGCAGCAAGATGCTCCGCAGATGCAGTGATGGAATCGCATGGCTCAGCAATGATCTCATCCGAGGAACCGCGCTGATGGACAATCGCATTCCGCAGCTCGCATATTTCCTTGAGATCTTCTTCATGCCGGCGGATAGCCGGATGATTCTTCGCCGTCATATGGATGAGCGTCGCAAACGGAATATAATCCGTCCGCCCGACCATCCGGTTCATCGACTTCTCCATCGATGCATATGCATTCAGAAACCGATCCGCATTGCTCATTGCTTGTATACCCTGCACAGCGCTTCATAGTAAAGCTGTGCCGCTTTCTGAATGCCTGCTTCATTATTCCAGGCATCAGCATCTTCCTGGCTGGACACGTAAAGATGTGCTGATACGACCGTCGGACAGCTGCTGTCTGACAGCAGCGGCAGGGTCTCGGTGCCATGATCGGAAGTATCCGATTCATCGACCAGGACTTCCTGATATTTCTGCGAACGGATCGGCTGGTAATAGAGATAGCCGACCGTCGGCGTCACCGTCCCGTCTTCTGAAAAGACATCACGGATCGCATCGGCAGCCGCGGCGCTTTTCTCATGATAAGGAGAGTCAGGCAGGTTCTCATACAGATGCATGCCTCTGACCGACGCATCCGGGGACCAGCTGCACCGTATGCTCAGAACCAGATCCGGAGAATCTGAACGGATCTTCGCAAGCCTGTCATCTGCATTCATCGCAGTTCCTGCTTCATGCGTTCGCTCGACCTGAAACGAAGCATCCTTTTCGAGAAGAACCTGAAGCGCATCAGTGACTTTCTCGCAGAATTCATCTTCGCTGACCAGTCCCTGGAACCCAGAGTTATCGCCTCCATGAGCCGCATCCAGCTCAATCACGGTAACTGCTTTTTCCGAGTTCCGGTGCGTCATCTGATAGCCGACCAGCACTGCAATTGCCAGAATCAGAACAACTGCAAAGCGGATCAGTCTGACGGTGGTCTTTTTCCCATCATTCTTCTGTTTCCGCTTCATTTCACTTTCCCCTCTAATTCCTCAAGCCGGGCATCTGCGCCCATATGGTCGAGGATCATGCGGACCAGTGCTTCCATATCAGAACCTTCGCGGTAATCTGCTGCCGCCATGAAATTCACCCGGCCTTCGCGCATCAGCCGCTCTGCCTGAATACCAGCCTTGGCACTCTCAGCGTTGTAGACCGCGATAGATTTGCCGGAATAATCCTTGACCAGCCGCATGCATGGCACATCAGTCATGCCGTCGGCGATATAGATCATCCGCGTGAACGGAATCGCGCGGTCCGCAAACGGAATCCACGTATTCAGATCTTCTTCATTGTCTTCATCCAGCACCTGCTTGTTGATGCGGAAGATGTACTGCGTCTTCGTTGTGTAATTGATGATCTGAGCCGGCCAGCGGGCAAATCCTTCCTCATCATAGTAATACCTGCACGCATAGATCTTCTTCATCTGCTCTGCGATCGGCACGCTCTCGATGATCTCCTGCATTCCGGAAGAGATGATGTAATGCTCGACCGCAATTCCCTGGCTTTCGCCATAGCGATTGATTCTCTCAAACCATGTCTCCACGCCCGGATACAGCTGAATCTGTTTTCCGAGGTTGCGGAAAGACTCCCGGCTCAGCGGCTTGCCCTGCTCCTCAAACCGCTTCTTCAGAAGATAGAGATACGCGCTGATGCTGTCCATGCGCTGAGCTCTGGAAAGCTCTGACACTTCTTTCCAGAACGAAGCAGGATTCTGATAGCCGAGATCCGGAATCAGACTGTATTCCTGCATATCCTTGGCGCATAGCGTCTTATCGAAATCATATACAATCGCTGCTTTTTTCATAGTTTCTGCACCCGGCTCATTATATCATGATCCCTGTCAGCAGAATTCTTCAGAAACCATAAAGAAAGCACCCTTCCGGGTGCCTGTCTCAATTCAGCTCTTCCAGCCGCAGAATCGCATGCACATAGATCTCAGCCTGCTTCAGCAGATCCTCGATCGAAACCCACTCATCTGCGTCATGAATATGATAATCCTTGCCCGGGAACGCGCAGCCGAAGGCCACGGTATTATGAATGCCCTTGGCATACGTACCGCCGCCGATCACCAGCGGAGTGCTCTCCGTATCCCCCGTCACTTCCTGATAAGCCGCCATCAGACTGGTGACCAGCTGTGACTCCGGCGGGAAGTAAAGAGGCTCTACCGTGCCGATCACTTCAACTACGCCGCCATCATTTTCCATGCGGTCTTCCATCATCTTCAGAACCTGACGGGAAGTCATTGTCACCGGGAACCGGATATCGATCGAACCTTCAATGACACCGTCCTTCATCCGGATCATGCCATTGTTCTCGGTCAGCGCTCCGTAATCATCAGAACAAGCACATCCCAGCCCGCTGCCATCGGTGGAAGTTCCGAAATGGGAACAGTAGAAATCCACAAACGGATCCTGCAGTCCTGCCTCTTTCAGTCCTGCAAACAAATGGGAAATCGCATTCACGCCAAGTTCCGGCGTAGATGCGTGCGCTGCTTTTCCGAAGACCGTAATAACTGCGCGATCTTCTTTCTCCTCGATTGAGAAATCAATATTGTTGTTATTGAAATAGTCGCTGAGTTTCTTGGAGGAATACGTATTTCTGCGTACTTCTGCATTGACGCGCGGGCATACGATATTTCTCGCCGTACCGCCTTCCACGTTCAGAATCTGCGTGGACTTTGAGCGATAAACTGCGCCGACCATTCCCTTTTCGCCATTTACCAGCGGGAACTCTCCATCCGGAGTGAACCCATAGTCGACATGACCTTCTTTTGCGACATAGTAAGCAAGCCCTCTGGACCCGGTTTCCTCATTGGTACCCATGATCAGACGGATCCGCTTCTTCAGCGGAACGCCCAGATCGCGGATCACCTTCAGAGCAATCATGCTGGCGACTACTGCGCCTTTATCATCGCTGACGCCGCGGCCATACATGATGCCATCCTTGATTTCCGCCCGGAATGGATCCGTATGCCATCCATCTTCCTGAACTGCCGGAACCACATCGAGATGTCCGATCACCCCGATGACCTGATCGCCCTCGCCGAGTTCTGCATAACCCGCATAATTATCCAGGTTCACCGTCCTGAACCCATCTTCTTCCAGCATCTTCAGGGCCAGCAGAAGCACATCTCTCGGCCCTGCCCCGAACGGGGCATCCGGAAGCGGTTCTGATTCCACGCTTCTGATCGCAACCAGCTCTGCAAGCTTATTGACCAGCTCATTGCGGTAGCCGCTGACCATTGCCTTCACATCCATCCGAAATCCTCCCTCTGCTTGTATATGCTCATTATTCTATCATTTTCATTCCGGAACATCTATTTCCAGACCGATCGGGCAATGATCGCTTCCCTGCACCTGATCATAGATCACGGAATCTTTTACTGCCTGCTTCAGACGATCGGAGACCACGAAGTAATCAATCCGCCAGCCGATGTTCTTCTCTCTTGCCTTGAACCGGTAGCTCCACCAGGAATACTTCACGGTATCCGGATAGAGCGTACGGAAGGTATCCGTGAAGCCATTGCTCAGTAATTCTGTGAACTTCTGCCGCTCCTCATCCGAGAAACCTGCGCTCTGATGATTCGTATCCGGGTTGCGGATATCAATTTCCTCATGCGCCACATTCAGATCGCCGGTATAGATCACCGGCTTCAGCGCATCCAGCTTCTTCAGATGCGCCAGCAGATAGTTCTCCCATTCCATGCGATAAGGAAGCCTCAGAAGCCCTTCCTTGGAATTCGGCACATAGGCACAGACAAACCAGAAAGAAGGATACTCCAGGGTAATCACTCTTCCTTCTTTCGTCTCGTCTCCATCAATGTCATACGAAACGGAAAGCGGCTCTTTCTTCGCATAAACCAGCGTTCCGCTGTAGCCCTTGCGCTCGGCGCTGTTCATGTAGCGATAGTATCCGTCGAACTTCAGGCTGTCATCCAGCTGCTCCGGCTGCATCTTCGTTTCCTGGATGGCAAAGAGATCGGCATCCATTTCCTGGAAGAACTCGGGAAATCCCTTCTTCGCACAGGCTCTGAGCCCATTCACATTCCAGGAAATCAGCTTCATCTCTTCACCGCCCTGGTTGCCTTGCGCAGCCAGCTCTTCTCTTTTGCCGGAAGCAGCGGGCTGAGGGTTTCATAAACCATCTTATGATAAGCATTCAGCTGTTTCAGTTCATCATCCGTCAGAAGACTTACCTCAATGGACTCCAGATCATACGGGCAGAACGTCAGCGACTCAAACCGCAGGAACTGTCCGTAGAAATTATTCTCATCTTTGACGACCAGAAGCTCATTCTCGATCCGGATGCCGAGCTTATGCGGCAGATATACACCAGGTTCATCCGTGACGACCATCCCCTCTTCCAGCACTGCACTCGGACGGGCCAGCGTCGGCATGCCCCAGCGAATGCCCTGCGGACCTTCATGCACACTCAGCACATGACCGACCCCATGACCGGTTCCGCACTGGAAATCGATATTCATGTTCCAGAGCGGTTCACGGGCAAGAATATCGAGGTTATTGCCGGTGGTTCCATGCAGGAACTTTGCTCTGGCCAGGTCCAGATGGCACTGCAGGACCTTTGTGTAGTACATCCGCTCTTCTCTGGTCGTCTTTCCGAGTGAGATCGTGCGGGTGATATCCGTCGTGCCGTCATAATACGTTCCGCCGGAATCCACCAGCAGGAAGCCATTCGGGCTGATCTTCGCATTGACATCATCATGCGCCGTATAATGCATCATTGCCGCATTGCCGCGGTAGGCGCAGATTGTTTCGAACGAAGGCTCAATATAGTTCTTTCCTTCTGCCCTCAGTTCATACAGCTTGTTCTGAACGGAGACTTCATCCATCGGAATCTTTCCGGCATTCTCTTTCAGCCAGCAGATGAAGCGCACCATCGCCACGCCATCTCTCACATGGGCATTCAGCGTATTGCGCACTTCGACCGGATTCTTCACTGCCCGGAACATCCGGATCGGCGAAGGTGCGTTCAGCACGGTATCCGACGCATCCAGCTTCGCATAGAACGATGCATTCAGCCGGTTCAGATCTGCCCATATGACCTTCTTCTTGAGACCTGCCAGATCCTTCGAGACCATGCTGTAAGGACGGATCGTCACGCCTGCTTTCTCAAGATGTTTCTTCACAGCAGCCGGAACCTTGACCAGATCCACATAGTAATAAACCTTCGTTCTCGTCACAATCGCAAACGCGTACGCAACCGGCGTGCAGGCAATATCATTGCCGCGCACATTCAGCATCCAGCATGGATCTTCCAGTTCCGTCAGCACCAGCACATCGGCTTTCTGCGCCTTCATCGCTTCTCTGACCCGGCCGATCCGTTCCGCAGCAGATTCTCCGGTATACTTCTCCGGCAGCACGAAGAGCTTTTCTTCCGGCATTGCCGGGCGTTCATTTCCCCATACCAATCCAGCCAGATCATCGCTCATATGAAGCTTTGCATTCTTTGCCGAAAGCGCATCTGCCAGCTTTCTTGCAACAGCGGCAGAAACGACTCTTCCATCAAAGCCGAGCACGCCGTTCTTCGGAGTATTGGCAATCAGGTAATCCAGCGGATCCGGAACCCCTGCCTGACGCAGCCGCATCAGCGTGACTTCCGTTCCTGCCAGTTCTCCCTCGGCCTGCGTGAAGTAGCGGCCATCTGTCCATAAGCCCGCAAAATTCTTCGTCACGATCAGACAGCCGGCATCTCCGGTAAAGCCTGACAGAAAAGACTTGCACTGAAAATATTCTGCCGTATATTCCTCCGACAGATGATCATCTTCATTCGGCACATAATACACATCAATTTTCTTCTGGTGCATCAGCTTTCTCAGCTGAGCAATGCGTTCGTTAATACTAACCATTTTTCAGATTCCTCTCTCAACAACAGTGATTATACACAAAACCGCCGCACATAGGAAAAGCGGCACTCTGATGTGCATCAGAGAAACCGCTTTTTCTTCATCATGCGATTGTTTCTAGGTATGAGAAATAAAATTCTATTCAGCTGATCGCTGACTGCAGGACGTGTCCCGCATATCTTCCGTCATCCGCGGACGACGGACTATCTGATGTATTCAATTGTGAACACAGAATTCTCCATCAGTATACCCTCATGCTGCGTACAGCTTTTCAAGATGGAAACAACTTCAGATCTCATGATCTTCCGTTTTCAGAATGATTTCCGTTTCCCGAAACTTCTGCTGGATTTCAGGAAACTTGAACTAATATTCGAGAAGTACCTTTTTCATCCTCTTGTCCTCACTTTCAGGATGATTCTCTTTCTACTTTCAATATAATCAGAAATCGCTCTGTGAACAGTCTTTCAGTGAACCGGATTATTCATTATAATAATATCGTTGGGTGTCCGGATTCTGATCCGGCGCTTTTTTGCAAGGGAGGCAGATCATGATTCAGGATATTGCTCCGAAGCACCTTGATAACACCTGGAAGCCCAGGCTTCCGGAACCGGATGATACCGTATTTGACTATGATGGCCGCAATCTGTTTCTGAAGCCGGATCAGACGTTTTTCCACGTCCGGGATCTTTCGGAGGATACGGTTTATCAGTATCTGTTTTCCATCGGAGAAGAAGGCTTCTTTGCGGCAGATCTGACAAAGCAGAAAGTCATCTCTCTGGATACGAGGATCTGCCGGACCTATCAGCCGAGGTATCTCGGCTTTGCCTGCATTCTCGGCTGGCAGCTTGTCTCCTGGATGCGTGCAAACCAGTACTGCGGAAGATGCGGAACGAAGATGGAGCCTTCCCGCACCGAGCGTGCCCTGGTCTGTCCATCCTGCGGCCAGATCGTTTATCCGCGCCTGAATCCGGCGGTGATCGTCGGCATTCTGAATGAGAAGAACCAGCTGCTGATCACCAGGTATGCTCATGGCACTTACAGCAAGGACGCATTGGTGGCAGGCTATTGCGAATTCGGTGAAACAGTCGAAGAAACGGTACTGAGAGAAGTAAAAGAAGAAACCGGTCTTGATGTCTATGACCTGCAGTACTACAAGAGTCAGCCATGGCCATTCAGCAGTTCGCTGCTGTGCGGGTTCTGGTGCAAGGCAGATAGTCATCAGCCCATCAAGGTACAGGAAGAAGAGCTCCGGTATGCTGAATGGAGAAACCGGACCGATGTCTTTGATGCACTGGATGATTCCAGTCTCACTGCCGAGATGATCGGACTGTTCCGGAATGGAAAGAAGGAATACTGATGGATCAGAATCAGATTATGTATCAGATTTACCCGCTCGGGTTCTGCGGGGCGCCGAAGCAGAATGACGGCATCACTGTCCCGAGAATCCGCAAAGTGCTGAACTGGATTCCGCATCTGAAGAAGCTCGGCGTCACGTGCGTGCTGTTCAATCCGGTCTTTGACAGCGATCGGCATGGCTATGATACCAGAGACTTTGCAAAGATCGATCCGAGACTAGGAACAAATGAAGACTTTGCAGAAGTCTGCGATGCCCTCCATGATCAGGGAATAGCAGTCATGCTGGATGGCGTATTCAATCATGTCGGAAGAGGCTTTCCGTTCTTCCAGGATGTCATTTCGAAGAAATGGGACAGTCCCTACAAAGACTGGTTCTATGTGAATTTCAATGACACCTGGGCAAAGGACGGATTCACATATGGAGACTGGGAAGGCCATCAGGAACTCGTCAAGCTGAACCTGCAGAATGAAACCGTCCGCAGGTGGCTGATGGAACGGGTGGATCAGTGGATCGGAGAATTCGGCATCGATGGTCTCCGCCTCGATGTTGCATACTGCCTGGATCATGAATTCATGAAAGAGCTTCATCGGCATGTGAAGGAAAAAGATCCCGGATTTATGCTGTTGGGAGAGATGATCGGCGGCGATTACAACTCCATCATGAATGATGAGATGCTGGACAGCGTCACGAATTATGAATGCCGCAAGGGGCTGTATTCCTCGATGAATTCGAAGAATCTGTTCGAGATTGGCTATTCGCTGAACCGGCAGTTCGGTCCGGATCCCTGGTGCCTGTACCGGGGAAAGAATCTGCTGACGTTTGCAGACAACCATGACGTCGACCGTCTGGCATCTGTTCTGGAGAATCCGAAGGACCTTCCGCTGACCTATGCCCTGATGTACGCCATGCCAGGCATGCCATGCATCTACTATGGCAGCGAATGGGGTGCGAAAGGCAAGCGGTCTGCTTATTCCGATTCGGCCCTGAGACCTTGCTTTGAAAAGCCGCAGTGGAATGATCTGACCGATACGATCGCTTCCTTTGCCGAGATGCGGAAGCAGTATCCGGTCTTCCATGATGGCGACTATGTGCAGCTCTATCTGCAGAATCAGCAGATTGCTTTCCGCAGAAGAGACGCAAAGGGCCAGCTGACCTTTCTGCTCAACATCGATGACAAGCCGGCAGAATTCCGCTTCGATGCCGGAGTGGAAGAAGGCATCGATCTGCTGAAAGGAAAAGCGGTCCGTTTCAATGAACCGCTGACCTTGCCGGAAAAATCATTCCGCTTTCTCTACAGCAGCTGGGACTGAAGTCCCGGCTGCTTTTCATCTGAACAGCTTTGCCCACCAGGAAGATTTCTTTTCTGTTTTCTTTGAACCAGAAGAATTTTCTGCTGAAAGCACCACCTTCTGTGGAAACGGAGAAGGAATGGCTTCACTCTTCTTCGGATCTTCTGAGAAGTCTTCCATGACCAGCGAGGCCATATCTTCTGGCAGGCTGGAATGAATCTTCACTTCTTCCCGGGAAAACGGGGAATAGAGAATGACTTCCGAGCAATGCAGGGCAGGACGGCGGATCAGATCTTCCTTTCCTCCATAAAGCGCATCTCCCAGCAGCGGATGTCCGATGGCTGCCATATGCGCCCGGATCTGATGCGTTCTTCCGGTTTCAATCCAGACTCTGAGAAGGGAGTAAGGTCTTCCCTCACAATGAAGTTCTTTCAGCACGCAATAATGCGTGGTGGCAGGCTTGCCTTCCTCAGAGATCTGACGGCGGCGCTCGCCTTCTTCTTTTCCGATCGGAAGATCAATCGTTCCATCACTCTGTTCAAAAGAGCCTTCCGCTAGGGCCAGATAATACTTCTTCAGCTTGTCCTCGGCACGGTCTCTGCTCATGCGGGCAGCAGCCGGCTGATTGCGGGCATAGAGAACGATGCCGCTCGCATCTTTGTCCAGCCGGCCGATCGGACGGATCGTGAAATTCTCTCCGAGTTTCTGATAATGCGACATCAGCAAGGTTCCGAGAGAGTCTTCCAGATGATTATGATCCGGATGAACCGGCATGCCTGCAGGTTTATCTGCCGCCAGAAAGTCTTCTTCTTCATAGAGAATCACCGGTTCTGCTTCCACGATCTTCACCGGATCCTGAGGATCTTCCGGAAAGCGCACCGTCAGCACGTCGCCGATCCGAATGGGGTCCGTGACATGAACCGAAGATCCGTTCAGAAGAATCTGCCCGTCGAATTTGAGCCGGGAGATTTCATGACGCGAAAGGCGGAGGCAGTGTGTCAGCACGCTTCCGACGGTTCCTTCTTCTTTGTTCCAGTCTGCAAGGGTCAGACGGAAAGTGATTTCCTTTGCCATGCTTGTCTTTTCTGAAAAAAGCGGAGAACTTCTCCGCCTTGATCGTATGAATTACTGCTGGATCTTGGAACGGAGATAGCTGTAGATGAAGCCATCCAGGTCTCCATCCATGACTCCCTGGATATTGCCGACATTGTAGCCGGTACGAAGGTCCTTGACCATCGTATACGGCTGGAAGACATAAGAACGGATTTGAGATCCCCATTCGTTTGCCTTGACCTCGCCTTTGATCTCGGCCATCTTCTTTTCGTTTTCCTGAATCTTCAGCTGCAGCAGCTTGGACTTCAGCATATTCATGCAGGCTTCACGGTTCTGAAGCTGAGAACGCTGCGTCTGGCAGAAAACGGTGATTCCGGTCGGCTTATGCGTCATGCGGACTGCAGAGTCCGTCTTGTTGATATGCTGGCCGCCAGCTCCGGAAGAACGCATCGTGATGACTTCGAGATCTTTTTCATCAATCTCGATATCAAGGTCATCTTCGAATTCCGGCATGACTTCAACGCTGGCAAAGCTCGTATGTCTTCTGGCATTGGCATCAAACGGAGAGATGCGGACCAGGCGGTGAACGCCATTCTCTGCCTTCAGATATCCATAGGCCATCGGCCCTTCGATCTGAACCGAGCAGGATTTCATGCCTGCTTCTTCACCCTCTTCATAGTCCAGCACCGTGATCTTGTAGCCCTTGCGTTCAGCCCAGCGCGTATACATGCGATACAGCATGCTTGCCCAGTCCATGGCTTCCGTACCGCCGGCACCCGGATGAATTTCCAGGATGGCATTGTGGTTGTCATACGGTCCGGAAAGCAGCACATCAATCTCATACTGATCGAACTGCTTCATCGTTTCCGCATATTCTTCATTGACCAGGTCTGCAAGATCCTGATCGAAGCTCGTTCCGAGCTCTGCGACGGAGGCGGACAGCTCTTCCAGTTCACTGCCGAGTTTCTCATAGTTTTCCACCAGGCTCTTCAGCTGGTTGCAGCGGCGGATCAATGCCTGTGCCTTTTTCTGGTCATCCCAGAAGTCCGGGGCATTCATCGCTGCTTCATCTTCTGCAATCTGTTTTTTCTTGCCAGGCAGGTCAAAGAGAGGAGCCAAGCTGCTCCAATTTAGCCTGGCAGCGGGTTACACCCTGCTTCATTTCATAGAGTTCCATGGTTTCTTTCTCCTTTTATGGATTATGCCTGCTTCGTATCAGGCTGACGTACAACAACTTTCAGGTTCATGCAGTACGCAACAATCTCCTGGGCAATATCATGCATCATGTTCTGGAACAGCTGATAGCCCTCACTCACATAGGCCTGCAGCGGATTGTCCTGAGCATAGGAACGAAGTCCGATGCCATCTCTCAGCTTCGACATCGTATCGATGTGGTTGACCCAGGCACGGTCGATGACCTTCAGGGACATCTCGCGCTCGAACTGACGGATCTGCGGACGGACCGGATCGATCTTCTCATCGTAATTCTTCCATGCCCGATCATTGATCAGCGCAGAAGCTTCTTCGGCCGTCTTGCCCTTGAGATCTGCTTCCGTGATCAGATCGCGGAAGCCAAGCTTATTCAGCGCTTCGAGAAGTTCCGGAATATGCAGCTCGCCCGAACGGCTCTCCGGATCGACATAAGCCCCGACTGTATCGCTGATCACACGGCTGAACATCTGCTGGATGATCGAATGGACATCTTCGTTGTCGAGGATGAAGTTTCTCTGATCATACATGACTTCACGCTGCTGACGCAGAACATCATCATACTGCAGCAAGGTCTTGCGGGCATCGAAGTTGACGCCCTCCACACGCTTCTGGGCGCTGCTGATGGCGTTGGTGATCGTCTTGGATTCGACAGCTTCATCGCCCAGCGACTTGAACAGACTCTCAAGACGCTCGGATCCGAACCGGACCATCAGATCATCCTGAACGGAGACATAGAAACGGGATTCACCCGGATCGCCCTGACGGCCAGAACGGCCACGCAGCTGATTGTCGATACGTCTCGATTCATGACGCTCCGAGCCAAGGACGCAGAGACCGCCAAGTTCCCTGACCCCTTCGCCAAGCTTGATATCCGTACCACGGCCGGCCATGTTGGTCGCAATGGTCACGGCATTCTTCTGACCGGCTTTGGCGATGATTTCTGCTTCACGGGCATTGTTCTTCGCATTCAGCACTTCATGCGGAATGTGCTTTTCCTTCAGCATGCCGGAGATCAGTTCTGAAGTCTCGACCGCAATCGTGCCGACCAGAACCGGCTGGCCCTTTTCATGGCGTTCAATCACCTCGTTGACCAATGCTTCGAACTTTGCCTTCTTCGTTCCGTATACCGCATCCGGATAGTCTTTGCGGATGACCGGCTTGTTGGTCGGAATCTCATAGACCAGCATGTTGTAGATCTCGCGGAACTCTTCTTCTTCGGTCTTGGCCGTACCGGTCATGCCGGCCAGCTTATTGTAGAGACGGAAGAAGTTCTGATACGTGATCGTTGCAAGGACGGTGGTTTCCTGACGGATTGAGATGCCTTCCTTGGCACATACTGCCTGATGGAGACCATCCGACCATTCACGTCCTTTCATGAGACGGCCGGTATTCGGATCGACGATATCGATTTCATCATTGGCAGTGTCAGCCACATAGTCGACATCCTTTGCCATGATGTAATTAGCCTTGAGGGCCTGGTTGATGCGATGCAGCAGCTGCGTATGCTCAAGGTTGTACAGATTGTCGATGCGGAATACCTTCTCTGCCTTGGCAACGCCTCGCTCGGTGAGCTGTACCGTTCTGCCCTTGACATCAATCTCATATTCGCCTGGTTCGATGACTTTGTCATCTTCCATCTTCTGTTCTTTCAGGCTCTTCACAAAGCGGTCTGCCTGCAGATACAGGTTGGCCGTCTGCTTCATTCCGCCGGAAATGATCAGCGGCGTTCTGGATTCATCAATCAGGATCGAGTCGACTTCATCGACCAGCGCAAAATTCAGTCCTCTGAGGACACGATCCTGAGCTCTGGTGACCATGTTATCTCTCAGATAATCGAAGCCGAGCTCCGAGTTTGTCGTATAAGTGATATCGCATGCATAAGCAGCCCGCTTCTGAGCCGGCGACATGGAACGCTTGTTCAGGCCTACCGTAAGTCCGAGGAACCGGTGAATCTGGCCCATCCACTGGGAGTCACGTTCCGACAGATATTCGTTGACCGTGATGACATGAACACCCTTTCCTTCCAGGGCATTCAGATAGACGGCCATGACGGAGGTGAGGGTCTTTCCTTCACCAGTCTTCATTTCAGCAATATCGCCGCCCTGCATGACTGCAGCACCCATCAGCTGAACCGGATACGGATATTCTCCGATCACTCTCCTGCAGGCTTCTCTTGCGGTTGCGAACGCTTCCGGAAGAATGTCATCCAGCGTCGCTCCCTCTGCAAGCTTCTGCTTCAGACGCGGCGTTTCTGCCTGCAGCTGTTCATCGCTCATCGCTGAATATTGATCTGCCAGTGCCAGCACCGGCTTGATTTTCTTTTCAATCTGCTTCAGCCGCCGACCATCTACGTTCAGCAGCTGATCAAAAAAGTTTGCCATGATAAAACCTCCTGATTCCTGATCAGCGTGTTCATTATAACGTCCCGAATCCGTCGGTTCAAGAAAACATCAGTACCTGTACGGGGATCTTTCCATTCTATGGATAGAAAAAAGCAGGAGGTGACGCTTCATGCGCTGTCCACGCTGCCATAATACTGATCCTGCATATTTCTATCATGGTTCCAGGGGCTGGTACTGCCGTCGATGCATCTCATTTTCAAGAGTGCTATTGGAAGAAGAACTGGAACCAGTCTCCTTCTCAGACGTACCGGAAGAAGCTTCTGAATATACCCTGCGCTATCCGCTGACCGAAGCCCAGAAGCAGATCAGCCATGCATGCGCCGAGAACGTCCTGCATACCGACGTTCTCGTGCAGGCATGCTGCGGAGCCAGGCAAGACCGAGATGATGGTCGAGACAATCTCAGAGTCGCTGCGCACTGGCAGAAAGATCTGCTTTGCCATTGCCAGACGCCAAGTCGTGCTGGAACTTGCCCAGCGTCTTTCCGAAATCTTTCCCTCTGCAGACATCGTCCCGGTCTGTCAGGGACATACTGATCAGCTGACTGCTGATCTCATTGTATGTACCACGCACCAGCTTTATCGCTACTCAGGATCATTCGACATCCTGATATTAGACGAGCCAGACGCATTTCCATATAGGGGAAATCCGGTCCTTCATGGTCTAGCCGAAAGTGCGTGCAATGGGCATACGATCTTTCTGACTGCTACGCCGGATGATGTCCTGAAGCAGCGGGTGAAAGATGGAACTCTGCTCTGCCTGAAGCTGAATCAACGCCCGCATGGCCATCCCCTGCCAGTGCCGGAACTGATCTGTGCTCCGCTGATGATCCGCCTCATCCTGCTGATCCGCTGGCTTCATTCGCACTCCGATCATCCCCGGATGGTATTTGTTCCGACAATCCGCATGGCTGCTCAGCTGTCCCGCTTTCTGCATCTCTTCTTTTCCTGCTATACATGCACCAGCAAAACCCCGGACCGCGATCAAGTCATCGATGCTTTCCGGAAAGAGAAAGCCGGCATCATCGTTGCAACGACAGTACTTGAGCGAGGCGTCACGATTCCTGGTGCCGATATCTGCGTGGTTCAGGCAGACTCTGGGGTCTTCGATGAAGCCGGCTTAGTCCAGATGGCCGGACGGGCAGGAAGAACCTTTGATCATCCGGATGGCGATGTCCTGTTTCTTCTGAAGCATCGCAGCCGGCTTGCTGAGGCATGCCGCAATTCCATCGAGGAGGCAAATCATTCATGCGCTGTCTGATGTGCGGAAACGAAATCGGGGAAGGAAAGAATCTCCAGGAACTCTTCTATCATGATGATGTGCTCTGCGTCAGCTGCCGGAATACCTGGAAGAAAAACCAGAAACACTTCCGTCTTGATGGGATCCTGGCAGAATTGCTGTGGGACTATCAGGGCGGCTTCCGCGATGCTCTTCTGCAGTACAAGGAATGCGGTGATGAAGCTCTGAAACCCGTATTTCTCTATCCATACCGGAAATACCTGAAGAAGAAATACCGAGGCTACACGATCCTCTGCATGCCAAGCACGATGGAGAAGATGGAACAAAGAGGCTTCTCGCATCTGCCTGGCATGCTGGAAGACGCAGGTCTGCCGATTCTGGAACCATTTCTGAAATGCAGACCGATCGATCAGAAGAAAAAGACCAGAACCGAACGTCTGGCCCTGAGTCATGCAATTGTGCTGAAACCAGGAATGAATCTCCCGGAGAAGCTGTTATTAGCAGATGATGTGCTCACCACCGGCAGCACCATGCGTGGAGCTCTTTCCTGTCTGGATCAGACGCACCATAAGATCCGCATCTTCGTCTTCGCGCGTGTTCCGGAACCGGAATTCTGATCAGCGCTTCAGATCCTCCGGCGTCGTGATCTTGAAGTTCTCGTAGCTTCCTTCCACCACCCTGATCTTTGCGGAAGAGAAGTGCTCGACAATCGAGCAGTCATCGGTTCCCTGATATCCTTCTTTTCTCGCAAGATCCATGCAATGCACAAGCAGCTCTGTCCTGAAAGCCTGGGGCGTCTGCGCAGCTTTAATCGTATTGCGTTCAATCGTCTTCACGATGTAGCCACCTTTAACGACTTTGATCGTATCCTTGCAGGGAACCATCAGGCAGGCAGCCTCTTCCGTTTCCATCGTCTGCTTCATCGCTTCCAGGCATGCCTTGCTGAGAAACGGTCTTGCACCGTCATGTACAAACACCACCTCTGAAGCCACCGCATTCAATCCATTGGAAACCGATTCCTCCCGGCTCGATCCTCCGCTGACCAGCACCACCCGGCCCGGGATCCGGCCGGGAATCTCTTTCCGGAACATCTCAGAATCCGTCACAACCACAACTTCTGAGCAATCCGGATCCGAAAGAAATATATCCATGGTATGTTCCAGAATCGTCCGTTCATCCAGACGATAATAGGCTTTATTATATCCGAGCTTCATGCGGGTCCCGCTGCCCGCCGCGACAATGAGAGCACTGTAGTTCATATCTTCCTCTTCCCGATTCATTATATCGAAGTTCATGCTGAAATTATGCTAATCTGAAGACATGAACTACGAAGCCGTATCATTTGATTTCAATGGAACCCTGGTCAAAGACGGACCCTATCATGTGGAAGCCTGGTCCCGCATTTCCGAAGAACTCGGAAACGGACCCGTTTCAAGAGAACTGATGGATACCCGCTACAGCGGCATGCCGAATGCGGAGATTCTGAAACTCATGAAACCAGGCCAGTCTGATGAATTCTATGCCCTCTGGTCTGAGAAGAAAGAAGCCTATTACCGCGAAGCCTTTGCCAGCACGCCTGGCGGTCCTCATCTGGTAACCGGGGCAGAAGAACTGTTCGGGATTCTGAAAGCGCATCAGATTCTCTTCAACCTCTGTTCCGCTTCCATTGCCAGCAATATCCGCTTCTACCGGGAAACCTTCCATCTGGATCAGTGGATCGATCCGGATCTGATTGTCTATGACGATGGTTCCTATGAGAACAAGATCACCATGTATGAAGAAAGCGGACGCCGCATGCATGCCGGCACCCGCCTGCTGATCTTTGAAGACGCATTATCAGGCATCCGCTCCGCTTCCGCATTAAGCGAAGCAGGCCTCATTGTCATGCGGATGAAGAATCTTGAATCCGTCTATCCTTCTTATCCGATAATTCTGAGAGTCATCGATGACTTCACGGGAATCCTGCCGGATATCATGCCGATACTGCTTGGCTGACTTCTTCCGGTTCGTTCATCTTCTCCCTGGCATAGTTCAGAAGCGCGGCACCATCAACATCGCTGTAGATTTTTGATGGAATCATCTCAAACTGGGTATCCGGGTATTTCTCCCTTAAACGCTTCAGCTGATAGCGGATCTGCGGTCCGAGCAGAATTAAATCCGCATCCCGGAATTGATCATCGATGACAATTTCCGGATAGCAGCTGACCGAACAATCGTATTTCTGGACGCGTGCTTCGGCACGCATTTTCGTTACCAGGAGACTGGTACTCATTCCGGAAGTACAGAGCAGTATGATGTTCTTCATGATCCTCTCTCCTTCTCAGGAAATCACTGTCCCAAGCAATCCATAAGAGAAAACACTCATGATCACCGCCGCAAGCGCAACGCCGATCAGAATGGAAATACTTGCTTTCTTCAGATCCATATCAAACACCGCCGCAACCAGGCTTCCCGTCCAGGCACCCGTCCCCGGAAGAGGAATGCCGACAAACAGCGCCAATCCCCAGAATCCGTACTTCTCGATCTTCGGTCTGTTCTTTTCCGCCTTGTTCTCGATCCATGCCGCAAGTCTTCCCATCTTATGGCTGGACATCCAGTGAAGCAGTTTCTTGATAAAGAACAGAATAAACGGAATCGGCAGAATATTTCCGATTACGCAAGGCAATAGTGCCCGCTTCAGCGGAATTTTCAGCATGCTTGCCAGCACGAGACCGCCGCGCTCTTCAATTAACGGAAGCAGGCTTACCAGGAAAACCGATACTTCCGGACTTACATGCTGTCCGAGCCAGGTTGCTAGATACCAGTTCAGAAATGACTCCATGAATCTTTTCTCCTATTTTTTTCTCTGCGCAGAACAAGATAGCATATTTAGCGTTTTCAAACAACATTTCCTCCGGCCTGATTCTCAGAAGAAGGCATGATCATGCGGTTTTCAGATCGTCTGTTTTTCCATCTCCCCTCGGGTTCTGCTTGTGCAGAAGAAAATGAATATGTGTAATCATTCACAGAAATTCCCGGATTCATTTGTATGTTTCCTACAAACGCTTCCGTTAATGATTGTGATAGCATTCTCAATGTTACAGGGGAGAAAAGAAAATGAAGAGAAACGTACTCAGAATGACCGCTGTCTGCCTGGCAGGCATGATGGCCCTCACCGGCTGTTCTTCCGGAACAGCTGCACCTGCTTCCGCAGCCGCTTCGGCGGAAACCTCCGGAATGAAGGACGGCACCTATACCGAAACGGTTCAGGGAAGAAACGCTGACATCACCGTGGAAACCACGATCGAAGGCGGAAAAATCACAAATGTCGTCGTGACTGACCAGCAGGAGACCAAGGAAGTCGCCGGCGCAGCCCTCACAGATGTACCGGCAGCGATCGTCGCCGCAAACAGCGTGAACGTGGACGGCGTGACTGGCGCTACCGTCACTTCCGATGCCATCAAACTCGCTGTTTCCAACGCAATCACTGAAGCCGGAGGCGATCCAGACTCCATGGCAGCAGCTGAGAGCACTTCCTCTGCTTCTGCAGAAACCGTGAATCTGGAAGCAGATGTCGTTGTCGTAGGTGCTGGCGGAACAGGTGTTTCCGCAGCCCTCGCAGCGCAGCAGAGCGGTGCCAAGGTCATCCTGCTTGAAAAGGCAGCTACCGTCGGCGGTGTCTCCATCATTGCCGGAGGCCCGATGGGCATTGATTCCCAGGATCAGAAGGATGCCGGCGTTGCCGGAACCTTCACGGTCAATGATGTTCTGGACTACTGGCAGAGCTATAACGCATGGATGGATGACGGACAGCTGTTCTACAACATCGCATCCAAGTCCGGAGAAACCATTGACTGGCTCCAAGAAAACGGCATTGAGTTCACCTTCATGGGAACAGAACAGGCTGCTCACGCAGATGGATTCCAGACCTATCACATCTATGCAGACCAGGACAACAAGCTCGGCTATTATGAGACCCTGGTTCAGAAATTCGAAGACGCTGGCGGTGAGCTGTATCTGGAAACCCCGGCAACGGAACTCCACGCAGAAAATGACAAGATCACCGGTGTCACCGCAGTCGGCAAGGATGGAACGACTTACGAAATCAAATGCGATGCTGTCGTGCTCGGCACTGGCGGATTCGGTGCTAACAGCGAGATGGTCGAAGAAAAAGTCGGATTCCCGTTAGAGACCTTCACGACCGGAACCCAGACTGGCGATGGTGCTACGATGTCCCAGGCAATCGGCGCCGGCGTCGGCAAGACCATTCAGCAGTATCATGGCGTCACCTCCTATTCCGGTATTCAGACCGGCCAGGGCAAAGACGAAATTGCCAAAGCAATCTATCTGGCCTCCTCTGTATGGGTCAACCGCAGAGGTTCCAGATTCTGCCCGGAAGATCTGAACTATGACACCGCATTATGCTCCAACGCTGCTGCTACCCAGGGAGAATACTTCTTCTCGATCATGTCTGAAGATATGGTAGATGCAGTCGCAGACGGCGGATCCCAGGCCCTTGGAGTGGATACTGCAGTTGCCTATGAACCGACGATCCCGATGTTCTCAGTGGATGAACCATGGACCGACTTCAAGGCAGCTCTCGAAGACGGTGTCGATAAAGGAATCGTTTTCAAGGGTTCCAATGTCGAAGAGCTTGCTCAGAATATGGGCGTTGATCCGGATACGCTGAAGCAGACCCTGGCTCAGTATGATGAATACTGCGCAGAAGGCGTTGATGAAGTTTACGGCAAGGACAGCAAGTATCTGACCGCATTAGGAGATGGAACCTTATATGCCGTCAAGGCAAGACCGGTATCCCTCGGCGGCATCGGCGGTGTCCTCGTCAATTCCAACCTGCAGGTCATCAAGGAAGACGGAACAGTCATCGGCGGACTGTATGCTGCAGGCAACGATGTCGCGGAAATCTACAACAACTCTTATCCTCTGGTCGAAGGCGTCACGATGATGACAGCTCTGACCGGCGGAAGAATCTGCGGATTATCTGCTGCAGAATACGCTGCAAACTGAACAGAAATCACCAATTTCCATCAAGATCAGGAGGCATTCTCCTGATCTTTTCTTATACAATGGAATTATGAATCAGGAACAGCTGCTCAAGATCCTTCTGCAATGCGGAACGCTGCAGGAATACGTAGATGAAACCGCCCGGGTGCTCGACTGCCCCTACTGGATCATGGACGAGGGATTCCATCTCTCTGCCATCTCGCATAAGCCGGACGCCACTTCCCTCAGCAATCAGTATCTTAGGGATACGACGCTGATGGAATCCGTGAAGAGATGGGAGAAATTCCAGGTATTCTCTGATGAGACACACCTGGAGCCCTATCGGTTCAGAGATGATTTTCTGAACCGGGATGTCATGATCATGGATATCCTTGTCAGGAATAATCCGGTCGGAAGAGTGACGTTCTTTCCTCAGCATGAGATGGATGAAGCATCCATCCGCCTCACGATCCAGGGTGCTGCCACCTATCTCAGAACCACGCAGCATGACACGAACCATGACATGTACCAGCAGGCCTTTGCCTCCCTGTTACGCGGAGAGGATCCGGAATCATTTGCAGAATTCCTGGAAAGCGAAGCACCAGGACTAGAGCCTCCGTTTCAGATTTTCTGCATCTCTGCAGAAAACCGCGGCCGCTTGTTTGCCTACAGTTCGAGCATCCGCGAGATTGATGCATGGACGCTTCCGATCGTGACCCAAAGTGCCTTATATGTGCTCTCTTCTGCCCAGCATCCGATCGGCCAGATCCAGAATCAGCTTCCAGGGCTCGGGAAGTCTTTCCCCTTTGAAGATCTCCGGAAGATCAGATCGTACGGAATGCAGGCCTTATATGCCTCACGCCATGGAAATCAGATTGCGCTGAAAGACTATGATCTTTATCTTCTGAGTCAGATGGCTGATCCCGAAAGCCTGATCTCGCCCAAAGTCCGGGCATGCATGAACTATGATCTCAGCTATCAGACACACTATTTTGATACTTTGTGTTCCTATCTCCGCCATGGCGAAAACAAGCAGGCTGTTTCTGAAGAGCTCGGCGTCCATCTGAACACGGTGCGCTACCGCCTGGATCAGCTGAAGAACCTGTTTGAGATCGATCTGGAAACTGAACGCACAGAGATCTTTCTGTCCTGCATCGCTGCCGAATATCTGAACTCATGAGCAGACTTTTCCGATGATTTTTTCTGCCTCCCGTTCTCTCTCTTCGCGTCAGAATCTGCAGAATATGCAGCAATAGAGAAAACAATTTTATCAATGCTTTCTTCACGTTTCATGGGTACTTGAAATTCCGGGTTGCAATTCACAGCCGATCTGAATAAGTGATCAATCGAATCAAACCCTCAGCAAAGCCTGTAACAATGGGCTTTGTTTTTATTTTCCCTCAAAAATAGGCTGAAATTGGCTAAATTAAAGTGGTCCCTGCAGCAGGCGCTGACGGCGGATGTGCGGACCATGCGCGGCGGAATCTTTTGGTACTGGCCCGACGGGTCCTGGTACCGCCTCGTTGCCGGATCTGGTACCGGAAGGAATATCTAAAAAGTGGAGCAGCTCCGTG
>Ga0256404_1002097_pt1 | contig 45117 bp, 43 predicted proteins | sample RumenRJG_01DNA_FD_185990 | JGI IMG/M metagenome (GOLD analysis project Ga0256404, IMG submission 185990) | Bovine rumen microbial communities from Lethbridge, Alberta, Canada - RJG_01 | ecosystem: Host-associated > Mammals > Digestive system > Stomach > Rumen | place: Canada: Alberta | collected... | reverse complement strand
GCCTTCTTCACTGTTCGGGGGAACCTTCCGCCGACTCTCTGATTCCGTCAAACCAGAGTACCACATTTTTCCAGACATTCATATCATGGCATCTTGTTTCAGGGTCTGTCCCTCCATTCAACCATGGTTCGACAGGCTCACCAACCGTGGTTCGACAGGCTCAGGGAACGTATTTGTTTCTTGCCAAAAAATATCGAGCCATGGAGGGCGGGTTAACAACGTGCAGAATTGCAAAGCGATTCTGCAATCCCGAAAAAAATCCACGGAAGGATTTTTTTTCGGGCAAGCTCAGAATGACAGCTCATTTAACATTCGATAAACCGGCATTTGCTGGCCGCCTAGTTAAAGGCATACCTGTAGCCAAGGGTAAATTCTATAGAAGAAAAATCAAATCCGCTCGTGTACTTGTAATACCTTCCGTTTTCCCAGCCGGAACAATCGTGATACTCATCATAGTAGGCATCTTTCCAATAGGCTTCCTTTGCAGTTCCTTCCATGGTTTGCAAGGCGGTATACTTTGTTGCAAAAACCAGGCTGCTTTTATTGGAAAAATTATATGCAAAGTCCAGTTCAGCCCTTATTCCGCCAAAATTGTCTTCAATTTCATCAAGAAAATACCTGCCCCTAAGCACATGGGAATCCAGCGACTGCACAAAAGTCCACAGGTTCACCGCCAGGGAAAAGCCCATGTCCAGCTTTGGGGTAATTTCCATGTTAAAGCGGCCGCCAAGCCATGCCTGGAGCACAGCCCTCTCAAGGCTAAGCACTTCGCCATCATCCATATCTATCTCGTAGCTGTCGTCCGCATCGTTATAGCTTCCGTAGCAGCCGCTTGTTTCAGTTACGTTCGTGTTGTAATAGGAACCGGATACCCCTATGGCAGAAAAAAAAGAGTGGGTGTAGGAAAGTTCCGCAAAGGGCGAAAAAGAAAGCGAGTCTGCCACCTTGAACATATAGGAAAGTTCCCCGCTAAAACCATAGTAGTAGTTTGTCTTGCAGTCGCTTTCCGTAAGATGTGTCTTTATGTTTGCATATTCATCCGGGCAGTCGGGAAAGTCCGAAACGTTAAACCAGTCGGAGTCAAAGACGGAGCCACACCTTGTGGGGAACGCAGCCCTTATGTTTCCCTTAAGATAGAGGTTCTTAAAGCCCACGCTAACCTTTGCCTCTGGAATAAAAAGCGGTTTTTGCTCCCAGCAAAGGTAGCTAAGGGTACGCCTGCCGGCAGAATCCACGTTCAAAAAAACATATTCACCCTGTTCAGCAAAGCGTAATGTTGCATCCGCTTCCACAGAAAAATGAAAGTCCGAAGCTTTTGCATACAAATTTGGGCATGTTAGCAAACACAAGAGGGTAAATAATAGTAGAAACAAAGGCTTTCTACCCCCCCCCACGCATTCAATCCTATTCATCCTTATCTTCCTGCTGAATTTGCTGAATTCCGTCAGCTTCATTTATGGGTTCAAAGGGGTTAACCTTAAAAATCTTTGCAAACTGCTTGCGCACGGCTTCCATGTCGCGCGGATAGGGTGCGGTAAAAGTCATCTCGTGGGCATTGCTCGGATGCTCAATCTTTAGGCTGTAGGCATGAAGGGCAAGGCGGCTAAGAAGAGGCTTTTCTTCCTCCACGTCTCCGTTCCACTTGCGCTTAACGTCGCTAAGGCGGACAGGCTTCTGGTTTCCGGAATAAAGCGGATCGCAGACAATGCTAAGCCCAAGCGATGCAAGGTGGACACGGATTTGATGGGTGCGACCTGTTCGTGGGCAGGCTTCTATCCAGCTGTAGGGGCCGCAGTTGCCAATCAGCCTAAAGTCCGTTATGGAAACTTTTCCTCCGCGGGGGTTTACAATCGTGCGGTGGCGGGAATCTCCGTCCGGTTCAAGCTTTAAGTCCACAGTTTTTTCTGCCCAAAGGGGATGGCCGTTAACAAGGCAGTGGTAGGTCTTTTTTACCCCCCTCTCTTCAAACTGAATGCTAAGGTTTCGGTGGGCTTCCGCATTCCGGGCATAAATTACAAGCCCGCTCGTGTCTTTGTCTATGCGGTGAACGGCAAAAAGTTTTCCAAATTCCTTGGACGCTTCTGTATCAAGGCGAGGAGCATCCACATCATAGCGGTCCTGGGCAACCAAAAGCCCTGAGCGCTTGTTAAGGACCACAATGTCGTTGTCAGAGTAAATAACTGTATAATTTGGCACGGGTTTCATAAGTGCAGTATATACTATAGTTTGGAAAAATTCTATAGAAGAAAATAAACAGTCATGCAGAACTTATCGGTACATCTGTCATGCCGAACTTTCCGTGCACCTGTCATGCCGAACTGCTACGCCACATTCGCACGCCCTTGCTACGAATGTGGATTCGGCATCTCTTTACGATAAAGTTAATGACATTGGCTTTATTGGCCACACTTTTTATTTGAAAGAAGGTATTGTATGAAAATCCCACGCAATTCATTCAGAATTTTACACGACAGTATTATTGTTTCCCCGTCTTCACCCTTCCCATAAACCTGAAAATCATCAGAAACAACATAACTATATATTTTACCATCGTCCTCTTGTATAGTCAGACAGTAATTTCCTTCCTCTGCCTGTGGACACAAAAACATACCGCCAACATCAATTCTTTGAGCCTTGCTTATCTTTGAATCAATCTCAAAAATAATGTCTCCGTCATAAAAATCAATTATTCCGTCCTTGCCCTGCAAAGAAATTTTCATCTTACCAGCAAAAGCCGCATTGCAAAATATTGTACACAGTAAAAAAAGTAATAAAACAAACAGCTTCTTTTTCTTTGTAAGCACCATAACTCCCCCTGTTTATTCCAACACCACTAAAATAGCGAACCTGTCATGCCGAACTTGATTCGGCATCTCTTTACGGTATAGTGATTTTAGATTCTGAGTCAAGCTCAGAATGACGTAAAGCAAATGACATTGCAGCTTGCTACTATATTAACAAAGGTTACTGTGGTGCGTCAATTTCCAGTGCAAGCTTTAGAACCCTGGTCATGTCGTTTGTAACATTCGCAATTTGGCGCAACTCTTCCTTGTCAAAAGACGGAATGTATTTTTTGTCTGTATTATTCATCGTCGGAAGGTTTACCCCATACACAAATTTAGAATACAATTTTGTGCAGGAATCCTGATTGCCAACAAAATCGCAATTTAAAGTCTTTGCAATATCTCCCACAACATTCCATTTATCAAGAAAAAGAGAACAATCAGAAATTGTTGTTTCATCAAAATTCAAAGTCCATACATTTGCTTTTTTATTGTATTTGTGCATGCAATAATTTTGTACATCATCAAAAGAATGAAATACTAACAGCTTATTATCATTAAGCAAAAAACTGTCATAATCAAACCAAATTGAATAATAACTTTGAGCAAAAAGAATAATATTTATTATAACAACAGTAATATCCTCATCCAAATCTCTACCTCCCCATTTTTTATGCCTCAAAAATAACATGCAAAAGCTATTAATATCTTTCTAAAACCCATTTTATTGCCTCCGATTTTTATCTTCTTACCAATTAAAAATGCGCATATAAAAGCCACTGTTCATACTTTGATTTCAAAAGGCGGTAACCAAACCAGTATTTATCCTTGTGCACAAGGGGAGCACAGTTTTTTATAGACAGAACAGATTTTTCTGTTTCCTTTGTTATGCTTATAAAAAACTTGTCGGCCTCGGCAAGGGCTGTTTTTAGGTTGGGCTCCAAAGATTCTGTTTCAAGCTTGTCTTGTATAGATTCTCTGCCGTATAGATTCTCTAGGTATTCATCAATATCTATTCGCTTCCATTCATCCATTCTTTTTACATCTTTAACCCAATAACCAACAAGCTGTTCTAAAGTTGGCAGAACACCCCAGTTAGTAAAAAATTCCTCACTCATAACCATACCTTTTTTGATTGCGAATCTTCGTCCAACCGGAGGGGAATGTATTCTATTTTTTCTCCGCTATTTTTTATTTCCCACAAACCTTGCAGTTTGTTACCTGTAAAAAAATGCAATATTAATTTTGAATCATCAAAAGTATAAGAAACAATTAAAAGGCCGCTTCCCAAAACTTCATCAGGCTCTCCAAAAGAATCTACTATTTGATTATATGAAGTTCCCTTATCCAACTTTCGCATTTTGCTCAATTTAGATTCCTTCATATTTTCTGCACTAAAAACAAAACACGCAAAAGATATTAATACTGCAATAAAAGCAACAACTTTTTTATTCATCTGCCCCCCCCTCACAAAATTTTATAAACTCAGCCTTTCGCTTAAAGTACATCGCCATAAAAACAATGCCAGTCCACTTTCATTTCCTTTCCAATCTCTGCCAATATGCATCTATGAAATTCAAGTAAGCTAGATGCGTCCTTAAGGCTTGTCGGTTTCAAGGACAAAATATCATCCTTGTTTTGGATTCTTACTACAATTTGTTTGCCAGGAATTACAATCTTAAATTCATTTACATAGTCGTAAGTAGGTGCTTGGCCACTTATTCTTTCCAGTCGCCCAAAGCTAGATTGCAAATCCGACACAGCTTTATATTCAAATGAAAAATTTCCTGCTTTTGACTTTTGCTTAAATTCCGGTTCGTTACTATTGTTATAAAAAGCTTCCGTTAAAAGAGCATTGTACGAAACAAAAAACTTTCCATAGTTCAACTCTGCGTTATACTCAAGCGACTGAAGTCCATTTGGCTTATACGAATAGTAAACCATGGGAACCTGCTTTACATCATCCTTGTTCGCACCAGAGCCTGCTTCAACCCTTGTATGCCCGCACCCACAAACAAAATCAAAAGCCAACAATAAGATTACTGACAACAAAATTCTCTTCATAAAAAGGCTCCGTTCTAGGATTATTATAGCACGCTTTCTTTTGGATGGCTACAAATGGTTATTTCTTCAAACAATCATTCTGTATATTCTTGAAAAACTTCTATTCCAACATCAATTCCCAAATCTGATAATTCCTTTGAAATTTCAGATGGAATAGAAAACGCAACATGTTCTTTTGTATAGATCGCACAATAATAAACAATCCGTCCTTTTTCTTTTTTTAGTTCAAAGAACGATTTCTTTTCCTTTAACATGTTTAATACAATCCCATTTGCTTCTTTTAGCGGCTCATAAAGATCTGTAAAATTTTGTAACGGAACAATATCGTAGTAAACATAAGAATCAACGTATTTTGAAGGAAGCCTTTTACCATCCCCACGAACAATATTCTCTCCTACGGTATGTTTTACATCCGAAGCTCTGTTAAACAAAGCCTCCAACTGGTCACCTGTAAAATGCGGATGCCAAACTTGCAATGATATAGAAATAGAATAGTTCATTCTTTGTGCCTCACAAATAATTGAATTCTACAATATTTGACTCGCCCAAGGGACCAAAATACTGAATTGTATACACTTTGCCATCTTGCAATTTATAGTATTTTTTTAGGCACGTAAGGCAAACAGTGTGGCTCTTTCCAGGTTTTAAAATTAAACATTTTACTTTTTCTGGTTCATAATCAATATCCGCTTGCTTGCCCTCATACTCGAATACTTCATCGTTTTTATCGATTATTTCAAACCAATCACCAAAGAATTCTTCTTCGTCATTTGAAAATAAAAAAACAGGAATCTTAATCACGTCATTACTTATATTTGTTATTGTCATCTTTAATTCAACATTCTTGTTTAAACCTTTCGCCGACAGCTGAATTTTGCAGTCCGCCCTCGAATATATTCTGGAACCATTATTCATCTTAGCAGCTGTTAGGAAAAATATTGCAATCAAAAGCACTATAAAAATACTATTTATTCTTCTCATAAAAACCTCCTGCCTAGCGCATTCACACAAGCTTAAAATGCGCATACAAAAGCCACTCATCATAATGCGCAGAAAGAAGCCGGTATGCAAACCAATATTTTTTCTTGGTTTCATTGTCTTTTGTTTCTATAGTGGAAATAAGTGACTTTTCTGTTTCCCTGGTTAATTCAATAAACTTTTTGTCGGCCACATCAAGTTTTTCTTTTAGCTCTTCCGACACTTCTTCCTTGCCCAACAACTCTTCTACTTTTTCCCTTGTGTACAAGGCCAAGAGATAATCATCTATACCGATTTTTTTCCACTGCAGATAACCCTGAGTCCTTTTTGACCACCTTTCAATACATTCTTTTAGCGTAGGCGGTTTTCTTTTTGGCATCCTCGCAAAAAATTCCTTCAAGTCTTCATCTTCAGTCATCTTTTTTCACCTCCTTTTGAAACCGTCTCTATCATTCTTGAATATAGGTTATATTCACCTTTATTTATTGCCTTTGAAAAGGAAAGGCCACAAAGAGTCGCTACTTCATTCGGATTAAAATTTTTGCCAGACAAAACAATATCAATATAAACCTTCATAAATATTTTTCCTAATCATGCATATTAACTTTTAATAGAGTCTTTACGGTTTTGTTTACATCCTGTTACTTCAAAATGTATCAAACCTATATTTTATAGTTATCTGCGAAGAATCAAAATTTTTTATTTCCACTGGAACATAATTAATAAAGCATTGATCCGAATACCAATCAATACTTAAATTTTTAGAAAATTTATTCTCCAAATCAATTCGAATATTATTTTTCTGTTCACTTGAAGATTCAGAAATCAAAATATATGCCTTTCCTTTTATCTCCCCAAGAACTTCTATATTTAATTTGAATACGGATTCTTTCTTAAGGTTCTCCAAAGTTATTTCTTTTGCTGACATAACATCTGTAATAACGTATGATTCAGAAGGTATGGTTTTACATGAAACAACACAAAAAAGCATGATGTAAATGAATAGCTGCTTGATTTTAGTATTCACTTATAGACCTCCAATATTTATATTAGCACACAAAAAATTTGATTAAGAATCCAACCCCAATGCAAACTTTAAAATTCTAATCATGTCGTTTGTAACATTCGCAATTTGGCTTTTTTCTTCCTCGTCAAAAACAGGGATATATTCTTTTCCAGACGTATTCAGAGCCGGGATGTTTGAACCGAAGACAAATTTTGAATACAAGTCCGTATATTCATCAAGATTTCCTATAAAATTAATTTCTAAGGTTTTTGACAAATCATCAATAATATTCCACTTGTTCAAATAATCGTTACAATCATGATAATCCAAAATATCAAAATTATTTGATACAAACGACGGGTTTTGAAAATGCTCCCTTTTGCAATATTCTTCCATTTTTTCCTTTTGAGAAAAATATACAAGTTTTTTATTCCTGTCGGTCAGAAAATAATCTTTATCATCTGTACACCATAGTAAATAACGAGAAATATTGCAGAGTGTAAATTCTATGATGCAAAATTCGGTTTCATTATTCAAAACAATCCCCACCTTTCCTAGTATAAATCAAATCTTTGAATTTCCAAATAAATTGCGTCACTTTCTTTACAATCGCCAGGAACAAGTTGTGTGTCAATGGTAAATAAAAATTGCTTGGCTGTTACTAATCCTTCTTCCTTGTTTATTAAATGACCAATAACTTTATAATTATATTCTCCATTTTTTTCGATTTTTTCCTCATTATTTTCAGAAACGATAATGTTAGTAACGGAAAGAGTATGTAAGGGAGAATCAATTTCCTCTCCCAAAGAATGTTTTTTCACATCAGAAAAACAAACAAGCTCTGCTTCACCGCTTTCTAAAGTTAGAAAACATTCATTACGGGTTGTATCTAAATATTCTATTCTTTTGATTTTCAAAATCCATAACCTCCAATTGGCATTGGGTCGCTAGATGTGCGGGAATAATGTATTCATAACAGTATCTAAGTGCAAATACATTTTGTTAAATCAAAATAATCTATCTCTGCAAATTTATCTAGCGTTGATTCATCCATATCTTTTTCTTCAAAGGTAATATGATTGGCTTCAATTTCAAATGTCCATATAATGCTGTCGTATTCTTTAAAGACTTTTCCTAGCCGCCCTTGGAGTTTTAGTACAAAACCATTTTTTGTTTTGTTTAATTCCCCTGCCTGAAGGTCGCCGAACCCTTCTCCATTAAAAATTTTTGAAAAGCATTCCTGAGAATCCGGAGTAATCTTCCTTATTCCAGAAAGCTTGATGATTTCAATTTTGGAAGTTCCTGTGCTGCACCATATTTGTCCGCATCCAGTTAAAGGGCTCATTAACATATTAATTAGATTATGATCATGCAGCCCCAAATTATCTTGCACTTTATAAAAATCGTTCATAATACTTTTTCCTTTGCCTTGCTTACGCAGAGGGTCAATCTGAGGCCATATAGCGTACAGAATTGTTGACCACTTATGAAATTATACAAATCAGTTTAATGAATTGTCAATGGAAAGGAATTTTCTACGCTATTCCAGTATGGTTATTTCTACGCGGCGGTTTTGGGCCATGCCTTCCGGGGTGGAGTTGTCGGCTATAGGTTTTGTTGCGCCCCAGCCTTTGCAGATGAATTTTTCGGCAGGGATGCCCCGCTTGCTAAGTTCACTGGCAATGGCACGTGCGCGTTTTATGGAAAGGGTCATTTCTCCAGAAGGATTGCCTGTAGATGCAGTGTGGCCTTCTACGAGGAATGAGGAATCTTTTGCGTTAAGAAGGACGCTTGCAATTTTGTCCAGGCGCTCTTTTTCGCTTTCCAAAAGCTGGTCGCTGTCCGGCTTGAACTGGAGGTTCTTTATGCTGATTTTAAGTCCGGCTGGTGTTTCTTCCACTGGAACTTCTGCGGGGGGAAGCTTTTCTTTTTTTACCGAAGTGATGATTTTTTTGCGGTCCACTGCAGGAGGATAATTTGTAAAGAGACTGATTGTTCCCTTAAAGTCTACCTTGCGGCCGTCCTTGTAGAAAAATGATTCGTCTACGGTGTCGCGGACAACAAGGGCAGCACCGCTTTCCTTACTGATGGCTATTGTTGCGGAATGGGAGCCAGTTGCCCTGTCCAAAAGAGGGTCTCCTTCTGTGTCTGCAGGAACTTCTGCCGCAGAAAGAAAGCCGTAGCGGGTTGCCCATTTTGCGCTAACAATGTACACTTCCGTTCCGTTGTAAACATCGTCTTTTAAGTAGGTGTATTCAGCGGTAAAGGGGATGCGGGTAAATTCCCCGGTGTTCATGGGGTCTACCACGCGCACAGAAGAAGCAGTCCATTTTTCTCCCTTGGAAATTTTTTGCTGGGGGTAGCAGGGAAAACTTCTAAAGGTAGGATAGCCGTTGTCCTGAAGCATGGTAAAAGTGCCGTCGGATGCTATTTTGAATACAGAAGGAATTGCATCGTTTATTCCGGGCAACTGTCTTTGCATGTTGCGCCTTGTTTCTTGCCAGACGTAAAAATTGCCGTCGTAGAGGTTTTCTTTTTGCACGATGAAAGAGCGGATTTCGCGGCTTAAAAGCCCTGTATACTTGCCGTTGTCGTACCTGCGCAAGTCCGTGCGCTCGGTAAAGGTGTAGTTTCCGCTTCCCTTGTAGCTGATTGAATTCTGAGCTGCAAGAAAAGCAGGTGGCAATATTATAGAAGAAAATGCAAAAATGACAGCAAAGAAGTGTTTTTTCATAAGGCCTCTAAAATAAAAAATACAAAAGAGTAAACGGTTACAGATTATTTGCTAACAGTGCGAGACTTCGGCGCCAGCATTCCCGCACAATTTCTCGTTTATGCAAAAAGACACGATAACGGAGAATTGCAAGGTAGTAAAGAAAATATTCCGCAAAATATTAAACCACGGCAGGGATTGGAGGGGCGGCGAAGCCGTTGCGAAAGCAATGGAGCGGGTAGGGTCCCGCGGAACCCCGGAAAGCCCCTAGCATATAAAAGCGCCGCACTTTTATTTTTTAAGAAATTTAATCAAAAAATTATTGATTTTTCACGAATATTGTGTAAAATTCATGTAGGTTTAAAATGGCGACATTATTCGATATTGCACAGATAACGGGATTTTCTCTGGCTACGGTTCAGCGGGTGCTGGAAGGAAGGGATTCAATTGGTCAGGAAGCACGCAACCGCATTTTTTTAGCCGCAAAGCTTACCGGTTTTAAGTACGGAAAGGCAGAAAATGATGGCGGGGCAAAAGAGGCTAATTCCAAGCTGATTGGGGTTATTGCGGAAAAGGAATCTTTTACGAACGGTCTTGAGCATCCGCTTTTTGGCGGAATTGTAAACAGCTTTAGGAATATTGCCTACAAAGACGGTTACGACCTGATTTTTATGTCCAAGGAGATGAATTCTTCCATTTCTTATATTGACCACTGCAAGTCGCGCAAAGTGGAGGGCATTCTTATACTGAATTCCGTTTACGGTGACCCGGAAATTACCAGCCTTGCCTCCAGCGGAATTCCATGCGTGTCTGCAAACGAATTTATTCCGGGAATATGCACGGTTGTTTCCGAAAACAAGGATGCCGCTTTTCATGGGGTTGAATATCTTATAGAAAAAGGCCACAAGAACATTGGCTATATTGCAGGCCCCTACCTTGTAAATTCGCCGGCTGCCATTGAGCGGGGTGAAGGCTACAAGATGGCAATAAAGGCTGCGGGCTTAAAATACAAGAGCGAATACGTGGAAAAGGCTGCCCTTTGGGAACTAAAGCCTGGTTTTGAGGCGGCAAAGAAGCTTTTTACGCGTGCCCCGGAAATTACGGCCGTTTTTTGTGCTTCTGACCAACTCGCGGCTGGAACCATGCAGTATTTGCAGACCGTTGGAAAGCGGGTTCCAGATGACGTTTCTCTTATTGGCTTTGACGATTCCCTTATTTCTGAATGCAGCACACCGCCACTTACCACATTCAGGCAGGACAGGAAGAAGATTGCCGCTGTTTGCGCGGAAAAGCTTATGGCTGCAATGAAGGGCAAGGGTCAGTACGAGATTGTGCGGATTCCGGTTCAGTTTATAGAAAGGGAATCCGTTGCCGCTGTAAGAAAGGCTTAATGGCCTTAGCGGAAGGTTATGTTGGAAAAGCTCTGGTTAAGCACTTCTATTTTGCCTGCAAGCTGGAGGGATGCCTTTACCGAGCAGTCTTCCAGGATGAACAAAGCCGCCGTACGCTCAATCTTAAAATATTCGCTTGGCCCAAGGATGTAGGCCGCTGTGCTTAGGGCATCCGCTTCTATTGAAGAGCGGGACACGATTGTTACGCTTCCCACCTTGTTCTGCTCCGGGTAGCCTGTCTTTGGGTTTATGATGTGGTGGTAGCGCCTTCCGTTTTTTTCAAAATACCTTTCGTAGGCTCCGCTTGTTACTACGGAATTGTTCTGGTTAAAGCAGATAGCAAGAGCCGGGTCTGATGAAGGGTGTTGGGGATTTTTTACCGCCACCTTCCACTTGCTTCCGTCTTTTTTGCTGCCGTAAGCATAGACGTTTCCGCCCAGGTTCACGATTGCCTGCCTTACATTGTGCTCGCCAAGAATGCGGGCCATCTCGTCCGCGGCATAGCCCTTTGCAATACCGCCAAGATCCAAGGACATGCCCTTTTGCAAAAGGAATATCCTCTTGCTGGTCTCTCCGTCCCCCGGATCCATCTGAACGTTGCGCCAGTTTACAAGGGGAAGGGCTGCATCTATTTCTTCCCGGCTTGGAACACGGGCATTTTCCGTGTTGATTCCCCAGAGCTTTACCAGTGGGCCAACCGTTGGGTCAAAGGCACCGTCTGTTTTTTGGGCAAAATTTAAGGCAGTCTGCACTACAAAATAAACGTCCCGGTGAACAGGCACTGCTTTTATTCCGGCCTGGGCATTCACATGGCTTATGTCCGAGTCGCGCTTTGTTGTGCTGAACCTGTCGTCTATTTCTTTAAGGCGTGCAAAGAGCTCGTCGTAGAGTTTATCGCTTGCGTCGTCATAGGCATTTATTGAACAGACAGTTCCCAAGACAGACTGTGTTCTGGTGGGCATTGCTTTTTTTGAGCAGGAGAAGGCCACAGCTAAAGAAAAAAGCACCGCTGTACCAAGCACTGCATTTACCACATTCAACTTCATTCTTTGGATTATAAAGAATTGGGGCAAGTTTTACAATGTTTACACCCTGCCGAATTTCCGCTAGAATGTTTTGGCGGAGGACCTATGGATACAATCGGTTTTATTGGCATGGGCAACATGGCTCAGGCTATGGCCTGCGGTTTTATAAATTCGGGCAAGGTTAAGGCAGGGGAAGTTTTTGCTTATGCTCCAAACCAGGCAAAGCTAAAGGAGAACGCTTCAAAAATTGGTTTTATTCCTGCAAGCAGCAACCTGGAGCTTGTAAAAAAGAGCAAGATTGTTTTTGTTGCATGCAAGCCTTACCAGATAGCGGACGTTTTAAAAGAAGTAAAGGAAGAGCTGGAAGGAAAGGTTCTTGTTTCTGTTGCGGCGGGCTGGATTTTTGACACTTTTGCAGAGCATATCGACGTGCAGAAGGTTCACGTTCAGTGCGTAATGCCCAACACTCCGGCAAAAATCGGTCAGGGGGTAATGCTTGTTGAGCAGAAGAATTCCCTTAGCGCAGAAGAGTCAGCGACGGTCCTTGGTCTGCTTGGCACTCTTGGAATTACGGAAACCCTTCCGACCAACCTTATGGGCATTGGCGGGGCAATAAGCGGTTGCAGTCCAGCATTCATGGACCTGATTATAGAAGCCTATGCTGATGCGGCGGTAAAATACGGAATGCAGCGTGCCCAGGCCTACCGTCTTGTAAGCAAGACAATGGCAGGAAGCGCAATGCTCCAGCTTGCTACAGGGGAGCATCCGGGAGTCCTAAAAGATGCCGTATGTTCACCCGGAGGAACAACAATCCGCGGTGTTGACGCACTGGAAAAATCCGGTTTGCGTGCGGCTTGCATAAACAGCATAGACGCTATAATGAACAAAAAATAGTAATAAATATAGGAAATTTGTTATGATTGATTTTAAATGGTTTGTACTTGCGGTTGCAGTCCTTATGTACACGATGGTGATTATCTTTCAGGGGAAAAAGGTCTGGTTCACCACGGCGGCCGCTATAGCAGTAGTGCTTTTGGGAACACTAATTCCCGATGCAATATTCCCCCTGCCGGAAGACATTGTTGCCCGCGGAAACACTGCGGAGATGCATTCCTTTGCCTTGCTCCATTCACTTGGCGACATAGTGAACTGGAACGTACTCATGATTTACCTTGGCAGCATGATTATTGCGGCACTCTTCATCTATTCAAAGGTTCCCGCAAGGATTGCTGATTTTATAGTAGAAAAAAGCAGAAGCACTGGTCTTGCAATGGTTGCCATTCTTGCCATGACGGGGATTATCTCCATCTTTGTTGAAAACGTAGCCACGGTTCTTGTAATGGCCCCGATTGCACTTGCCCTTAGCAAAAAGCTTAACATGAACCCCACCATGTTCATGATAGGGCTTGCGGTTATGAGCAACATGGAGGGAACTGCCACGCTTGTAGGAGACCCGCCATCCATGATTTTTGCAAGCTATGCGGGCTACAACTTTAACGACTTCTTCTTCCACGCAGGAAAGCTTTCTGTCTTCTTTATAATTCAGGCAGGACTTCTTGTGGGATGCGCATTTTTCTACATCTTCTTTGCAAAGGCAGGAAAAGAAAAGCCGGCCCTAGAAAAGACCGTCGTAGTTTCATGGTTCCCGCTCTTCCTTCTGCTTGCAATGATTTTTGGTCTTGCAGGAATTTCTTTTGTGCACACAAGCTTTGCATACCTTAGCGGAACTTTTGTACTTGCACTTGGAATCCTTGGCCTTGTCTGGTACAAGTTCCTTCAGAGCAAGTCTTTGGAGAACACAGTAAGCGTAGTAAAAGAGCTTGACTGGGAGACGATTTTCTTCTTAATAGGAATCTTTATCGTAATAGGCGCAATAGAAGCTTCCGGGCTTTTGGGAGACCTTTCCCTCTACCTTGCAAAGATTACAGGCGGTTCAGTAATTCTTGGCTTCCTTATAATCATCATGGTTTCCATCATAATCAGTGGCTTTGTGGACAACGTGCCCTACATAATAGCAATGCTTCCTGTTGCGGACGGAATGGCAAAAACCATGGGCATTAACGGAGAGCTTTACATGTTTGCCCTGCTAATCGGAAGCTGCATGGGTGGAAACCTTACGCCTTTTGGTGCAAGCGCAAACATAGTAAGCATGGGAATCATAAAGCGCGAAGGCTACAAGATGAATTTTGCAGACTGGGTAAAAGTTGGAGTGCCATTTACAATTCTTACCACAGGAACTTCGGCAATCGTACTCTGGTTGCTTTGGACCTAGAATCTAAAAAGAAAAAGCCTACCCCCCGATTGGAGGGGCGGGTTGAAAAAAACATAAAAAAAAGCTGCCACATTCCACACAAAATGGATGCAGGCAGCTTTTGTTTTTCCCAAGGAAAATTGCTTTTATGCCACTATGTCAAACACAGCACCTGGTTCTGGCATTACGCCTGTAAAACCGTAAGGCATATTAGCAACGTCTAAGGAACTCTTTACTTCTTTCTGATACGTATTGATTAACACATCTTTCTGGCTGTCAGTAAGCTCTGCCACATCTTCTTTGGAAGCAGCTTTCTTTCGCATAGAGACTAACTGGTCAATCAAGGTATTCAGAATCCTAATCCTGTCTACAGAAACACCTTTTTCACCTTTACCAGCCGGAGTACCACGGACGTAGTCAAACTGAGTAAATACAGCAACGCTAGCCTTTACCGGTACATAGAGTCTACCAGTTGTGGAAGAAAAAAGGTTTTTGTAGGTTGATGCGTTTAAGTTAATGTCGTTTGAATACATAGGCTCACCTCTCACCTTTATTATCGAAAGATAAGCCTAAAAAGTTAAGGCAATTCTAAAAAAATGTTAATTAAGTTTTCGTCATTCTGAGCTTGACTCAGAATCTCAAATTACAATATTAGGGCAAACTTCGAGTTTTATATTTGCAGCAGGAAAATTGGCTCCCAGCGGTTTTTCTGCCGCAATACGGAAACTCGAAATTGGATCTATTAAAAAGAGATTCCGAATCAAGTTCGGAATGACCAGCTAACTGATAGCAGCTGAACTAGAAAGCTTCCCTTTCCCAGGCGGATATGCGCTGCTCAATAGTGCGGATGGGCTTTTGCTTTGGTTCAGAAAAGCCTTGCCCTGCCCCTGCACTTTCTACCGCAACTTTCTTTACTTGCACACAGTCCAAGAGGTAGGGAATTACAACCTTTTCCTTTAGGCTGGGCCAGCGTGGGCTAAGGATATTTGGACAGGAAAGATATTCACCCATAGGAAGATTTTCCAAAAGAGAGCGGTAGCGCAGCGGATAGACGTTTGCATTCACCTTTACAAGAGAAGAAAATCCCCCGGCAATACCAAAGGAAATGCTGTCCAGCTTTAAGGAATCCTGACGTTCAAGCAGCTTCTTTTGAACACTTTCTGTATAGAACCACTCCATGAATTTCTGGGCGGCATCCTTGTGTTCAGCAGACTTGCAAAGACCCATGGTAACAATGTCGTCCTCTACCATAATGCGCCCCTCTTCCCCAACCCAGCGGTAGGTAAGCCCGGAGAACTGCTCTTCCGTAAGCATAAAAAGGTCACTGCTCTTTATAAAGGCAAAGAAACACCTGTCTGCGGAAAACTGCTTGTACTTTGGCATATAAAGGTACTTGAACTGAAAGTTAAGCTCCGTGTCAGTGTCGCAATCACACTGCTTTGTCCAAGACTTCATGTATTCAGCGGTCTTTTCCAGGGCATTGGCATTCCAACCAAAATGCTCCTTCTTTTCCACATAGCTTGCACCGTTCATGCGTGAAGCAAGATAAAGAAAATCTCCGTCCCAAGAGGGGGCATAACCCATAGTCTCAAAGGAACCGTCTTCATTCTTTTTGTTAAATTCAGAAGAAAGCTTTTTTATTCCGTCCAGGGTAATAAAATGGTCATCTGTAACAAGAGTCTCGTTCTTCTTCCTGAACATAACCGCATCCAGGTTAAAGCTCACCGGCAAAAGGTACTGCTTGGAATTCATAAGGCCGTAGTCAAGCAGCTTTGAATAGAATTCGCTCTTTTGCAAAAGCCCACCGCTAAACATATAGTCCAGGGGAAGAAAATATTTTCGTGTAGAAGAATTTTTTAGCCAGGAGGAAACAACAAGATCCGGCTGAATCTCGTCTTCAAGTGGCGGCATGGAACGCGCAGGCTCTTGCTTAAAGATAACCACCGCCTTTGCATCGTTGTGCTCCTTGTTAAAAAGCTCTGCATACGAAGCAAATTCCGGAATGTCGGTCCAAATTATAAGCGGTTCATTTTTTTTGTTGCCGCAAGAAGAAAAAATCAGGGTTACCGCCAAGCAAAAAAGACAAAGCGCAAAAGAAAAGCCTTTTCTTGCTAAAGCAGCGGCCAACCCAAACTTGTTATTATTTAGACAGCTCTTCGGCTGTGTCATAAATTGCCTTGTAAACAAAATCAATCTTATCCTCTTCAAGACTGCTGAATGCAACACGCAGAGTATGCGGGTCGATTGATATTGTACCGATTTCCTTTTCTTTTAGCAACTTCTGCCTAAGAACTTCCGCGTCCACGGTCTTTGTGTGCAGGGACATAAAGTAGCCGGAATTAAATGGCAGTGGCTCAATGGCGGAACTCTTGCGGCTGCTAACAAAAGCCTTAACCTTATTGTAGCGCTTCTCCAGAATCTTGCGGAATTCTTCCTTTTCCTTATCCACTGACGGGTTTGCAAAAGCCTTAAGAAGAATTGTCTGTGGCGGAGTTGAAGAGCAGGAAACAGAAGAGCGGATTGCAGCCATAAGCTTCTTTACAAGAGCATCGTACTGTTTCTCGGTAAAGCCCTTGCAACCAAAAGTAATAAAGCCGCAGCGGAAGCCCCATGCAAAGTCTTCCTTTGTAGGACCGTCAATCTTTGCGGCAAGAACGTTGGGGCTAAGATCTGCAAGGTAAGCAAACAAAGACTGGCTTTCTATATCGCTCTCGTAGTTAAGGCCAAAGTATGCGTCATCGCACCAGACCATAACCTTTTTACCGGCATCAGCAAGTTCCTTTACAATGGAAACAAGCTGCTTTGCCTCTGCAGCAGTAGGACTGTAGCCAGACGGATTCTGGGGAAAGTTCAAAAGAACACGCACTGAACCACTTGCATTAGCCTGCTCAGTAAGGGTGGCCTTTAAACCTTCTATATTGAATTTTCCGTCCTTGAACATCTGGAACTGAACAAAACCAGCATTACGCCTTGCAGATGCAATAAGAACGTAATTGTCCCAAGAAGGATCAGCCGCAACAAGTGGCTTTGACTCGTCAAGGAAAAGGTCAGCCAAATAAGAAATACCTGCTGTAAGACCAGGAACCACAACCGGCAGAGAAGTGGATTTTTCCTTTAGCAAAGGATTCTTCTTAATCTGGGCAGCCTTCCACGCGGCACGAATATCCGGATTACCGGCAGTCGGTGAATAAGAAACAAGCTCGCGGGACTCAAGCTCCGGCACAACAGCCTGAACGCTTGGCAAAACGGCTGGCTTTCCGTCCACAAGGGTAATACCTATAGTACAGTTAGCCTTTTTACCGAGTTTTTTAGCTTCCCCACCCTGGGCAATAATTCCCTTGGGAAAATACAAGCGCTCTCCCAAATCGGAAAGCAAATCCCCGGCAACAGTACCGGCCAACACATCATTCAATTCTTTTGCTAAAGGGTTAATCATAATTTTATACTATCGTTTTTTTACTTTGAATGTCAATATTTTTATGCAAAGAACTGCATATTTATGCATTTTCACTTCATCTTTTTAATCTTTTGGACGGTACCCTTTCCCGCTCTACCATATATTTTTTGGCTAACTCGACCGAACACCACTTTGCGTCACCGCCCTTCCGCCCTTCGCTAACGCTCATACCGCTGGCGCGGTACTAAAGGGGCTCCACGGCGGCGTAGGTTGCCTTCAAGCCACCATCCATTACCAGATATTGCCTGGCAAGAACAAAAGTATAAAAACAGGACATCTGACCACAAGTTATTTTATGAACCAAATATCTTGACTTTTTAGTTCTAAATGATATATTTAAAATATCTCATCTACTAGTTGTAGAAGGAGTTTCTGAAGACGTTCCGCTTGGCGAAGCGTCTTTTGCTTTTTTTAAAACGTTTTATATTGTTCATAATGCTTTAATTGTTTTTCCAAAGCATTGTTATATTCCAGATAATAAGCCGTAATCAGCAAATTATATTCCTCTCTTTTTTCAATAATAACAAGATACCGTTCTTCTTCAAACAAAAAATGAACACGCTTATACATTCTCCATGGTTCTTCCCAAATCTTGATTCCTTCACAATCTGACTCAGAACAATTCCCTTTACATAAATAATTCTCTATAACCTTTCTTATCCAATGCAGGCGTTCACATCGCTTAAAATCAGGCTCTCGTTTTTCAACATTTTCATAATTCTTGCAGGTAAAATGAATAAAAGATTCCTCATAGCCGTCAATTATAGGAAGAAATCTTACTTTTACTATCTTACCATCAAACATCGGATGTGTAGTTATACCATTCATCATGAGTCTGATTAAATTCTAGATGTTTCAATTCATCTTTGTGAGGAATCAATAAGACCCTGAAATGTAAATCTTTTTCATCAAAAAAATAATTGATTAAATCTTCATAGACTTGTTTTTTTACAGGAGAAACTTTTGTCCATTTTAATTCAGCATTCGGCTGAATTCCATTTCGTGCCTTTATTTCCTTTATCCGCCCATTTATTTCGTGTCGTTTTTCTTTTGGACACCATACCGCCCCCAGAACCATGACATTACTATTGTCATGCTCCAAATGGCAGCTTTAATCACAGTAAAAATTGTATTCAGTCATATTGTTTCTCCTTACAACTTTTCATAATATGCCCTAATCTTTTTAGCCATCAGCTTTCTTCGTTCTGTCAGGAATTTCTCATAATCCTTAAATGTCCAGTCTTTAATCGCCAGCGGAATACAATTATCTGAAAGATTTTTCTTGATAGCGCCTTCTGATTTGAGATTACCGATGTGATAGTCTCCAGTTTTGCACTGTTCAAAGACTTTTGTAAAATATTTACAAGGTTCATCTTTACCTACTGCGATGTTTGTTGGTGTATCAAGATAGGTAAAGTTTGCAACCTGATTGTATTTAGCTTTGTCGTTGATTCCGTTATCAATCAAATATTGTTTTGGGAAGATATGGTGAACATCGCCCATTGTTGTTATGAGATTTGAAAACTTTGAACCTTCGTTGAATAAGGAATCACCGCTTTCTCTGCAGGAAGCAGCCCAGAACACACAAAGATATGGGCTGTTTACAGAAGAAGTTTCAAGGTTTTGCACAAGTTCAACATTCCAGAATGTGTCAGACAAAGTTTTTTCTACTTCTTCAAGCCATGGCAAGAATCCTTTTTCTTTGATTCTACGCAAATCTAAATCCATTGCAGATTCTGGAGATGAAATATAACGACCAGTCAAAGTGCTCATTACATACCAGCGCTGAACATAATTTTTTACTTTTGTTTTATCGATTGAAGAATCTTTCAACAGGCGTAAATAAAGAGTATAGGCAAAATCCAGTGTGATATCTGATGTAATAAGTTTCTTAGAGATAAAACCTGCATCTTTGATTGCAAGAACAAACTGCTTAAAGTTGTATTCGTTCATGTAATCAAGAACACCGTTAGAAAGATTTTTGAAGGTTTCTTCTGCGATAGATTCCTTAAAATCTTTAGTCTCAAAATCACGACCTTGCAAAAGACTTACCAAGTCTTTCATTTTTCCACGAGGATATTGAGACATAAATGCAACACGAAGCATATCACTGTAATCAGGATCATAAATGTCATCATTATCATCTTTTAGCCATTTTAATTTTGGAGCATAATCAGTTTTTGCAAATTCTTCATCCTTGGTCATTTCTGGATACCATTTTGGATCCACTGCAAGATGAGAGAAATAGTCGATTGCTTTGCGAAGCATATTTCCGCCGTAAGTTTCGTTTGCTGCAATACGGCTCATGGCAAAGTCAGCCTGATTAAGTTTTGTGCCCTGGCTGTTAATGCGGATAAAGATTTCCGTTACTTCATCAATACTCAGTTCTTTATCGAAAAGTTCAATTACACCAAGTTTACGATTTTTGATGTCGATAAGCTTTGTAAGTTTTTCATCGAATTCATCTTCATCCATATCAGGATTTGCTTCACAATATGCTTTTAAGAACCTATGTAAACGAAAATCAGATTTAAATATTTCAGATACATCAGAAATCCATTTTTTATCTTTTAAGATAGCATTATCCTGAACAGCAAAACATTCTTCATCATTTTTCGCAAAAGGATTATAAGCAATTGCAATATGCTTCTTTTCAAAATCAGCATTGAATACTTCAAGTCCGCTTAATGCAGTCATCATAGCAGTAACACGCTGCTGACCATCAATCATGATTTTCTTGCCAACAGAAAGGCTTCCATCTTTGAGCTTTAAATCCGGACTTTTAGAAATAATCAGATAGCCAGTTGGATAACCTTTATAAAGAGAATCCACTAGGTCACGAACCTGTTTTCCTTTCCATACAAATGGACGCTGAATCTCTGGGATAGCAATTTCGTTAGATTTGATGAAGTTTAAGATTTGTTCGACTGTGTAGTCGTGTACGCTGTATTTTTCAGACATGGTGTTTCTCCTATTTATCTTAACTATCTAAAAAAATATTAAGATTCATTAATTTCTATCAATTTCTTTCCTAACAAAAACATAGTTTCCAATTCTGGATGTATTTCCATAAATACACTTTTCTTATATTTTTTTCCTTTTAAATCAATAAAGTATTTTTCTGTTAAATTAAAATGTTTTAGCATATTAGTATAATCAATAGCATTATTACATTTTATTGAACCACTCGAATAAAACATTCCGTAGAAAATAGAATGATTTCCGCCTGTAACAATATAAATATTAAAAGGTTTTATTAATGTTACATAGTGATTTAAACTATCATACTTCCATTTAAAACCATTTTTTCTTCCATCGATAAATCTTCCTTCTAAACGTTCCTTATCCCAAACAAAAGTAAGTATTCCAGAAGATGATAAATCTACATCATGTTCTGGAATTGATGACTTACTCAGCTCATAAAAATGATAACAACGATAAATAGTATAAAAATCTATAAATAATTGATCTGAACGCATCTGTGCAATTCCACCGTGTTTATCATTTTTGATTAAATGCGAGGCATATCTCAAAGATATAGAACGACACAATTGATTACAAAAACTCCGTATCTCATTATCAGTCATACTATTTATAATTTCTTTATATTTATTTTTCCTCATATATTATTCTATAATCTTTTTATTCACCATTATTCAGTGATAATCTAACCTCTTTATTATTTAATAAAACTAATATTCCATCTTCTGTTTCAGGGCTTTTCAATATATTTATCATATTTACAAAAACATTTTCTTTATCTCCTAAAGCAATCCAATTACGTTTGTCGAATAAAACTGGAGCTGCTTCTATAATTTTTTCTTCATTAAAGCAATAGTTATATATTTTATTCGAAATTATCAGAAACCATAATGAAAACCAATTACAAGTAAGATTTGAATAATCCCATGAATTTTGTAATAAATATATTTCATCACTACTTTCTTTTATTCTGTTAATATATTCTTCTTTTGATAAACCTATGGAAAAAAAATAATTAATTAGAATATCAAAGATACCAAAATACGAATTAAAATCTGTGAAACTTTTTATTTCACTCTCTTTAATTTTTTTTAGTAATTTTTCTCCAATTAAAAGTAAATTTTCTTTTTCACTATTACTACTCATAAAACCTAATGAAAAAGCTCGCGTAGTTTCATGAAATGTAAAATTTGCAAAAGAAATATACATGTCTGCTAAAGTAATTTCTTTTGCACAGCAAATACCAAACAAATATGAAAAAACTGTTAAATGGATAAAATGAAGACAAGGTAAGTTTTCAAGAATTTCAGTCTTGTAATTGAAAAAAAGGGTTAAATAATAATCAGAATAATCTGGAAGTTTAGAAAAATCTTCACTTCCGCGTTGGATATATTTACTTTGTATATGATATGCGAGCAAAGAAGCTATTCGTAATCTAATATAAAAACCAGAAAGCTCAATCTTAACAAAATCTTCTATAGAGTCTTCTAAGGCATATAAAATTAATTCAATTGTTACGGTATCTTTAGTTTCTATATTTTCTAAAATGCAATTTCTATTATATTTCCATAACAACTGAATAAATAGAATCATACTTCTGTCAATTCTATCAAAAGTTGAAGAATGATTTCTAAGAGTTTCCATTATTTCAAAACGTTGCTTTATATTTTTATTTTTTTCAGCATCACTCAATATTTCACACAACTTTTTTTCATTATAGGGAGCGTCATTCGGTACGTTAATATTAAGATTAAAAGAATTGTATATTTTTTTAATCTTTTCTACTAAGTTTTTATTTTCATTAATGCGAAAATAATCTTTTTCATAATTGCAAAAATCAAAGATACAGTATGCTATTAGAATTTTTATTATATCTTCCTCTTCAATAGCTTCTGAATATATTTTTTCCCCTATATAAATAATATTCTGTGTTCTTTCATCAGTATTATTTTCCTGCATTTGAGGTCTTGACTTCTCTGTATATTTCCAAATAATATTTGCAATATTTTTATATAAGTCAAAAGAAAAATTGCTTTTACCTTTTTCTAAACTAGTAATAGTTTCATATATTTCAGTAACACTTTTCATTTAAACTCCTGAATCAAGCATTCTTTTCTATCTAATTCATTCCATAGCAATTCAAAATTATGAAGAATTAATCGTGGATCAGCAACTTTTTGAATCATGTGGTGAGAAGCACCTAATTGATTTACAGATATTCCTAACGAATAGACAATTGGTATAATTGAAGAATCTATAGGTACAAGAATCAGAAATCTATCATGAAACTTAAAACCATAATTATCGTGTTGACCTAGAAACTTCAATTTAACTTTTAAATTATTTGAATGAGATAAAAAATATTCCTGTTGCTCTTTAACAACCTTTTCAAACATACTGCTTGATTTTTCTTTTTTTGCATTAAATAGAATTCTGTATATTTTTTGGAATTTTGTTTTTTTCTCTTTTTGCTTTATATTCGAGGCACAGGTAATACATCTAAACGGAATTCCTGTGCGTTCCCAGTACAATGTTTCAATAATATCTGCTGCACTAAGATATGGATCCCAAAGACAAATTTCTTTTATATTTAAATGTGAATCTAGTTTTGAACGAACAAAATTAAAAGCTTCTGATATATTTTCATCTTGCGATTTCTCCCTATCATATACAAAATAATCTTTACTATTTTTTATAATTTCATTATTTATTCTTCTTGCTCGAATTATTTCAGCAGGATTAGAAATTTCTTTTTTCTCCTTTCCAAAATCAGATAATAATTCTATATCACAGTTATGAATTTGATCTCGAGCTAAAATAGTCCTTGGTTCTGCATATTGAACACCCACTCTTCCATTGAAATTAATACCATGAAAAAAATTAAAAACATTATCATGAAGAATAAGTTTTTTTTCCAAATCAATTATTTCTGAATTAACATTATTATCATCACCAAGTATAAAACAATGATTTAACGAATCACTAAAAAATTCTACTTTATCAAATCCTGTAATGGTATCATCAAAGTTCGCTTTAACATTTACTTGTAGTCTTCTATTTTCTGACTTTGGATGTCGTTCTAATTTGTAAAAAATTTTAGAATTAGTTTCATCTGAGTGAATATCAAATTTGACTTCTGTGATAGGAAATTGAAAAATTAAATTTCCAATGCGATCATACGTTTTTTCTAAATTAATAGGACAATATTTCATAATATCGATTTTAAGTTTTGTAATTAGTTTTTCAGCATCTACATTTTCATCAAAGAATTCCTTTTCATTATCAAAAAACTCTATTATGTAATTATCACCCCAATAATTAGGTTTCAAAACATAATTTACAAAAGAAAAATCACGTGTAGTTTTATTGGCGACAAATACTTTAGGTATTAAAGATAAATCTTTAGATATTTGACATTGTTCATCAACAACCAATTTATTTGACTGAATATCCATAAAGATTTGTTTTGCAGTTGAAATTGTCACCCTTTTACGGAGGATTCCTGCAAAATAAGTATCTGATAATATTATTCTTTCTTTATTGATTATTTCAGTTTTTGAATCAAAATTTGTTTCTAATTCATCAAAGCAAAATAATGCAAAAAAATTTTTTGCTGTTTTTGTTGCTTTATCGAATATAAAAATTTGCGTAATCTCACACCCTTGATAAAAACCTATTGTTCCAGGTTTAAGAAGCAAATCGAAATCACTATTTGCAATTCTAGCTTTTTCGACCTTTGGTTTTGTATTATTCATCTATATCCTCATTTCATGTCTAGAATAATCTTTTCCAAGGCGATTCTTTTTATTTAAATAATCTATATCTCTAATCAAAGAATCACTCATAGTACAACCGTAAAGAGTGTCACCTTCTTCTTTGTTAAGATAGATTAATCTTTGAATTCTATTTGCCGGATCTGTTTTAAGCTGTTCATATTTTTCAAATAATACTTCATAATCCATTCTTTTTTGCTTTAAAGTTTCTGCTTCTAAAACTCGAATCTTTTTAAGGTATACACACATGCAAGTAAAATATTTTCTTGCAAATTTATTAACTTCAAGTTTTTTATCTTGATATTTTAGTAAAACATCTCGTGTATATTTTTTAAGGTTCTCGTCAAAAAGAACATTTTTTACATCCAATACCACAGATACCGATTCAACAGCACACTCATCTTCATTTTTTGCAAATTGTTTGTTAAATTCGAGACTGATTGGTTTATTTCTATGTTGTAAGATATTTCTTAATTCGTACATTACCTTATATTCATCATTTTCTTCAAATAACGAATGTCTGACATTCTCAGTTTCTTCAAATATTTTTTGATCAAATAAACTATCTTTTAATATTTTATTTGTGTGATCCAAAAAACTTGAACAGGAAGTTAGAAAATTAGTAAGAACTCTGATTATGTATCTCTCATTTTTTGAATATGAAACTGTATTTAAATCAGATAATACAAATGAATTTACCAAAATACTATGAAGACTTTTTTCAAAATCAACGAAGTTTTCCTTTAGAATATCAAATGATTCCTCTATTCCTAAAACAGCATTCAAATATTCGTAAGTACTAATTGCTGATTCAGCTTCTTGCTCTGAGATATATGTTCTCGTATGAGGAAGCCAACCATGAAAACCAAAAAAATATTTTGTCTCCACTTTTACAACTCCCCTCTGAATGCTCTTGCGAGGATTGATTTTTTTAATAGATCTATTTGTTCAAGAACTGCTTCGGCGGCTTCTTTGGCACGGGATTCTTTTTCTAGTACGGTGTCTAGGAAATTGACAATTGATAGTTGATAATTTAGGGGTGGAAGTTTTATTGAGAAACTTGCAATAATTTTTCCACTCAAATTTAACTGATTACCACCAACTGATTGTTCACGAATCTGCCAATAATTGCACATGAAATAGTAAAACAAAAATCTATTATTTACTTTTTCATTTGGTTGAAGAACACAAACCGCTTGATTTGTTGTTGTTGGGATTTTTATGATTGCAGCTTTTCCACGAGTTACACCCATTCCATACATGGCAACAACGACAGATTCTGCTGGAAATATTTTTGCAGAACTATTTTCTACTCCAGCATTTGTAATTTTTTCTTCAACATCATAAATGTCGTTCCAATCAATTTCACCGGTTTTCAACCAAGGAATATCACCATTTTCATAATATTCAGGATGACTTTTTGACGGAGTTCCACCAGAACCTAATTTGCAACACTCTCCAATTGTAGTCTCTTCCCAATCCTCAATTGCCAATTCTTCATTATCAATTTTCAATTGTCCGGTGAAGGCTTTGTGCAAGATGGCCGCTTTGCGGGTTTCGAAGCTATCTAGTACTGCTTGTGCTTTTTCTTGGGCTTGGTCTAGTTTTGCGAACATTGTTTCTATGCGGTTTACGATGCGCTGTTGTTCGGCGAGTATTGGTGGAAAAGGAATAGGATACGATTTTAAATTCCCTAATCTAATATATGGAATCGTTGAACCATATATTTTATCTTTATTAAAATCTACCCAACCTAATTTTAAATTATAATACACATATTTTCGATCTATTGATGGATTAAACTGTAATACATAAGTTCTTTGATATGCTTCAAATTTTCCTGAATACAAAGAAATGTTACTAATATCTCCATTTCCTGCAAGCAAAATTGCTTCACAATCAAAAGAATAACTATTACATCTGATTGGTTCTGCTGCACAGGTAAAAAAAGGATATAAGCCATCGTTGCTCCCATAATTTGCATCTTTTTTACCTGTTTTAATTTCAGCAATATCACCAAGCATACACCACTTCCACCCTTCTGGCAGTTCATACGGTGCTTCTATATTTGCAGATGCTGAAACAAGTTCAGCATGACGGTTTTCTTTCTTAGCCATTTTTCAATTCTCCATTCTCAATAAAAAAAGGGGGCGTTGCGGGGGTCTCCCCCGCTAGAAGGGGTAGCGGAAAACGCCGCAGGCGGTTGGAGCGAGGGGGAGACTTCCCCCACATTTTGCAATATTTCTTTCTTAGCCAATTTTCAATTCTCCTCTTCCATTAAGCAATACGTTATTTGCAAGTTAAATCAATCACCCTAAAAGTCCATGAGCAAAAAGTCTTTTATGTTTTTGTGGATTATTCCGTTTTGGGAAAAATCAAAATCATCCATGGAAACAACATATTTTGGAAAGCTGTCTTTTACGGAATTGAAAACAGAAAACTCCCGCTTTACGGTTTCTTCGCTTGCCAAAAGATAGGCAACCTGAACATAGATTTTTTTGCCCTGCTTTTCCGCAATAAAATCGATTTCTGTGTCACCTTTTTTGCCCACAAATACCTTAAAATTTCGGCGCAAAAGTTCAAGGCAGACTATGTTTTCAAGAACCTGGTCAATATTCTGAATGTTTTTTCCAAAAACCGCCTCTCGCAATCCGTGGTCCGCACAGTAATACTTTTCGTTCACACTTACAATCTTTTTTCCTTCCAAATCGTAGCGGTTTATCTTATAAATAAGAAAGGCATCCGCACAAAACTTCAGATAATTCAGAATCGTGTCATGCGAAATTTTGCGGTTTTCACTTTTAAAATATTTTGAAAGCGATGTTGCGCTAAAAATATGACCGATGTTTGAAAATGCATAAGCCACAATCCGTTCCAATGTATCAACGTCACGGATATTATTCCGCTTTACCACATCTTTCAGAACCACAGAATTGTAAATGTCCATCAAATATTGGTTTTTCGCAGAATCGTCTCCGCTAAAATTTGAAAGGAAGGGCATTCCGCCTGTTTTTATGAACTGCATAAAGCATGAAGATTTGTCTGCCTGCGGATCTTTTTGCCGGCTCATTTCCAGGAATTCTGCAAACGAAAAAGGATAAATGACAAACTCTACATAACGCCCCGCAAGATACGTTGCCAATTCGCCAGACAAAAGTTTTGCATTTGAACCTGTTATGTAAATGTCGCAGTCAAAGTCTACACGGCAGGAATTAATGCATTTTTCCCAGCCTTCAACTTCCTGAATCTCATCAAGAAACAGATATGTTTTTCCCTGAGCGTTTTTCTGGAATTCAACGATTTTTTCGTAAAGGCTTTTTGCGTCCAGAATCTGAGAGTTGGCAAACTGTTCAAAATTCATGCAGAGAAAGTTTTTTTCGTCTACGCCGGAATTTTTAAGCTCTTCTTTAACAAGCTCCAGCATCACGGATTTTCCCGCCCGCCTGATTCCTGTAAATACTTTTATCAGTTCCGTATTCATAAACGGCCTGATTCTCTGCATATAAACTTCGCGTTTAATCATAATACAATTTTATCAGTTATAGTCGCTAAAATCAAGTTTTTTCTTATTTTTAGCGATTATAGTCTCCAAAAATATCATTTCTCCGTCTTTTTAAGTTCGCGGACAACTTCTTTGATTAGGTCGGCGGCCATTTCCAGCTGGTCTATGCAGTCCTGAGCGCTTTCGATTGGATCTGGAAGGTCTTCGTAGTCCAGGATGCTTTCGTCGCGGATAAGGCCCAGGTCCAGGCTGTTTCCTTTGGCGGCAATTTGTTCGCGGGTAAAGCAGTTCCAGCGTTCGTCTTTAATTTTTTTACGGTCGGATGCTTCGTAGGCTTTTATGAAGTTGGCAAAGTGTTCTTTTTTTAGCTGATTTGTTTTGCCAAAGCTTTGCATGTTGGTACGAAGGTCATAGAACCAGACTTGTTTTGTGTTGTCTTTGTCGGTTTTTCCGCGGGTAAAAAAGAGGACGTTTGTTTTTACGCCCTGGGCATAAAAGATTCCGGTTGGCAGGCGGAGGACTGTGTGCAGGTTGCATTTGTTCATTAAGTCTACGCGGATTTTTTCGCCGTCGCCATCTGCAAATAAAACATTGTCTGGGAGTACTACGGCAGCCCTAGCTTTTCCGTCTGCTTTTAGCGAGCGGTAGATGTGCTGCAAAAAGTTGAGCTGTTTGTTGCTTGTGGTGTAAGTAAGGTCTGTGCGAAGTGCGCGCTCACCGCCTTTTTTTGTTCCAAATGGTGGATTTGTAAGAACTACATCGTAGCCTTTCATTTCCATTCCGATTGAACTTAAAGTGTCGCCAAGGGTGATTTTGCCGTTTATGTCGTGAAGGTATGCGTTCATAAGGGCAAGGCGATGGGTATCGTGTACAAGTTCTGTTCCGGTAAAGGCCTGGCTGTCTTCAAACTCCTGCTGCTCGCTTGTACAGTGAATGAGGTTGTCGTTGTGGTCCAGCACGTATTTGTGGGCGCTGATCATAAAGCCAAAGGTTCCGCAAGCCGGGTCGTTACATTTTTCGCCAAGTTGGGGTTTTACAAGTTCTGTCATTACATCGATTAAAACTCGCGGGGTAAAATACTGCCCTGCTCCGCTCTTTTTTTCTGTAGCGTTTTTTTCGAGTAAGCCTTCGTAGAGGTCACCAAGTCCTTCGTCTTTTGCACTGAACCAGTCGAGCGCGTCTATGGACTTTATGATTTTTTCAAGATTCTTTGGTTCGTCAATTGAAGTTTGACTACCGGCGTAAATCTCAAGTACACGGCCACTTGTTTTTGTTCCAAGGTGATCCAGAAGTTCTTTGTAAAAATCCTTGAGAGCGATACCGTCTTTTTTTACGAGCTTTGCCCAGCGGTATTTTTCTGGGATTTGTTCTTCTGCTCCGGGAATCTCCGAGCACATTTTTAAGAACAGAATATATGTGAGTTCGTTTAAATAATTTTGATATGTAATTCCATCGTCACGAAGTACATTACACAGGTTCCATAGTTTGCTCACGATTTCTTGTGTTGTCATGTTATTAAATTCTCCCTATAAAACTTCCCAATGGCCGCCTTTGTCTGCACCAACACGGCGGATAATGCCTTTTTCTTTTAGCTGTTTTATTTGCCATTCTATCCCCTTTACAGTAAGGTCTACTGAAGCAGCAAGTTCAGTAGTTGTAATTTCTGGATTTTCTTTTATTAAAGCAAGGATTTTCTCCCTAGTTTTCTCCCTAGTTTTCTCCCTAGTTTTCTGGGCAGTTTCTTGTTTCTCCACTGTTTCTGCCTCAGAGTCAGAGTCTGATTCATCATAAAAGCCTTCCCGTACAAAAAAGCGACTTATAAAATATGAGTGTTCATCATCTGTTTCAAATTCTGGCTTAGGAGAACCGTTCTTTTCCAGTGCATTCAGGATTTTCTTAAAACCTGTGTTACGGCCTTCTGTAAGGTGCAGTTCTTTTAAGAATTCCCCGATCCTACGATTTCTGTATCGTCGGTTAGTAACTTTGAATTTTTTAAGCCCTTCTATCGTAACGGAACGGTCTGGACCAGGGTGGCTGATTATTTCAATCTGTTCGTTTTCTACTCGAACTTCTATCGGTTCGCGGACATCATAACCTTTATGATAAACTGCATTTGCAAGAGCTTCCTCAATTGCCGCAAAAGGATAATTGAAGAATCTGTCTGCTTCAGCTCTGTCAGCATATTTTATAACTTTTTCTTTTATGACAGAGTTTTGAATGTATTGCAAAGCTTCCCTTAGCTGCTGATGAATCGGGCCTTTGAAAGTCTTTTCAATAATTTTATCGCCACCAACACCTTCCGGGAATTCAACAACATCAATCTGAGAATATGGCATAAACTTTTGCGGATTCATGCTGAAAAACAAAAGCGCAACATTTCTTGGCTTCATAAATTCGGGCTGTGTGCTGCAAAGTTCCATATTCATACACAAATCTTCAAACTTCATTGTATCAACTTCTGCTTCAAGGCTGCTTCCAATTTCGTGAAGATATGATTTTATAAGTGTAATGTTTAAGTCAGAAAGTTCTGCCTGATGATTTACACGATCGTCAAAAGGGACTTTGTTTGCAAGAGAAAACAAATCATTTAGTTCCTCATTTGACGGCTTTATTGTGCTGTTCATTTTGCGGATAAAATATGTCTGCTCCGTTGAAGGAATCACCTTTCCACCTTTGAACATAAAATGACTTGGAGATTTATACGGCCTAACTTGACCTCCCGGGCACCAGACAACAATGAGTTTTGTATTTGCGTCATAATCTACTGGTGCAACAACAGGCAGATAATCCGGCGCAATCAGTTTGCATTTGTTCAAGAGGTCTTTGAGAATGTCGTCAACTTCTTCAGTCGAAACTCCTTTGAGAGGAAACTTTGGACGGCCGTTATCATCTTCTACACCAATAACTAAATAGCCACCAGACCAGTTATCTATATCATTTGCAAAAGCTGTAATTGTTTTGAGCGATGCGTCAGGATTCCATGTTTCTTTAAATTCTATTCTTGCCCACTCAACAACATTTCCAGAAAGCAAAGTTTTTATATTTATAGGTAAAGCCATTTAGTCTCCTTATGCCGCATCATCATACAGATATTTGTTCAATTCTTCAATCAAGGCGCGGAGCTGGAACTTAAAGTCTTTATCTATACGCTTAAAGCCACCTTTATTGCGGAAAATAACTTCATTATCAAATACAGATTCTTCCAGTACGTTTTCCTGCAAAAGATTTGCTTCTATTACATTGAGCCAGCCAAGTTCGACAGGACTAAAATTGTGGTTTGCCTTGAGCTTTGCAACTGCTTTTTTAATTCTGTCTTCGTGGCTTTGCATAGGGAGCCTATTGCGCAGGTTCTGATTACGCTGATAATGTCTACGGTCAAATCTGCATTTGTTACCTTGTTCCATGCGGTGTTAAGACTTGTAAGGTTATAGCCTTCATTTGCAAGAACAACGGCAAGATTTTTGAGAGCCTGGCGGGTAAGATCTGCGGGCCTGGTGCAGACAATTTTTAATGCCTCAATCTTGTTGCGGTTTTCTTTTATGTAATTTGTAAATTCTTCGATGTAATCTTCCGGCTTCTGCAAATTGTGCTTACCGTATCCGCGGGTTATCTGAACGTCTTTGTCCTCTTTAGTGTCTATGATAATTTTTCGCAATTCTGCTTTGTCATCTTCAAGAAGTTCAAAAACCTTTCTATCTTCAATAATCTGCTTTTTAGCTTCGACAGGATTTAGTTCTTCTATCTTTTTAAGATACGATTCAATGTTTGGCTCTTTAGTCAGAACCTTAAAATTTGAAATTGCTTCTGCCGTAAGATTATTCTTTTTGCGGTTTACCTTTGCAAGCAATTGTTCAATCTGATATTGAATTATCTTTGGGTCTGCGTCAGAAATAGCGTCCATTGCATCAATGAGTTCTGTCATTTTAATTTTTGGTTTCTGCACAACTGGCTGCATGTCTATTTTGTCTTTGAGATGGTCATAAACTCCAGCTGGGTCATATATGTTAAAATGGGTCTTATTGATTTCAGGACATCGGCGTGTAGCTCGTCCAATCATCTGTTCAAACAAAATGCGAGAATTAACACATCTCATAAAAACAAGATTTGTGATTGGAGGAACATCTATTCCTGTAGTCAGCAAATCTACTGTTACTACAACACTGGGGAAGGCTTCATTCTTAAACTGCTTTATAAGGTCTTCTATTTTCTTTTGGTTTCCGCCACCAGCGCTTCCTGTAATTTTCATTACTGCCTGTTCAGGAAGGTCATTCTTTTCGCAAATCTTTTTGATGATATCAACAATCATATCTGCGTGTTCGTCGTTTACTGCAAATATCAATGTCTTTCCGTGTGTGTCTGGAGCATCAAGTGTAAGATATCCGTTATCAAAAAGCTCAGAAAATACCGCTTCATTAAACGGCCGTGTAATAATATCTTTGTTGAACTTTTCTACATCGTAATCAACTTCATCTGGCTCTACTTCGGCTTTAACAACAGTCTTGTTGCTCGGATCGTATTTATCTACAATAGTTCCGGCTTCAAAATGGATTCCGTTGCGGGTTTTATCTGTGGAAATAATATATGGAACATCATGGTCACAAAGGTAACCTTCGTAAACTGCGCGGCGGTATGAATAAGTGTAAACAGGGTCGCCAAAAATCTGCTTTGTCTGCAAGGCAGGAGTTGCCGTAAAACCGATTCTTACTGCGTCAAAATATTCAATGATGTTTCTGTACTTACTCTGATAATCCAACTGGTCGCGGAAGAACAATTCCTCGTCTGCCATTTCTTTATCAAGAATATAACCGCGGTGGGCTTCATCAATAATTACCAGATCAAAATCTGTTACAGCAGGCATTTGCTCACCATCATTATACAGGATGCGTTGTACCATTCCCTGCACTGTAGAAATCTGAAGCTTTGTTTCTTTGTCAATTACCTTTTCTTCAAGATTTTTGATATTGTAGATGTCTGTGAGCGGCTGAAGCTGATCAAGCTTTACTTCGCTAAAAACATCGAAGGCCTGCTTACCAAGAGAATTTCGGTCTACTAAAAGCAAGATTCGCTTAAAACGTTTGGTCTTCAAAAAGCGGTAAATCAAGGCAAGGAAAGTTCTTGTTTTTCCGGTTCCTGTCGCCATGGCAAGAAGGATATTTTTTTGGCCTTCTTCCAGAGCTTTATCAACTGCATGAACTGCTTCTACCTGATAATCACGAAGACTTAAGCCGTCTTTGTTCCGCAAAAAGTCATCGTCATCAAGTTCTTCATATTCTTTTTTGTAGCTTTCAGAATTTCGCTCTAAAAGTTCTTCAATACCAATAGGACTCATCCAACCCTGTAATGCTTTTGGAGCTTCTGTTGGCTTTGCAAAATTGATAAACCAGATTCCAGACTTTGTTTTCAGCTGCTTAAGATAAGGACGGCCATTTGTTGCAAAGGCAAAAGGAACTTTGTATTCTCCGTTTACACCCCACTTTCCCTGAATATAATCTTTATCTGTATCTTTTATAAGGCTTGCATATTCTTTACACTGCCCGTCAATTACACAAGGAATGTCTTTGTACTCTGCCTTTGCTTCAATTACACCAACAAGTTTTTCGCCAATGAATAGTGCGTAATCTGCATATCCATGGTTGTAGATTTTGGAATCAGTCTGCCACTCTGCAATGGCCATGTTATGACCCTTTTGCGGTTTTGTGCCATGCAATTTCTGATTAAGGACATTTGTATCACATTCCCAGCCAACCTTACGAAGCTGGTCATCAATAAGGTCGCGGGTTTCTGCTTCTGTAAGCGGACGCGCCCGGTTTGCTTTATAAGAACGGTTTTTGCGCTCAGAAATTAAAACTTTGGGAACTTGTGCAGCTACAACCGTAGCTTGAGCCATCAGCTGGCTTTCTGCCTCATCATCCAGCTTCTCTTGAGGAGTAAATTCTGTCTTCTTCTTGATTCTTACGATGAATTTCTTCTTTGCAACTGCATTAAGTTTTTCTGGAGTTACATATTCTTTATACTCCGACTTTTTATTTGTTCCATAAGTTCCTGCAAACCACAAACAAAGGCTGTATGCAATTGGAAGGAGTTCCCTAACTATAACAGATGAGTCCAAATCTTCATGCACAGCTTCATTTCCAATTTTTCTAAGCCGGGTAAAGGATTTTGCCAGCAAAGAATCTATAATTCCGCAATCCTGAAGAGTGTTTATCCTTGTAACCTGGCTCACATCTTTTACACTTCCGCTTGGACAGGCTATATTGTCATACTGATAGACAAGAGTTGTAATACTTTCACCGATTTTTCGGATTTTATACAAGGCGCCATTCGGATCTGTTTCACAATAAGATTCTGCTTGTTTACCAAGCTTTGCCAAAAGAGGAAATTCCTTTTCAAAGTAATCAAAAGAAGAAGCCATCAGTTCCTGTCCTTTCTATATATTAATATTATACCACGCCCCTACAATCTTGTAAAACAATAAGCTTGGTGGTAAAATCAGACGTTCACTTTAACAGGGGAAAGGTGGGGTGCGCTTCACGGTTCCCGCGAGGATTTTTTATGTCTATTTTACAAAGTATTCTTTTGGGTGCCTTACAGGGGCTTGCTGAATTTTTGCCGATTTCTTCTTCGGGGCATCTTGCCATTGCGCAGAAGCTTTTTGGGCTTGAAGACCTGCCGCTTTTGTTTGACGTCTTTTTGCATCTTGCAACGCTCTGTGCGGTAGTGCTTTTCTTTTGGAAAAAGATATGGAAGCTTTTGTGCACTTTTGCAAGGCTTGTTTTTAGAAGGCCGGCACCAGATGGAATTAGCGATGCAGAGGAAAAGAACAGCCGCTCCTACATTCTTGCCGTAATTCTTACGACGCTTGTAACAGGCGTAATTGGAATTGCGGTGGAAAAGCTGCTTCCTTCCCTAAGCATTAAATTTGTTTGCGCAGGTTTTATTGTTACGGCAGGCCTTTTGATTATCTCTGCAATAATAGCAAAGAGGCAGAAGTTGCAAAAGGCAGAGGGCAGCGAAAAAAAGGCTCCGTCCAAGGTTCAGGCCCTTATCATAGGTCTTGCACAGGGATTTGGAACTTTGCCTGGCATTTCAAGAAGTGGCTCTACTATTGCGGGCGCTCTTTCTTGTGGCGTAAACAGGCAGGTTGCAGGGGAATATTCTTTTATAGCATCAATTCCTGCAATTCTTGGGGCATTTATTTTGGAAGCAAAGGATTTGGGGGAAGTTTCTTCTTCAATAGGAATTGCTCCAGTCGTAGTGGGATGCATTACAGCTTTTGCAGTTGGATATTTGTCTCTTGCCCTTCTGATGAAGATAATCAAAAAAGGAAAGCTTGAATGGTTTGCCTGTTACCTTATTCCTGCCGGCATACTGGGACTCCTGTTTTTATAAAATCATTTTTCAAGGGAGTTCCCTTAGACCCCAAAACAAGGGGAGGGAAAACCCCCTACTCCGAAGCGAGGTTTTTCCCTCCCCTTAAACCCCTCCCTTTTCCGGCACGGCTTAGGGCTACCCGCCCTAAGAACCCGGATTTATTGTTCCACTCTATTTTATTTTTATAAAGAAGAATCGTATATATCACGCAACAAATAGCTAACTTACCTATTCCGACTTTGCGGCTCCGGGGAGGCCTATATCCTTTCTGTAGAACATGTTTTCGAATTTGATTTGCTCCATTGCTTTGTAAGCACCTTTCCAGGCAGCTTCGAAGGTATCGCTGTAGCATGAGCAGGCAAGTACGCGTCCACCGCTGGTTACAAGTCCGGTAGAACCTGCAGGCAGTGGGTTTGGATGGCGGCGGTCTGCAATTGCTCCGGCAATGAATACCTTTGCGCCAATTTCTGCCACGCGCTCTTTTTCCATAAGGATTGGAATGCCTTTCTGGTATTCGCGGGGATAGCCTCCGCTTACGGCAACAGGTGCTACGACAAAGCCTTTTTTCCAGGCAAACTTAAAGTCTTTTAGGCTACCGTCGCTTATGGCCTTGCACATTGCGGCAAAGTCAAAGTCCATGAGCGGAAGAACTGCCTGTGTTTCCGGGTCGCCAAGGCGCACATTGTATTCCAGGCACTTTGGTCCGTCTTTTGTTAGCATAAGCCCAAAGAAGATAAAGCCGCGGTAGTCGTATTTTTCTGCGATAAGGCCTTTAAGGGTTGGCTCAAGGATGTTTTTGTTGAACTGCTCAAGGATTTCTGGAGTTACGTCGCTTACAGGGCTTATTGCACCCATTCCGCCGGTATTGGGGCCCTTTGCACCGTCGCATAGCCTCTTGTGGTCACGGGCACTCTGGAAAGGAACAATAACGGCTTTTCCCTCTTTTGCAAATTCCGGGGTTACGCTTACAGCCGCAAGAATTGAAATTTCGTCTCCTGTAAGATATTCTTCGATTACGAGCTTGTTTCCTGCTTCACCAACGCTGTGGTTTTCCATAAGATCCACAACCGCATTCTTGGCATCGTCCAGGGTCTTTGCTACAACGACACCCTTTCCGGCTGCAAGGCCGTCCGCTTTGATTACGATTGGGGCACCCTCTTTTTCCACGTAGGCAAGGGCTTCTTTTTCGTCAGTAAAAGTGCGGCTCTTTGCGCATGCCACACCGTACTTGTTCATAAAATCTTTGGCAAGGTCTTTGCTTGCTTCCAGCTGGGCGGCATCGTATTTTGCCCCGACCGTTGGAATTCCTGCATTCCAAAAAGCGTCTGCAATTCCTTCTGCAAGTGGATTTTCCGGGCCAACAACAACAAGGTCGCATCCTTCGTGTTTTGCAACCTGAACATAGGCACCGTTCTTATCCGATTTGTTCTGTATGTAATCAGTCTGCGATATGTCCACGTTTACGCATTTGTCTTCAAAAGCTGTTCCACCGTTTCCGGGAACGCATACCACAGATTCAACCAAATTACTCTGGGCCAGTTTCCAAGCAATTGCATGCTCGCGGCCACCATTACCAACAACAAGTACTTTCATACGGCTATATTATGATAAAGCCAACGAATTTTCAAGCAGTAAAAATCCTTGCTGCTCTCAGGGAAAGTTGCACCATGAAACGGCTTCCGCGCTACGCTTGTGCAGAATGTTTCATGGTGCAACTTTCCCTTACGCAGCAAAAATTTTATTGCAAACATAGAAATAAGGATAAAAAAAAACAGGTTCCCGTGGGGAGCCTGTTCTCTTGAAGTGATAAGCCGCGCTTATTTTTTTGCGCACTTTCTTCCGCAAGCTTTTGCTTTTGGAGCAGCAGCTTTAGCTGGTTTTGCAGCCTTTTCTGCCTTAGGTGCCTTTGCCACCTTCTTTGCAGCGGGGGCCTTCTTTTCTTCAACTATTTCGTCTACAATCTGTGAATCCGCATTTTTCTTTATGGAAGCAATTCCGTTCTTGCAGGCATCGCGTGTCTTGTAACCTTCGCCCGAACCAACAATCTGACCGTTGCGTGCAATAAGGCGGAAGCGGTATTCCTTTTTCTTGTCCAAATAAAGTTCATACTTTGGCTTGCTTTCTGCTTTATATCCGGCAACAGTCTGATCCTCTACAGGAGAGTCTGCAATGCGCTGAATACTTGCAATGCCTTTCTTGCAGGTAGCCTTTGTCTTGTAAACCTGCGAAGTAAGAACAACCTCCCCGTTTCCGGCAACCAAGTTGAATTTTACACCTGTCTTTGCTTTACTGACTACAAATTTTCCCATCCGTTCACCTCTCGATATTGTTGGCTTAAGCCATTTAGCTTACGCCGTATAGCTTAGGCCTCCAGGCTGCCCCCAAAGAAGTTATCAGGAACAACCCTTATTACCATTAGTATAAAACAGCTTCTTTGATTACGCAAATTTTATTTTCTTTTTTTATCAAGAAATATTCATTATGTTGTCTTGTAGTCCTTAAGCAAGCCCATGACCTCTTCGGAAATTTGATTGTTCTTCTTTGCCGAATCACTTGATTTTTCCGCATCACTAGAAATCATGAATATGGAATCAGCCGCACGCTGGGAAAGCTCCTTGATGTTCTGAGCCTCCGAGCGCAAAGTTTCAATTCCGGAGAATACCACTTCGTTGTGCTGCTTCATGTTAACAGATTCTTCCTGGATTGCCTGGGATGAAGCCTTTATTACCGCCATGGAGTCAAGCATGCTCTTTGTTCCAAGCTGCTGCTCGTCAATTCCTCCGTGAACTTCCTGAAGCATCTTTTCAATCTCGCGGATCTTCTTTGTAACGTTCTCAAAAGACTTGGTGCTAAGGTTGGAAGAACGCACAATGTCGTTGATAATATCGTTAATAGTGTTGATAAGCTCGTTAATAGACTGGGACTGCTTTGAAGAGTTTTCCGCAAGCATACGGATTTCCTGGGCAACAACGGCAAAACCTTTTCCTGCTTCACCCGCATGGGCCGCCTCAATAGACGCGTTCATAGCAAGAAGGTTGGTACGCTGGGAAATGTCGTCAATAACCTTGTTTGCATTTGAAAGGTTGGAAGACTGCTCCACAATCTGGTGAACCTTCTGCGATACAGCCTGCTGGTCTCTGCGGCCAGTTTCCGCATCCTGAACAAGCAGGTTATAGTTCTGGTAGATCTTGTTTACGTTCTTGTCTATGCTGTCCGTGTTTCCAGAAAGCTCTTCTACCGTAGCGGCAAAATTTGTAATCGTATCCGTCTGGGTAGAAATCTTTCCGTTAAGCAGGTTAACAGAATCGTTAAGACGCTGGGTGCTTTCAAAAACGGAGTTTACGCTTTCGCTCTGGATTGCAGCCTTAGAGTCAATCGCTTCTATGGCACTTTCCGCAATGCTAACAGAATCCTTGGTGTTGTTTGTGTTTGATTCTACCTCGCGTCCTGTAGAGCCAAGTGTCTGCACGGAAGACTTTAGAGTAGAAACAAGGTTAAGCAGGGTCTTGTTGAGCATGTTGCAGCTCTTGGCAAGGTCACCAATTTCATCCTCATTGCCAACAGGAATCTGGTGCGAAAGGTCAGCCTTACCGGATGCAATGTCCGAAACATGTGAAGAAATATTCCTTACGCGGCCAAAAATCTTGTTTGTGGTATAGGAAAGAACCGCTATAAGACAGGCAAGCAGGATAAGCGTGATGATAATAGAAACGATTATGCTCCTAGTGATTGTGCCCATTATTGAATTTGCATCAAAGTCAGCACCAACAATACCGACTATCTCGCCCTTTGCATTCTTAATAGGGGCATATACGCTGCTTGTCCACCCCCATTCATCCTGCTTCTGAAGGCCGGAACTTTCTATAGTACCATCGCGCATGGTCTTAAAGGGGGCATCGCCGTAGCTAGAAATGTCCTCTTCCGTACCAAGCGGTGAAAAGTTATCCGTATCGCTGGGGTCGCAGCTGCCGTCTACAACGTAAATAAAAACCGTACCTTCTTTGGGAACCATAGTATAAAGGTACTTACAGTTGGTGGCAGTCTTAAGCTTAAAAAGCTCAACGCGCAGGTTCTCGTAATACCTGTCGCTCTCATTAAGCGTCTTTGAAAGCTCAATGAATTTGTCGGGGTCAACAATTGCAGCCGCCCTTTTTGCAATAGGAATACCAGCTTCCCTCGTAATCTTATGGCTAAGATTTAGGATGGCAGTAACATTGACAATGGCCATTATCGTAAAAGAAATAAAAAGAAATACAGCAGAAAATATAATAGTCTTAAATTTCAACGATATTGTGTTCATAACTCCGATTTTACCATGACTCCTTAAATTTGTCATTAAATTTTTTGTTTTTTGGAGTTTTTGGACGGTGAACTTTTATGGACGGTACCCTTAAATGCTCTACCAGGCTACTCTTTGACTAATTCGACCGAACATGCCTTTGCGCCACGGGCTTTGCGGGGTTCCGCTTACGCTCCATTGCAGTTGTGTGAGCAACTGCAACTTACGCCCCTCCAATCCCGCGTAGGTTGCTGTGAAATTTGCCGCCAAGAAAAACTGGATTACAAGCCCTTCGCACAATTGCGCCCAGATTTCTTTGCAGTGTAAAGAGCATTGTCTGCGTCACGGATGTGCTTTTCGTAGTCAAAAGGAACCTTTGCTTCAAAGTGGGTAAAGCCCACGCTTATTGTTACGGTTTTAGCAGGAGCCTCTGGAGAGTCAAAGGGAATGTTAAGCTCCCTTACCGCAGCACACAGCCTGTTTGCGGTCTCCTCCAGCTCAGAAGCAGAAAGGCTGCCGTTAATCCCGCAGAATTCCTCGCCTCCGTACCTAAAAAACTTAAAGTCATTGCTTTCGCCAAACTTTGCAAGGAAACTTCCCAGCGCAGAAAGGCATGCATCCCCTGCCTGGTGGCCGTAAGTGTCGTTAAAGAGCTTGAACTTGTCTATGTCCATCATAAAGATGCCGGTAACAGGGGGCAATTTTCCCTCGGAAACCTGGTTCAGCGTGTCAAAAAGCATGCGGCGGTTGGAAAGCCCCGTAAGCGCATCGGTATTCCGCTCATGGTCAAGGATTCTGTTAACGTCAAACCTGCGGAGCGTTATGGAGCGCAGGCCCGTTCCCAATATTGAGCCCACGATAAAAAATGATGCGCTGTCCATAATGTCCGCAGCCCAGACTTCGCGCACCTTAAAGTTTACAGCAACAAAAATATTGGCAAGGCAAACCCCAAGGCAAAAGAGGCTTACGCGGTAGGAGCGGTCTATGAGCATGACGGGATAAACTGTAAGAAAGCAGATGGCCGTAACAAATTCCCTGGTATTGCTTCGCTTAAAATTGACGAGGATTGAAAAGCCAGCCAAAAAAACAAAAAATATGTAAAGGAAAATCTGGGGGCAGCGGGAAACCGCCCGCTTAAACAACTGAATCAGGAGCCGAATTGCAATTGTAAGCAAGGCAAAGAGAATATAGATGGATTTTATGGGTGTTTCTGAAAACGGGGGAATCGAAAAGAAAATGAGCAGCAGGCTAACGCCAACGGAAACATTAAGACAGAGCCTAAGCAACATGTATTCAAACATGTTTATAGAGACCTTGTTTTTTTCAAAAAGTTCCTTTTCGTCCGGCGGAAACAAAAAATTCAAAAAGCCCATCATATATGCCTTTATTCATTATATTAAAATAAACCAAAATCTTTCAAGAGACATGCAGGCAATCCGCTAAAAAAAAATGAATCGCAAAAATGCGCGCCCCAAGCAAGCTACGCCGCCGTGGAGGGGCCCGCCGGAGGCGGGTTGCGCAGCAATGGAGGGGAAGGGGCCCCGGAACCCCGGAAGGGCGGTGACGCAGAGGCATGCCAGCCGAATTAGCCAAAAAGTGGATGGTAGAGCAATTAGGACTTTCGTCCTTAAAAGTACCGTCCTAAAAACACCGCCAAGATTAAAACCCGGCAAAATAATTGTGCTAAATTAAAAAGTCTGCTATATTTCATTCCATGGATTTTAAAAACCCCTTCGTCATAATCTTTATTGCAGGAACACTTTTTAAATTTCTTCTGGACACAATCCTTGAATTTATTGACTACAAATTCCGCCAAAAGCACGGTCTGGAAATTCCCACGGAGCTGGAAGGACTTGTAGACGGGCCAACTCTAAAAAAAACCTGTGCCTACGAAAACGCAAACTATTTTTCCGGCATTCCCTACAGCCTGCTTAGCCTTGCCCTTACCTTTGCCCTTGTCTTTTCGCTTTACTTTGTATTTTGCTACGAAAAGGGTCTTTCCATGGCAAAGGGCAACTCATACCTTACAATCCTTCTTTTTGCCCTGTTTGTTAGCATTCCTTCCATAATACTTTCCATTCCTTTTGAGCTTTACGATGAATTCAAAATAGAAAAGAAATTCGGCTTTTCCAACATGACTTTGGGCATGTGGCTGCTGGACCAGCTAAAGTCCCTTGTAATAGGCCTTGTCCTTGGAGTGCCCCTTATCCTTGTTGCAGTTGCACTTATGAACCATATTGAACACTGGTGGTTCTTCCTTGGCTCTGTATACATTGCATTCAGTCTGGCCGTTTCCTACATTTACCCGGTTTTGATTGCGCCTGTCTTTAACAAATTTACCCCTCTGGAAGATGGAGAGCTAAGGGAAAGGCTTTTTGCCCTGCTGGAAAAATGCGGCTTTAAGGCTTCGGGCATATTCGTAATGGATGCATCCCGCCGCAGTTCCCACAGCAACGCCTACTTTACAGGCTTTGGCAAGAACAAGCGCATAGTCCTCTACGACACTTTGCTAAAGCAGCTTACCACTGATGAAATAGAAGCCGTTCTTGGCCACGAGCTGGGGCATTTTAAGAAGCACCACATCATAAAGCGCATGTGCGTTATGTTCCCGCTGATTTTTGCGTTTTTGTTTGCAGCCTGGCTTTTAATAAAGATTCCGTCACTTTATTCAGGCTTTGGATTTAAGGACATTGACTTTAATGGCTTTGAAGTTAAGGGCTTTTCAGGCAGCACAGCCACCCTTTTTGAAGAAGGCAAGTCCATTCCTGCCACTTTGCAGTACGTTGGAATCTACCTGCTTTCGCTCATATTCGGTGGTTTCGGGCCAATTTTTAGCCTTATCTCCAACACATTCAGCCGCCGCGACGAATTTGAAGCGGACAAATTTGCCGTTACCACCTGTGCCGAAAGAGAAGCACTTGTCTCTGCCCTAATCAAGCTGAACAAGGAAAACCTTAGCCAGATTCAAGTTCCTACTATATATAGCATCTTTAACTACAGCCACCCGCCGCTCTTGGAACGCATAAAGGCCATAAAAGCATGCCACGGAAATCAATTTTGTGTTCCGCTCCCAGGCAAATCCGTCTGAAAACCCGCTGTGTCGCGGAATAGGTAATTAAACTCGCTACGCGGCTTGAAGCTACGCTGCCGGGTACGTTCCGCTCCAATGCGGGTTTTCAGCCGCCTTCGCCTTCCGCTACACACATACACCGTAGCAAGTGCGTATGGTGTACCCGAAGGGAGATTTCCGGCTTTTTAGCATAGGAAAAATAAAAAAATTTTGCTTCCGTTGCGCTTCTTTTTATTAACTGTCACCATATTTTATGAAAATAGATTTCTGTGAAAGCATGCAAAAAACACTCGATTTATTCTTAAATTTGGTGTATACTATTTAGCAAAGACCATTTTGGGGGAAGATAAAAAATGAATTCACCTGCTTCGATTACAAATAACTACACAGACATTGCCGAGGCCAAAACCAAACTCCCGCTTGGAAAAATGCTCGTTCTTGGCATTTTTGCCGGAGCATTCATTGCCTTTGGTGCCATAGGAAGCCAAATAGCCGCATTCGGCGTACAGCCCGCTGCATTGGGACGCATGCTTAGCGCAGCAGTCTTCCCAATAGGACTTATGCTTGTCCTTGTTGCCGGAGCAGAGCTTTTTACCGGTAACTGCCTTATAATCGTTTCTGTCTTAGAAAAGAGGGCAACCCTTTCTGGACTCTTGCGCAACTGGCTCTTTGTTTACCTTGGAAACCTTATTGGCGGAGTTGCAGTTGCAGCCCTTGCTGTTTACGGCCACGTCTTTGACATGTACAACTGCGAGCTTGCAAAGGTTGCTGTAACCACAGCCGTAAGCAAAGTAAACCTTGACTTTCTGGATGCATTCATAAAGGGTATTCTCTGCAACGTCCTTGTCTGCGGTGCGGTCTGGGTGTCTTTTGCAGCGGATGAACTTGCGGGAAAAGTCCTGGCACTCTTCCTTCCAGTTTCGCTTTTTGTACTCTGCGGATTTGAACACTGCGTTGCAAACATGTACTTTGTACCGGCAGGAATCCTTTCTTCCATTGAATACAAGATTCCAATCGAAAGCATTGGTGCAGTTTCCTTTATGGGCTACGATGTAGAAGGCGCCCTTGCCCTGCTGCTTAAATTCCTCTACAAAAACCTTCTCCCGGTAACGCTCGGAAACATCTTTGGCGGTGCAATAATTCTGGGACTTGGCTACTGGTTCGTCTACTACCAGAGCTGCCGCGACAAATAATGCCAAAAAAAACAGGGTATGCAGACTTACCCCTGCACACCGGAACAGTTCCCAAGTGGCTTGCAGACAGAATGCGTGACTTGGGAACTCAAATCATAGAAGCACTTCTTATTGAATACGGCCGCAAAGAAGTACTGCGCCGTCTAAGCGACCCCCTCTGGTTCCAGAGCCTTGGAGCTGTCCTTGGCATGGACTGGCATTCATCAGGAATCACAACAAGCGTAATGTATGCCCTAAAAAGGGGAATCAATGCCCGCGCAAAAGAATTTGGGCTTGTTATATGCGGAGGAAGGGGCAAATACTCCCGCGAAACACCCAGCCAGCTTGAATACATGGGAGAGCACACAGGCCTAGACTCAGCCCCCCTAATCCGGGCAAGCAAGCTATGCGCAAAAGTGGACAACACCGCAGTCCAAGACGGATTCCAGCTTTACCTGCACAATTTTATCCTTAGCGCGGACGGTGACTGGGCAGTTGTCCAGCAGGGAATGAACCCCGCAGAAAAAAAAGCCCGCCGCTACCACTGGTGCTCGCAAAACCTAAAGTCTTTTACAGAAGAACCCCATTCAGGCGTAACAGGCGAAAACGAAGGCAAAATCCTAAACCTAACCGACGCAAATGCCGCAGACACAAGAGAGTCAATCCTGAACCTTGCAAAAGACGAACCGCGAATCATCTTAAAAGAAGCCTCGGACATATTGCGCCTAAAAGCCCCAAAAGACTTTCAAGAAGGAAAACAGCTTACCCTCTTTGCAGAAAGCCCCTGCAAAGATACGCAACTCATAATAGAAAACAACCGCAACTGCATAATGCCAGCCCACCACGAAGTTAGGGCAGAAGACGTAGACCTAAAGCGCCTTGGTGCAGTCCTTGTAACCGCCTACGAAAGCCAGCCCAAAGACTTTGAAAGCCTGCTCCTAACCAAAAACTTGGGTCCAAGAACCCTTCAGTCCCTAACCCTTGTAAGCGAAGTAATCCACGGAACCCCCTCCCGATTCCGCGACCCGGCAAGATTCAGCTTTGCGCACGGAGGCAAAGACGGCCACCCCTTCCCGGTACCGCTAAAAATCTACGACGAATCAATCCGCATTCTGGGAGATTCCATAGAAAAATCCAAGCTTGGCTACAAAGACAAAAGCGAATGCCTAAAACGCCTGCACAAAACCGCCCTTCAAATAGAAAAAAACTGCTCGCCGCAAGCAGACTTTGACAAAACCATAGCCCGCGAAAAAGAGCACTCCATTGAATGGGGTGGCCGCACTGTAAGCGACTGAATGAT
>Ga0256404_1002093_pt1 | contig 45192 bp, 38 predicted proteins | sample RumenRJG_01DNA_FD_185990 | JGI IMG/M metagenome (GOLD analysis project Ga0256404, IMG submission 185990) | Bovine rumen microbial communities from Lethbridge, Alberta, Canada - RJG_01 | ecosystem: Host-associated > Mammals > Digestive system > Stomach > Rumen | place: Canada: Alberta | collected... | reverse complement strand
TACTACTGCTGATGAGCAGCACTTTTGCACTCGCACAAGAGCGCGCTGAGGTCTTGTTGGAGACTACCGAGGGCAACATCCGTCTGGCCCTCTATAACGAGACACCCCTGCACCGCGACAATTTCCTGAAGCTCGTCCGCATGCACGTCTACGATTCCTTGCTTTTCCATCGTGTCGTCAAGGACTTCATGATTCAGGGCGGCGATCTGAACAGCAAGCACGCCCAGCCCGGCCAGCTGTTGGGTACGGGCGACCTCGACTATACCATCGAGCCGGAGTTCCGCCTGCCGCAAATCTTCCATCGCCGTGGCGTCTTAGCCGCAGCCCGCGAGCCCGATGACGTCAATCCGGAGATGCGCTCTGCCGCCTGCCAGTTCTATATTGTCTGGGGACGCCAGATGGACGACCCTAGTATTTGGCGCATCCAAGACCGTCTCGACACACTCACCAAAGGGCGCGTCAAGCTGACACCAGAGATGATAGATGTCTATAAGACCCAGGGAGGCACACCCCACCTCGATGGTCAATATACTGTCTTTGGTGAAGTCCTGCAGGGCCTCGATGTCGTCGATAAGATTCAGCAGATGGCTACCGACAAGAACCACCGCCCCCTGGCCGATGTCCGCATCCTCCGTGCCACCGCCATCGTCGACCCGTTCGCACCCAAGCCAGCACCTAAGAAGCCCCAACCGGTAGCGCCCAAGCGCCGCAGAAAGTAGCAGAAAAATTTGGGAGTCTCAGAAAAAGTCCTTATATTTGCAAGCAGAAACAAAAAATTAGCAAGATATGACACAATTGGTGATAACATTGAAGGACCAGTCCTATCTCCCCAACATCCGACGCATTGTCAAGTCGCTGGTGGGAGTGGAAAAGGTTAGTACGGCCAAGCCTGCTGATAAGCCGGCAGCTCGCCGTCGTCGTCTTTCGCGTTACGAACAATCTTTGCTCGATGCCAAGGAAGGACGAGTGAACTCATACGAGAGTAGCGAGGACTTCTTTAAGAAGATGGGAATCTGATGTACAAGATTAATACCACTCATCAATTTGAGAAGTCAGTGGGAGTGTCACATCAAGCCTGATTGGCTGTTGATATGGAATCAGTATGATGATGTGTTGGAATTGTTGATGCTCAATACTGGCACCCATTCCGACTTGTTTAAGAAATAATATATATAATTGTTGAACCCTTAAAACCATAGATGCCTATGGGCTGAGAAAAGATATAAAATAAGACATAAGGACAAATTGACATATAGGGTGTCATCGACCTTCGGGTCGCTTTGCACCTTCAGGTCAAAGAATATCCACTTTTAGATTCTTGTTCTCGAAATTCGCCAAATTTCAAAGAATATTGCAAGGACTGAAGTAGGAGTTCACGCTGAAAGGCGTGGGCATTACTCGTTTAAGCAATATAGGCGTTTGGCGATGCCTCGAGAACGTAGACGAAGTAAATTGTCCACGTTTTCTTTTTGTGTGTATTGAAATGACAATAATAACTAAAAACTATATGAATATGAAGAAACAATTATTATTATTCGTGATGATGTTACTGCCGATGGTGGCGAGTGCCCACGATTTTGCAGCAAAAAATGCTGATGGTGTTTATATCTATTATGTATGGATTAAAAACAATACAGAATTGGCAGTAAGCTATGAAGGAACATCTTATTCTACCACTTATAGTAATAATGATTATTATGGTGATGTTGTTATCCCAGAATCTGTGTATTATTACGGCACATCATATCCTGTTACAGAAATCAGATATGGTGCATTTTCTGGTTGTTCCAATCTGACATCTGTCACAATTCCCAATAGTATAACCAAAATTGGATATCAAGCATTCTATAAGTGTAGCGGTCTCACTTCAGTTACCATCCCCAATAGTGTAACTGAAATAGAATCACAAACTTTTTATAATTGTACTGCTTTAAGTTCAATTGAAATTCCTAACAGTGTATCTATCATTGAAGGGGGTGCTTTTCAGGGTACAGCATGGTACGACAATCAGTTGGATGGCCTTGTTTATGCAGGAAGAGTTGCATATAAATATAAGGGAACAATGCCTGCAAATACAAGTATAATAATAAACGATGGGACCATAAGTGTATCAAGTAGCGCATTCAGTGGATTTAGCAATTTAACCAATATTACAATTCCCAATTCTGTCATATCAATTGGTAGCTCTGCATTCGCTTCTTGTTCGGGATTAACCTCTATTACTATCCCAAATTCTGTCACATCAATCGGCAGCTCTGCATTCTATAATTGTTCGGGATTAACTTCTATTACTTTACCAAACAGTATAACGAGCATTGGGTATGGAGCGTTCGAAGCTTGCAACAGTCTGACCAGTGTGACTATACCCAACAAAGTGACAAGCATAGAATTCCGTACTTTTTATAAGTGTAGTGGGCTTATCTCAATTACAATACCTAATAGCGTGACCAGCATAGGAGCTGGTGCGTTCGCTCGCTGTAGCAGTTTAACATCTGTCACCATACCCAATAGTGTGACAAGCATAGCAAATGGCAACTATGATAAAGTAGATTATTATGGCGCCTTTTCAAATTGTACCAGTCTGACATCCATTACACTTTCAAATAGTTTGTTGAGTATTGGAGATTATACGTTCTATAACTGCTCTTACTTAACATCAATAACCATACCGGATGGTGTGACATCTATTGGTGATTATGCTTTCAATAGTTGTTCTGGGTTAATATCAGCAACAATCCCCAATAGTGTAACATCTATCGGTTATCGTTCTTTCTATTACTGCTCTAGCTTAACATCAATAACCATACCGGATGGTGTGACATCTATTGGTGATGATGCTTTCTATTATTGTTCTGGGTTAACATCAGCAACCATCCCCAATAGTGTAACATCTATCGGTAAATTTGCTTTCTACTATTGTTCTGGATTAACATCTGTCACCATACCCAATAGTGTGACATCCATTGGTTCTTGGGCGTTCACTGGCTGTTCTAGTTTAAAGTCAATAAACATACCAAATGGTGTAACTTCTATCGATGATGGCGTTTTCAGTAGTTGTTCTAGCTTGACATCAATAACTATACCAGATGGCGTGACATCTATCGGTAGTACAGCTTTCATGAATTGCTCCAGTTTAACATCAATAACCATACCAGATGGCGTGACCAACATCGGAGAAAACGCGTTTAAAGGCTGTAGCAATATAGAGACACTTAGATTGCCTGAAAACTTGCAAATCATCAGAAAATCGGCTTTCCAAAATTGTTATAGTCTTGCCGCCCTCACCATCCCTGCTTCTGTAGAGTATATCTATCAAGAGGCTTTCGCTGGCTGCTCGGCTCTAACCCAAATCAACGCGCAGCCACCTACGCCGCCATTCCTTTATAACAATTCATTCTCAAACTTTAGTGTGCCAGTGAATGTTCCTAATGGTTGTGTAGATGCATATAAAGCCGCGCAAGGATGGAGTAACTTTACAAATATCACCGACGGGAATCTGAATTATCAGATAACGGTGAATGTTGGTAATAATGGTTCGATAACGTATGGAACTGAGACTGTGACAAATGACTCGGAGATATTTAACGTAAAGGATGGCAACGACGCCATTCTGACCATCACACCAGCAACTGGCTATCAGGTAAGTACTCTAACTGTGAACGGTGAGGACGTCAAGAGTCAACTGACGAATGGTGTACTGACTATCAGTAACGTGACAGCAAACAAAACGGTGGAAGTGACGTTCGAGTTTATTCCAGGATATACGGAAAGCATTAAGATGTCTGTTCCAAGTGGAGATCGTACAGCTATTGGATATAGCAGTTCTCTGGGATTGGACTTTACGGGCATTGAGGATGTGAAAGCATGGATTGTCACAGGATTTACCGACGATGCTAACGTGCTGCTCAGCCGTGTGAGAATTGTACCACCATATACTGGACTGTATCTGACTTCCAACGTGGCTGGTATAGAGGTAGATGTTCCCACTACGGATAAGGATATCTATTATGCTAACCTGCTGAAGGCTGCTGTAGAAGAAGAAACAATCCAGCCTACTGAGACACACGATGGCGTGGAGTTTACAAACTTTGTGGTAGGTAAGCTCACCAGTGGCGAGATGGGATTTGTTCGCGTAAAGACAGCCCGCACGCTTGGGCCGAACAAATCGCGACTATTAGTACCATCCAGCTACTATCCTGTTGCAAATACGGCACATGAATTTAATGTAGAATTCTTGGACGATGATGCTACTACTGACATTAAGGGTAATGAAGCTGTTCGTCAGACAGCCAATCAACTTTACGATTTACAGGGTCGCTTGATATCTGCGTCCCAAGCACGAAAGGGTATATATATTTATAAAGGAAAGAAATACGTAATAAAATAAATGATTAACAGAAATGGAAACAAAAAGAAAAAACTATGAAGAGCCACAACTTGTGGTTATCGAAACAGAAGTGAAAGCCAATATTCTGACAGAATCTTTAACTGGCGGTCAAGGTCAAGCTGGAGAAGGTGATGGTGATTCCAGAATATTGGACGAAGTTATCTGGGAGAATTAAAAATTTCCCCGCAATTCCTTGGTGAGTTGCGGGGATTTTTGTATCTTTGTGAAAGAAATTGAAATTAATATTATTATGGAAAATAGAATTAGCACAACCTATGTACCGCTTAATCCGCCATATCAGATTATCAAGTATTCAGGTGCTATTGCAATGCAAATTGGCACTTTGATAGTTATCCTCCAGAAAAAAATCAACAATGATGGAAAAGAATACGAGATAGAAACTCATAGCCATCCTGTTGTCGTATATGAGAATAAGGCTAATATAGCTGTAGACATACAATTGTCTAATTATAGTTTTATGGAAGGTGCCGTTTGGAATCATGTTGAGGTTAAAGACATAACTACTATTTGCCTCAGCAACTCCAAATTAAGTTGGGAAGAATTTGTTGCTTTCTTGCAGAAAGATGTGATTAGAAGAACTCCCACTATAGCGTTGACGAGTCCAGCCGCTTATTGGTTTATTAATAACCTTTGTAAAGGAATTGACCGTCCTTATGAAGGTGAATACGTAATACACATAGAGGAGCGACCTGCTGAGAAAGATTATGAGTGGCCGCATCTTGTTCTTCGCTCAAGACCAGGTGACTTGTTAGCTCTCAACGCATCTCTTGAAAGTCTGGACTTAGCGAAAACAATGCTGAACACAGAACTCACTAACTACTCTTATGTTTTGCGTAATGGACGCCAACCGACTAAGAACTTCATTATCACATTCAGTACTGAAGATAGCAGATTCTACGATATCATACATTATTTAAACAAACAAATGACTTACCGATATTTGCTATGGTCTGGTGCTGCTGATGAAGACATGGTTAGTCGTGCCGAAGAAATAGTTCAGACCTTATATAATAATCAACAATATGTCTGAGGAAGATTATGCAGAAGGGAAGATTTTCCATAGAATACATACCATACAAGGGACGAGAAGAAAATGTCGAGGTTCTCGTCTCGAATTTATGGCTAGCAGTGGACAATCATGAAAATGTTTTAGATGATATTATATCTCTAAAATCATTTGCTGAGGAGAAAGGGCTAACCAGATTAGCGGACGAACTAAATCAAATGACAATGCGGATATACCGCAAACTATCTAACGACCCAATGGCATACACCATAGCACCGGTGGCTATGGACGAAAACAATGCACGTGACATTAATGAAATGATTCCAATGCCAGAACCCAAAAGAAAACACGAACCTCGCAAGATGTTTTTATCTAAGAATAAAATTTACATGACACAATTTATAGAACTAACTTATAAGGATGGATGGTATAAATCTACTAGTAATGAAGATTTGACATTGGAAGATGTTAACTACTGGTTTAAGGCTATACTGAAATATGATTTTGACGGGCAAAGTGGTGCGTTGTCCTGTATGTATACTGATTCTGATAAGCGATGGTCAAAATTATCCGAAACGTTATATGACCTTGCTCAAAAAGAGCATAATAAAAGATTAAAGACTTAAAAAACTTAAAATAAAATATTAGGCTAAGATATCCTAATATTCACTATTTTATACCTTCGCGCTTGGAAGTCAAAGCTGACTCCAAGCGCATGTTGTTTATGTGCGAGGATAGCAAACTTCTGGCACTGATGCTAGCAAGGTGTCATTAACTTGTTTTATTTAAAATCATAAACAATTATGACACGTCAAAATTCCGCTGCTCCAAGCAGCACCAAGAAGAAAGAGTTGAGAATCGTGATGAACGACCAGACAAAGCGGTTTGTTCCTAATCCGCATTGTGCGGCGTTGTTGGCTAATGTATTACCAGACTGGGTACCGCCACAGCTATACTTTAGGATGGTAGACTCGTTGACTGGTCACAGTAAGGGCATGGCAACAATCATGACTGAGAACTTGATAAAGTTCATGGCTGGTTGTGGTCGTTACCTGACTGGCATCCAGCACATTGACAATCAACTGCTCTCGCTGTACAAGGAGATTGATGAATATGCTGAAGAGCATAATCAGAATCTCGATAATGTTCCATTTTAATAAGGTAAAAGAAAATGAATACAAATATTGTAAACGAGATCGTGGGTGAGGCTGTCAACCAACCCACTGCCGAGGAGCAGGAGCACGAGCGTTTAAGAAAGATTCTTGGCGACACACGCATTCGAACCGATACGGTGGTGCCGGATTTAGATTATGCGCTCGAGGTGGATGGTACTGGATTCTTTGCTCGCCGCGACATCCATGCTGTCAAAGCGAAGGCAAAAGCAGGAAAGACCACCACGCTGAAGGTGTTCATAGCAGCACTGCTCATGGGCGTAATCTTCCGCGTGAAGTCGCTGTTGGAGAATGCACGCATAGTCTTCTTCGACACCGAGCAAAACCGAAAGGACACGAAGTCTATCCTTGATGATGTTGTTGCCATGACGGGACTCAGTGCGGAGACAATCGACTCTCAAGTAACTCTCCATTCGCTACGTCGTGTGGACCGTGAAGACCTGCTACCATTGTTGCGTCAAGCCTTGGAGGATGAGAAACCCGACGTGGTGTTTGTCGACGGCATCGTAGAATTCGTGGGCAGTTTTAATGACGAATCCGAGTCCAAACAGATTATTAAGGATCTGTTGGTGCTCAGCGAGGAGCATGACTGTGCCATCATCTGCGTGTTGCACACCAACAAGGCCGATGAGGATCACAACATGCGCGGCCACTTGGGCACGATGCTGGCTCAAAAGGCTGCTACAGTGCTGGAGTGTAAGAAAGAGCGTGGAAGCAGTGTTATCACTGTTTCCTGCTCAGAGTCACGCCATGAGGAGCCCACTGAGTGGAGCATCATGTTTGACGAGAACGGTCGTATTGTCGATGCCACCGAACAGCGCAGACTTCAACTCGAACAGCGTAAGGCAGAAATAATGCAGAAGCGTCAAGAAGCACTGGAAAAGGAAAAACAGGAACGTCTACAAAAGTGCCTGACCATCCTTCGTGACAAAGGCGGTGCCGTAAGCCGTAAGCAGTTGACGGAAATCCTTGTAAAGGTTCTCGACCGCAAGCGTCCTACTGTGGCTACGTACATCTCAGAATGGCTGAAAGACAAAACTATCTTTGAGGATAGCAATGGACAGATCCAGGCCTCTGAAGAGTTTGCATTGGCCTTCTGACTCTCGCGATAATATTTTTGTTTGTTGTCGGAGCCGTCTATATATATAGCGGCTCCAACAACGAACGAGAATCCGCCGAAAATTTTAATTAAAACAACAAAAGAAAAAGATTATGAATACGGATTATCGTTATAAATTAGAGACACCGCGCGTGACGGGACGTCGCCAACAGAAGACAACCTGTCCGAACTGTGGAAAGAGGAAATGTTTCGTGCGCTATGTGGATACCCACAATGGCTGTCAGTATGTGGCTGACACGGTGGGTAAGTGTGACCACCAACACTCCTGCGGCTATCACTATAAACCTTCGGAATATTATCATGACAATCAGTGGGCCACAGAGCCCAAGGCATCGGAAACGCATTGTGCTCCAATACCATTACCACCTTTCCAGCCGTTGCCGATGGAGTATGTCCAGCGTAGCCATTCACCGCAAAGCATTTTTTGGCAATGGATGGCTGGCACTGTTGCTCCAAAACTTGGGCTCAGCCAGGAACGTCTGCAGCAAATATATGATGACTATCTTGTTGGTGCCACCCAAAAGGAAGACGTCATCTTCTGGCAGATTGACGAACAGCAACAGGTACATGGTGGACACATCATGCAGTACCGCATAGACGGCCATCGCAATGGTTTTCAAGGATGGACGCATACGCCACTTATCCGCGCGGGATTGCTGCCACCCGACTGGATGCTCTATCAGTGTCTCTTTGGTCAGCATCTGCTTTCTCAGCGTCCCAATGCTCACCTGTGTATCGTCGAGAGTGAGAAGACGGCACTCATTATGGCTGCGCATCAACCGGAATATCTGTGGCTGGCCACGGCAGGCAGTGGTGGCCTAACACCAGAGAAGGTTCAGTGTCTGCAAGGGCGTCGTGTGACACTCTTCCCTGATAGTGGTTGTTATGAGAAGTGGAGTCGTCAGATGCAACTCACGCAGGGCATCGACTACAATGTCTCTCAGCAATTAGAAGCCTATCCAGCCAACACTGATTTGTGTGATGTGCTGCTTGGCGAGTAATAAAGTCTCTCACCAGATAGCTACTTTAGGCCATCAAAAGTAACTGGTACGGGCACGTATTAGCTACTTTAGGGGTGCTAAAGTAGCTATTTTGTAAGGCGAAAAGAATTGACAGAAAAAGTGAGGAAATATCGAAAAATAAATGGGAAAAAACTTGCGTAATTCAGGAAAATTTCGTATCTTTGTAGTGTGAGAAAGAGATCTCAGACACTCACAGAGTGAACCGTAAATTTTAATCATTAACCCTTTAAAAATTACTAGTTATGAGCGTATTTTATCGTTTACATCAGGACCAGAGTACTGGTACAAAGCGTTCAGGTAAGTGGTATGCACGTGCCGTGCCTACCGCAGTGATTAACACTCGTCAGTTGGCAGAGATTGTGCAGCGTAACTGTACAGTCAAGCGTTCAGACGTGATGGCAGTCATCGAGGAAATGGTGGAAGTCATGAAGGACCAGATGCAGGACTCGAAGCGCGTGAAGCTGGACGGCTTCGGTTCGTTCAAGATTGGCATCCAGTCGAAAGGTGCACAGACTGCCGGCAAGTTCAGCGTGGCTGAGCATGTCAAAGGCCTGCGCGTGCTATTCAGCCCTGAGCGCACAAAGGACTCCAGCGGCAACCGCGTGAAGCAGTTCTTGCAGGGTGCTCGTGTTGAGGAACTGCCTCTGAACACCGTAGTGAAGGAAGAGGAAGAGCCTTAATGATGGGAGATGTCTAAAGAAAAAGGGGCTGGCAGAAGAGATATCTGTCGGCCCCTTTTGGGTTTATCTGAATGAGTCCGTGAGCAGCTTGATTTCAATCTGCGGACTGATGCGCTCGTACAATATATTATATACGGCATCGAGGATGGGCATGTTGACGTGGCAGTGGCGGTTGATTTCCTTCATACACTTGGTGCCGAAATAGCCCTCGGCAATCATCTCCATCTCAATCTGTGCGGACTTCACGCTGTAGCCCTTGCCAATCATGGTACCGAAGGTGCGGTTGCGCGAGAAGTTAGAATAGCCGGTGACGAGCAGGTCGCCCAGGTAGCAGCTATCGACGATGTTGCGCTCGATGGGGTGTACCACCTTGAGGAAGCGGGCCATCTCCTGTACGGCATTGGCCATGAGGACTGCCTGAAAGTTGTCGCCGAACTTGAGACCGTTGCAGATGCCGGCGGCAATGGCATAGACGTTCTTCAAGACGGAGCTGTACTCGATGCCGATGACGTCGGTAGAGGTCTTGGTCTTGATGTAGTCGCTGGTTAGGATGTCGGCAAAGGCCTGTGCCTTCTCGATGTCGGCACAACCCACGGTGAGGTAGGAGAGTCGCTCCAGCGCCACTTCCTCGGCATGCGACGGACCGCCGATGCAGGCGAGGTTCTCGTAAGGCACGTCATAGACCTGATGGAAATATTCCGAGCAGACAAGGTTCTCGTCGGGCACGATACCCTTGATGGCGGTGACGATATACTTGTCGCGCAGGCGCGTCTTCAGCTTCTTGAGATGGCTCTTCAGGTAGGGCGACGGGGTGACGAAGACCAGCGTGTCGTACTGCTGGGCTATCTTGTTGAGGTCGCTGGAGAAGTCTATCTCGTCGATATTGAAGCGCACGCTCTGCAGGTAGGCAGGATTGTGGCCCAGGCGACAGAAGTCCTCGATACGGTCGTCGCGGCGCATATACCACCCGATGTGGTGGGTCTTGCCTACCACAATCTTGGCTATTGCTGTCGCCCACGAGCCGCCGCCAATAATCGCTATTCTACCACAGTCGTACATGTTTTCAATGCATAATTAATAATGCATAATGCATAATTAGGCTTGCGCCTTCTCTATCCAAGCAGCGACTTCGTCAACACTTGGCTTCTGCATGTCGAGCTTGTATTTCTTAACAATGTCGCCAATCTTCTGCTGCAGGCCTTGAGCCTTCTCAGAAGCGATGTTTGAGATGAGGTTGAAGCCTGCCTTGCGGAGCACGGGAACCCACTCCTCAGCGACGCCAATCTCTGCCCACTCGGCGGGTGTTGACTGGGGAATCTTCTTCTCAGGCTTCATCTGGGGGAACAACATGACCTCGCCAATGGCGAACTTACCTGTCATCAGCATTACCAGACGGTCGATGCCGATACCGATACCGAACGTAGGAGGCATGCCATATTGCAAGGCGCGCAGGAAGTCGTGGTCGATAATCATGGCCTCGTCGTCGCCCTTGTCGGCCAGTCGCATCTGCTCTACGAAGCGCTCCTCCTGGTCGATGGGGTCATTGAGCTCAGAGTAAGCGTTGGCCAGCTCCTTGCCGTTGACCATCAGCTCGAAACGCTCGGTGAGTCCGGGCTTTGAGCGGTGCATCTTGGTGAGTGGCGACATCTCGACGGGATAGTCGGTGATGAAGGTGGGCTGGATGAAGGTGCCTTCGCAGAACTCGCCGAAGAGCTCGTCGATGAGCTTGCCCTTTCCCATAGTCTCGTCTACGTCCATGCCCTTAGAGAGGCAGAACGCGCGAATCTCGTCCTCAGTCTTGCCGTCGCAGTCGAAACCTGTCTTCTCCTGAATGGCCTCCAGGATAGGCAGACGACGGAAAGGTGCCTTGAACGAAATGATGTTGCCATCAATCTCAACCTCGGGCTTGCCATTTACGGCAGTACAAATCTCCTCCAGCATCTTTTCGGTGAAGTCCATACCCCACAGCAGGTCCTTATAGCTCACATAGAGCTCCATGCAGGTGAACTCGGGGTTGTGGGTCTTGTCCATACCCTCGTTGCGGAAGTTCTTGCCCATCTCGTAGACACCCTCGAAGCCGCCAACGATGAGGCGCTTCAGGTAGAGCTCGGTGGCAATACGCATATACATGTCCTGATTCAGGGCATTGAAGTGGGTGATGAATGGGCGGGCTGAGGCACCACCTGCGATGCTCTGCAGGATAGGCGTGTCAACCTCAGTATAGCCAGCGTTGTCCAGAATGCTGCGCATGGTACGGATGATGGTGGCACGCTTCAGGAAGGTGTCCTTGACGCCCTCGTTGACTACGAGGTCAACATAGCGCTGACGATAGCGCAGCTCTGGGTCGTCGAACTTGTCGTAAGCCACACCATCCTTGTATTTCACAATGGGCAGGGGCTTCAAAGCCTTTGACAGCAGGGTGAGCTCCTGACAGTGGACGCTGATTTCGCCCGTCTGTGTGCGGAACACGAAACCCTTGATGCCAATGAAGTCGCCAATATCGAGCAACTTCTTGAAAACGGTATTGTATAACTCCTTGTCCTCACCGGGGCAGAGGTCGTCGCGGGTGATATATACCTGGATGCGACCCTTGGAGTCTTGTAATTCAACAAATGAGGCCTTACCCATCACGCGACGGCTCATCATGCGGCCGGCGATGCTGACCTGACGGGGCTCGGCATCGTCCTGAAAACTATCTATAATCTCTGTTGAGAAAGCGTTTGTGGGGAATTCTGCTGCGGGGTAGGGATTGATGCCCATTTCACGCAACTGCTGCAGACTTTCGCGTCTGCCAATCTCTTGTTCACTCAGTTCTAAAACGTTCATATCTATCAAAAAATGTCGTAATACGATGCAAAGGTACAAAGAATTATTGAAATATTTGAAAAAAGTTGGATAAAAGTTTTGCAGATAAAAAAATATTTACTATTTTTGTCGCGTAATACTTGAGTTAAACACATTTACTTTATGATTCAGAACGGTATCAAGACACGAGTTGTCGGCGTAGACATCAGTCTGGAACGAACATCGATAGGAATTGTCGATATCCGTGGAAACATTATTGCTACTGATTGCTTTGTAACATCTGAACATCCCTATATTGGCGACTACGTATCGGTGCTCTGTGAGCACATTTTGAATCTGGTGGAACAAAACGGAGGCTACGAAACCATTCGCTCGGTGGGAATGTGTTCGCCCAGCGGTAACTACCACACCAGCAGTATTGAGAATGCTCCTAACATGCCGTGGAAGGGCATCGTGCCCTTGGCAGCTATGTTGCGCGACCGTTTGGGAATGGCTGTGGCGCTGGCCAACAACGCCCATGCGATGGCGCTTGGCGAGCAGACCTTCGGTGCAGCTCACGGTATGCGCGACTTTGCCATTATCTCTATGGGTCACGGACTGGGAAGCTGCTTCTTCAGTAACGGTCTGGTGCATCTGGGCAACGACGGCTTTGCCGGTGAGGTGGGTCATGCTTGCTTTATTCCTAACGGCCGTCTGTGCGGCTGTGGAAAACGAGGCTGTCTGGAGACCTATTGTGCTGCTAACGGTATCGTGACAACTGCCAAGGAAGTGATGGAAGAGCGCTCGGAACCCTCGATGATGCGAGAGGTGGAAACACTGTCGCCGAAGATTATCCAGAACTTCTGTGAGTTGGGTGACGTGCTGGCCATCGAGACCTATCGTCGTACAGGTTATTGGCTGGGTATGGGACTGGCCAACTACGCATCGATACTGAATCCTGAGGCATTCATCTTCACCGGTGGTATCGCTCAGGCAGGCAAGTGGCTCTTCGAACCTGCCAACGAGGCTTTCGAGGAACACGTCTTCCATAATATCCAAGGCAAGGTGAAATTCTTGGTTTCTATTCTGGAAAACCGCACGCGTAATATGCTGGGTGCCAGCGTACTGGCGTGGAACGTGAAGGAATATTCATTATTTAAATAACATATTATATAATAGGTGGCCTATATGATTAACGACAAGATAAAATCCAAAGTAATAGGTATTAACGTGGATACCACTACAACGACCATTGCCGTTGTGGATCTGCGTGGTAATATCGTGGCACAAGACAGCATTCCTACCCAGAACTTCCCGAATGTGAACAATTTCGTGGAGGCACTCTCTGAGCGCGTCGTGATGTTGGCGGAGAATAACGGTGGCTACGAGAATATACGTTCGGTAGGTATGTGCGCACCAAGTGCCAACTATCTGACAGGATGTATCGAGAATGCAGCCAATATGCCGTGGAAAGGTATCATTCCCATTGCCGCCATGCTGAGAGACAGTATCGGACTGGCTGTGGCGCTGGGCAACGACGCCCATGTGACAGCTCTTGGCGAGTGGGCCTATGGTGTGGCTCACGGCATGGATAACTTCATCGTCGTCACCTTGGTAGGTAGCGGTCTGGGAAGCTGCTTCTTCAGCAACGGTCGGGCACATCTGGGTAGCGAGGGCTTTGCCGGCGAGTTTGGTCATACCTGTATAGAGGATGGTGGTCGCCAGTGCTCTTGCGGTCGTAAGGGTTGTCTAGAGGAATATGTCTCTACGCGTGGCATCATCCAGACAGCACGCGACTTGATGGAGGCCAGCGATGCGCCAAGTACATTGCGTCAGTTGCCAGAGCTTACCTTGGACGCTATTGCCGCATGTGCTGACGAGGACGACGAACTGGCCAAGGAGGTTTGGCGTCGCACTGGTGACATGCTGGGCAGGGCTTTAGCAAACTATGCCAGTATTATTAATCCTGAGGCGATTATCCTGACGGGCGAGCTGACCATGTATTGCAAGAGAATGTGGGCTGCCATGGAAGAGACCTTCATGCGTGAAGTCTTTGGCAACATTCGCGACAAGGTGAAGATTGTCATCTCCACCATTGATAACCACGAGCGCAACGTGCTGGGAGCCAGTGCGTTGGCATGGAAAGTCAAGGAATACTCATTGTTCAAGTAAGCAATTGATATGATATAATAAAGGTATGACAATCGTCATACCTTATATTATTTTAGTATTTGAAGCTGGAGCCTCCCAGGAACTCACGCATAATGCTGGTGGGCGGTATCTCCTTGTCGCTGACGGGCAGGAAGTAGTGGATGAACTTCAGCAGTCGGTGAGCCTCGCTATATTCCCGACAGTTCTTGGGCACGCTGGAGAGAATGATTTCCGCATGGGTGCGCAGGACGGCAAACTCGATGTTCAGTGCGGAGTTGAACATAGCGTCGGCAGTCTCCTGATAGGGGAATATCCACTTATCCTCAGCTTCACAGACGTTATTCCACTGGGCAATGGTCTCCTGCGCAGTAAAGGCGCCTTTGTTGTAGTCGCGAATGATGCGGCGCAACAGGCGGTTGTCGCGTGTGGGAATCCAGTTGTGGTCGTCGAGTGATACACTGGTCAGCGCCGAGATATAGATTTTGTATTTCAGCGAGTCTTCTATCTGCTGTGTTAATAGGGGGTTCAAAGCGTGGATGCCCTCAATGATGAGCAGCGTGTCGCCAGCCAGTTTCAGTTTCTTGCCATTCCACTCGCGCTTGCCGGTAGAGAAGTTATATTCGGGAATCTCCACACGCTCGCCCTTCATCAGGCGCGTCAGGTGGTCTTCCAGTAAGTGGTAGTCAACGGCCTCGATATTGTCGAAGTCGTAGTCGCCATTGGGAAGTTTCGGCGTATCTACACGGTTCACGAAATAGTCGTCGGTAGAGAACGACATGGGGCGCAGACCGCAGGCCAGCAACTGGATGCTCAGACGTTTGCAGAAGGTGGTCTTGCCCGAAGATGACGGTCCCGTAATAAGGACAATTCGAATGGGGTTCTCCTCAGCATGGAAGCGGCGCTCGATGTCTTCGGCAATCTGCACAATCTTCTTCTCCTGTAAGGCCTCGCTGACCTGAATGAGTTCAGAGGCGTGGCCCTTCAGAATGGCTTTGTTCACGTCGCCGGCATTCGACAGGCGCATAATGATATCCCATTTTGTCTTTTCGGCAAACATCCCGTAAGTCTTCGGCATATCTACCTTCTCAGCCAGTCGGGTAGGGTCGTTCCAATCGGGCACGCGCAACAGCATACCGTCGTGGTAAGGCTCCAGACCGAAAACTTTCAGGTAACCGGCACTGGGCACCAGCGGACCGTAATAGTAGTCGGCAGTGTCGCCCAGCGTGTAGTAGTCGCTATATATCTGGCCGCTGGTCTCTAACAGCTTCACCTTATCGGAGAAGCCACGCTCGGCAAAGACGCGGATAGCCTCTTCGTTGGTGGCTTCCGTGCGTCGGAACGGCATATCGAGATTGACAATCTCCTTCATGCGCTCACAGAGACGCTCCACATCGCCTTCGGCCAGCGACTCGTTATTCTTTTTCTTGAAGTTACAGTAGTATCCGCGCGAGATAGTGTGCTCGATGAAGAGCTTAGAACCGGGGAAGAGGTCTTGCGTGGCCTTGTAGAGCAGGAAGCACAGAGAACGCACATAGACGCGGTGACCGCTACCTTCGCGGGCATCCAGAAACTCTACGTCGCGGTTCTGATAGACTCTGAACTTCAAACCTTGTGAGGCGTTGTTCACTTTGGCTGAGACCACAGGATAGGGGAGCTTGATCTCGTCAGCAAACTCCTGATAGATGTCTAACAGAGAGGTTCCTTCAGGGAAACTCTTGGTGACATTATTGTTCTTGCAGCGGATTTGTAACATGGCGTATTGGAAATTTTGCCACAAAAATACACAATTTCAATGAAATGACCAAATAATTGTGCATCTTTGTCTTACTGGCTTAGAAAAGGAGCAACTTTTCCAGCCAGTAAGTAAGGATACCTGCCATGTAGCCGACGAAGACAATCCACGTAATCTTCTTCATGTACCAGCCGAAGGTAATCTTCTCCAGACCCATGACGACAACACCGGCTGCAGAACCGATAATCAGCATGGAACCACCGACACCGGCGCAGTAGGCCAGCAACTGCCAGAAGATGCCGTCGATAGCCATAGCACCGTCGGCAGCAACGGGATACATGCCCATACAACCTGCAACCAAAGGCACGTTATCGACGATAGACGACAGCACGCCAATGATGCCGTTGATAACATAATAGTTACCTGAGAAGGCTTCGTTAAGCCCCTGGCCCAGCAGGGTAAGTACGCCAATCTCCTGCAGTACGGCAACAGCCATCAGAATGCCCAGGAAGAACATGATGGTTGACAGGTCGATGCGCGAGAGGATGTCGCTGACGCGCTTGGCCATTGTGTCGTCTTCAGCGGTATTATAGTGGAAAATCTCTGTCGTTGTCCACAGCACGCCGAGTACCAGCAGGATGCCCATAAACGGTGGCAGGTGGGTGATAGTTTTAAAGATAGGTACGAAGATGAGTCCGCCGACGCCTAACCAGAAAATAATGTCGCGCTGCACCTTGGTAAACTGGCTGACCTCAGCAGGTGGCAGGTTCTGTGCTTTGTCGAACTTGCCTTCGAGTTGCATACTGAGGATGAGTGCAGGGATCACCATCGAGATGAGCGAAGGAATGAAAATCTCGCTGAGTACGCCCTGGGTGGTAATAACTCCCTTAATCCACAACATGATAGTCGTCACGTCGCCAATAGGCGAGAACGCACCACCGGAGTTGGCCGCGATGATAACCAAAGCAGCATAGATAAGGCGGTCCTCACGGTTCTGCACCAGTTTGCGAAGTACCATAATCATGACAATGGAGGTTGTCAGATTGTCGAGGATGGCCGACAGGAAGAAGGTCATAAAGGCCACACGCCACAGCAATTTGCGCTTAGAACGTGTCTTCAGGGTGTCGCGCACGAAGTTGAAACCGCCATTGGTATCGACAATCTCAACAATCGTCATGGCACCCATTAGGAAGAATAGCGTGCCACCGGCATCGCCCAGGTGGTGCTCAATGACTTCGGCAATGTGATGTACCACGCCGCCGCCTTCTATCATGGGGTAGTAGCTGTAGGGGTCAACCATCAGCAGCGTCCAGCAGAAGACACACATCAGCAGGGCAATGGCTGCCTTGTTGATTTTTGTCAGGCTTTCCAAGGCAATACATAGATAGCCGGTTACGAAAACCGCAACGATACAGATAGTTAGTATAGACATATCCTGTTGTTTTTAATAGTATATTATCATTCTGAGTGCAAAGGTAGTATAAAAAAATTAAAGATGAAAAATTAAAGATGAAAAATTTTACTCTCAGCAGAAGAAAAAGGAGAAAAAAGAAAAACGGACCGGAATATTGAGGGTATTCGGTCCGTTGTTTAGTTGGCTGCTCTGTAGTTATACATTCTTGCCATATTGATGCAATACTCATTGTATGCTTCACTCTTCAGCCATTTTTCCAATAACTTTTTCATTTTCATTTCCTTTCTAAATGTTTTGTTATCCTAATTGTTATCCTATTATCTTTTTGTATCGTCCAGAAAACGCTATTTCTGTTTTGACGATGCAAAGGTACGACGAATAGAACAATATTGCAAGGAAATGACTGCTTTTTGACGGAAAAGTGTGGAAAAATTGATTAATATCAAAGTCTGTGTGCGCACACACTTATTTCTTTCCACCTGTCACAGCCTCACGCATCTCCTTCAGCAGGTCGCTGGCGAAGATAAAGTCTGTCAGGCGCTTGTTGGTGGAATTCATGATGTCGCCAGAGACTCCCTGCCACTCCTTATGTCCCTCGTAGATGAAGATAATGTTTTCGCCAATACCCATCACGGAGTTCATGTCGTGGGTGTTAATAATGGTGGTCATATTGAACTCATGGGTGATGGAGTGGAGCAGTTCGTCGATGACCAGACTGGTCTTAGGGTCAAGGCCGCTGTTAGGCTCATCACAGAACAAGTATTTGGGATTCAGGGCAATAGCGCGGGCAATGGCTACGCGCTTCTGCATACCACCACTGATTTCTCCAGGATATTTGTCTTCAGCGCCTACCAGATTGACACGGTCCAGGCAGTACATGGCACGCTGCTGGCGCTCGCGGAGTGTCATGTTGGAAAACATATCCAGTGGAAACATGACGTTCTCCAAAACGGTAAGCGAGTCGAAAAGTGCTGCAGCCTGGAATATCATACCCATCTCACGGCGCATGAGCACTTTCTCCTTCTTAGACATCTGCACGAAGTCACGGCCGTCGTAGAGTATTTGTCCGCTGGTAGGTTCAAAGAGTCCCACGAGGTTTTTCATCAGCACGGTCTTTCCAGAACCGCTTTGGCCGATAATGAGGTTGGTCTTTCCATCCTCAAAGACGGTGCTTATACCTTTCAGCACTTCTTTCTCTTCGAACTGTTTATAGAGGTTGTTGACTTCAATCATGACAGCAGTTGCGTTAGGAATACGTCAGAACAGAGAATGAGCACGCTGGAGCAGACCACTGCATCCGTTGAGGCCTTACCTACATTTACGGAACCGCCCTCGACGGTATAACCGAAATAAGAAGGTACGGCGGAGATGATGAAGGCAAAGAAGAGACTCTTGATGATGGACATCCAAACAAACCAGGCCTTGAAGTCGTGCTGCAAGCCCAGTGTCAGGTCGTCGGGCACGATAATATGTCCAATATAAGCAGTACCATAAGCTCCCATAATACCCATTGCCGATGAGAAAATAACCAACAGGGGCATAATGGTCAGCATGCCCAGAATCTTAGGCAGGATGAGATAGCAGGCAGAGTTGATACCCATGATGTCAAGGGCATCAATCTGCTGTGTAACACGCATGGTGCCAATTTCTGAAGCAATATTTGAACCTACTTTACCAGCGAGAATAAGACACATGATAGAGCTGGAGAACTCCAACAGCATGATTTCACGGGTGGTATAGCCGGAAACCCAGCGAGGCATCCAGGGCGACTGGATATTCAACTTCATCTGAATGCAGATGACGGCACCGATGAAGAACGAGATGAGCAGCACGATGCCAATGGAGTTGATGCCTAACTGGGCCATCTCTTTGACATACTGCTTCCAAAACATGCGGAAACGCTCTGGAACAGAGAATGTGCGTCCCATGAGCATCACGAATTTTCCGAACGTTGTCAGCGCATTATATAATAATCTCATGATCATAATCGTCTGCAAAGGTACAAAAAAATTAAAAATTAAAGATGAAAAATGAAAAAATTTCGTATCTTTGCAGGCGATTATGGACGAACAAAGCAATGTGAAGGAGCCCGAAAGACTGGTGCTACGCACCGAGGGGCTGGTGAAACGCTATGGCAAGCGCACGGTAGTGAACGATGTGTCGTTCTACGTGAAGCAAGGCGAGATAGTAGGACTGCTTGGACCTAACGGTGCCGGCAAGACCACCTCGTTCTATATGACGACAGGACTTATTGTACCCAATGAGGGACATATCTACTTAGGCGATGAGGAGGTAACGACCTATCCCGTTTATAAACGTGCTCGTGCGGGTATTGGCTATCTGGCTCAGGAGGCTTCCGTGTTCCGTAAAATGTCGGTAGAAGACAATATCCTCTCTGTACTCGAGATGACCGGCAAGCCCCGTGAATACCAGCTGGAGAAGTTGGAGAGCCTGATTAAGGAATTCCGACTGCAGAAGGTTCGCAAGAACAAGGGTGACCAGCTGTCAGGTGGTGAGCGCCGTCGTACGGAGATTGCCCGCTGTTTGGCCATTGAGCCGAAGTTCATTATGCTGGACGAACCTTTTGCGGGTGTGGACCCCATTGCCGTTGAGGATATCCAGTTCATCGTGTGGAAACTGAAGGACCTGAATATCGGCATTCTCATTACCGACCATAATGTGGAGGATACGCTGTGTATCACTAATCGTGCCTATCTGCTCTTTGAAGGACGTATCTTGTTTCATGGCTCTCCTGAGGAGTTGGCGGCCAATCCCGTTGTGAGAAAGAATTATCTGACGGAGTCGTTTGTCTTGCGTCAGAAGGATTTCTCAGCTTTGGAGGAGCAACGCAAGGCTGAGGAGAACGATGATTGATAGTTTAGTTAAAAAATGATAACTTTCAACTCTCAACTTTCAACTCTCAACTATTATTTGTACCTTTGCACGCTCAAAATGCAATATATATATAATTAATAAGGTATAAGAAAAGATGAATATTCAATTTGAAGCTCCTGACAAGGTGAATGGTCTTATGACTATCACGATGGAGACGGCTGACTATCAGCCTGAGGTCGAGAAGACCCTGAAAGACTATCGCAAGCGTGCACAGATTCCCGGATTCCGCCCTGGTCAGGCTCCTATGGGCATGATTAAGCGCCAGTTTGGTACCAGCGTCAAGGTTGACGTGGTGAACAAGCTGCTGGGCGAGAAGCTCTACGGTTATGTGCAGGATAACAAAATTCATATGCTGGGTGAACCTCTCCCCAGCGAGCAGCAGGCTCAGCTCGATTTTGAGAGCGACCAGCCTCTGGTATTCAAGTTCGATATTGCTGTGGCTCCTGAGTTCGAGGCTAAGTTGAGTGGTAAGGACAAGGTGCCTTTCTATAACATCACCGTTGACGATAAGCTCATCGACCAGCAGGTGGAGATGTATCAGAGCCGTGCCGGTCACTATGACAAGGCAGAGACTTTTGATCCTGAGCAGCGTGATATGCTGAAGGGTGACCTGCGCGAGGTAAACGGTACTATCGAGGTTGCTGACGCTGTTTTGATGCCTCAGTATATGAAGGTAGAGGACCAGAAGAAGCTCTTCGAGGGTGCTAAGCTGGGCGACATCATCACTTGGAATCCTCGTAAGGCTTATCCTGAGAGTGATGTAGAGGTATCGAGCCTGCTGAAGATTCAGAAGGACGAGGTGAAGGACCACGAGGGCGACTTCACTTTCCAGATTACTGAGATTAGCCGCTTTGTCAAGGCTGAGATTGGTAAGGAACTCTTCGACCAGACCTTCGGTGAGGGTACTGTCAAGGACGAGAAGGAGTTCCGTCAGAAGATTGCCGACCAGATTAGTCAGCAGTTCAAGGCAGACAGCGACTACAAGTTCCTGCTCGACGTTCGTGCTCACATGGAGAAGAAGGTTGGCAAGCTGGAGTTCCCAGAGGCTATCCTGAAGCGTGTGATGCTGAACAATAACAAGGACAAGGGTGCTGACTTCGTAGAGAAGAACTTCGAGGCAAGCATCAAGGAGCTGGCTTGGCATCTGATGAAGGAGCAGCTCGTTAGTGCTCAGGGTATCAAGATTGAGGATGCTGACCTGAAGGAGACCGCTAAGGAGGCTGCTCGTGCACAGTTCGCTCAGTATGGCATGTCAAACATCCCCGATGAGTATCTGGAGAACTATGCTCAGGAAATGCTGAAGAAGCGTGAGAATGTTGATGGCTTGGTAGATCGTGCTGTTGACGTGAAGCTTACTGCTGCTCTGAAGAATGTGGTGAAGCTCGATGAGAAAGAGATTTCTCTGGAGGACTTCCAGAAGATGCTTCAGGAGAAGTAAAATGATAAAAAAAAGAAAAAGGTAAACGGAATTAGAATTCTTTAACCAAAAAAGAGCCGGAATGTCATTGCATTCCGACTTTTTTTTGTAATTTTGTATCTACTTATTGATAAGAATATGAATAACGATTTTAGAAAATACGCTACTAAGCACCTTGGAATCAATGGTCTTGTGCTCGACGAAGTGATGAGCGCACAGGCTCAGTATCTCAATCCATATATCCTTGAGGAACGACAGTTGAACGTCACGCAGATGGATGTCTTCTCTCGTTTGATGATGGATCGCATCATCTTCCTTGGGACACAGATTGATGATTATACCGCTAACACTTTGCAGGCACAGTTGCTCTATCTCGACTCGGTAGATTCTGGCAAGGATATCTCTATCTACTTGAATTCTCCCGGTGGTAGTGTGACGGCTGGTCTGGGTATCTACGACACCATGCAGTTTATCTCCAGCGATGTGGCTACTATCTGTACGGGTATGGCTGCCTCAATGGCCGCTGTACTGCTTGTCGCAGGTACGGAAGGTAAGCGTTCGGCACTGCCTCATAGCCGTGTGATGATTCACCAGCCGCTGGGTGGTGTACAGGGCCAGGCTTCGGATATCGAGATTGAAGCCAAGGAGATTATGAAGTTCAAGAAAGAACTCTATACCATCATCTCTGAACATTCACATACTCCATATGACAAGGTGTGGAATGACTCTGATCGCAACTACTGGATGACGGCAGAAGAGGCTAAGGAATATGGTATGATTGACCAGGTGCTCAAAAAGAAGTAAAAACGAGGAGAACACCGAATGGCAAAGAAAAAATGTAATTTGTGTGGACGTACGGAGGATGAGGTTCGACTGCTGATAACAGGCGTGGACGGTTGTATCTGTGAGGATTGTGCTGCGCAGGCCTATCAGATAGCTATAGCGAACGGCTATGGCCCTGGTGCTAAGAAAGAGCCGGACTTCAAAACAAAGCGTATACCTAAACCCAAGGAAATCAAGGAGCTTCTTGACCAGTATGTTATTGGTCAAGAAGAGGCAAAGCGCTATCTCTCTGTTGCAGTCTACAACCACTATAAGCGTTTGCAACAGCCACAGGACGATGATGGTGTTGAGATTGAAAAATCGAACATCATTATGGTGGGCTCGACGGGTACAGGTAAGACCTTGTTGGCCCGTACCATTGCAAAGATGCTTGACGTGCCCTTCACCATTGTTGACGCTACCGTGTTTACGGAGGCTGGCTATGTAGGCGAGGACGTGGAGAGCATTCTGACCCGTTTGCTGCAGGTGGCTGACTATAATGTAGAGGCTGCCCAGCGTGGTATTGTTTTCGTTGACGAGATTGACAAGATAGCCCGTAAGACTGATAATCCGTCAATAACACGAGATGTGAGTGGTGAGGGTGTGCAACAGGGACTTTTGAAACTGTTGGAGGGTACCATCGTCAACGTACCGCCACAGGGGGGGCGCAAACACCCCGACCAGGAGTATATCCATATTGATACACATAATATCCTGTTTATCTGCGGTGGCGCTTTCGACGGTATTGAGCGCAAGATAGCCCAGCGTATGAATACTCATGTGGTGGGTTACAATTCCGTACAGAACGTGCGTAAGATAGATAAGAACGACCTTATGCAATATATTCAACCGCAGGATTTGAAGTCGTTTGGACTAATTCCTGAGATTATAGGTCGTCTGCCTGTACTCACCTATTTGAATCCGTTAGACCGTAAGGCACTGACGCGTATCCTCACGGAACCGAAGAACTCCATTGTGAAGCAGTATGTAAAGCTGTTCCAGATGGATGGCATCAAGTTAACCTTCTCGCAGGAGGCCCTTGACCTTATTGTTGACAAGGCAGTAGAATATAAACTTGGAGCTCGTGGGCTACGTTCCATTGTGGAGAATATTATGATGGATGCCATGTTTGAGACTCCTTCTAAAAAAATGAAATCCTTTGAGGTGTCGAAAGAGTATGCTCAGAAGCAGCTTGACCAGTCGCACCTACAATAATAAATAGTATAAGCCTATGGCAAAAGAGAAATATAACCTGACAGAGGCACTAAAAAAGTATTTTGGCTTTGATAAGTTCAAAGGCGATCAAGAAGCTATCGTGCAGAATGTACTCGACGGCAAGGATACTTTTGTCTTGATGCCTACGGGTGGCGGTAAATCACTCTGCTACCAGTTGCCATCACTGCTGATGGATGGTACTGCAATCGTTATCTCACCGCTGATAGCCTTAATGAAGAATCAGGTGGATGTTATCAGCTCGATGAGTGACGAGGGTACGGCACACTACCTGAACTCTTCGCTGAACAAGACGGCTATCGATCAGGTGAAGGCAGACATCATGGCAGGACGCACCAAGCTGCTGTATGTTGCCCCGGAGTCGTTGACAAAGGAGGATAACGTAGAGTTTTTGAAACAGGCTAAGATATCATTCTATGCTATTGATGAAGCCCACTGTATCTCTGAGTGGGGACATGATTTCCGACCAGAATATCGTCGTATCCGTCCTATCATTAATGAGATAGGGCAGGCTCCCATTATAGCGCTGACTGCTACTGCTACTGATAAGGTTCGCACGGATATCAAGAAGAATTTGGGAATCCTGGACGCTACGGAGTTTAAGAGCTCGTTCAATCGTCCTAACTTGTATTATGAGGTACGTCCTAAGACGGTGGATGTGGACAAGGATATCATTAAATTCATCAAGCAGCACCCAGGAAAGAGCGGTATCATCTACTGTCTGTCACGTAAGAAAGTGGAGGAACTGGCTGAGATTCTGAAAGCTAATGATATAAAGGCTGCTGCTTATCATGCGGGTTTGGAGTCTGCACTGCGTTCACAGACACAGGATGACTTCCTGATGGAAAAAATCGATGTTATCGTAGCTACCATTGCTTTTGGTATGGGTATCGATAAGCCTGATGTGCGCTTTGTTATCCACTACGACATTCCCAAATCGTTGGAAGGATACTATCAGGAAACAGGTCGTGCAGGTCGTGACGGTGGTGAGGGTATGTGTATTACCTTTTATGCTCAGAAAGACCTGCAAAAGCTGGATAAGTTCATGGAGGGTAAACCCGTTGCCGAACAGGATATCGGGAGACAATTGTTGGCTGAAACAGCGGCTTATGCGGAGACATCGGTATGTCGCCGTAAGATGCTACTCCATTATTTTGGTGAAGAGTATACTCCAGACAACTGCCATAATTGCGACAATTGTCTGCATCCTAAAACGAAAATTGAGGCCGAGAAACAGCTCGTTATTGTACTGCAGACCGTGCAGGCGTTGAAGGAAAATTTCCGTACCGACTATATCATTGATTTTGTGGAAGGCAAGGAAACAGAGGAAATTCTGGCACATAAACACCAGAATCACGACCTTTTCGGAGCAGGAGAAGATGACAATCCTAAGCATTGGAACCCTGTCATCCGTCAGGCACTTATTGCTGGCTATCTGAAGAAGGATGTAGAGAACTACGGATTGCTGAAACTGACGTCTGCAGGTAAAAAATTTATCAAGAATCCGACCACTTTTATGATTGTGGAGGACAACGAGTTCTCAGAGGACTATGAGAACGATACAGAGCATGAGATGGGTAGCGGTGCACTGGATCCAACGCTCAGCGCTATGCTGAAAGACTTGCGTAAGAGGGTCAGCAAGAAAATGGAACGTCCGCCATACGTTATCTTCCAAGATGTTAGTATTGAGCAGATGGCTACCGACTATCCTGTTACCTTGGAGGAACTGAAGAATATTCAGGGAGTAGGTGAGGGTAAGGTGAAACAACCTTATGCTAAGGAGTTTGTCGATCTCATCAAACGTTATTGTGATGAGAATGAGATTATCCGTCACAGTGACCTTCGTGTACGTACAGTGGCTAAGAAGTCGATACTGAAAGTAAAAATAATTCAAGCGATAGACCGTCAGATTGCTCTCGACGATATTGCCACAGCACAAGGTTTGGAATTCGAAGAATTGCTCGATGAGGTGGAAGCTATTGTTTATAGTGGCACGAAACTAAACATCGACTATTTTCTGGAAGAGGTGATGGACGAAGATCGTATTGACGATATCTACGACTATTTTGCTGATAGTGATACAGATTCGTTAGAGGCTGCGCTCGATGAACTGGGGCAAGAGTGCTCGGAAGACGAGATTCGTCTAGTACGTATCAAGTTTATATCGGAAATGGCAAATTAAAATCATGAAGAGGTTGTTAATGATATTGCTGACTGTGACTTTTGTGTCGCAGTCCGCAGATGCACAGCTTTTTAAGAAGTTGTTTAAGAAAAAGGCCAAAACAGAAACAAAAGCTCCTGTAATGGCTGATGGAATCGATGACGATGCACAACTTGCCCTTGCTGATGTGTCTACATGCTCGGATAATCGTAATAATCGTAATGCTTTTCTCAAAACACCTTTGGGCATTAAGGCTAAACGCTTTGAGACGCTTTTACTGCAACAGGGCTTTGTGGAACGAAAAAATGAGGGTGTACAAACCTCAAAGACCTATTTCTATGAGGGCGAGGTCTATGGTGCTAAGTCACTTATTACATTGGCAGTTTCGGAACAGACAGGACGTGTATATGCCGTTGATGTGGAAGAGCAGACTATTTATCCATCAGAACAGGCTGTCAAACAACGTTTCACTACTCTTAAGAAAGAGCTAGTAAAAGAGTATGGGTGTGGTTTTGTCGACAATCAGGGTGAGGCATATACTATCCAGAATCGTTTGGGAACTGTTAATATGCACTACGAACGCAACTCGCAGACCACTAGCTATACCATCGGTTTTGCTCTTGATGATGCTAAAGCCTACGAGATGGCTTATCAAGAAATGGAGGATAAAGCGTATGAAACGGCGCCACGCACGATTGCTGATGGTTTGGCAGCAGTATGTAATCATACAGATTTGGTGGGGTTGGGTGTGAAACTGCTTCAGAACAAGACTCTAAAAGGGGTACAAAATGTTCTGCTTAGCTATGACTATACCTTAGGGAAAACAACATCCAAGGCAGTGACGGCTTCAATGAATATGGCTGATTATAAGGCTGTTGTCTCTATTGCCCGTCGCAAGCAGACTATTACTGCAATCACGCTGATAGCTACCGATGATATCACTGCCGTTTGCTGCGATTTGCAGACGAATGGCTTTACTTCCTCTAATCAGAAAATATGGCAGCAGGGTAATATGTCTGTTGCTGTATCTACCGACAAGCAGGGTAGAGTAGTGTTAGAGTTACGTTAAATCCTATTAATAATAGGTGAAAACGCTTGCCGTCTCAGAAAAAATGAGTAATTTTGCACGCAATAAAATTTAAAGAAGTATTTTTATGTCATCATTTATTGCAGACAAAATTGTGATGGACGGCCTGACTTTTGACGACGTCCTGTTGATTCCAGGTTATTCAGAGGTGTTACCTAAGACGGTAGAGTTGAAGACACGATTCTCTCGCCACATCGAGTTGAATGTTCCATTTGTAACAGCAGCAATGGATACTGTTACAGAGAGCCAGATGGCTATAGCAATCGCTCGTGAAGGTGGTATAGGTGTTATCCACAAGAATATGTCTATCGAGAATCAGGCTCGTGAGGTGGCTATCGTAAAGCGTGCAGAGAACGGTATGATCTATGATCCTGTCACTATCCGTCGTGGCTCTACTGTGCAGGATGCACTGGATATTATGGCTGAGTATCATATCGGTGGTATTCCTGTTGTCGATGAGGAGAACCGTTTGGTGGGTATTGTTACCAATCGTGATCTGCGTTTTGAGCGTCGTCTGGACAAAAAGATTGACGAGGTTATGACCAAAGAAAACCTCGTGACGACACACCAACAGACAGACTTGGCTGCTGCCGCTCAGATTCTGCAAGAGAACAAGATTGAGAAACTTCCCGTGGTCGATAAAGATAATCACTTGGTGGGTCTTATCACCTACAAAGATATTACAAAGGCTAAGGACAAACCCATGGCTTGCAAAGACGAGAAAGGTCGTCTGCGTGTAGCTGCTGGTGTGGGTGTTACTTTCGATACGCTTGACCGTATGCAGGCATTGGTAAATGCAGGTGTAGATGCTATTGTTATCGATACTGCTCACGGACACTCGAAGAGCGTTATCGAGAAACTCCGTGAGGCCAAGGTTTCGTTCCCCAATATTGATATCGTGGTGGGTAACATCGCTACAGGTGAGGCTGCGCGCATGTTGGTGGATAATGGTGCTGATGCTGTAAAAGTTGGTATTGGTCCTGGCTCTATCTGTACTACGCGCGTTGTCGCAGGTGTGGGCGTTCCCCAGTTGAGCGCTGTCTATGATGTGTATAATGCTTTGAAGAGTACTGGTGTGCCCCTTATTGCTGACGGCGGACTGCGCTATTCTGGCGATATTGTTAAAGCTCTTGCTGCTGGTGGCTCTTGCGTGATGATTGGCTCACTGGTGGCAGGAACTGAGGAGAGTCCTGGTGACACCATTATCTATAATGGACGTAAGTTTAAGAGCTATCGAGGTATGGGCTCTTTAGAGGCGATGGAACATGGCTCTAAGGATCGCTATTTCCAGGCTGATACCAAAGATGTGAAGAAACTTGTACCAGAGGGTATTGCTGGACGTGTCCCTTACAAAGGCACCGTTCAGGAGGTTATCTACCAGATGGTAGGTGGACTGCGCTCAGGAATGGGTTATTGTGGTGCTCCTACTATTGAGAAATTACATGATGCCAAGTTTACGCGTATCACTAATGCCGGTGTTAATGAGTCGCATCCGCACGACATCACTATTACCAGTGAGGCGCCTAACTATTCAAGACCTAACGATTAAATGAAAAAACAATTATTTTTGGCAGCTTATCTGCTAACTGCCTTGACTGCTACGGCACAGCTTGTTAACGACCCTGTCATCATGACGGTGGCCGGAACCGCCGTACCCCGTTCAGAGTTTGAGTATTCCTATAACAAAAACAATACTGACGGCGTTATCGACAAGAAGAATGTTGAAGAGTATGTAGATTTGTTTGTTAACTATAAGCTAAAGGTTCAGGCAGCACTTGATGCTCGCATCGATACTACGCAGGCTTTCTTGACGGAGTTTGCACAGTATCGTGACCAACAGATTGTTCCAACCTTTGTGACAGATGATGATATGCTGGAAGAAGCCCATAAGGTTTATGACCAGACAGTGGAAAGCATTGGCCCAGATGGATTGGTAAGCGCAGCACATATCCTAATCAGATTGTCCCAAAAGGCTTCTGAGGCTGAGCAGCAAGCGGCCAAGCAGCGCATTGATTCCATTTATGGAGCGTTGAAGGCGGGCGCAGACTTTGAGACTCTGGCAAAAAGTTTGTCTCAAGACACAGGTTCTGCTAGACGTGGTGGCTTGCTGGGATGGTTCAGCAAAAACCAGACCGTTAAGGAGTTTGAGGACGCTGCCTTTGCTTTACAGCCAGGTGAGATGAGTAAACCCGTATTGTCACCTTATGGCTGGCACATTATTTTAATGAAGGAACGTAAGCAGTTTGAACCTTTTGATTTCCATAAGGAGAATATCTTGAAGTACTTGGAACAGCGTGGTGCACGTAACAGCATCTCTGATCGTAAAATTGAGGAGATGGTAAAGAATTCCAATGGTCAGCTGACCAAGGAAAGCCTGATTGCTATGCGTACCGACTCGTTGTCAGCTGTTGACCCGTCTATGCGCTACCTCATCAAAGAGTATCATGATGGCCTCCTGCTTTATGAAATAAGTAACCAGCACGTATGGGATAAGGCTGCTAAAGACGAGGCTGCATTAGATAGCTATTTCAAGAAGAATAAAGCAAAATATAAGTGGGATGAACCTCATTTTAAGGGCATGGCATACCATGTAAAGGTGCAGTCAGATGTGAAGGCTGTTGCCGACTGTGTAAAGAAACTGAAATTCGACGAATGGAACGAGGCTTTGCGTAAGACCTTTAACAACGATTCTATCCTTCGTATTCGTGTGGAGAAGGGACTCTTTAAGAAGGGCGATAACAAGCTGATAGACCGTGAAGTTTTCAAGAAACAGGATGTAAAAGTGGATAGCGTAAAAGGTTTCCCCATTGACGCTACTTATGGAAAACTTCTCAAAGCCCCTCAGGATTATACTGATGTGCGTGGCTTGGTTACAGCCGACCTACAAGATGAACTGGAGCGTGAATGGGTGGCAGAATTGCGCCGTCGCTATACATTTACAGTGAATGAAGAAGTATTAAAGACAGTCAATAAGCATGAATAAAAGATTTCTAGTTATTCTAGTTTTACTAGTAACGCTAGTTTCACAAGGTAATGCTCAGAACGACAGCCTCCGCGCCATTGTTGACGAGGTAATATGGGTTGTTGGCGATGAGGCTATATTGAAGTCGGACGTTGAGGCTATGCGTTTGCAGGCCGAACAGGAAGGTTTGCGCTGGAATGGTGACCCAGACTGCTCTATACCTGAACAAATTGCTGTGCAGAAACTATTTCTGAATCAGGCCATTACCGATAGTGTAGAGGTTACAGAGTCTGAAATCTCTAGTGGAGTTGAGCAGTATATCGAGCAGATGATTTCTGTTATAGGTTCACGCGAGAAATTGGAGGAGTATCAAAAGAAAAACATGAGTCAGATACGAGCTGATTTGCGTGAATCGTTCCGTGAACGTCAGATGGTGCAGGGTATGCAGCAGAAACTTACTAAAGATATCTCTGTGTCACCTGCTGAAGTGCGTAGATATTTTAAGGATCTGCCTCAGGACAGTCTTCCCTTTGTGCCGACAGAGGTGGAGGTACAGATTATTACTATGCAGCCACGTATTGAGCAGGAGGAGATTAATCGTGTGAAAGAGGAATTGCGTGACTATACCGACCGTATCAATAAGGGAGAGTCTACATTCCAGACATTGGCACGCTTCTATTCTGAAGATCCTGGTTCGGCTCGTCGAGGTGGAGAACTGGACTATACCAGTCGTATAGAATTGGATCCAGCCTTTGCAAATGTTGCCTTTAGCTTGACAGACCCTAAAAAGGTATCAAAGATTGTGGAGTCAGAATTCGGATTTCATATCATTCAGTTGATTGATAAACGTGGTGAGAAAATCAAGGTGCGTCATATTCTTCGCAAACCCGTAATGAGTGATGAGGCTGTGAATACCGCAATGAGTCGTATGGATTCTCTTGCAACAGCTATTCGTACAGGTGTGGCTCCTGAAGTTTTGGGTAACCATTTTAAGGGTACGTTCACCTTTGAGGATGGCGTTGCGCTCTTCTCTGATGACAAGGATACACGTAACAATAATGGTTTGATGGCAAATGTCACACAAGAGGGGCGTACCTCTCGTTTCAAGATGGCAGACCTGCCAGCAGAGGTTGCTAAGGCTGTTGATGGTTTGGAGGTGGGGGGCATCTCTGCTCCTTTCCGGATGATTAATGGACATGGAAAGTCGGTATGTGCTATTGTGAAACTGAAGAACCGTCGTGAGGGCCATAAGGCAACTATTACAGAGGATTTCCAGATTATGAAGAATGTGGTGACCGCTAAGCAGCGTGAGAAAGTGTTACACGACTGGGTGGTTAATCGCATTAAGTCTACCTATGTTCGTCTTAACGAGCGCTATCGCGATTGTAAGTTTGAGTACGAGGGATGGGTGAAATAAAGTATAGAGTTTAAAGTTGAGAGCTTGAGGAAATCGTTGTCTGTCATTCTCGGATTGTTGGTGCTGGCTTTTGCCTTCGCGGCACAGCCACAGCGCAAGCGTTCTCCACGGAAGAAAGTGGAGGACAAGCGCGTGTACCTGGTCCATTCTGACAATCTTCACTATGATCAGTATCGCAATGGTGATGCCCAGGTGCTACATGGTAATGTACATTTCCGACATCAGGGCGCTGACCTGTTTTGTGATAGTGCACACTTTTATGAGCAAACCAACTCCTTTGAGGCCTTCGGAAATGTGAAGATGAAACAGGGTGATACTCTGAGTTTAACGAGTAACTATGCTTATTACGATGGCAATGACCAGTTGGCGCAAGCTCGTTATAATGTGGTGCTGCGACATCGTAAAACAACACTTTATACTGACTCACTGGACTATGACCGTATGTACAATTTTGGTAATTTTTTCGAAGGTGGCAAACTGGTGGATGGGAAGACTGTGTTGACGTCCGACTGGGGTGAATATCATACAGATACGAAACAGGCAATGTTCTACTATGATGTGCGTTTGAAAGACAATAAGCTCTTTCTGACCACGGATTCATTGTACTATGATACGCAAACTTCAACGGCGCATATCGTAGGTCCATCGAATATTACGTCAGGTAGCAGCCATATCTATAGTGAGGACGGTTATTACAATACCAAGACGGAACGTTCAGAGCTTTTCGGACGTTCGGTTATTAAAGACCAGGGGCGTAAGCTCATAGGCGACAGCGTATACCACAATGCCGCAGATGGTACTAACTATGCGTATAATAATGTTATCTACACGGATTCCGTGAATAAAAATATGATGACGGGCGACTACTGTGAGTATAACGATTCGACAGGCTATGCAATGGTTACCAAACGGGCTGTTACCATCGATTTCTCACAGCGCGACTCGCTCTATATGCATGCCGATACATTTAAGATATTTACTTATAATATTCGTACTGATTCTGTATATCGCGTTATTCATGCTTACAACAAGGTACGAGCCTTCCGTAAGGATGTGCAAGCCGTATGTGATTCACTGGTCTATAACTCGCAGGACTCTTGTATGACGATGTATAAAGATCCTATCGTTTGGAATCTCGGACAACAGCTCTTTGGTGAGGAGATTAAGGTCTATATGCGTGACTCCACTATAGACCGTGCCCATGTGTTACGACAGGCTTTTTCTGCTGAGCAGTTGAAAGATTCTTCGCACTATAATCAGGTCTCGTCAAAGGAGATGAAGGCGTTCTTTAAAAAAGGTGAAATCCGTGAGACACAGGCTATTGACAATGTCTTGGTAGTGTATTACCCTATCGATGAGTCGGATAGTACTATCATTGGATTGAACTATACAGAGACACCGTTGATGAAGATGTTTCTGGAGAACAGAAAAATGAAGAAGATTTGGATGGAGAAACCTACGGGTACCTTGTATCCCATGACACAGGTGCCGCCAGGTAAGCATTTCCTTCCGCAATTTGCGTGGTTTGACTATGTTCGTCCATTGGATAAGGACGATATTTTCAACTGGCGCCCTAAGAAGGCTGGCTCAGAGTTGAAGGAGATAAAGCGTCGTGAACCACCTAAGAATACGAAGAACCATGACTGACGTGATACAGTTGCTACCTGATAGTGTAGCCAATCAGATTGCTGCAGGAGAAGTCATTCAGCGACCAGCTTCCGTTATCAAGGAACTGGTGGAGAATGCCGTAGATGCAGGTGCGCACACCATCAATGTACTGGTAGTGGATGCAGGACGTACCTCTATACAGGTCATTGATGATGGTTGCGGCATGTCGGAGACTGACGCTCGTCTGGCTTTCGAGCGTCATGCTACTTCGAAAATTCGCAAAGCAGATGATTTGTTTGACCTGCATACGATGGGTTTCCGCGGTGAGGCATTACCATCTATAGCAGCTGTGGCACAGATAGAATTGCGAACACGTCGAGAAGGTGATGAGGTGGGTACATGTTTGACGCTTTCTGGTTCTCGCATAGAGAGTCAGGAAATGTGCTCGTGTGGTGTAGGTAGTTCCTTTACTGTTAGTAACTTGTTTTTCAATGTTCCTGCTAGACGTAAGTTCTTGAAAACCAATGCTACAGAGTTGAATAATATCCTGACTGCCTTCGAACGTATTGCGCTGGTTTACCCAGAAATCTGTTTTACGCTTCATAGTAATGGACAGGAATTGATGAATCTTAGAGCAGGCTCGTTGCGTCAACGTATTACTGATATATATGGTCGCCGCTACGGACAGGATTTACTACCCGTTAGTGTGGAAACTGCACTCTGTAAGATTTCAGGTTTTGTTGCTAAACCAGAGACTGCCCGCAAGAAAGGTGCTCATGAGTATTTCTTCGTAAATGGCCGTTTTATGAAGCATGCATATTTCCACAAGGCTGTTCAACAAGCATACGAAAGACTTATTCTCGCGGGCGCGCACGTGCCTTATTTTATTTATTTTGAGGTAAACCCTGCCGACATTGATGTCAATATCCATCCTACCAAGACTGAAATCAAGTTTGAGAATGAGCAAGCCATCTGGCAGATATTGTCTGCAGCAGTAAAGGATGCTATTGGACAGTTCTGTGAGATTCCTCAGATAGAGTTCGATACAGAGGGCCGTCCTGACATTCCTGCCTATAATCCCGTAGCCATTCCTGTTGAGATGCCACATGTGGAGCGTAATCCCCAATATAATCCATTCCGTGAGAAGGCATCGCGAAATTGGGAGAAACTTTATGAGGGACTGCCCACTCGACCAGTTCAACAGGAACAGTCACTCTTCAGCGCTTCTCAAGATAAGTCGAATGCCATGCTTGATGATGTCCCTGCTACTGAACAGCCTATGGCGTTGACAGATGTCAGCCCTTTGCATTATCAATATAAGGGACGCTATATTATGACGGCTGTAAAATCAGGATTGATGATTATCGACCAATATCGTGCCGATGTCCGTATTCGCTATGAGCGTTATATGCAACAGCTGGCCAATACGCCAGCTAGCAGTCAGCGAATGCTGTTTCCTGAGATTATTGAAATGGCGCCCTCGGAAGCTGCTCTTATGGAGGATATGATGCCCGCATTGACCGCTGTTGGTTTTGAACTGACTCCGTTAGGGCCTTCGAGCTACGCCGTTAATGGTGTTCCTGCTGGTATTGAAGGGTTGAATGCCACTCAGTTGATACAGGACATAGTGGTTTCTGCAGTACCCGTCACCCACGATAGCCTGTCTATCAATCATCAGGTTGCCCTTGGTCTTGCGCGTCATGCTGCTATCCCTTATGGTCAACAACTGACTAACGAAGAGATGGATGTGGTGGTGAATAACCTCTTCTCTTGTGACAATGTAAATTATACTCCTGATGGAAAAGCGATACTCTGTATTCTTCCACAGGCAGATATTGAGCATTTGTTATCATAAATTCATATAAAAATATGCTATTTAGTAAGAAAAATGCCCATTTTATACCGAAAAATCAAAAAAATGAGTGTAAAAATGAATTTATTTGCTAAAAAACTTTGATTATTCGAAAATAATATTTACTTTTGCACAGAATTTCGAAAATAGAATTATTTAACTTAATTTATTAGTATAGTATGAAAAAGTTATTCTTGATGCTGGCTGTTGCCAGTCTGTCACTGAACGCTATGGCTCAGGAGGATCCTACTGAGAAGTACAGCGTATCAACCAATTCTTTCTGGAGCAACTGGTTTATCCAGACTAATCTGAACTGGAGTTCTTATACTGTTGGAACTCATGGTTTGTTCAGCGCTCCTTTCCGTAAGTTCCCTATGGGTACTGATAAGGATGCTGCTTGCCAGCATGGTTTCACTGCTCCCAGCTTCTCTCTGGCTGTAGGTAAGTGGTTCACTCCTGGTCTCGGACTCCGTACAAAGGCTAATGTTGGCTGGATGGGTAAGGCATTTGATAGCGACGCTCCTATTCTGGTGTCTGTTAATGAGCATGTAATGTTCAACCTCCACAACCTGCTGGGTGGTTATGATGAGAGCCGTGTTTGGAATTTCATTCCTTACATCGGTGCTGGTCTGGCTCACACCTTCAAGACTCCTAACGGTGTTGCTAAGGCAGGTACTTATACTTTCAGCGCTGGTTTACTGAACACCTTCAAGATCAGCCGCAAGGTTGCTCTGAACCTCGAGCTCGGTTACATGAACTATGGTACTGAAATGGTAGGTGCTGCTGTTGGTGGTATCGTTCCTAAGCATCGTCTGAACCAGCTCTCTCTGGAGGTTGGTGCTACATTCAACCTCGGCAAGGGTACATGGAACAAGACTCCTGACGTAGATGCAATCAAGGCTCTGTCACAGGGTCAGATTGACGCTCTGAATGCACAGCTGACTGACGCTCAGGCTGAGAACGCTCGTCTGAAGGATATGCTGGCTAACCAGCCTAAGGCAGGTGATCCTGGTACGGCTGTTGCAACTAAGACCGTTACTAAGGTTGTTGCTGCTCCTGTATCAGTATTCTTCAACCTCGGTCAGGCTAAGGTTGCTTCTAAGAAGGACCTGCAGAATGTATCTGAGCTGGCTAAGGTTGCTAAGGACAACAACTCTAAGATTGTTGTTACTGGTTACGCTGATAGCAAGACTGGTAGCGCTGCTTACAACCAGAAGCTGTCTGAGAAGCGTGCAAATACCGTTGCTGACGAGCTCGTTAAGATGGGCGTAAGCCGCGACAACATCGAGATTGTTGCTGCTGGTGGTGTTAACACTCTGAGCCCAATCACTTACAACCGTCGCGCTACTGTTGAGATTAAGTAATCTAAACAATAGAAGATATTAAAAGGAGTTCCGATTCTGTCGGAACTCTTTTTTTGTTTAAAACGTTTGGTTATTTGCTCACTTATTTGTACCTTTGCATCAACACAAAAGCCCAATACTAATTTAAAACGTATAAAGAAGATGATTTGGAATGAGACCATTGAGTGCATGAGTCGTGAACGGCTTCGCGAAGTGCAGAGTAAGCGTTTAAGAAAGATGGCGGAATATGTATATTACAATACGCCATTCTATCGTAAGAAATTTCAAGAGATGGGTCTTGAACCAGGTGATATCAAGAGTATTGATGATATCACTAAGTTACCCTTTACTAATAAACTCGACCTGCGCGACAACTATCCGTTTGGGTTAGCTGCTGTGCCGATGAGCCAGATTGTGCGTATCCATGCTAGTAGTGGTACTACGGGAAAGCCTGTGGTAGTGCTCTATACCCGCAAGGACTTGGCTATGTGGTCAGAGGCAATCTCGCGTGCTTTTACTGCTTATGGTGCAGGAAGAGACGATATCTTCCAGGTGGCATACGGCTATGGACTCTTTACTGGAGGTTTGGGTGCTCACGATGGAGCAACAAATATTGGTGCCAGTGTGATTCCTATTTCGTCAGGTAATACGCAGAAGCAGATGACGCTGATGCATGACTTTGGTACAACCATTCTTTGCTGTACCCCCAGCTACGCTATGTTCCTGGGCGAGGCGATGAGAGAATGCGAATATCCTCGTGAGGAATTTAAACTGAAAGTCGGCGTGTTTGGTGCTGAACCTTGGACGGAGAAGATGCGTCAGAAACTGGAAGAGAGTCTGGGTATTAAGGCCTACGATATCTATGGATTAAGTGAAATTGCCGGCCCTGGAGTGGGGTATGAGTGTGAACACCAATGTGGCACTCACCTCAATGAAGACCTGTTTTATCCTGAGATTCTCAACCCACAGACAGGTGAGCCAATGCCTGAAGGTGAGTTGGGTGAATTGACTTTTACCCACCTGACAAAAGAAGGTATGCCATTGTTACGCTACCGTACTCATGACCTGACAGCTCTGCACTATGATAAGTGTAAGTGTGGCCGTACGCTGGTTCGCATGGATCGTATTTTAGGCCGTTGCGACGATATGCTTATCATTCGTGGTGTCAACGTCTTCCCATCACAGATTGAGGATGTTATCTTGAAGTTACCTGAGTATGAGCCTCACTTCTTGCTGACTGTAGACCGCGTGAACAATACAGATACTTCAGAATTGAAAGTAGAGGTCAAGGAAGAGTACTTTACGGACGATATGGCTACGCTTGTGGGCTTGCAGAAGAAGCTGGAGGCCGAATTGCGTTCTGTTATCGGACTGGGCTTCAAGGTGAGACTTGTTGAACCTAAGGGTATTGAGCGCTCTGAGGGTAAGGCTAAGCGCGTTATTGACAAGAGAAAGATTTAATTCGTAACAACGAAATAACGTAATATCGAAAATATAATAACGAAAATAATAGAAATATGTTAGCAAAACAATTATCAGTTTTTCTGGAGAACAAGTCTGGTCGTCTGACCGAAGTAACCGATGTGTTGGGTGGTGCTGGCATCAACCTCTCAGCTTTGAGTATTGCCGATAACTCAGATTTTGGTATTCTGCGTTGTATTGTCAGCGACCCTGACAAGGCATATCAGGTGCTGAAAGCTGCCCATTTTGCTGTGAAGATTACTGATGTTATCGGCTTTACCTGTCCGAATGTCAGTGGTTCGCTGTCCAAGGTATTGAAGCATCTCTCTGAGAATGGTGTATTTATTGAGTACATGTATTCATTTTCGAATGGCGATGCAGCTACTGTTGTTATCCGTCCTACCGATTTGGAAAACTGTGAGCGTATCCTTTCAGAGAAGCAGGTAGAGCTGATGGAAGCCAGCGCATTATATCAGTTGTAATTGGTTTTTGGGTCGAAAGTGCTAAAAGAAGTTAATGAACTGAACATTTTCGACCCAAAATTTTTCTGTTTCGAATTTTCTTCTTACCTTTGCACCCGCTTACGAAAAGTAAGGGCGTTTAGCTCAGCTGGTTTAGAGCATCTGCCTTACAAGCAGAGGGTCGGCGGTTCGAATCCGTCAACGCCCACAAAGGAGTTCCAAAATCATTTGGGACTCTTTTTTTGTTGTTAAGAAACAAATTTCTCTGGTTTTTTCTCATTTTATCCTTGAATTATATTAATTATGAATAATTCCTAGGCTCAATTAATTTTAATTAGGATAATTCGTTTCTAAAACATTTGGTTTTTTGCTTTCTTCTTTGTACCTTTGCACTCACATTTGAGAGAATGTATAGCCATATATTAAAATTAAGGTATTAGAAAAGCATGGAATTAGATGCATTGACCGCCATTTCTCCTATCGATGGCCGTTACAGAAGCAAAACCGAACCGTTGTCAGGATACTTTTCCGAGTATGCATTGATACGCTATCGTGTGCGCGTAGAAATCGAGTATTTTATTACCCTTTGCGAACTGCCGTTGCCTCAGTTGGCAACAGTAGACAGCAACCTCTTTGAGCCTTTGCGCGACATCTATCGCAACTTCACTGAGCAGGATGCCCAGCGCGTGAAGGATATCGAGAAGGTGACCAACCACGACGTAAAAGCTGTGGAGTATTTCATCAAGGAGCAGATAGATGCCGCTGGCAAAAACGGCGCCCACAGTGCTCTCAGCGGTTTCCCTGTAGAGGCCAAGGAGTTCATCCACTTTGGACTGACTTCACAGGATATCAACAACACCAGCGTTCCTTTGAGCATCAAGGAAGCTTTGGAGCAGGTGTACTATCCAATGGTTGAGGAACTCATCGAGCAGCTCAATGACTATGCTGAGCAGTGGAAGAATGTGCCCATGCTGGCAAAGACCCACGGACAGCCCGCCTCACCCACACGTCTCGGTAAGGAGATTATGGTTTATGTCTGGCGTCTGGAGGAACAGCTGCGTGGTTTGAAAGATACTCCCATCACCGCAAAGTTTGGTGGCGCAACAGGTAACTATAACGCTCACCATGTTGCTTATCCACAGTATGACTGGAAGGAATTTGGCAATAACTTTGTCTCAGAGAAGCTGGGACTGGAGCGCGAACAGTGGACTACTCAGATTTCCAACTACGACTGGCTGGCCGCTATCTTCGATGCTATGCGTCGCATCAATACCATCATTATAGACCTTGACCGCGACTTCTGGATGTATATCTCTATGGAGTATTTCAAGCAGAAGATCAAGGCTGGTGAGGTGGGTTCAAGTGCTATGCCTCACAAGGTGAACCCCATCGACTTCGAAAATTCAGAGGGTAATATGGGTATGGCCAATGCCGTGCTGGGCTTTTTGGCACAGAAATTGCCTGTGAGCCGTCTGCAGCGCGACCTGACTGACTCAACCGTTCTGCGCAACGTGGGTGTGCCAATGGGTCATGCACTTATCGCTATTCAGAGCACATTGAAAGGTCTGCGCAAGCTTATCCTCAATGAGCAGAAGTTGGAGGAGGATCTGGAGAATACATGGGCTGTGGTGGCCGAGGCTATTCAGACCATTCTGCGCCGTGAGGCCTATCCCAATCCTTATGAGGCATTGAAGGCCTTGACACGTACCAACCAGAAGATGACCGAGGAGACAATCCACGCGTTTATTCAGGGCCTTGACGTTAGTGACGAGATTAAGAACGAATTAATGGAAATAACACCATCTAATTATACAGGAATTTAATTAACATTAAAAATAGGTTTATAAAAATCCGCATTATCAACACAAACAGCGAGCCGTGAGGCTCCACTTTAAAAAACAACACAATTATGGAATTCGAAAACGAAAAGAAAACAGAAGAGCTGTCTGCCGAGCAGCAGAATCAGAATCACGAGAGTGGTTATCAGGGTTATCGCCCAGGACGTTCGCCACGTCCACGTATTCAGAAGCCTCGCCCCCAATTCAACCAGGGCAGCTACAATCGTAACCAAGAACAAGAAGGGGACACTTTCCGTCCTGAGGGCTTTGGCGCCGGCTTGATGTCAGGCGGTCAGCAGCGTTCTCAGGGTGAATATGGCCAGTCACGTGGTGGCTATCGTCCTCGTAACAATTATAATAGTGAGGGCGGTTATCAGCCTCGTCAGCAGTATGGTCAGCCCCGTCAAGGTGGCTATCAGCAGCGTCAGGGTGGTTACCAGCAGCGTCCTCAGGGCGGCTATAATCAGCGCCCACAGCAAGGAGAGTATGGTCAGCAGCGTCCTCAGTATGGTCAGCCTCGTCAGCAGGGTGGCTATCAGCAGCGTGGTGGCTACGGCCAGCAGCGTCAGGGCGGCTATCAACAGCGTGGTGGCTATGGTCAGCAGGGTGGTTACCAGCAGCGTGGTGGCTATGGTCAGCAGCGTGGTGGTTACAACCAGCGCGGTGGCTATAGTCAGCGTCCTCAGGGCGGTTTCCGTCAGCACACTCCAGGCTATGATCCCAATGCAAAATACTCGCTGAAGAAGCGTATTGAATATAAGGAGGAGAACTACGATCCCAACGAGCCCCTGCGCTTGAACAAGTTTCTGGCTAATGCTGGCGTTTGCAGTCGCCGTGAGGCTGATGAGTTCATCCAGGCAGGTGTCGTTAAGGTCAATGGCGAGGTTGTTACCGAGCTGGGTACCAAGGTGTTGCGTACTGACGAAGTGCTGTTCCACGACCAGCCTGTCAAGATGGAGAAGAAGGTCTATGTGCTGTTGAACAAGCCCAAGGACTATGTTACCACCAGCGACGATCCTCAGCAGCGTAAGACCGTGATGGACCTTGTGAAGGGAGCCTGCGAGGAGCGCATCTATCCTGTTGGTCGTCTGGACCGCAACACTACTGGTGTACTGCTGTTGACCAACGATGGTGACCTGGCTTCTAAGCTGACTCATCCTAAGTTCCTGAAGAAGAAGATTTATCATGTTCACCTCGATAAGGCTGTGACTGCTCACGACATGCAGCAGATTGCCGAGGGTATTACCCTTGACGATGGCGATATCAAGGCCGACGCTATCGAGTATGCTAGCGATACTGACAAGAAGCAGGTTGGCATTGAGATTCACTCTGGTAAGAACCGCATCGTGCGCCGTATCTTCGAGAGCCTGGGCTACAAAGTTACTAAGCTCGACCGTGTACAGTTTGCAGGTCTGACTAAGAAGAACGTGAAGCGTGGCGATTGGCGCTACCTGACAGAAGAAGAGGTAGACCGCCTGCGCATGGGTGCTTACGAGTAAAGTTCAGTAGGCCGAGACTTAGCCTCGGCTTACAAAACAATAAGATTATGAAGAGAACAAAGATTATTGATGTGCTGAAGAGCACAGAATATGGCAAGGAAGTTTGCGTAAAGGGTTGGGTGCGCACGCATCGCAGCTCGAAGGCAGTTGACTTCATTGCGCTGAACGATGGTTCCACCATTAAGAACGTGCAGGTTGTCGTTGACCCCACGAAGTTTGACGAGCAGTTGCTGAAGGACATCACCACAGGTGCTTGCATCTGTGCTGAGGGTACTTTGGTCGAGAGTCAGGGCGCTGGTCAGTCTTCAGAGATTCAGGCTACGAGTTTGAAGGTTTACGGACTCTGTGGCAACGACTATCCCATGCAGAAGAAGGGTCAGTCGTTCGAGGCTATGCGTAAGAACGCTCACATGCGTCTGCGTACTAACACTTTTGGTGCTGTGATGCGTATTCGTCATAATATGGCGATGGCCATCCATACCTATTTCCACGAGCACGGATTCTTCTACTTCCACACTCCGCTGATTACTGCCAGCGACTGTGAGGGTGCAGGAAATATGTTCCAGGTGACTACCAAGAACCTCTACGACCTAAAGAAGGACGAGCAAGGTAAGATTATCTATGACGACGACTTCTTTGGTGAGCAGACCTCGCTGACCGTTTCTGGTCAGTTGGAGGGCGAGCTGGGAGCTACCGCCCTGGGTGCTGTCTACACCTTCGGCCCTACGTTCCGCGCTGAGAATTCTAATACTCCACGCCACTTGGCTGAGTTCTGGATGGTAGAGCCCGAGGTGGCTTTCCTCGACCAGGAAGAGCTGATGGACTTGGAGGAAGACTTCATCAAGTACTGCGTGAAGTGGGCCCTCGACAACTGTAAGGACGACCTTGCATTCCTGAATCAGATGATTGATAAGACCTTGATTCAGCGTCTGGAGGGTGTCTTGAAGGAGACCTTCGTACGCCTGCCTTATACTGAGGGTATCAATATCCTGCAGGAGGCTATCAAGAACGGCAAGAAGTTTGAGTTCCCCTGCAACTGGGGCGACGACCTTGCCAGCGAGCACGAGCGCTACCTCGTCGAGGAGCACTTCAAGAAGCCCGTCATCATGACCGACTATCCACGTGCCTTCAAGTCGTTCTACATGAAGCAGAACGAAGAGAAGGGCGAGGGTAGTGTAGGCTACAAGGGTGCCGTTGCTCCTGGTCCTACGATGCAGGGTACCGACGTGCTGTTCCCACAGATTGGCGAGATTATCGGTGGCTCCGTCCGTGAGGAGAGCTATGATAAGCTGATGGGTGAGATTGAGCGCCGCAAGATGGATAAGACTCACCTGTGGTGGTATATCGACACCCGCCGTTGGGGTTCTTGCCCACACGCAGGTTTCGGACTGGGCTTCGAGCGTCTTATTTTGTTTGTCACAGGCATGCAGAATATCCGCGACGTAATCCCGTTCCCGCGCACACCAAAGTCTGCGGAGTTCTAAAATTGCAATTTTTTCGGCAATTCTTAAAATATGTTCCAAATTTCAAGTAAAAAGTTTGGAACATATATTTTTTTTACTTATCTTTGCAGACAGTAAACAATCATTAACTCAAATAAAACTATACAACTATGAAGAAATTACTCTTGATATGTGCCACTGTACTGTTTGGTTTCGGACAGGCACATGCGCAGTTGGATGAAGACGATTACGGCTTTTTCAATCATGTCAGCTTTAGCGTTTCTGGTGGTACAACTGGTATTGGTTTCGAGTTAGCTGCACCTATGACCGCTAATTTTGCTGTACGTGCTGGCTATTCATTCATGCCTAAAATCAAATACTCACAGAAGTTGACGCTCGACAAGAGCGATTTGGCCGCTTTCTATGTTAATGGCCATTATGTTCATGAGGTGGACTTGGAGGGTAAGCTCAATATGGGCGACTTCAGCCTGATGTTCGACTGGTATCCCTGGAAGAGCAGCTCGTTCCGTATCACGGCAGGTGCCTATATTGGCAAGAGCGACGTTGTTACCGTTACCAACAAGGAACCGTTCATGAATCCTGAGTATGCTGGTAAGGCTGGTATCGACCTCAGTAGAACGGGTAGCAACATTATGGAGAAGTACACGATTGTTACTGATGCCGCTGGTAATGTGGATGCTAAGCTGAAGGTTAACGGCTTCAAGCCCTATATCGGTATTGGTTTCGGCCGTGCTGTTCCTCGCAAGTCTATCGGCTTGCAGTTTGACCTGGGTGTGCAGTTCTGGGGCAAGCCTGAGCTTCAGACCAACCTGATGTACTATGATGGCGAGCAGGGCGACTTTGTAACCCGCTATGAGAAGATTGAGAAGGGGCGCATTACGCGTTCTAACGAGGACAAGGACTATAAAGACCTGCGCGATGCCGTGAAGACTATCGAGGCTATCAGTGTTTATCCCGTGCTGACCCTGCGCTTTGTAGGCCGTATCTTCTAATGCTTCAAACAATCATTATCGATAATAAAACACTATAAATAATAAAAGGATTATGAAAAAGACATTTATTTTCATGGCAATGGCTGCCTTTGCAGCTGTTTGCTTCACAGCTTGTGGCTCTGATGATGACGACTACGTAGCTCCGAAGTATAACGTAGAACTCCCTCTCCCACAGAATGCTAAGGATGCTGTTTCTTTCGAGAATATTGAGGGTATGAATGAATTGGATGGCATCACCTTTACAGAGGCCGGAAACGCCATCGTCGAGGTTGCTGGTAAGTTTGTCTCTGCCAAGTACACCGTTGCCAACAGCGTCTATACGCTAACAGGTGCTGCCAAGGGTACTGTTACCCGTCAGGCATTTGCTAACAGCAGAGGTACTGCCACTGCACCCGCAAATATTTCGATTGACCTGGAGGTGATTGTTGACGGCCAGACCTACAATTTCACTGGCGACGCTGAGGCTGATGCACAGACCGCTACAGAGCTGATCAGCAATGTTAACTTGAACAACATCTGCCGTAAGTGGACTTTCAAGGACATGGCGCTGTCACTTTCTGGTCAGGTGTCAATGATGAAGACCTATCAGAGTGGCGACCTGTCACAGCTGGGTAAGGATGCTAACGATAACGGCGCTGGTCTGACTGCTGAAGAGCTCGCTGAACTGAACAAGACCATTGTGTCTCTTGAGTTCACCAAGACCGGCAAACTGTTCTTCATCTATAAGGAGAACGGCAAGGAGATTACCGAGTCCGCTACTTGGAATTCTTCTGACTTCCTGAACTTCATCGTCGATGAGATTTCTGACGCCAACAAGTTCATTGATAAGAACAGTAAGATTCAGGTAGCCTACAGCGCTAACGGTGCTTGCACCATCAGCTTCTTTACCAAAATTACGGGCAGCAAGACATACGATGCTCAGCTGACTGTCAATCTGGAGTAATCGCCAGTATTTGTGATAAGAATAATCGCTCAAGGAGAAATCCCTGGGCGATTTCTTTTACTGCGTCTTGTTGCATTGTTGCGTTGCAATGTTGCAATAAGGAGTATAATAGTAAGAATTATAGAATTAATTTATAATTCTATTTATCCTTTAGTTTTGCAGTCGGAAACTTAGAGTCCCCGAACTCTTAATTATCCTTAATGGTGAAATATGCGTCAGTATAGTTAAAGACCTACAAGGCGTTTTATA
>Ga0256404_1002092_pt1 | contig 45201 bp, 41 predicted proteins | sample RumenRJG_01DNA_FD_185990 | JGI IMG/M metagenome (GOLD analysis project Ga0256404, IMG submission 185990) | Bovine rumen microbial communities from Lethbridge, Alberta, Canada - RJG_01 | ecosystem: Host-associated > Mammals > Digestive system > Stomach > Rumen | place: Canada: Alberta | collected... | reverse complement strand
CGGAAAATGTCATGCAGCATCTGCGCGGCAATTATATGTCCATGATTTTCCAGGAGCCGATGACTTCTTTAAATCCGGTCTTTCGGATCGGCTATCAGATCAATGAGGTCATTGAGCTGCATACCGGCAAAGGTAAAAATAAAGAAGAGGTCAAAGAACGTACGATCCAGCTTCTGGATATGGTTGGCATTGCCAATGCCGCCGGCGTATATGATATGTACCCTCACGAGCTGTCGGGCGGTATGCGCCAGCGTGTTATGATCGCCATGGCTCTTGCCTGCAATCCTAAGATCATTATTGCCGATGAGCCGACGACAGCGCTGGACGTTACCATCCAGGCGCAGATCCTGGATCTTCTCCGTAATCTGAAAGATAAAATGAACTCTTCCATCATGCTGATTACTCACGATCTGGGTGTTATTGCCGAGATGGCGGATTATGTCGTTGTAATGTATTCAGGCCGTATCGTCGAAAAAGGAACTTCCGAGGATATTTTCCATCATCCCGCTCATCCTTATACCATCGGTCTGATGGACTCCCTGCCGGTCCTTAACCACAACGGGACCCGTCTGTATTCGATCCCGGGCAAGGTACCCAACCCGATCAACATGCCCAACTACTGCTATTTCCGCGACCGCTGCAACCAGCGTATCCAGGGAACCTGCGACGGACCGTATCCGGAGGAAATTTCGATCAGCGCTACCCATAAAGTAAGCTGTTATCATTACTGCGAGGCAGATCAACTTCGCAAAGCAGGACAGGAAGAGGCAGCACGGCTGAAATTTGAAGAAGAGTTGAAACTGGTTCAGAAATCCGACGGTATTCAGAGCGCTCTTCGCGGAAAGGAGGACTAAGAATGGCCAAACAGATTGTAGATGATTTTACTCCGGTGACCTATGATCCTCAGTACATTCTTATGGTCAACAACCTGAAGAAGTATTTCCCGATCAAGGCAGGCGCCATTTCTCATACGGTTGGCTATGTCAAAGCTGTCGACGGCGTTACCTTCAACTTGAAGCGCGGCCAGACCATGGGCCTGGTAGGCGAGTCCGGCTGCGGAAAAACCACGACCGGCCGTACCATCCTGCGCCTGTATAAAGAGCAGAAAACGGGAGGCCAGGTCCTTTTCAACGGAGAAGAAGTGTATGATATGGACCGGAAAAAACTGCGTCAAATGCGTACCAAGATGCAGATCATCTTTCAGGATCCCTTTTCCAGCCTGTCTCCCCGTCTTCCCGTAGGAGAGATCATCGGTGAGGGCGTTAAGGAACATAATCTGGTTCCGAAGGATGAGTATGAAGATTACCTGGAAACCATCATGGAGGAATGCGGACTTCCTGCTTATTACAAGCCCCGCTATCCTCATGAGTTTTCCGGCGGCCAGAGACAGCGTATCTGCATTGCGCGGGCACTGGCGCTGAATCCGGAATTCGTTGTCTGCGATGAGCCGGTATCCGCGCTGGATGTATCCATTCAGGCGCAGATCATTAACCTTCTTCATGATCTGCAGGAAAAACATAACCTTACTTATTTGTTCATTTCCCATGACCTTTCCGTAGTTGAGTATATCAGCGATGTAGTAGGCGTCATGTACCTGGGAAGTTTGGTGGAGTATGGTACCAAACGGGAGATCTTCGACCATCCGGTGCATCCCTATACGAAAGCACTGTTTTCTGCCATCCCTATTCCGGATCCGGACCGTAAGATGAACCGGATCGTTCTGGAAGGAAGCATTCCCTCTCCGGCCAATCCGCCGTCCGGATGCAAATTCCACACCCGCTGTCCTTATGCCACCGAGCGCTGCAAGACGGAGGTTCCCAAGCAGGTGGAGATCGAACCTGGTCATCTGGTTTCCTGTCATGAATGGCAAAAGATGTAAATAAAGAAAGGATCCGTATGTCCAAAAAGAAGGACCGGGATTTTGAAGATGACGGCCGTGTCGTAGCGGATATGTCGGATGTTCATCATCCCAGTTTTTTCGGCGTTTCCAACTGGATGCGCCTGAAAGAGGAAAAGGTGGGTAGGAAGCCGAAAAAGCATCCCGAACAAACCGATCCGGCCGCCCAGGATAACCGGGGGCTGGAGCCCATGTCCAAGGAAGATACCCGTCATTATGTGGGACAGGCTATGCTGGGAACGCTGGCCATCTGCGGTGTCTATATAGCAGGAGCCGCACTGGTGATCCTGCTGATCTTTCTGTTCTGGTGATGTTGATATGTCATAGTGAAAGGCCCTCCCTGTGTCGATTTATTTTCAGGAAAATAATGAGGACACAAGGCAGGGCCTTTTTTAATATATACAGATGATCCGGACGCAGCCCATTTTCACACGTCCATAAATTCAATTAATTCGTTCTTATACTTTGGGCTGATCGTAAAATAAGTATTTTCCAATCCTAATAAGGTAAATTGCCACCTTCCGTTGCGATGCCGCCAGAGGGTATTTATCAAATATTTATTCACAACCAGACCGGACTGAACAGGTACAAGAGAAGTTATTTTTTGTGAATGCATAGAGGCTAATACTTCATAGAAAGGAACCGAATATTCACTTGAGGACGTGCCATCTGTGAAAAAGATATGATATATATTATTTTTGCCGCGTTGAAAATATCGAATATCTCGAGTGAAATAGCTTAGTGAATTTTTCTTGAAACGAATAGGTTCTTTTGGAAAGACAAATTGCTCATCAAAAAAGATTATTTTCTCATCAGGTGTTCCGGCCAATAATCTATTGATATCGTTCATGAGGAGTGTCTGCGATTGATCGAATGTATAGAAGGATACTACATTTGGATGAAGCAGTGCTAATTTCTTTAGATGAATCATATTGCTAACAATGATCACGGGGAGGCTGCTGGGAATATAATCTAATATAAATAAAATATTTTGCCCTAGGACAGGGAAGGCAAGATCCATGACCAGCAGGTCAAAGGATATAGAATGCAGGGAAGAGATAAAGGACGAAGGATTTGTGAAACTCGAAACAGAATAGGTACCTGCGTCATGAGAAAGAATAACGTTTCGAATCGTAACCAGATCCGAGTATGTTTCCAAAAGTACAGCGATATGTTTCAACGTGTGACTCCTAAATAAGATATATACATTATATGCTTTCGAAAGGCAAAAAGGAATAAATTTAGTCTAATTTGTGGTTGCGCCACAGCTCGAATATTGAAAAAGAGAAAAAATCTTGTTAGCATGAATGTAAAGATTGTGTAAATGAACGAAAGAGAGCCAAAACTAATGAAACTCGAAATGGCAATTATTCCCATAGCTGGGAAGGGCACAAGGATGAGACCAATCACTACCGTAATTCCGAAAAGTATGCTGCCCATCAATGCGAAGGCTGCAATAGAGTATGCAATTATGGAATGCATCAGTGCCGGAATAAACAAAATATATATCAGTACTTCTCCGGAAGATGACCTGACAGAGAGATATCTTGCATCAGAACAGAAATTCTCAGCGTATCTCGTAGACGAGTTTTCCTCGCAGCTGATGGGACCGCAGATCCTGATACGAAAGTGTTATCAGGACAAGAAAGGAAACGGAGCTTCTTTGTATGATATCCGAAACGCAATCAAAGATAACTGGTTTGCGGTTGTTTTCCCGGATGATATTATCTTTAATGGTAATCCATTGATCGACATTCGAAATGAGATGAGTCGCCATTCATGTTCCTCCGGCATTGTGTATTCAGTAATGGATAATGTCCATATTCATGAATACGGAAATGTTGAAATCGGTGATGACGGATTGTTAAAGAGACTGGTTCAAAAGCCAAAAAATGGAGTGGTTTCCCCCTACGTATTGGTCAGTCATATGATCATGAATAAGGGGATTTTTAAGTATCTGGATAAAATGGACGGCGAATTTGATATCGGACAAGCGTTGGATAAACAAGCGGACAGGGAAAATGTAGTCGCCGTGCCCCTTCATGGTGAGTGGGTGAGTATCGATACACCGCAAAGATATGCAAACGCTGTAAATAAAGCATTAGCCTTTGATGAAGAAGAGATCATGAAAAATCAAATCATCGAGGAGCCGATCATTAATCGACATGCAGCCTGGATCGTGATGAATCCGGTCCAAGGATGTCTAAATAACTGTCAATATTGCTTTCTGCAGCGATATGGTTCTTCGAGTTTGCTGCCTAAAGTGTTAGCCTCTCCCAGTCAGTCGGTTAAACAATTGCTGGAGTCCAAGTATTACCGAGAAGATATCCCCGTATGTTTATTTACATCGACGGATATTTTTTCTACGGATAGTAATATACAGTATTGTATAGAAATGATTTCATATTTATCACTCCTCAGATTAAAGAACCCTGTCGTTTTTGTTACTAAATGCAGGATCCCCACAAAAGTAATAACCATGATGAAGAGCAGTGGTCTGACGATCATCGTTTATATCAGTTATTCCGGATTAGCTGGTTCACTGGAAGGGAACATCTCGGAAGAAGATATCAAAGCGGACTTTATGAATCTGCATGCGGCAGGAATCCCTGTCATTCATTATTTCCGCCCCATTCTTCCTGAGAACAGTACCCCTGAGAAAATCAGCCAGATACTTGAATATGTTCATCAATATTGCAACATTTCGGTCATGTCAGGGCTAAAAGTGTACAAAGAATACCTGCATAAAATGACATTTTGGCCTGAGGTCATGAAAAATCCGGAGAGCACAAAAATGGAATGTGTTTGGCCGGAAGGTGCGCAGGATCGGATAAAAACAACAGCAGCAAGGATGAATCACTATATTTTTGAAACAAATTCATGCGCGCTGGCGTGCGTTTTGAAAGAAGGGGATCAGTATGGGTTTTACCAGCACCAGCAATGTGGATGTAATTTGTGTCCGGATGAACAGAGAGCAAGATGTGGGCAATATTATCAAAAACCGATGAAAATAGACAGAGCATCCATAGCGAGGATTCTTAAAGAGGAATTATCGGAAGAAGCGTTAAAGGGTAACGATGCAATCACTATTAAAGAAAATATCTCCAATGAAGATATTTGCCAGCTAAGATATCTGCTGCATAAAGAGATAAAAGCGGAAAAGCAAAGTAAGGATTTTTATTGGCAGACATCCGTGACCGGAGCAAGGGGGTTAACAATTGGAAAATAAAGAATATCTACTTAGAACGAAGAAGCTGATTCAAAATTTCGAAAAACTGAATCACTACAGTTGGACAGGTAGCGATTACTTGTTGGAGTTATGTGTTCAGGTAGGGCACTTATCGGATGTAATTGCGAAAGGGTCAGTCGCAGTTCCAAGCGAACCATTCAGAGAATTATATTCAATAGGGGACGAGCTTTCCGATATTTTACTGCAACTCATCAGTTTCGAAATTTGTATGGGGCATCATAAAAACAACGAAGAAGCATTTTTTCTTCCACCACAAGTGGACTTATCCCGAAGTGAGGATATCGAGAATGAATTGAGGTGTTTATATATTTATTTGGGGAGGTTAGCAGACTCATACTTACGAGAAGAAAAACATAAACAAGCACAGAATAAAGTCGATGAAAATTCCTATATGACTGAACTTTGTAAATGGATAAAAGAGAAGATCTATCGCATAGGTATCGGGTATGGAATAGAAATCAATGCTGCTTATGGGGCTATGTTAGATGATACGGAGTTATACCTGAAGAATAAATTAGGAAACCAATATGAAATGTAAAAACATTTCGTAATTGGCCGTTTCTTCGGGACAACAGAATGAAAGGAAAGGAAATGAAATGGAAAACAAGAAGATTTCGGTTATCGTTCCGACGTACAATTCGCTGAAGTGGCTGAACAGATGTCTTGAAAGTATTAGCAATCAGAAATATCAGAATCTGGAAATCATTGTAGTTGATAACGGCAGTACGGATGGAACCTGGGCTTATCTAAAGGAATATAAGAAAAAGGATCCCCGATTAGTTCCTGTTTTTGAAGAAGAAAAAGGGACGACCTATGCCAGAAATAAAGGGATTCAAGCTGCCAACGGAGACTATTTGTGTTTTATTGACAGTGATGACTATGTGCTGCCGACCTACTGCTCGGACATGATCGAGACAATCGGGGATTGTGATATAGCGGTATGCGGTATAAAGGTTGAGTCAGAGATAAAAAAGAACACATCGTTTGCACACGCTGAACACGGTATGACCGTCGACCACGTTGAAATGATACGAAAAATACTTAAGATGGAAGACAGTTCTCATACCGTCGTCAATAAGCTGTACAGGAAAGAGGTAATAAAAGAAAACAATATTTTCTTTATTGAGGGAAGGAATTACGAGGATATTTCCTATTCATTTTATACAGCGATCGTATCGGATAAAATCGTATTTTTGGATGAATCCCTGTATGTGTATTGTATAAGGAACAACTCGAGAAGCACAACGATCGAGGATCGAAACGGCTATGACTTTACCTTTCAGTTTGAAAAGGTTCGCGATTTGCTGGTTGGAACAGGAGAAGTAAGGGCTGTCCTGGAAGATTATAAATATGCACTGCTCTATGCCTTGTACCAGCTGAATAAGATGTTTGTCAAGCATGATAGTCTTACGGAGGCTGCTTATAAAGAAAATGCGGCCAAGTTGATGGATTTGATTTATGAGGCCAGATATTATAAAGATTCGCAAAAGTAAACAAGGAAAGGGGCTATCATGAATCTTTATTTAGTTCGACATGCGGAGTCAATGGGTGACGCATTGAATCTCATTGAAGGACGGGCGGATTTTCCTTTGACAGAGAAAGGGAAAAACAGAGCAGAGGATCTCGCTGAACATTTTGCCAGTGTTCCGATAGACCGTATTCTCTCGAGTCCGCTTTCAAGATCGATGCAAACAGCAAATATCATAGGCAGGAGGCTCAATGTTCCTATTATCGAATGTGAGGATTTTACATCCTATGATAACGGAAAAATCGCGGGCTTGACGTTGGCGGAAGCAGATCAAAAGTACCCGAAACCGAAGGTTAAGTATGCACATACAGAGATATATGGAATGGAAAGTATGGTTGACTTTCGTTCCAGAATCGAAAAGGGATTATACCACATATTGTTTGACGGAAACGAAGAGGACAACGTTTTGATCGTTACCCATGGAGGAGTTATCAATGAAATAATAAAAATTTTTCTGGACATTCCGGTAACAAGGGATTATTCTTTTGCTTCCGCCGGAGGCTCATTTGCACATTTGGAATATTGTAAAGACGGAAGTAAAAAAATCCTGTCGATCAATCGTCAGATATAATTTTGAAAACATGAAATATACATGGAAAAGGTATCTTTCCCTAATGAAGGTCAATTTAGAACAAGCCACGGTTTACCGTGGTAAACTTTTCGTCTCCTTCATGGCGGATATTGTTCAAATGCTTGTCATGCTGGCGGTCTGGACGACGGTTTTTCATAGGAAGACGCAGGTAGCCGGCTTTGATTATCCTATGATGATCACGTACCTTATCCTATCGCAGCTGATCAACAGTGTTCATGGTTATAATAATGACGCAGAGAGGACGATTTCAAAGGCGATCCGAAAAGGAACGATCGTTTTCGATTTACTGAGGCCTGTCCGCTATGTGCAGGCCCGTCTGGCGGAAAACGTTGGGACAACTGTCATTCAGGTAACCTTTGGAATAATCATGTTTGCGATTTTTAAATTCGTTATTCATGATTTTGGCGGGCCAGCCTCAGTTTTATACTTTCTTCTTTTTATCATAAGCTTTGCCGTCGGGTATTTCATCATGTTCAGTGTGTCGATCATGAGCGGTCTGCTGGCTTTTTGGATGATGAATAACTGGGGCTTGCAGACGGCAAAGGCAGCCATCGTGAGTTTTTTCAGCGGAGCTTTTGTCCCTCTTTCGGTGCTTCCCAACTGGCTTCAGAAAGTTCTGGATGTTCTGCCTTTTAAAAATATCACCTATGAACCGGTCATGATCTACATGGGTCAGTATTCCGTGCCGCTATGCCTTGAAAAAATCGGTCTTCAGGTTTTATGGGCGGTCATCCTGTGGCTATTGTCCGAAGCGCTTTTTCATCTGGCAATCAGGAAGGTGAGTATCAATGGCGGTTAAAGGACTGAAGAGATTCTGGTTTTATATTTCCTTATTCCCCTACTTTGTATCACGGAGCGTGCAGTCGCGCATGTCCTACAGGGCGGATTTTATCCTGGGAGTTATTGCCTCTATGTTGAGACAGTCGCTGGGATTTATCTTCATCTGGGCCGTTTTCCGGGGTATCCCGGAAATAAACGGCTGGAATTTCAACCAGATGACCTTTGTTTATGGGATGCAAGCCATAACACTCGGGATCAATGAATTTCTGTTTGCCGGAACATGGGCGGTAGGCGGGTATATCCAAGAGGGATCTTTGGATCGTCTGCTCCTCAGGCCCGTGGGGACCATGTTTTCTATCCTTTCTGCCGATGTGACCCTGCACGGACTGGGGGCCGCTGCCCTGGGCCTGGCCCTTTGCATCCTTTCACTGAGAAGACTGCATATAGCGGTTACGATAGGTTTGGTCCTTTATTGGATCTTTTCGATCGCCTGCGGTGCTCTTATCTATTTTTCGATCAATATGGTTTGCGCTACGACAGCTTTCTGGATCACGGATTCTTCCGCAGTGATGATGCTAGTGCAGAACGTTTCGGAATTCAGTAAATATCCGGTCTCCATCTATAAAAAATGGCTGCAGATCTTTCTGACCTTTGTGATCCCTTTTGCTTTTACCTCCACGTTTCCGGCTGCTTTTATCCTGGGCTTGCATAGAGAGGTCATCTATTGGCTGGGACCTGTCACCGCGGCTGTGATCTGTGTGACGATCGCATATCTGTTCTGGAGGTTTGCCCTTACCAAATACCAAAGCGCCGGAGGCTGATGCGCCGGCAGCTGTGATTCTTTTGAAGGTACTTCGCTATTTAAATCTTGCATGAACGACAGGAGAATAAAATGACAAATGTGATCGATGCGGAACATTTATCCAAGGACTATGTCGTCAACTTAAAGGGGAGCGGCTTGAAGGGGATGGTTCGATCGCTCTTCCATTCTGAAAAGAAGATCGTCCATGCGGTACAGGATCTGAGTTTTACTATCGAGCAGGGAGATTTTGTCGGATTCATCGGCCCGAACGGAGCCGGCAAGTCGACCTCAATCAAGATGCTTTCGGGGATTTTGCAGCCAACGTCCGGGAAGGTCACCGTCTGCGGATTAGACCCTGCAAAGAAACGGATCCAGAATGCCATGAACGTTGGAGCTGTTTTTGGGCAGAAGACACAGCTCTGGTGGGATCTGCCGGTCAGGGAGACATTTGAAGTACTTCGCCGCATGTATTGTATCCCGGACGATGTGTATCAGAAAAACGTAAAGGAATTTATGGACTATCTTGGAATCGAGGCCTTTGCGGACCAGGCGGTCCGTCAGCTGTCGTTAGGACAAAGGATGCGAGCCGAGATCGCCGCCTCCCTGCTGCATGATCCCAAAGTTCTTTTTCTGGACGAACCAACTATAGGACTGGATGTGAACGTAAAAGTCAGTCTGCGTGAATTTATCAAAAAAAATCAACAAAGAAAGAGGCGTAACGGTTCTTTTGACCACCCATGACATGCAGGACATTGAACAGCTGGCCAGGCGGCTGATCGTGATCAATCACGGGGAAAAAGTCTTTAACGGCAGTATGGAGGAACTGACGAAAAGGTATGCGGGTCAGCTGCGTTCCTTCCGCTTTACTTTACAGGAAGACGCGGAAAAAATCGAACTGCCGGAGAGGATGGTGCCCTATTGCTCGATCACAAAGGATGGGCTGCACGTAACGATCCAGTATGGCGATCCGGTAGAAGTGACAGATCTGACGGCAGCCCTTCTGGGGAAATATAAACTGGCGGATATGGAGATCAAAGGACCTCAGATCGATGATATTGTTATGGCGGCATATCAGGGATAAAAGGATGTTATTTTTCGATTTGCTCCGATTGTTCTTGACAGAACAAAGGGAAAATGGTATTATAACACTTGCATTTGCAGTTGTGGCGAAATTGGTACACGCGCTAGACTAAGGATCTAGTGCCTATTCAAACGGCTTGAGGGTTCGAGTCCCTCCAACTGCATTATTTTTTTGCCCTGAAACAGGGCATGCCCTGACAAAGGAAGACCTTAGTCAGGACACAGAGGACTCCCTAATGGCAGATCGTCAGCATATGCAAGCATATGCTTGCATATTGCAGCTTCTGCCGTGACGGGAGCATTTTTATATTAGATAGAAAGGTGAGCAAACGTCCCTATGCCTACATTGACTAACTGCGCTGCGGCCCTTACCGACCTTTTTCCCGGCGGTCTGCGTGCGCTTTTGTCCAGCAGCCGCTTCTGGCTGATGGTGGCCGTGCTTTTGGCAGTGGTCCTGATCATCGTGACCGTATGGCAGCTGCTGCCCCGCAACAAGTTTCCTTTTACAAAAAGAAAACTCCTCACGGATCGTGAGGAGTCCTTTTACCGCATCCTTAAGCCTGTCTGCCAGAAAAACGGCTGGATGATTTTAATGAAACTAAGGCTTGCCGACCTGGTGGAAGTTAAAACGGGAGAGATCCCCAAAAACGACTATATGCGCTATTTTAACCGTATCAAAGCCAAACATACCGACTTTGTCCTGGTCGACCCTGACAGCCTGGACATTTTGTGCGGGATCGAACTGGATGATCCCTCCCACCAACGGGCAGATCGTATCGAGCGGGACCAGTTCGTGGACAATGTTTATCAGGCCGCTTCCATACCTCTTTTGCACGTATGGATGCCCATCGAAAAAGAGCAGCTGGAAGAACTGCTTCTGGAGCAGATCGACCCCATTAGTCAGAAGGACCGGGATGCCGCCGCTATGGAGTAAGCCAGATCGACCAGCTGGCGGGAGGCCGGCAGGCGAAGGCGGGCAGGATCCAGCGAAGCACGCGAGGAGCGGCCGAAACGGGTCCGGTCCAGGGCATCGGCATCTTTGAAAAGATGATAGATCAGGATGACCCGCTGGCCAAGACCGTGGGCCAGGATATCGTCTTCTCCCAGATAGTCGCTTTCAGCATGCCAGCCCATGGCCTGGTAGGCGGCAAGATCAAAGTCTGCAAGCCCCAGGGACACGTGATCATAGTAATAATGGGCCGCTGCCCTGTGGCCGTGGCCGGGCTCGATGCTGTCGTTTATGCGGCGGGTATCGTGAAAGACAGCCGCTATGGCAAGAGAGCGGCGTTCCTCCTTGCTCAGGCCTTCTTTGGCGCCTGCCAGCAGGGCATAGAGCAGGACCCTTTCCTCGTGTCCGTAGGCATGCATGCGACTTTTGGTATACTGAAAGGTAATGCGTTCATATAAAAAATGATCCCAGTCGGTAAATTCATCTTTTATCTGATTCCAAAAGGGCCCCCATTGGGGGTCCTTTTTTATTAGTTCTGTATCGATCATGATGATCTCCTTACCGGATCAGTCCTTGTCAGAGGGCTTATCTTCGGCGGGCTGGTCCATCAGCGGGGCGTAGGAGCGTTTTTTCTTGTTTTTACGGTCGGTCTTAGCCTTGGACTGCTCCTCTTCGTGGGCTTTTTTCAAAGCCTCTTCATGGGCTTCACGTTTCTGACGGACTTCTTCGTGCTTTTTACGGCGTTCCTCATCTTCCTTATCACGGATGGCCTTTTCAGCGGCCTCTTCTTCCAGCATGAGTGCGCGGCGGCTCTTCAGGAAGAAGAAGATCCCGACAGCCAGATACAGGAAGGGGAAGGCGATGGCAAAGATGACACTGAGCCGAGAGGTCGAATCCGTATTGACCCTCATAGCTCCGTAATTGTATACGGTGGAAGGAATGGTCTGGTGGGAGGCTTTGGAACCGGCCAGCCAGGACAGGGAGCCCAGGATGAAGTCCTGGTTGCCGCCTTTACTGGCCTCGTTCATACCCTCGTTCCACAGGGATGTGGTGGGCATCCAGATGATATGGGCGCCGGTCGATTTCTTTTCAAAGGCTGCGGCGATGGTAAAAGGCCCGTCGATATCCCCGTCTTCCTTGGCGGGGTTGACGACCTCAAAACCATCCGGTTTCGAGTAGGACCCGTCCGAAGTAGACAAAAGCGGGGTCTGGGTGACGCCGTCGACAGGGGTCAGGGAAAGTCCCTGGCAGACGGACAGGAACATACGCTCGTGAGACTGGGTCAGGCGGCTGGTGATGTCGGTATCGGCGATGGTGGGGTAGAAGCGGTAGGGCGCTTCCTCACTTTCATAATAGGAAGAGGACTCGAAGATCATACCGTCGACCAGGGTCGCCCCGTATTCGCCCAGAAGGCCGTACAGGTTGGGGAATTCCATATCCAAGAGGGACAGGGAAGAGTTGACGAAAAGGCTTCCGCCATTGTCAAGAAAAGCCTTCAGGTTAGCGGTCTCTTCTTCGTTAAGATCCGTGGTCAGCCCGGAGATCAGCAGGATAGCGGCGTCTTCGGGGACAGGCTGCCCCAGATCCAGATCGATCATATGATAATCGTTTTTCTGAAGGATAGCGTTGAAATAGTCGGACAGGACACCTACCTGATCATCGTCGGGGTCGATGACATTGTAAACGGTGGTCTGGGAGGCGCCGTTGAAATATTCCAGAGCGTGGTCGACCTGGTCCTGCAGGGTGAAGACCAGATCATAGGTAGCGGTCTTGTCGTAATTGGAATAATCCTGAGCGTACAGATCCTGGAAAGAGATGAAGCGGTATTTGCTGCCGTCCAGCATCATGATGCTGTTGTCGTACACATCTTCGACCACATACTGGGTAATAAAATCCTTGGAGGCGGCGGTCAGGCGGTGTACGTGCAGGCGGGGGCTCAAAGCGTCCAGATAGACCAGGGCGGACCGGACAGAAGCGTCTTCCTTTCCGACTTCACAGATCCAGTATAGATCAATGTCGTCACTGGTTTTCTTTACCTCCTGCGAGAGCTGCTCTGCGGGAGTATACAACTTTGTCGAAGTCGTATCGAAGACCAGGGACGAACCTGACAGCTTGTCGACTCCTATAAAGACCAGCACCGCGCATATGGTCAGCACAAGGGCTGTGACCGGTTTAACCTTGATCTTGCCTTTATCGGGAGAGGCAAATTGGACTTTAGCGGCGGAAACGGCCAGGGCCAGGACGACGACGGCAAATAGGATAAAGTAAAGGATGGCCCTGAGATCCAACAGACCTCCGGTAAAAATGCGGAAACGCTCAAACAGGGACAGGCGGCTGATGATCTGAGGGGCCAGATAGGTGAAGGAGTCATGTTTGGCGATGAAGAAGATGACCTGAACGATCTCCAGGACGGCTGCCACAGCCAGAGCGATCGTGGAAGAATGAAGGATCAGGTAAAGGGCCAGGCCGATCAGGACGATGATGACGGTGAACATCAGCATGGTCGAAAAAGCCGTGCGGACGATCACGCTGATCGGTTCCGAAACATAGATCAGGGCGACTGTCAGCAGGGTCCACAGGCAGGCCAAAAGCTGATTAGGCGTGGAAACGGCAAAGACCACGGCCACGGCGTCAAGAGCAGCTGCCAGAAAGAAGAAGGCTGCGATGGATCCAAGGGCACTGGGCAGATATACATTGCCGAAGATGCTGAGGATGACCGGGAATAAGATCAGGATCAGCGTGGGGACGGCCAGGGTCATAAAGCTTGAAAAATACAGGCCCAGGACCCTTGACAGGGGAGAGATCCCGGCTTTTTCGAAGGCTATATTGTTCTCGATATCCTGTGCCGTCATTAAAAGAGCGATCGGTTTTTTAGGCTCAGGCTGACCTTTGGGCACCTTGAGGTATGCTTTGGCGTGGACCATGGCATGCATCCTGAGAGTCAGCAGGGGCAATAGGATCATCAGGACCCAGGATGCGTCGTTCAAAGCGTATTCGAAGTTGCTGATCTGACCGGAAAGATTCCAGTGAATGGTATAAATACCTACTACCAGCAGCAGGATCGCGCCAGAGATGTAGGCAAAAGGAGTTTTGAAGTATGCCTTCATTTCCTTTCTAAAAACAGTAGACATGATAGCCTCCTTGCATATTGAAAACAGGCCCGCAGGAAAAGATTTTTACCAGCCCCTTGGGGGCTGATACCTGCAGGAACTGATTTTACTTTAATCGAATCGCTCAAGACCGGTCAGATCTTTCATCTCCCGGTACAAACGGGCAACAGGCAGACCCATGACCGTATAATAATCGCCCGACAGGCCCTTGACCAGCAGGGCACCGTAGCCCTGTATGCCATAGGCACCTGCTTTGTCCATAGGTTCATTGGTAGATATATACCAGTCGATGTCCTGCCGGTTCAGAGGGTAGAACTCGACCTCGGTGGTCTGAGTAAAAGCCCTTTCCTTCTGCCCGCAGATCAGGTGGACAGAAGTGATGACCTGATGGGCCCGCCCGGATAAAAGCTCCAGCATGCGGGCAGCGTCCTGGCGGTCTTTTGGCTTGCCCAGAAGAAGGCCTTTTGCCTTTCGGGCGTCTTTGCCTAAGTCCGGGGCGTCCGGGCCATCCGGTCGAGCATCTGCCAAAGCATCTGCTAAAGCATCTGCTTTTGCAGATGCTTTTGAAGGAAGGAAGACGGCGGTATCGCTGGCGATGATGAGGGCCCCGGGGTGGCGGGATGCTACGTCACGGGCTTTCAGACTGCATAAATAGGCAGGCGTATCTTGGGGAGACAGATCTTCGGGAAGACAGGCCTTGTCCTCAGCATTGGACTTATCAACGATAAAATCCGGCGTAATCAGGGATAAAAGTTCCCTGCGCCGGGGGGAGCCGGATGCCAGGACCAGTTCAGGTTTCATATAAAATACCTCGGGATTTGCGGACAATGGTTTACGCGTAGATCAGCCAGAAATAGATATAAGCAGGAATGATAGCCGCCAGGGTGAAGGGGACACCGATGCGGAAGAAGTCCTTGTTTTTGACCTGGTATCCGTTCTTGCGCAGGATACCGATAGCGGCGATATTAGCGGAAGCCCCGACAGGGGTCAGATTGCCGCCCAGGGTAGCGCCGGATAAAAGTCCGAAATAGAGAAGGGTGGGATCGACTCCCATGGAAAGGGCGATGCCCTTGGTTACCGGCAGCATGGTCATGACATAAGGGATGTTGTCGATAAAAGCGGAAAAGACGACACTCATCCAGACCAGGAGCGAGTAGATAACGAACAGGCTGCCTCCGCTGATCTTGGTAAAGATCTGGGCGATCTTGTCGATGACACCGGCTTCGGTGATGCCGCCGACTACGATGAAAAGGGAGAAGAGAAGCAGCAGGGTCTCAAAATCGATCTCTTTGAGGATCTCGAGGCTGGCGCTGAATTTCTTTTTACGGGCAATGTGGTAAATGATGCCGATGATCATCAAGGCCATGCAGATATAGCCGTTGATCATGTCCGGCATGTTAGGGATTAGAGACGCGGCGATCAGAAGGACTACGATCAGGCACATCAGGACCGTGGGAAAATAGCACTCCACTTCCGTGTATTCCTTGACGTCGACCTTCTGAGTATCTTTGCGGAACAGGATGAGGATGATGCAGGAAGCGCAGAGGGCTCCCAGTTCAACGGCCCAGAAGATACTGGGCTTTCCGTGAAAGAAAAAGAAATCCAGAAAGTTCATGCCGGCATAACCGCCCAGCATGATGGAAGTCGTATCGCCGACCAGGGTAGCAGCTCCCTGCAGGTTGGAAGAGACAGCGATGGCGATGATCATGCCGACCGGATCGATCTTCTGTTTTTTAGCGATCTCCAAAGCGATGGGAGCGATCATAAGGACCGTGGCCACGTTATCGATAAAAGCCGATACGATACCGGCAAACAAGGACAGCATGAAGGTTGCCATTTTGACGTTGGGGACCTTGGCCACGATCATATCGGCAAGGCGGGCCGGCATTTTCGAATCGATCATCAAGGCAACGACGCCCATGGTACCGGCGATCATCATCAGAACATTCCAGTTGATGGCGGAAGCAAGGTGTTTCACGGGCATGATGCCCAGAACGACAAAAAGGACAGCGGATCCTAGAGCGATATAGGGACGCCACTTGGGAAAAACCAGCATGCCGATGTAAGTCAGAACAAAAAGAACGATAGCCAGGATCATCATGGTCGGGATACCTTTCTTAATCTTTAGATAGGATGCAACATTTGATTAGTATACAAAAAAACGGCTGTCTAGGCAAGCAAACAGGGCCTGACTTGGGTGAAAATCCGAGAGAAGTTATCCACAAATTAAAGGGGAGCCGGGGAAAATTCAACCAGCAGGCGTTAAGGCCGCGATACTTAGATCGGAAGCAGCAGTGGAAGAGGCTGAGGGTCCTTTTTCGGTTGGGAAAGGGGCCGGCCTCTTCCGGAAAGGAGTTAAGACAAACATGTGTACATTCAAAAGACTGGCCCGAAAGTTGGCTGTCTATCTGACCTCTTTGGCTCTGATCGCTGTCTGTCTGCCGGTCAATGCTCAGGCAGGCGAAGACGCAAGCGATGAAGCGGGACCGGTCACGGCAGCCATTTCTATGGAGGGCAGCCAGGCAGTGATCGGTGTAGCCGTCAGTGACGGGCGTGATTTCACCATGGGCCTGGAAGCGTCGGATCTTTTCGTCAGATCGGACAGAGGCTTTTCGGCTTACGACCTTGGTCATCAGGAGCTTTTGACCGCCGTCCCGGGACAAACGATAAGGGTCGTGCCTCTGGAGGCACCCCTTGCGGGAACGAGGGCAGACCTGTACCTGAACGGGCAGGTGGAGCCTTTGGCAGCCAAAACCGATGTCAGCGGGAGCGGAGAAAGCTACACTTACTGGGAGATCCCGGTGACGGAGGACCTGTCGTCGATCCATATCGTCAACCGGACCGGGCAGGAGGGACCCAGGAGGGCCTTAAGGGCAGCAGCTAAAGGGGAGGCCGCTTCGGGCAATACCTTTTATATCGTTCAGGGAGATCCGGGCATAAGTGCTGCCGGCCAGTGGACGAAAACGTCCGATCCCAATTTCAAAGGCAGCAGCGATCCCAACTATTTTCGAAACAAATACGGGGCACAACCGGAATTTTCGGCCAGTCCTAAATGGAATCCTTCTTCGGGCTCCCCGGTTTACTGCGCCAACTGGAAAGGCGGCACGGAGGGGCTGATGAACGTGACGGACCAGGGTTCTTTGCAGGACAACGCTGATACCTACAATCAGAGCATTTTAGCGGACGGATCAGGGGACAACCAGGTTCTTTCGGCCTACTGGCTCAAATGTATGGCCTATGTGCTGTCCAAAGGTTTTTATGACAAAAATCAGCAGTCCGTTTCTCTGGTCTGGGACGGGGATACCTCGACCTGGGGCTATTATCAGGCAGGCGATACGATCACGCTGACCTCTCAGGATCAAATGTGGGCCGCCACCCAGTGGTCGGTCTGGGCCCTGGAGATCATGGGACAGACAGGACACCCGGAGAGTTATCAGGCAGACAACCACACAACGTCGGCCGCGGTCAGCTACCGGATCGGACATGTGGGCTCTACCATGTCGGACCCGGCCGCCCAGATCACCCTGCAGGCCTTCAGCTTCCAGCTGGTCAAGGACGCCATGGTCTATGTGTCAAACCATGCCGACCTTCCCAAAGACATGGGCAAAGTTCACCTTTTATGCCCGACCGATATGACACCTCCCGCAGGCAGCGGCCACGACATTTATCAAGTCTTCCTGACCTACGACTTTGCGCCGCAGCAGGGCTATGTCTGCCTTAAGAAGTCCTCGGTCAAAAGCGATATCACGGAAGGCAACCCGGGCTACAGCCTGATCGGCACGTCCTATGCCCTTTATGATAACGAAAATCTGTCGGGACCTGTAAAGGCGACCCTGACTGTCAAGAGCGAGGATGGATCGTCGGAGGCAGCATTGCTGGATGCAGGCACGTACTGGTATAAGGAGGTCAAGGCAGGCCCCGGCTACCGGGTCAATACCTTTAATAAAGAGACGGATACCATTACGGTCACTAAAGACAATACCAAGGATAAGCCGGCCGTCATCAAAGAAGAGGATCAGCCTTTGACGGACCCGATCGGTATCCTTCTTCAGAAAGTCGATAAAGAAACAGGCGTAGAAGTGCGACGTGTTTTCTGATGAAAACAGCCGGCTGAACAGCGGTTGACAAGTCAGGACAGGGCTTGCATACAAGCCCTGAACCAGGCAGATGACCGCCCCAAAGGGCGGCAGTAAGAATCCGGGACCGCGGGCGGGCGACCGCAGACGGCTAAGTCCGGTAAAAAAGGGATAGTGAGCCTGTCGAAAAATTTCCATGGCAAAAGAAATCCCACTGCCGAATCTTACAGATGAGAAGCGATGTAAAACATCTGGACGAACTTCCGAAGGTACGGGTGCGTTTCCGGCCGAAAGGCCGTTTTCATGCGAAGGCGAGTAAGGTCTACGCTGCAAAAGTCTTTACCGTCCGGGCAGGCTCGGCGGTCCGGCATGAAGCCCACAGGAAGCATCTGGCAAGGTTCCGGCCGTAATAAGTTTTACGGCCAGGTAGTCTGCCCGGTACGCGGGAAGCGATCCTTTCTTGGAAGGAAAGGACCGTGAAAGCGGAGCTGCGAGCGAAGAAGCTCTTGTAATGAGAGCAGAGCAACAGGCTCCCGTCATAGGAAAAGGAAAGAAAATCAGATGGAAACAGAAAGAGAAAAAGAAGACTGGCAGAAGGCCAAGCAAAAATGCCGTCTGACAGACGAGGAAATCAGAAAGGCTAAAATGCTGGGCCTGACACCCGCGAAACTGCTTAGTATGATCCCGTCCCGGCAGGAATCCTGGAAGGATCCGGTGGCCTTGCGGATCCATCGTTTATGGGACCGGAAGGAAGAAAGATGAAAAAGAATCGGATACAAAACAGGAAGGCATGGACAGGGATCCTGCCGGGCCTGCTGCTGGCGGCCGTCCTTTGTCTGGCATGCGGGTGCGGGAAGGCGAAGGCGGACAATACGTCTAATGCGGATGATGATTCCGTATGCGCCGAGGAAATATCAAAAGAGGCTATTTCCCATGAAAGCTGCCGCCCTGAGATACTGGAGTCTTCGGCTGAAAAGGACACAAAAAAGCCGCGGCCGCCCAAAGAGGCGGACGGGTCTTCCCGTATTACAGAGGTTGAGTCTTCAAAAACAAGTGAGCCAGCCCGGGAGGAAAGGCAGGTGGATACAGAAGGCGAGTCCTCGCAGCAGGATCTATCTGCCCCGCCGGCCCAGGAGGCATCTTGGCCGGAAAAATCATTGCCGGCCGTATCTTCACCGGACATAGCTTCCGATCCGAAGCCGTCAGAAGTGTCCTCTGCTGCCCCGGCGCCTCACCAACATTCCTGGCAGCCCATTTATCTGACAGTCCATCATGACGCGGTGACTCAAGAGTTATGGGTGGTCGATGTTCCCGCCCATCAGGAAGAAGAGGAAGTCAAAGAGTGGCATAAACAGTGCGACGGCTGCGGGGCCATCCTGGACGGCATGAGCCAGGAAGAGGTGGATCAGCACATGATGGAGCACATGGACAAAGGAGAACCTTCCTCTTACGGAGACCGACTGGTGGACATGGGCAGACGCCTGGTCGATGTGGCGGAAGTGGGCCACACGGAGACCCGGGTGGTCAGGGAAGCCTACGACAGCATCGCCTTCGGCGGTCTTGTCTGCACAGAGTGCGGCCAAAAACGAGGTCCGGACCAGGTCCCTGACTGGAGGGACTACATGCCGGAGGGCTGGACGGAAAACTGACCGAAGTATCTTAGCATCTGATTTTCTTTCCAAACTATGACTGAACGCCGTATATGCGGTGACGTGTACGTACGGTGTGAGTTTTGAAAATCCATAATCAAAACTATGAACAGGACAGGGAAAAGGCACCCTTGCCGGTGCTGTTTATACCGTTCGATTCTATCCAAACCAGGACGGGAAGGGAGATGCCCTCCGGATCTGGAAGTTCAAGACCGACGCGGATGGGAGGATCCGTCTGTCGGATGCATTCAAAGCAGCCGGGGAAGGAGGAGATCCTTTATATATCGATCCGGTCAGCCATCTGGTCGGGATCCCTATGGGCACTATTACCGTTCAGGAGACCAAGGCTCCGGCAGGCTATAAGCTGGATCCTCAGACCTATACGGTTCATTTTACCGTCAATGATAAAGGGGAGGTACGGTCGGACCTTGCAGGGGGTACGGTCATTTCTCTGGATCAGCCGGAGGATCTGGCTCTTCAGGCGGGGGAAAGCCCCATCCGGGGAGGAGTTTCTTTCGAAAAGTATGATGCGGAAAGCAGGAGCAAGCAGCCGACCGGGGAAGCCTCTCTGGAAGGAGCCGAGATCACCGTTTACAATGCTTCGGACAAGGATGTCTATGCGGAAAATGCGGATGGAAAGCTGACGGCGGCGGGAAAGGGCCAGGCTGTTCTGACACTGACGACCGATGCGGACGGACATGCCGAGTCCGCCGCCAGAGCGCTGCCCTACGGCTCGTATACAGCCAAAGAGACCAAACCGTCTATAGGATATGTATTGAATCAGGACTGGTCGGTTTCGTTTGATATTACAAAAGACGGGCAGATGGTCCGGATCGGCGGGGCGGATGACATGGACCGGGGCTTGATGGAAGAAGTGGTCCGGACAGACCTTGTTTTTGACAAGCAGAGCAGCGACGGTTCCGGTAAAGCCTTGATCCCCTTTGCCATCGACCGTATGCAGAAGGTCGACGGCCAGTGGACCGTTGTCGAAAGTCATGTCATCGTTTCGGATGCCCAGGGACATGTCAGCACTAAGGGGTCCGACCGTTCCAGGGACAAGGCCAACAGCCTCGACCAATATGTTGGCAGGGGCGTCTTTATGCCCTCCGATAAGCTGGATCCTTCGGTCGGAGTCTGGTTCGGGTCCGATTACGGGGCCCGTGATGACCAAAGAGGGGCCTTGCTGTGCGGCACTTACCGTATCCGGGAGCTGCAGTGCGACGACAACCGCAGCTGTCATGAGGACCTCTTAGTTAGCGATCTTTTTACGGTCCAGGATACGTCGATCATCGAGCACCAGCCGCTGGTCGATCTTTCGGTGGATCTGCGGTCGGAACTGGTCGATTCGAACAGCGCAAGTCATGCACTGACCCCCAACAGTCAGGTGGATCTTACCGAAACGCTTCAGTATGCCAACCTGAAACCTAGTTCCCGCTACCGAATGGAAGCGGTGCTGATGGACGCGGCGCATAAGACCCAGGTGGGACAGGCCCAGTCTCAGGATTTTACGCCGGAAGAGGCGGGACAAGGCAGTCTGACCTTTGCTTTTTCAGTCGATACGACCTCCTATCAGGGGCGGAAACTGGCGGCAACGACCCGGCTGTTTGAGTATCTGGATGATCAGGAAGGGGAATATCAGATCCTGATCCATTCCCATAACGTTGATCTGGACGATGCTATGGAAGAGGTCGTGGTGCCGACCATGAGCACCCGGGCCATGGATATTTCGACTCAGGATAACGTAGGATCCGCGGTTCAAAAGACAGCTGTCCGGGACACGGTGGAGCTGTTCAGCCTGGTACCCGGGCAGGAGTATCTGCTGAAAGAACGTCTCGTCGACCGCCAAAGCGGACAGGAGGTGGGCACGGCCCAAATTGTTTTCAAAGCGCCTCTTTCACAAGACAAAGACAAACCTCTGGTCAACATGGAGGGAGACCAAAAGGTGGCTCTGCCGGACATCCCGCTGGATGCCTCCGGGCTGGCAGGCAAAACACTGACGGCCTTCGAGACCTTATACAAGGCGGACAAGGGGCAGGCGTCCGGAGAGCCTTTAGCCGTTCATGAAAGCAAGATCGGTTCTTATGACTACGACACGGAGGCGGATGAGGACCAGTCGGTCCACTATCCGGCGGTCCACACCAGCGCCTGCGACAGGGATAGTAAAGGACACGAAGGCCAGGCGCGAAAGGACGCGGTCATCGTCGACAAGGTCGTTTTGGACAATCTGATCCCCGGGGCCCAGTATACGATCAGCGGCACTTTGGTTTATCAGTCGGATGGGAACGGTCATAAGGCAAAAGACCACGTCCTGTTAAAGGAAGGCAGCGTGAGCCGGCTGACCTTTACGGCTCAAAAACCTCACGAAGAATACGAACTGACCTATAAGATCGATGCTTCCGGACTGGAGGGACAGACAGTGGTCGTTTTTGAAGACCTGCTGCATAACGATCAGAAAGTCGCTTCCCATGCGGACCTAAGCGACCAGGGTCAGAGCGTAAAACTGACAGGTAAACCGCCCGCTCCCAAAACGGGAGACAGGATGCACCCGGTCCTTTACGGCTGCCTTTTTACAGGAGCTCTAGCGGCCCTGGCAGCCTGTCTGGCCATGTCTGCAATAAGAAAAAGAAGCCTTAAGTAAGAACAATTGGCCGGGCCTTCTCTTGGATGAATCTTTGCGATGCGGTATAATACGAATACTAAGGAAAAATTTACCCATCATTTATCATTCAAGAGGAGTTTTATATGAAGATCGTAGTAACCGGCTTTCAGCCTTTCGGCGGAGAAACCATGAATCCGGCTCTGGAGGCCGTAAAACGACTGCCCGATCAGCTGACGGTCGACAGCGACGGTAAAAAGCTGCAGGCGGACCTGATCAAGGTAGAGGTCCCGGTCGTCTTTTATGAGGGACCGGCCCTTGTCCTTGATACGGTCCGCAGGCAGCGGCCCGACATTGTGCTTTGTGTGGGCCAGGCGGGAGGCCGCAAAGGCATTACGCCCGAATTTGTCGGCATCAATTATATGGATGCCCGCATCGCGGACAATAAAGGAAATACCCCTCAGGACCAGCCGATCAGGGAGGATGGAGATAAGGCTTATTTCGCGACTCTTCCTGTCAAACAAATGGCAGCGGCATTAAAAGAAGACGGCATCGAAGGTTCGGTTTCTTACTCGGCAGGGACCTTTGTCTGCAATGACCTTTTATACGAACTGCTGTATACCCTGGATAAGGAGCAGATTCCCGCTATAGGCGGTTTTGTTCATGTACCTTTTGCGGATCAGCAGACAGAAGGTAAAGAAGGAGTTCCTTCCATGCCGATCGATACCATGGTAAGGGGCCTTATGGATATGCTCAAGGTCTGCATGATCCGGCGGGCAGACCGGACGGAGTCGGTAAAGGAATAAAGGGAGGGGACAGAAACGATGAAACCGTTGACGAATGTAGCAGAAAAGTATGACCATTTTTATCGTTATCAGGAGATCACGGACCTTTTGAAGGGCTATGCAGCCCGGTATCCCCAGCTGACTCGTCTGGATGAGACGGCAAAAACACCGGAGGGGCGCAGCCAGTGGCTGCTGGAGATCACTGACACCGGCAGCGGGGATTTCAGTGACAAGCCGGCTCTTTATGTGGAAGGCAACATCCATGCCGGCGAGGTGACCGGCTGTATGGCCTGCATGTATCTTCTGGACTATCTCTTTACCAATTTGGAGGATCCGGACGTAAAGCGTATCCTGAAGGAATTTACTTTATATATCATGCCCAGAGTGTCCCCGGACGGCTCCGAGCACTATCTGACCACTCCGGATTATGTACGGTCAGTCGACCGGCCTTATCCCTTTACGGATACCATGCCGGGCCTTGCCCCTCAGGATCTGGACGGGGACGGAGTGGTACGCCGCATGAGGGTCAGAAGTCCCTTCGGTATCTGGAAGATCTCGGATAAAGATCCGCGGCTTATGGTACGCCGTCAGCCGGACGATATGGACGGAGATTTTTACAATGTTTATGAGGAAGGCCTGATCAATGCCTATGACGGGCTGTCTGTCAAAAGCGCTCCGCAGAAATTCGGCAATGACTTTAACCGCAACTATCCCATCGGCTGGCAGCCGGAGCATCAGCAGCACGGGGCAGGGTCCTTTCCTCTGTCGAATCCGGAGACCCGGGGCAACGCAGAGTTTCTGCTCAGCCATCCCAATGTCTGCGCAGTGCTGGATATGCATACCATGGGCGGACAGATCCTGTATACACCGGGCTTTAAGTCCAGAAAAGACGCGATAAAGGCAGACATCGACCTTTATAAGCGGCTGGGACACATGATGCAGCAGGAGAATCATTATCCTCTGGTCAATGTTTTTGATGAATATATGCCTCAGGGTTATCCTCCGACCTACGGAGGTTTCGACGACTTTACCCACTTCACCCTGGGCCTTCCCGCCTTTACCATCGAGTGCTGGGATCTGGATAAAAGAGCCGGTCTTCCGGAAGAATTCCCGCCCAAGGCCGAACTGTCGGATCAGGAGCAGGAAAACGAGTACCTGGCCTATCTGAAGTGGATCGATCAGAAGAATGACGGTCAGGGCTACAAGCCCTGGACGCATTTTGATCATCCTCAGCTGGGTGATGTGGAGATCGGAGGGATCGACTATAAATACGTGGTCCAGAATCCGCCGGTCAAGTTCCTGGAAGAGGTGATCGAACCTCAGGCAAGGGCTATGATGCGGCTGGTCAAGAGTCTGCCCCGCGTCCGTTTCGCGGACACCAAAGCGGAGCACCTGTCCGGCGATTTCTGGCGGGTCGAGACCACGGTGGAAAACCTGGGCTTTATGGCCTCCTATGTGTTTAAAGAAGGGCTTGCCCTTAAGACCATGAAACCTGTCTGCATCAGTCTGACAGCGGACAAGGGAGATCTTCATTTTACCGACGGGAAGGCCAGGACCGATATCGGCCAGCTGGAGGGCTTCTCCGGTATTTCAGGCTACAATTCGACCTTAGGGGCCCTGTCGATGGAAAAGGATCCTCACAGCAGACGGCTGGTATGGGTCGTCGAAGGGGCTGAGGGGACCGAACTGACCCTGACGGCGACGGGCGCTCATATAGGAAAAACCAGTCAGAAAGTCGTGCTTGGGTAAACGATGGATAATTGGACGCATTCATCTCTCAGCCTGAAAGAGGGACTTAAAGACGGCCTTGCCATCGGATTGGGCTATTTCCCCGTTTCCTTTACCTTCGGGATCCTGGCTGTGGGGCAGGGTCTCAGCTGGTGGCAGGCTACCTTCCTGTCTTTGCTGAATTTGACAAGCGCCGGTCAGTTTGCCGGCCTGGACATTATGGCCCAGGGAGGGTCACTGATCGAAATGGCTCTGACTCAGCTGGTCGTCAATATCCGCTACAGCCTGATGTCGATCGTCATCGGTCAGAAGGCAGACGACACCACGGACGGGTGGCACCGTTTTCTGATTCCTTACACGATGACGGACGAAATTTTCGGCGTCGCGGCGGGCAAGGGGCAGCCGGTCGGTTTTCCTTACTGGGTGGGTCTTTCTACCCTGCCCGTGATCGGATGGACGGCCGGTACCCTGGCCGGCTCCTTATTGGGACAGGTACTTCCTCAGCGCTTGTCCGATGCTCTCGGCATCGCTTTATACGCCATGTTTATAGCTATTATCATACCGGCCGCAAAAAAATATCGTCCGGTCTGGTTCTGCATCGTTGTGGCAGCTGCTCTGGCCTGCCTGTTTCACTTTATTCCTTTTCTTTCGTCCGTTTCCAGCGGCTTTACCGTCATCATCTGCGGTGTTTCCTCCGCCGCCCTGTGTGCCTGGCTGTTCCCGGTAAAGGAGGAAGAACTATGAGCCTGGGATCTTATTTTGCCTACCTTCTTGTCATGGCCGGGGTCGCCTACCTGGTACGGGCCATTCCTTTTTTAGCTATCCGTAAAAAGATCCAAAATCGATTTATCAATTCATTTATGTTTTACATACCTTATGCCGTACTCTCCGCTATGACCTTCCCGGCTATTTTTGAATCGACCGGGTCGACTCTCAGCGCGGCGGCAGGGACCGTTCTGGCAGTAATCCTGGCCTTATGCGGGCAGAATCTTTTGGTAGTTGCCTTAGCCAGCTGCGCGGCCGTTTTTCTGACAGGACTGATTTTTTAGCCATTAAGGAGCAAAACACACCGATGAAAATACTTCACACGGGCGACCTGCATCTGGGCAAACGGTTCAACGACGTGTCTATGCTGGACGACCAGAAGATCCTCCTGGACCAGATCATTCGTATCGCCGAGCAGGAAAAGCCCCAGGTGATCCTTCTGGCCGGCGACATTTATCAGACCTCGTCCCCCGGCTCGGATGCCATGGAGCTGTTCAACAGCTTTCTGACAGCCGTGTCCGCCCTAGGGATCCCCGTCCTGATGATCAGCGGCAATCACGACAGCCAGATCCGCATATCCTACCTGTCCCGGCTTCTGGTCAAAGCAAACGTTTACGCCTCCGATCTTTTTCACGACCGCTGTCAGACGGTGACATTCCGGGATGAAAACGGACCGGTCGTTTTTTACTTGCTGCCCTTTATGAGGCCGGTTCAGGTCCGGCAGGCTTATCCTGATCAGAACGTCGAAAACAGCCAGGAAGCCCTGAAGTGCGTGCTGGCTCATTCCCCCCTTGACCCGGCGGTCCGCAATGTCCTGGTCTGCCATTTATTTGCCGCCAACGCCGTTATGGACGGTTCGGAAGATGACTACGGGAGCGTGGGCACGGTGGACGCGGTAGATACCGGTCTTTTTAGGAACTTTGATTATGTGGCTCTGGGGCATATCCACAAGCCACAGAAATTCGAGATCACGGAAGGCGGCCATAGCTGCCTGATCAATTACAGCGGTTCCATTGCCAAATATTCTTTCAGCGAGACTCAGGGAAAAAGCGTTTCTCTGGTTGAATTAGGGCCAAAGGGGACAGCCCCGAAACTGACAAGGATCCCACTCACGCTTCCCCATGATGTCAAAAAAATCACCGGCCATCTGGAAGATATCCTGAAAATGGGCTCGGATCCGCACCTTGCCTCAGATTATCTGTGGATCGAGCTTACCGATGATCATGTGGCAACGGATGCCCGCCAGCAGCTGGACGCGGTCTTTGACCATGTCCTGAAGATCAGTATCAACAATGCGGAGGTCCGCAGCCGTCTTGCGGAAGAAGAGACGGAGAGTCTGGAGGGCCTGACCGAGACGCAGATCTTCGACAAATTTTATGAGGAAATGAAGGGCAGGGAGCCGGATCCGGCGGAAAAAGACATCATCAGGGATGTGTTTGAGACGGTCCGTCAAAAGGAAAGGGGGTCTGAGGCATGAAACCGATACGGCTGACTATGTGCGCCTTCGGCCCTTACCAGAGTAAAACCAGTATCGATTTTGAAAGAGTGACCGACGGAGGCACGGGGCTGTTTTTGATAACGGGTGATACCGGGGCCGGTAAAACGACTATTTTCGATGCCATCAGCTTTGCCCTGTACGGAGAGGCTTCCGGCGGCAGCGAGCGGCGCAGCAATAAATCCTTCCGGTCCGACTATGCGGATCCCGCGGCTGAAACCTATGTGGAGCTGACCTTCCGTCATCTGAACAGGGAATACACCATACGCCGCAGTCCCGAATACGACCGGCCTAAAAAACGGGGAAGCGGCACTACTAAACATGTGGCGGAGGTTACGCTGACAGGGCCCGGCATCAGTGTCCCCATCACACGGATGGACCAGGCCCTGGATAAGGTGCAGGAACTGGTGGGCCTGACCCGGGATCAATTCGCCCAGACCATGATGATCGCCCAGAATGATTTTTTGAAGATCCTCAATGCCCCCAGCGATGAAAGAAGGAATCTGTTTCAAAAGATGTTCCGGACCGTTTTCTACGCGGATATTCAAAAGGAACTGCAGACACGGGCCCAGGATGCCGAAAACACGCGGGATCAGCTGAAAAGGCAGCGGGACGGCCATATCAAAGACCTGATTTTTGAAACAGAAGAAGACCGGCAGGCATACGGGCAGGCGGTCAGCGAAGGCCGGGCCGATGATGCCGACCTTATGCTTAAGGGCTGGATCGATGCTGATGAGAATAAAAAGAATCAGATAACGGCCCGGCGGGGGGACAATGAAAAACAGCAGGAAGACCTGGCCCACAGGATATCGCAGGCAGAAGACAGCAATAAAGACCTGGCAGATCTTAAGGATGCCCAGAAGGAGCTGACAGAAAAAGAAGCCCAAAAACCTCTTCAGGAAGCCAGGAAACAAAAGATCGACCTGGCTGAAAAGGCCGGACCTGTTATAGAAGCGATCAGCCGGCGCGATAAGGAAGAGGAGCGCCTGCAGAAGGCAAAGGACGATGAAAGACGCTATTCCGAGCAGCTCCCCAGGGATCAGGCGGCCGTGGATACGGCCCGGGCAGAATTAACGAAGGCCCTAAAAGAGGCAGAAAAGATCCCGCAGAATACGGCCGCGATCGCCCGGGGACAAAAAGCGCTGGAAGTAGTCAGAAAACTGGAAACGGCGCAGGAAAAGCAGGAAAGGGCCGAACGAAAAGCTCAGGCGGCTTATGATGATTCATATAAGAAGAATGAGCAAGCCCGCCGGGACCATGACGCCTATTTCGGATCTTTAGCCGCCCAGTTGGCTTTGGAGTTAAAAGAAGGGGATCCCTGCCCGGTGTGCGGGTCGGTCCGGCATCCTCATCCTGCCCGCCTGCAGGCAAACGCGGTCAGCCGCCGTCAGATGGAAGAGAGCCAGGAAGCGGCAAAGCAGGCCGATGATGATTTTGCCAGGGCAAACGCAGACGCGAAATCAGCCAAGGCCGAAGTTCAGACTCTTGTAGAGCAGCTGCCGGAGAGGGTCCGGAAAAATCATAGTACAGCGGATCAGATTCAATACGCCCTGGATAAGATCGAAAAGGAAAATACAGCCTTAGCGGATGCTCAAAAGGCCGCGCAGGACCGATACAATGAGGCCGACCGTGCTTTGAAGGGGACTCAGACGGCTAAAGAAAATGCTCAACAAACGGTTGCGCAGCAAGAAGCAGACTGTCAAAAAGAAAAGCAGGCCGTCATTCTGGTCCTTGAGCAGGCAGGATTTGCCGATGAAGGGGCTGCCAAAGCAGCTTTTCAGGATGACAACTCCCTGCGGACCCTTCGGGCAAGTGTCAGTCAGTACGATATCGATATGGCTGCACTTACCGAAAGGATCGGCAGCCTGACCAGGAGGACTCAGGGAAAGACTTATCAGGATACGGACGCTATGTCTGCCGAAAGGGAACGGCTGAAAACGGAGCACGAAAAGCTGATGGAAGAGGAAAGTCAGGCAGAATACCGGTTCAAAACCAATCGGAACCTTAACGATCAGCTGAAAGGGGACACAGACCGGCTCAAACAGGCATCCAAGCAGGCGGCTGTCCTTAAAGACCTGTATCAGGTAGCGGCCGGCCAGGTGCCCGGGCAGAGCCGCATCACGCTGGAAACCTATGTGCAGCAGCGGTATTTCAGCTCCGTCATCCTGGCGGCCAACCGCCGCCTGAATGTCCTTCGCAGGGGGGAGTTCCAGCTTCATATCAAGAAAGGAGCCGGCAGCCTGAGGAGCCAGACCGGGCTGGATCTGGAAGTGCTGGATGCCAATACCGGCCGCTGGCGGGATGTCAGCACCCTGTCGGGTGGAGAATCCTTCCTGGCGTCTCTGTCACTGGCCCTGGGACTGTCGGATGTGATCCAGGCCCAAAGCGGGGGCATTCGTCTGGACGCCATGTTTATCGACGAAGGCTTCGGCACCCTGGATGAAGAAGCTTTGAACGACTCCATCAACCTGCTCAACAGTCTGACCGGCGGTGACCGTATGATCGGTGTTATTTCCCACCGTCAGGAGCTTGAGGAAAGGATTGACCGCAAGATCCTGGTCAAAAAGGGAGCCAAAGGCTCTTTTATCACCGTCAGTGAATAAGGAAGACGGCTATAGGGCAGGCTGAGGCGGTCTAAAGCAGGATCGGAGAAAATTTCATTCGGAAAGGAGGGGCCACGCATGCCGGAAAAGGAAAAGGCCGATCGTACTTACATCTGCATCGATCTCAAGTCTTTTTATGCCTCGGTCGAGTGTGTGGAAAGGGGACTGGACCCGCTGACCACCGACCTGGTCGTGGCGGATCTGACCCGAACGGAGAAGACCGTCTGCCTGGCTGTGTCCCCTTCTTTGAAAGCCAAGGGAGTACGCAACCGCTGCCGGGTCTTCGAGATCCCCAAAGCTTATTCTTACATTGCGGCTCCGCCCCGCATGAAAAAATACATAGAATATTCGGCCGGCATCTACGGTATCTACCTTAAATATTTCAGTAAAGACGATATCCACGTCTACTCGATCGATGAAGCCTTTATCGACGTGACCGACTATCTTCCCCTGTATCATACGACGGCGCAAATGCTGGCGGCCAAAGTCATGCATGAAGTCTGGTCGGTCTACGGGATCACCGCTACCTGCGGCATCGGTCCCAACCTGTATCTGTGCAAGATCGCTTTGGATATCACGGCCAAGCACATGTCGCCGGGCCCCCGCGGGGAGCGGATCGGTTTCCTCACGGAAGAAAGTTATCGAAAAGAGTTGTGGGACCATCAGCCGATCACAGATTTCTGGCGGGTGGGCAACGGCATTGCCCGCAGGCTGAAAGAACTGGGCATCGTTACCATGGGCCAGCTTGCCCATGCCGATCCGGAGCTGCTATATAAGGTGTTCGGGGTCGACGCGGAGCTGATGATCGACCACGCCTGGGGCCGGGAGCCCGTCACCATAGCCGATATCAAATGCTACCAGCCCAAGGGCAGTCAGATCAGCCTGGGCCAGGTGCTGGCAGAGCCTTACGATTTTGAAAAGGGACGGCTGATCGTCAAGGAAATGGCCGACCAGGTCGCCCTGGATCTGTTTTCCAAGGGACAGGTCACTCAGCACCTGTCCCTGGTCCTTGTTTACGATGATGATAAACCGCCTGATCACGGTCTGGAGCATCTGCCTTATCCGACCAGCTCCTCCCGTCTGGTCATGGATGCCTTTGTCCGCATCTACGACAGGGTGGCGGTCAGGGACCATACGGACCTGAAGCGGGTCTATATGGGGGCGGACCGGCAAAAAGAGGATGAGGCTGTCCGCCAGATGGATCTTTTTGATGATCCTGAAAAGGAAGAAGCCGACGACAAGGACCGGCGCATACAGACAGCCTTGATGAAGATCAAGGGAAAGTATGGGAAGAATGCCGTCCTGAGGGGCATGGACCTTCAGGAAGGGGCTACCCAGAGGGAGAGAAATGAGCAGATCAGCGGACATAAAGCCTGATGATATAGGCCATGCCGACCACCCGGTCCATCCTCCCATGTCTATGGAGGAAAGAGCCAAGCAGTTCATGCCCTTTGCGGCCGTCCGGGGTTATGAAGAGGCCCTACGCCAGAAGGAAAAAGAATGGGCGGATAACGCGGAAGCTCTTCTGGGCAATCCTTTGGGAGTCAACGAAGAGACCGATCCCAAATCGGAAAGGGAAGAGGACCCGGACAGAGAGGATAAGCAGCCGTGACAGAAGCAAACAGAGGGCAGGGCCCTGAAAAAAAGCGTAAGGCAACGACAAAAATCATCCTGGAAACGGACCTGGGACCTGTCGAGGCGACGATATGGCAGAAAAAAAGGGCAACGATCACGGTCAATAACCGTCTGGAAGTGAAGCTGAAAGCTCCCGCCTTTTATTCCCGCAGAGATATGACGGCTTTCGTCAATCAAAATGCGGCCTGGATCGAAAAGGCCAGGGAGCGGTTCAGAAAAAGGCAGGAGGACAAAAGCCCCGAGCAGAAACGGGAGATCGAAGAAGCAAAGGAAGGCTTGTGGAAAGGGGAAAAAGTACCGTCCCGCAGCGAACTGAAAAAGGCGGCGGCATCTTATTTCCTGCCTTTGATCGAAAGGGAAGCCGCCGGCATGGGGGTCACCTATGATGGGGTGACCATACGTTTTCAGAAGACCTTATGGGGCAGCTGTTCTGCCAAGGGGCATATCAACCTCAATGCCATGCTGATGATGGCTCCCGAAAATGTCCGAAGGTATGTGGTGGTCCATGAACTGGCCCACCGGCTGGAAATGAACCATTCCAAGCGCTTTTGGGATCATGTCGGCAGGACTATGCCCGACTGGCCTTATGCCCGCCGCTGGCTCAAAGAGCACGGGGATGCCCTGATCCTTCTGGAAAGCAGGCTGCCGTAAAGGTGACCTGGCAGTTTGTTTTATAGGAAGAGCCCTCAGTAAACAATTTGTAAAATAGAAGTTTGTTATTGAAAAGACATTTATCCATTAGTATAATGAACTTTGCCAAACGGCAGGCAGGAGAGAAAAAGGAGGAAACATGTCGGAATCTCTGATCAATTGGTTCGGGACACATCTTGGAGGCGTGGTGTCCAAAGAATTGCTGGTACTGATCGTGTCTATGTTTCCGATCCTTGAGTGCAGAGGCGGCATGATCGCCGCCCGTCTGTGGCAGGTCCCTTATCTGAAAGCGGTCGCTGCCAGTATCATCGGGAATCTTTTGCCCATACCCTTGGTATTGCTTTTGATCACACCCTTATTCAATAAGCTTCGCAAGACCAAGTTATTCAGGCCCCTGGTCGAAAAGCTTGAAAAACGGGCTATGGGCAAGAGCGGAAAGATCCAGAAAGCCGAGTTCTGGGGACTGCTGTTATTCGTAGGCATTCCTCTCCCGGGAACGGGAGCCTGGACAGGCAGCCTGATCGCGGCTATGCTGGAGATCAACAAGAAAAAAGCTTTTCTGGCAATCGTCTGCGGAGTGATCCTTGCCATGGTCATCATGAGTGTGATCACCTACGTCATTCCCTGGGTCGTTGCCTGGATCGCGGCCAGATAAGAGGAGTCAGTACATGGGTTTTTCATACGAAAGAGAACTTCCTTCACCCGAGCATTTAAAAGAACTGCTGCCGGTAAGTCCGCAGCTGGAACAGATCCGGCTTGACCGGATCGACTACATCAAAAAGATTTTATCAGGCGATTACGAACGCCTTCTTCTGATCATCGGACCCTGCTCGGCCGATAATGAAGAGGCGGTCGTGGATTACGCGACGCGGCTGGCCCGCCTTCAGGAAAAGGTCGCGGACAAGATCTTCATCGTTCCCAGGGTATATACCAATAAACCGCGCACGACGGGAGCCGGCTACAAGGGCATGATGCATCAGCCGGATCCCAACGGCAAGCCCAATGCTTTTGAAGGAATCAAGGCCATCCGCCATATGCATATCCGTGTTATGGAAGAGACGGGCATGGCGGCCGCAGACGAGATGCTGTATCCCGAGAATTTCGCTTATCTGGACGATGTGCTGGGCTATGTAGCCGTCGGGGCCCGCTCAGTGGAGAACCAGCAGCACCGGCTGACCTGCAGCGGTGTGGACGTGCCGGTCGGCATGAAGAACGGGACCGGCGGAGACATCGATATCATGCTCAATGCCATCCGGGCCGCTCAGAGTCCTCATGACTTCATTTTCCGCCAGTGGGAAGTTTCGTCGACGGGAAATCCCTACGCCCACGCGGTCCTCAGGGGCGGTGTTGATTCCAAGGGAATGACCATTCCCAACTACCACTTTGAGGATCTGCAGTGGATCTGCTCCCGCTACGCGGAAATGAACGTCCTCAACCCTGCCGTGATCGTGGATACCAACCACAGCAATTCCGGCAAAAAATATCAGCAGCAGCCCCGCATCGTGTCGGAGGTCATGCACAGTATGGGATATGACCCGCTGCTGAAGAAAATGATCAAGGGCTTTATGGTCGAAAGTTATATAGAGCCGGGTTCGCAAAAGATCGATGATCACCTGATCTACGGAAAGTCTATTACGGATCCCTGCCTTGGCTGGAAGGATACCGAACGGATGATCCTGGAGATGGCGGATAAACTGTAATCCAAAGCTTTAAGGGGGGAAAAAAAGAAAATGACTGGTTTAATTCTGTTCCTGATCATTGTGGTCCTGATCATCTGGCTGCTGGCCGTCAACATCCGGGTCGTTCCGCAGGCTCAGGCTTATGTGGTCGAACATCTGGGACGATTCAAATGCATCTGGGGTGCCGGCCTTCATTTAAAAGCACCTTTTGTTGAAAAGATCGTGCGCAGGGTCAGCCTGAAGGAGCAGGTGCTGGATTTTCCTCCTCAGCCCGTTATCACCAAAGATAACATCGTGCTGCAGCTGGATTCGGTCGTATACTGCCGGGTCTTCGACCCCCGTCTTTACACCTACGGCGTAGAAGATGCCATGGCCGGCCTTCAGAACCTGACCGCTACCACCCTTCGTAATATAGCCGGCGAGATGGAACTGGATCAGCTGCTGACCAGCCGAGACCAGATCAACCAGAAACTGGAGACCATCCTGGACCAGGCCACCGATGCCTGGGGCATCAAGGTGACCCGTGTCGAGCTGAAAAACATTCAGCCGCCTAAAGAGATCGCCGAAGTCATGACCAAACAGATGAGAGCCGAGCGTGAGCGCCGTCAGACGGTGCTGGAAGCCCAGGCTCATCAGGAAGCCGTCGTAAGCCGGGCTGAGGGTGATAAAAAGGCCAAGATCCTGGCTGCCGAAGCGGAAAGAGATGCCCAGATCGCGCTGGCACAAGGCCGCGCCAAGTCGATCGAGCTGGTTTATCAGGCAGAGGCGGACGGCCTTAAAGCCCTTAAGGACGCTGATATCGATGAGCATGTCCTGAAGCTGAAGGGGATCGAAGCCCTGAAAGACGTGGCCGACGGACGGGCTACCAAGATCTATATGCCAAGCGATATTGCCAGCGTGGTATCGTCTCTGGGAGTGGCCGGTGAAGCCCTGGGGATCGGGGATGCGACTTCGATTGATAAGACCCCTAAACCTCAGCCCCAGCCGGCGGCCGATCCCTGTATTACGGATGAGACCAGCCAGGGCGGAAAAGAAGCTGCCGAGGCCAATGCCCAGATCGAAGAGCATCTGGACCAGATGCAGGAAGAGTTATAAAATCGAAAACCGTAACAGCGGCTTTCGATGATATATGCAATAAAAAGGACCGGGAGGATGATTCCTTCCGGTCCTTTTATCTTTTATATATTTCATTTATTTCTGCGGTGTGTAGCCCTTCATGTCCCGGGGATTGCCGAAGAAGAAGGCAGCCATCAGTCCGGGGCCGCAGTTGGCGCCGATGATGGTACCGATATAGGCATAATAAACGTCTTTAAAGCCGAATTCCTTCTGGATTCCTTCGCCGAATGCTCTGGCTTTTTCTTCGACATCGCTGTGGCAGACGTACAAAGTCTGATTAGCAGGATTTACCAGATCCGCAATGGAAGGGTCCGGATCGCTGAGCTCGGACGCGATGATCTTATGGATCCGTTTGATAGTGGGATTAAGACCGCGCACCCGTTCCTGGACGATCAAATGGCCTTCGGAATCAAGGTTCAGAATGGGGCAGATATGCAGCATGCCGCCGATGGCCGCGCTGACGCGGCTGCACCGGCCGCTGCGGCGCAGGTACTTTAATTCATCGGTCGTATACCAGGGCTGCATATTGATCTTATACCGTTCGATCCACTGGACCGTTTCTTCGGCGGTCTTGCCTTCTTTACGCAGCTGATCGGCTTTCAGACACAGGACACCGTAGCCGGTGGAGCAGAGGGTCGAATCGATGATGTACATCTTGGCATCCGGAAAGTCTTTCAGCAGTTCATCCCTGGCAAGCTCGGCATTGTGGAAGGTGCCGGATACGCGGCTGCCCAGAGAAATATGGATCAGAGGCTTATGCTGCTCAAGAAGAGGAGCAAAGAAGTCAATAAACTGCTCCGTCGTGATCTGACTGGTATGGGGGACGGCTCCTTTACGCATGGCTTCGTAAAAAGTGTGGCAGTCCCCGGGGTCCATGGTGTCGGTATAAAGTTTGCCGTCAAGCTCATACTGCATCAGGTAGGGGACGATATCATGCTCCTTCATCAAGGCAATGGGCAGATCCGCTCCCGAATCGGTCGTAACGATAAAATCAGACATATTAAAAGACCTCGTTTGATGTATTAGGTAAAGTCGCCCATTACTATAGCATCATAGCGAGGTCTGTGTCAATAAAAGAAATCGTTAGGAAATGATTAGATTTTTCCGACTTTTGGCAGCAGATGAGCCTTTTCAAGGGCAGGGCGCAGCGCCATGTACAGGGCGGTCGCGACGATGACCGAAACAACGGCATTGATACCGGTCGATGCGAAGTTGAAGGCCAGGGTCAGCTCAGCCGCAGGTTTGCCCAGGACCAGGATCTTGTAGAAGTAGCGGAGCAGAGGGTCGAAGATCAGATTGAACAGAAGTCCCGCGATCGAGCTGAGAAGGGCCCAGCGGAAGATCTGTTTTTTGTCCTGCCGTTTGGTGATCTTGCCGATTTTGTGGGCCACCAGGCCGGTGATCAGACCGATCCCGAATTTGATGATAAAGGTGATAGGAGCAGAAGTAATATAGATGGGATCAAACAGGTCTCCGATGGTCAGGCCGATAGCTCCGGCTATGCCTCCCCAGACGCCGCCCAAAAGCTGGGCGCCTAATACGACGATGGCATTGCCCAGATGGATGGATGTCTGATCGCCGCCCGGAAGAGGGATCTTGATCTGAAGAAAAGTGAAAACGACATAGGCCAGGGCGGCTGTCATAGCCGCCAGCACAAGCTTTAATAAATGTTGATTACGTCCTTTTACAGTGGTACTAGTGGTACTCATTGGTAAATCCTCCTTACTGAAGATATCCCTATCATACATCGGACTGACCTTATGAAAAGTACCAAAATGAGAATAATTTATAGTACCAGCTTCGAAGCTTATCTTGACCTTATCCGAAACGTATCCTAAGTTACATGGCGGCTTCAGGGGAAGCGGGACAGCTCGGGCAGATGTTATAAAAGCAGCAGCTTTTATTGAAAAATGTTAGGGCAGGGTTTACAATATACAGGACATTAAGAAAGCCTGCCCGGCATAATGACCGCAGGCACAGTATCCGCCGGCAGATCGTATCGGCTTGCGGAAATAGCTCTTTACTAAAGTTCTTTACATCAGAAAGGAATTTTGAAAAAATGAGCAAGATCAAAGTTGCTGTCATCGGATGCGGTACCATCGCAAACGCCGCTCATATCCCCTCTTACATGAAGATCCAGGATAAGGTGGAAATCAAGTATTTCTGCGATATCATTCCTGAAAGAGCCGAAAAGGCCGTTAAAGACTACGGCTGCGGCACAGCGATCACCGACTACCATGTTGCTTTGAATGATCCGGAAGTCCAGGCCGTTTCCGTCTGCACTCCCAACTATATGCACTGCCAGATCTCCTGCGACGCTATGCGGGCCGGCAAGGATGTCCTGTGCGAGAAACCGGCCGCCCGTACCTATCAGGAAGCTCAGATCATGCAGCAGGTTCAGCATGAGACCGGCCGCATCCTCAACATCGGTGTCGTTAACCGTTTCAACGACGGTGTCAACCGCATCAAACAGTACATCGACCAGGGCAAGCTGGGTGAGATCTATCATGTTTATGTAAGCTTCCGCGCTCACCGCTCCATCCCCGGACTGGGCGGCCCCTTCACCACCAAGGCCATCGCAGGAGGCGGCGCGCTGATCGACTGGGGCGTTCATTATCTGGATATCGTTATGTACTGCACCGGAGACCCCAAACCGGTCACCGTCAGCGGCGAGACCTTCAGCAAGCTGGGCACGGATATGAAGAACTATGTTTACACCAGCATGTGGTCTGAGATGACCAAAGACGTTGAGCACGGCACCTATGATGTCGAGGATTCCGTAGCCGGCCTGATCCGTACCGAAGGACCGGTCATCACCATCAACGGAGCCTGGGCTGAAAACATCGGACCTTCCGAGACCTATATCGACTTTATGGGCACCAAAGCCGGCATCCGTCTGCAGTACGGCGGCGGCTTCACCATTTACGGGACCGAGAACGGCGCTCTTACCGAGACCAAACCTTCTTATGTCAACACCGACATGTTCCTCAACGAGATCACGGCTTTCGTTAACGATGTTACCAGCCGCGAGCCGCTTCCTTCCCGCATTGACGTCAACATCAAGACCTCTCAGATCATGCAGGCGGTCTACGATTCCGCTGCTGCTCATAAAGAGGTTACCCTGTAAGGGAAAACAAAGCAGGATCATACAGGCGGCTGCCCTTTCGGCAGCCGCTTATTTTAAGGAGAGATCATGCGAGAAATCAGTGTTTTTGACGTGATCGGACCCAACATGATCGGTCCGTCCAGCTCCCATACCGCCGGGGCCCTGCGCATAGCGCTGATGGCGCGCCGCATCATCGAGGGCCGCATCACTAAGGTGACCTTTATCCTCTACGGATCCTTCGCCCGCACCTATCAGGGCCACGGCACCGACCGGGCCCTTTTGGGGGGCATCATGGGCTTTTCGACCGAGGATAAGCGTATCAAAGACAGCTTCCGTCTGGCTGACCAGAAGGGCATCCAGTATGAATTTGTCCCGGACACAGTCACGGCCGGAGTTTATCCCAACACGGTAGAGATCATTGCCACATCGGAAGACGGCCGTAAGGTCGATATCGTCGGCGAGTCCATCGGAGGGGGCAACGCCCGCCTTGTCCGTATCAACGGAATCAAGGTCGACATCAGCGGGCAGCTTCAGACCCTGGTCATCATGCAGAAGGATGTACCCGGTGTGATCGCCCATGTCAGCCAGTGCTGCTACGAAGCGGGAGTCAATATCGCTTTCCTGAATATGTACCGGGAAAACAAAAACGAAACGGCCTTTTCGGTCATCCAGGTAGACGGGGACGTGTCGGACAAGCTGGTAGAGGCGATCCGCCGCCAGCCCAATATCCTGCAGGTCAATCTGATCAAATTGTGAGGTGAGGACATGGTCGATTTTAAAAACGGGTCAGAGCTGATTGCTCTGACGCATGAAAAAGGAGCCCTCATCTCGGACATCATGCTGAACAGGGAATGCGACCGTTTTGATGAGGCGCCGCAGGATGTCCTGAAACGGATGGCTCATTCCTGGCAGATCATGAAAGAGGCCGTGGCCCAGGGGCAGACCGGAAGCGGGAAGTCGATGGGGGGCCTGATCGGAGGCGAGGCGGCCAGGCTGACCCAGCACCGGCTGACTCAGGGAGCCCTGACCGGCACCTTGATCAGCAAGGCTGTCAGCTATGCCATGGGCGTATTGGAAGTAAACGCCTCCATGGGACTGATCACAGCTGCACCGACAGCCGGTTCGTCCGGGGTGATCCCCGGTGTTTTCTGCGCTATGCAGGAGGAGTATCATTTTACCGATGATCAGATGATCAAGGCCCTGTTCAATGCCGGAGCGGTCGGTTATCTGGCTACCCGCAACGCAACGGTCGCCGGAGCCGAAGGAGGCTGTCAGGCTGAGATCGGCGTGGCCGCTGCCATGGCTGCCTCTTCAGCGGTCGAACTGATGGGCGGTAAACCGGAACAGTCCTTAAGCGCCGCTTCCTCGGTCCTGGCCTCTATGCTGGGCCTGGTCTGCGATCCGATCGGAGGCCTGGTCGAGGTCCCCTGTCAGAAACGCAACGGTACGGCGGCTTCGACCGCCCTGGTCTGCGCGGAGATGGCTTTATCAGGTGTTGACAGTCTGATCCCCTTCGATGAAATGCTGGAAGTCATGTTCAAGGTGGGAAGGAGCCTTCCCTATCAGCTGCGCGAGACCGCTCTGGGCGGGATCGCTGCCGCTCCGACAGCCTGCCGCCTGTGCGAGAGGGGGAAAGGCCATGGCCCTGTGGACGATCGGTGACCTGCACCTGTCTTTCGGAGTCAAAGGGCCCATCTATGTCATGGATTCTTCCTGGAAGGGGCACGAAAAAAAGATCGACAAATACTGCCGTAAGTGGATCCATGATCAGGATACCCTGGTGATCACGGGCGACCATACCTGGGGCAAAAGCCCGGAGGAAAGAAAGCCGGACTTTGAATTTATTGAAGATCTGCCTGGGCGGAAGATCCTTTTAAGGGGCAACCACGATATGTTCTGGGACGCGAAAAAAACGGATAAACTCAATCAGGCTTTTGAGGGAAAACTGTATTTTCTGCAGAACAACTTTTATTCGTACGAAGATTACGCCCTGGTAGGAACAAAGGGTTACTGTTATGAAGGGCTCGATACCATCGAGCATTATCAGAAGATCATGGACCGGGAAGAAAAGCGGCTGAGGACCTCTTTCGAACTGGCAAAAAATGCCGGCTTCCATAAATTCATCGTTTTTCTTCATTATCCGCCCACCACGATCGGAGAGCAGGAATCAGTCTTCACCCGAATGGCGGAGGAGTACGGAGCCAGCTTCGTGATCTATTCCCACAGTCACGGACAGGCTCGTTTCCACGACAGCATCCAGGGACCTTACCACGGCATCGAGTACCGGCTGGTTTCGTCTGACTTCTTGAAGTTTCGCCCGGTCAGGATCCTGGACTGAATCATTGGGCAGATCACTTTTTCTTCTTGATGCCTTCATCAAGGAATTCATTCCTACCGTGCAGAGTAAAAAAGTCCTCAATTAAAGGTTTCGTTTTTCACACTATTATAATTATTTTTCTTGACAGAAATTAATATATATGTTATCAATGCAGTGAGTCTTTATGTTAAAAATTTATTCAAGGAGAGAGAGTGGCTAAATGGTTGTTTGAACATCACTAAACTTACAACAAAAAATATTACAAGAATGACTTGTACGGTCCCATATTCTGGCTACGTATTATCTATAAGGGGTAAAATATGAATCAGAAAATGTTGTTACAAGAATATCGAACATACAATGGTAAGCCAGATTATATTTATGAAAATATGTTGATGTGCAAAGATAAAACATGGCTAGCTGTAGAGGGCAGAGTTTTACAGTATGACCAGCAATTATGTAATTCTTTGCACGATATAACATTATTTGCCATCGTTGCCAAAAATGCAAAGCTAAAAAAAATAACTCTCAATAGTTCTGCGAAGTGGATAAATAGAAGGTATTGTTTTGTCGAGGGCAATTATAATCAAAAATTAGCTACACTAAACTACTTGTTAAATAATAGTAAGCCTGTATATATTGGTACAATACACCCTTTGCTCCCGTTTTCGCAAAGGTATAATCCAAACATCGATATAACGAACTATAAGGGTGCTAATCATATCTTTTCACTGTTAGGAAAAGAGCGTGATGAATACATATATTTTGATACGTCCTCATTCAAAAGCGATAATTTTAAACCACATCCAAAAAACAAGGAGCTAGGTCTGATAAACATACAGATTCTTGACCATATATTAAGGCGGTTATTTCAATTATCTTACACAATAGAGGATAAAGTAATTGAAAATAATGATTGGACGATAGGAAATCAAATCATCAATTATTTCTATAGGAGTTACAAATGTAATAATCCTGTGGACAAAGATTTTAATGGGGATTCCATTTATTGTGGCCGAATAGCATGGTTGATTCTAGAAAAAAATCTTAATAACAACTCATTTAATACCCTTTCTCAAGATTCGGAATTTGATTTTATTACCAAACTGGACATACTTTGTTGGAAATTGAAAGATCTCTATACGCGTTGTTTTCTACTTGCTGTCTGGTGCGAAAAATATGGTGATCTTAGAATTTCAGAACGGTTGGTAACTCTTTCTGATCTTATAAAAAGACTGTTCATATATTTCCTTAATTCCGAAAGCTCTCGTCTAAAAAATGATGTCAACAATCAGCATTCCGTCATTATAAAAAGAATAATAGATGCAGAGGACGATCTTTATGATTTAATTTTGAAAATTTATACGGAAAGGATAAACAAGCATGTTAAGTAAAAAAGCAATAACTAGTGAAATAATAAAGATGCTGCAGAAACATTATCCTACAGAGAGGATTACAATCGATACATTACTTGAAGGTTATTATGGCGATGATAGAAGCATCTCTAATTTGAATATGTCTTCTTTGGATCTGGTTGAATTTATCTCGGACATTGAAGAATATTACAACATTATCATTGATTTTGACGCACAGTTTTATACCGTAAAAGATGTTATTGAAAATGTTTGCCATTGTATTGAACAAAAAAAGGGTAACTAATACATCTAATAAACTAATAAATTATCTGGGAGTGTTTGGTTTGTGCTGCTATTGCTTTTATTGTAATGTAACACATTATGTATTTTTTGACACTTTACCGTAGCAATATTTACTTTTTAAGAAGTCTGAATCGGAGGATGATGTATGTTGGCTAGCAGTATCAATGAAATGAATTATAACGCCTTCCACGCTTTTCAATACGATAATGACTTTTATATTTTCGATATTAAGCAACTTTATTATTGTACGATTGAAAAAGAATTTTACGAAAACTTGCTTAATAACGAAGTTTGTCAAGAGAAATCGCAAAAAAAGTTATTAGAATATTTCGAATCAAGAAAGGTGTTTTTTTATAACATTCCAAAAGAGGAATATGTTCTATCATACCCGGACAGCATCATTATTTCACTCGCATTAACCCATCGCTGTAATTTAGCATGCAAATATTGTTTCGCTAATTCCGGGAGAAATCAAAATGGTGCCATTAAATCTTTTACAATTAATTCGATTAATCAATTAATTGATTTCTTGCTACATGACCCATATTTTTCCCAGATAACTTATTTCCGTTTTAATTTGGTCGGTGGTGGTGAACCGCTTATAGACAAAAAATTATTACTTGATTTTGTGAAGATTACATCTGAAAGGTTTAACAAAGCCCATAAACATTTATATATCTGGTTTGCAACAAATGGTACTTTATTAACATTAGATATACTGTCAGAATTAAGTAGGTATAATATAGGATATGGTATTAGCCTAGATGGTGAATTAAATGTAAATGATGCATGTAGGGTATATCCTTCTGGCAAAGGAACATTTGAGGATATAAATAACAATATCAACAAAATTAAGAAATCAACTCTACCTAGTAACATGAAAGAACTCTGGGGTTTGATGGTTTGTACCAATTATAATCATAATTGGGTTGATTCATTATTACAAATGAAAGAAATGGGATTTTCCACTGTTCAAATGAGATTTGCCCGAACAAAAGATGATACATTGTTAGTAAACGAAGCGCAACTACTTCGGAACGCACATTCGCTTATCGACAAGTTATTTTATACTGCAATTAATGGTGACATTTCTTTACTATGCCTAATTTGTAATGATAATGACTATTTTGGAAAGATAGTTAAACGTATCATTCTGAATATGATTTCTGAAGTTCGTTGCGGTGCAGGCTCATGTATGTTTAGTATTGCAGCTGATGGTAAAATTTATCCATGTGATTCTTTTGTAGGTGATAACAATTATGTTATAGGTGATATTTATAATGGATTTATAGAGCACAAACTCAACAGATATCGTGATCTTTCAATATTTAAAAGGCCATTATGTAGGACATGTTGGGCAAGATACGTTTGCGGAGGAGATTGTTATCACAATTCCTTACTATCTTCTGGCAATATGCTTATCCCCGATGCATTATTTTGTAAAGTAATTAAATGCACAACCGAACAGATCATCGCACGATGTAATTCATTAAGAAAAATCAACCCCAAAAGTTTCGATGCATTAAAAAGGTTTCTTTTTATTCGTGAGAGGTTAAGTCAAAAATGAGTAATTATTATATCTATATTTCCGAGAATGTACATGCCATTCATTATTTTGGCAATAAGATTATTATTAATCGCGGAGATGAAATGCTTCGCCTCAATCAACAACTGTCAACAATTTGCAAAATTGTTTTGCGTACAAAAGAATGCACGTTAGAACAATTAACAGATGATTTTATTACTGAACACGGTATAACACCTGTTCAAAATGCATCACGTCAAAAGATAAAGAATCTTTTAGAGTATCAAATCACCAAAACTAAATATGGTAAGTTTATATTTTATACAGGCAAGAAAAACAATGTTAACAAGTTTATTGTCACTGGAGTGGAAGGTAAATATTATCCTTTAGCTTTGACAATAGAGGTAACCAATCAATGTAATCTAAAATGTTCACACTGCTACAAAAATGCGGATCCAACAAAAAATGATTATTTGAATCTATCTGATATAGAAAATTTATGTAGAATTTTGCCTAATAATATAGATTTTTCAATCAGTGGTGGAGAGTGCACATTATATCCACAATTTAATAATCTGATTCGCTATCTACATACCATTGGAAATGTTGCTGTAATCACTAACGGTATTAATTTACGAAATATAGATGAAAATATTTTACAACTTGTAAATCAATACCAAATATCAATATATGGATTAAATGACAAGGAATATTATTCGAACACCGGAATAACAAATGGTTTGCATAAACTGAAAGAATCTGTGTATAAGCTCAAACATTATAATTGCAACTATAGCATGTCTATCATCCTGGATAAGGATAAAATTGATAAATTAGAAAAATACATTTTGTTAGCTATTGAATTAGGAGCGAAGAATATTCAGGTTGGCTTGCCTTCAAAGTCAGGAAGATTAAGTAGAGAGACGCCAATGAATAAAAATTGGTTTTTAAATGAAGATGATATCAAGAAAGCATATCGGTTGCTACGGTTGCTTTCAGAAAAATATAAAAATTATATCTCTGTGGGAATTTGGGAACGCGAAGTCCTTCGGAAAAAATATTCCCGTAACGATCCGAATAGTCCATATAATTACTACAGTCCTCATTGTATGGGGTGTGGTGCAGGAACTTTTCATTGGACTATAAACGAAAAACTAAGGGTTAGGCCATGCGCATTAATACCTGAGGAATTTGAATCTGCAAATTTTGATTTAGATGCATTTTATAAATTCATCGAAGGAGATATTCAGATAAATTGGGATAAAATAATGTCAAAGTTCGAAGCAGAATGTAACAAAACTGGAATTAACAGCGCAGATTATTGCGATAATTTCAGTTCGTTTCTACATGAGCCAATAGGCACTCTGAGATCCTTTGCCAACCCAACGAGCCTATCATGAGCTACTCGTGCAAAGAGCCTTGCGCGGCATAATGCTATTGGTTCCCAAAGTCAGAAATGGTGGCCAGACTGGCAGTTCTTACAATACCGTAATATTAAACTAATGACCAGAACTAAAGTGTAATTAGGAAGCAAGGTTTTCTCTATGCAATACAACCGCTTCAATTTTTAGGAGAAGGGAGGTGCTGAATCATGACAATGGAAGAACTGGCGAAATTACTGGAAGTTGAACTAACTGCTACGCCTAGTGAAGCTTGTACTGGTGGCGGATGTGGAAATAAACATACGCACATTACTTGTTAATTAGGAATCAGCCATTGTCAAGAATTGTTCGCAAAAGTTCACCATTGAGTAGCAAGAAATTAAGCGGCCTGAATGTTCAGCATCGCTGAGATCGCAGCCTTCTGTATGTAGCATCTTGATGTTGTCC
>Ga0256404_1002091_pt1 | contig 45202 bp, 40 predicted proteins | sample RumenRJG_01DNA_FD_185990 | JGI IMG/M metagenome (GOLD analysis project Ga0256404, IMG submission 185990) | Bovine rumen microbial communities from Lethbridge, Alberta, Canada - RJG_01 | ecosystem: Host-associated > Mammals > Digestive system > Stomach > Rumen | place: Canada: Alberta | collected... | reverse complement strand
CACTTCATGGTGGGCATAGTTGATGAACCCTGCTGCCGGATAGACCTTCAGCGAGGTGCCGATGACCACGAAGATGTCGGCCTTGCTCACGATGTCAACAGCCACATTCATGCTATCGATATACTCGCCAAACATCACGATATAAGGCCGCAGTTGTGAACCATCCTCTGCCTTATCCCCCACCCTAATGGGCGTTGTCAGCGGATATTCCTTGACGCATGTCGTGCGGTTATCCATCGAGCAGACCTTGCTCAGTTCCCCATGCAGATGGATGACCCGTGTCGAGCCAGCCCGTTCATGCAGGTTATCCACATTCTGCGTAATCACCGTCACCTCATGCTCTTTCTCCAGTTCTGCTATCATGCGGTGAGCATCGTTCGGCTCCACCTCAGCCAGCTTTTTCCGCCTCCAATTATAGAAGTCAAGGCACTTCTGCGTCTCATTATAGAGCGCATCCGTACTGGCCAGGTGAACCCACTCCTCGTTAGTCCACATGCCATCCTTTCCACGGAATGTACTCAATCCGCTTTCAGCACTAACGCCCGCACCTGTCAGAAATACTATATGTTGTCGAGTCATATCACTATTATCTTATTATTCTATATCGTTTATTATGCCGGTGAATAATATAGTACCACTTGTCTCTTCCACTATCTCAAAGAGGAAAGGACGGTCAACCGTCATCACGATTGGTTTATCATCTTCTTCTGGGGGAAGACAGCCTGCACAGACAATGGATGTCAATGCAACAGCTTCAGTCTCAGTTTCATTTACTATGATCTTTACTTTCTGTGCTATGTCTGAAATCTGTATATTGTCCGCGAGTTGGGGGAGAATGTCTGTTGAAGTGAATAATTCCTTCAGTCCCAGCTGTTGAAATATGTTAGTCATCTTGATGTCCGTCTCAGCGGAGAATCTCGGGAGATACAAGCAGACGTGTTCTTCCTTAACTTCTTGTTTTGCATCTTCCTCAGCTATTGCCCGTAGCAACTCGATATTAGAAACACACAGCCTGGGCAGATAAATACGCATCACATAAGACTTTTCGGAAGAGAAGTCGGTCAGATAACTCAGCTCTACCATCTGATACTTGTCCGTCTCTTTATAGGGCAGTCTTTCTTCCTTACACATTGTCGGCACATCAACGGTTTCTTTAGCCCCATAGAAAGGAAGCTCGTCGGTATTCTCCTCTTCGAAGGGTATTTCCCAATGTGCTTTAAAATAGAGGATGTCTGTAAGCAAAACCCGGGTAAGCGGGTCAACCTTCGCATTTAGGGATGTTATCAAACCGTGTGAAGCCTCATTGATCTTTGCATCTATTAAGCCTTGCGTGTCAGGATTGGCAAAGTCCACTCGTTCGTATTCTACACCGAATGCCTCTCTCATATCTGCAATGTGCCCAGCCTTAAGACGTAGTTGTTCCTGAAGCCAAAGGATGGTGCTCAGTTCAACTATCGGACTCTCACTGACTTCGCCACTTATATTATAGCATGTAGCAACGGAGAAAATATCCTTTCGACAAAACTCGTTTGCATCCTCAATTCCGGCACTTTCGCCGACAGCGACATCTAAAATCTTGCGTTGCATGTTGGGCGAAGCCCAGTTTGAAAGAAGGACTAACACTGCTTGAAGTCTCGATGGGGAAACGGCAATATTGTCATCGTTAGCAGCATTTCCCACAATTTGCTCCATCAGCTTTTCGCTGAATGATCTTCTAAAATCCTTATTACTTCTATTCATAATCAGTTAAGTTGATTGTCAGAATCGTTGAACATTATCCGGAGAACTTCATCTTGCTTCGATTTTAACCTGGCAATTTCCTCTTCGTTTTCCTTTATCTTGTCCTTTATGGCCTGAATCTTCATGTCTTTCCCCAAAATGGCCATGAGTTCTTTTACGGAAGATGTGTACTGCTCTGCAATATCAATTTCTCCAGTTTGTTCTTGTAGGCCAAGTAGCAGGCCTGCAGTAAATTTTGCTGTGACATAGAGCAATAATGCCGTAGAATTTTCTTGATCAACTTCTTCGACAAGCACATTGGCCAACTTCTGTATGATACGGTCGGCCTCCTTCATAAATTCTTTTCGCTCTGTCTTATTCATTACTCTTTCGTTTTTGATGTTTCCGTTTTCAATCCCATCCCTCTTCATCGTTATTCTCCATATAGCGACTCATGCCGTTGTCTTCCATGTCATCTTCCGAAGCAGGGTCGAAGCCGCGCATATTGTCTGGCTTATGAGGAGGACGTTCTTTTCCGTGAGGTGGTGGAGGTGGCGGTCCATCGAAATGCTTACCATCAGGTGGTGGTGGCGGTGGAGTATGGTCATCCATGAATTCATCTGGCAACGGATGGTGAAGTGAAACAGGGTGTATAGAGTCTGTAATAGCAATACTATCCACATCACTGATGTTATCAGGGTTTAGACTCTTCCTACTTGTACAGGATACTGTGAGTAGTAGAGAAAAGACAAGAACTAACCAAACTACCTTATATTTCATCATCTTATATTTTTAATTTCTAAATCAATGATCAGTGTCAAAATAGAGCTATCACCTTGTTCTTATTTATTGCCTTATACAATTAACAGAGATCCTTTAACTTCCGGAAGAGTATTAAAAACCATTCTTTTGTATCCTCATTTGCGTATGAGGGAGATGACCAGTGATTGAAGTTTCTCCATTGGGAAAAGAGTGCATTTCCAATAATCTGGATATCGTTTATCTTTTCTATGTTGTCCTTCAAACATTGAATGTCGTTCCATGCACGTTCTCCGTATGCATCAATGAAAGTTTGCCCACAATCCATATCAAAACCTATTTCCTGGCAGTCATTGGGGAAATCGTTATTATCGAAGAATCGGTAATACGACTCCGTTGTACGTCCAAATTCTTTCTCGAAGAAATCGATATACTTATCGGCGAATTTTGCGATGTCAGAATTATTATACTCCATATTACCTTTATTCAATTCTATCACTCTTCTTTTATACTTTTGTGTCTCCTTATAATCTTGTGATATTGATATACCTTGTTTCCAGATAATCCAACCATGATAGATTCCTATCACTTTTATAGTGCTTTCTCAAAGCCTTAAAGAAACCTTCATAGGTGATGGCATGAAAAGTGTTCTTACCTTTCTCCGTAAGCAAATCTTCGTATGCAGCAACAGTTCCTGTGTGGCTTCCAGAAGAATGGAAATGGCTGTTCCCTGACGGATATAGCGTGAGAGAGTCAAAATAGTCTGCCTTACCCTGCTGAAGCATTGCCAAGCCAAGGATGTGATTTCTCCACAATTGAATGAAATCAGGATTGTTGAACTGCATGGGGTCGTTGTTGAGGAAACACCCACTATCACGAGTCGTAACCGAATAGGCAGACTGGGAATCCCGCATCATGGAAAATTCCTTATTACCCACGCTATAGCCTTCTTCGGTATATTTCACCTCTATTCCTATCACGCCCTTTTCACCCTTGGATGTTGCGTATTCTACATAAACATCGAATGCTGTCTTGTCGTTTATCGTGTTGGGGGCGTATTCAATCAGCCATTTGCGAATCGTCTTGATGTCTCTATGAGGGAGTATCTCAGAGAAACAACGTGAAGCAGTCACCAAGTCGGTCATCATTGGAACGAAGATGTTGTAAGGCACATGCTCGCTTCGCAACATGTTGGCCATCAAGCCGAAGTCTTTGGGTATTCTACCTCTATGCTCTAAGAATTCTTTTCTTATCTCTTCGTGGTATTCAGGAACAAAGTTCATCAGCCGTGCAGCATCAGCAGGTGTAAGGATAGCAATATCGGTTTCTGTTGTACGCCGATGCTCAAACTCTTCAGCGGTCTCGTTTGCACCTTGACGGGTTGAGTGGTTGCGTCCCATCTGCAATTTCAGGACATTTTCCCTGAACCAAGCCTGATGTTGGCGGCAAACTCTTTTGTAGTCGCTGTCACCTCCATAATGTGCCTTAGCAGGTTGAGCACCCTTCGAGGAGCCAATATACTCAATCTTGATGTCTCGTCCTGCTTCACACAGATTGCTGATAATCCTATTAAAACTCAACTTGTCGTAATCGGAAGAGTTGGCAAGAATGAACATGATCTTGGGGCGTTCCGAAAAATAGTATTCAATAGGTGTCCCTTCAAACAGCTGCAACTGAGTTTTCTGCTTGATGATACTCGTAACGTCTCCAAGAAGAATTTGCCTGACATATTCATTGTTGATGATGGCCTGTGACATTCTCACATGATCCTCAATTCCTGATTTGCCTTCAACAGCTCCCAATCCACATTTCACCTCTGCCAGATAGATTTCATGCCTGCCTTCTTCATTAGGCTTGTTGCTGACAACGAGTAAATCGACTTTTGTTTTATCCTTCAACCTATATTCCACAGGAATAGCCGCTTGGTCAGGTGCCCATTCCATATCGATAGCAAGATAATCTCCGTCAAAAGAGCTGTGTTCCGTTTTGTATTGTTGCTGGACGATAAACTCATCATGTGATTTGTAGTTTTTGCACAGAGTCTTGGCATCTTCAAAATACTGCCTGACCTTGTGCAAATCTTGCAAGTCAGAAGGTTCATTAAGCTGTACGGTCAATGTCAAACCATCTTTTCTGTTTGTGTAATAGCGAGGGTTGAGCATGGTGATATTGTCTGAGGCATTCTTCCTATGCGTGATTCTCAGAATCAGATTTTTCTGACAATATATCATCACTTCATCCTTCACTCTGATTTCAAAGGCCAACTCTTTGTCGGACTTCACATATTGAAGGAAAGAGTGATACATGCCACCTTCCAGATATTTCGATATGCTCTCTGATGATAAACGTCTTCCCATGATAAATGTCAGCTCTTATCTATAAAACAGTTCAGTGATTCAACAAATGCTTTTTCCATTCCTTTCATCTTCTCACAGAATTCTGCATACGAAGAAGCAGTCTTGCTTATCTCAATGCCGAATATTGAGAGTGTGGCAGCTCTTCCTTTCAAATGTGAGGTCGGAATCTTCACCTGTTTCTTTTCCAGCGGAGCAATAAAGCCACCTCTATCCACATGTAGAGTCGTCATATATGCCATAACCTGATGTACGTCATCCCGGTCAACCATAGATACTTTCTCATAACTGCCAAGTCGTTTGTATTTCGCATCAAGCACCATGTCATCCTTATAGAAATCTGGGTAACGAATACCGCTATGGTCATCAAACAGATAGATACCACCTTTATGCAACTTGTTCTCAGGATGGATAAACCCTATATCACGCAGAATAGTATTGACATACTCCTCCCAAAGCCAGGCACCATCGAACAGTATGCCGCAAATCTCATCGTCACTTTCGCCGTATTTCACTTCTTCCATTCTGAGTATCTGCAGACATAGTGTTTGTAGTGGTCGATACTCCGTATAGTAAGGATGCGCCTTTACGCGCAGGTTCTTACTGATGATACTGCTTCGCTCATTCTTATTATATAAAGGTGTATGCTCTACGATTATCTTCACGTTCTCAATAGTCTCACGATCTACATTCAAGACAGACTGGCCATACCTCTTGGTTTTCATAAAATCAATAGTATGCCGGATTAGTTCTGTCATATTGTTGTCGTGACTGTACTCACGTGTCGAGTAGGCTATGTTCCCAACAAAAGGTACATTCTTTGCGATATGTCTACCTATGTCGATAGTCCCTTTGAGATTAGCATCGTTATGCTTGAAGTTCTGGTATTCCCTATACACACCTTGACGCATGGCAGCTTTGAGGAAATACGGGAACATAAACATTATGAAATCGAAGACGTCCTCTTGCTCATTATTGTGACTGAGATCAAAGAGGTTAAACGACAACACTTTCTGGAGCATATAATGCAGCAGGAAGTCGTCACGTCCGACATCAAATCTTGATTTAATCTTGATTTGAAGGTTTTCGACACCGATGAATCCCATCACATTACCTGTAGTAATACGAACCTTTTCAGAATCATCGGTATTCAAGATGCTCATGACAGATGACTCACCAATTCTGTCATCAGACGATTCGATGCTGTAGGGGAAGATGAGTAAGTTCTCATTCTCCCTACACAGCTGCGCAACCGTCTTATCTGCGATTGGGAACAATGCAGCGACATCCTTTCTCAGGAATGTCCCTGCATCGGGCTGTCCGATGTTATTATCTGTCAGATTAATCCTCATCTATCAGTTCTACTTCATCTGTTTTCGATTCTTCATTCTTTTCAAAATATGCCTTGCTGAACCTGTCAAGGATCTCTGCGGTCTTACGGAATCCACGCAGATATTCCTTCAGCAAAGGCTCGATGTTCATCTTCCATAGCTTGGCGAAGTCACCGCCATTCTCTCCAAGTTTCAAGAAATACGACGGGCCAATCATATATGCCGCACCCAAACCATCAGTATCGGCGATGGCATTGTTCAAGCGACTCATTGTTTCCTTAGCCTCTTTTGCACATGGCAGAGAGTCAAGCATGGATTCAGTGTCTACAGGAGTTACTTCCTTCCATGTAAAGCGTCTGCGCATGGCAAAGTCCATGCTTTCTACAGAACGGTCGATGTCATTCATCGTTGCAAGTATGTACACATTCTCTGGCACATAGAATCCCTTTGCAAATACGTCGGTTTCCGGCACAAGGTTCTGATACTGTGTCTGAACCAAATGGTCTTTCTTCCCTCTGTATCCAGGATCTATAGCATAGAACAGTTCGCCAAAAATCTTCGAGGCCTCGCCGCGGTTAATTTCATCAATGATGAATACGAACGGTTTCCTTTCAACATTGTTGGCTTCCACAATGGGCATCTTCTGCTTCATGTCTCGTACCGCCTTTGTGATGACGTAAGCGTAGGAGTCAGGCTGAGTACCGAATTTTCGGTTGAAATAGTTGCGGATGTCTCTTACAATGTTCAGAGAAACTTCATTCGTAAGCAGTTCAAGTATGTCGTCGGCATTAACGACCACCTGAGTTGTCTTTTCGTTTTGCTCGTTATGAACCACTATGGTATGGCTCTTCATCTCTGTAATGACAAACTCGCTACCATTAACGGTTTTGAACTTTGTTTCGTTCTCTATGGCATCCTCTACGAATCGATCCAGTTTTTCCTGCCATGACATTTCTTTGGTAAGGGTCTCGATACTTTTCTCAGAATCTACCAAATTCTTGATGGCCTCACGGCAGAACTCCTTAAACACACCGTCTTTTCGTTCAAATCCCATCTGGCCGTCACTCTTCTCGACAGGACGCAGACCCTCCACGAAATCTGTATAATCGTATGAGGGATGGAACTGAACAAACTTCGTTTCAGCTCCCATCTCATCGGCAATAGCCTGAGCCATAAAGGTTTTACCAGTACCAGGAGCACCCGTTAAAACAAGGTTATGGGTCTCTTCAAGTAGATTGATGTAGTTTGCATATTTCTGTTCCATCTTATTATCCTCTGATTCTATGTTCAACAATTCTATAATTTTCCGTGCCTGTTTGTCTGTCGTACCTTGGAAGAAAAGACTGTGCTTGGTTTCTTTGCAAACTTTCGGTTCATCAAAGAAAGGCATGTGCCATTCCACTTCCCTGTACATAGGATTCTCATCCGCTTCATCAAGATTGCACTCTGACGTGAAGCGTCCCCAGCCGTGCAGCAGATGATACTGTTTCCCATTCTCCTTCTTCGCTTCGAATACGACTACAATATCACCTACTTTTACTTCCTTGGCAAATGCCCAATAGGCATCAGGAATTCTTATGTCTTGGTTTCCAACATCATTCTGATAGGCAGACCGAAGCGCAGCTTTCGATTTGAATGTCCTAAAATCCTTGATGCTCTTTGCTGACGAACCACAACGTAAAACACTCTTTTCTTCTGGAAGGAACTTCTCACCCCAGAGCCATACTCGCTGCTTCTCATGGTGCAAAATCGGGTAAATATAACCAATTCTACTGGGGAAAGAGGCGAAGAGCACCCATAGAACATCCTGCGCCAACAAAAGATTGCATTTTCTTTGCCCTTTCAGTGAAGAACTAACCAACTCCTGCAGTTCATGGTCTTTCTCCACAATGGCCAGAAGCGGTTTTATGAGTTCCATGAAATGGGCATAACATTGCCCCGTTGATTTCGTATCAACTCCTAAATAATGGCATCCCTCCTTATATACATCGAACTTATAGATAGTGTAAGTGTCAGGATCGATACCAGTAAGGATAGCTGCTGCAGTGCGTTCGTCCTCCGCAAAGATATTCTGCTTATCGTTGTCTGGCACCTTGGCCACCTGCCTCATGCTATCCTTATATGCCTGAATACGCGACGTCAATGGAGTCTCACTATTTGACAAAGCCTTCAGAGCAATTTCAAAATCATAACGTCGATTCTTGATGACAAAATCAAGCGTAGGGCTGACAAGAGCTGTATATACAAGGTTAGTTACTCGCACCTTATCTACTACACTAACCAAATCCAGACCTTGACACTGGGTAATGAGTTTCCATTTATACAACTCATCCCATTTTTCATCGTCAATTCGTATCTCTTTACGAACCTCCTTATAGCATTCCACCAGATACCAATACAGATAGTCCCTGATGGCATCTACCAATTCCGGGCGTAGTTGCCATTCGAAAGTCCCTTCACTACCAGTTGGGAGGTCTTTACCGTCACACATTGGGACAAGCCAATAGCAAGGCTTGCCATTAGGACGGACGATTTGGAATCTGTTGAGCCGCTTCTGAACATACTCTCCGCATTTTGAGACAGAAAGATTCAGTGACTGAGCATTCCCGCCCAACTCATTGCAGACAGCAGTGCATGAGCCACGATGAGCTGGATAATAAAAAAACTTTAGTAATGCCTCTTTATATGAAACGGGCATCGATTTATCTTTCAGCAAGTCCAGCCATTCATCCTTGCTGATTCCGATGTCACATGAATAGACATCGCCGTTTTGGACAATCTCAATCTTATTCATCCATATCTTTTTTAAATAGTTTCTTTATCCAATCCATGACGGCTGGCGTTCCATCCATCACAAATTCTTGTCCAATTGCAGCAGACTGGAAATAATCAGACTTCCATCCATAGGGATTATGAGAGATAGGAATACCCCTCATTGCTTCAGGGAAGTCCCATCTACTACGACTATACCCTTCCTTTGTCAGTACAAGATTCTTTTTGAAATCAAAAGTTCCACTTCCTGATAGTTCTGGAGCAAAAGATAAATGATTCGTTGGAAGATAAATTGCATTCATTTCTTTCCCCCATGCCTCTTTATAATTCTCCATATTTGCATGAGGATGGTATCGTAGCCAGCATGGAATCTTTTCTGCTGATTCAATGATTTCCCCAATTTGCATATAGCCGTAAATGACATGAAGATTTGGTGACTTTGGAACATAGCGCAACTTCCCTTGATAGTATTCAGTCTGTTTGAACCAACCGAAAAACAGGAACAAATCACCTTTTTTTACTCCATTTGTTCTTAGTTCCGATAGCGAACTCCCCGTCTGGCCGTATGCTGGCATCCAACCATTTTCTCGTTTAATTGATATTGCCCTGAGGTCTGGATCGAGGTGACAATGGCTGTTCTCATTCAGATACGAACGTGGCTTTAATCTCCTGATAATGTCAAGATATGACAGCCCAGCCCATAAGATAGCGTCATAGGTCAATTCGTCTTCTGAGGGGATGGGTAAAGATAACAATGTACCGTCAGGCAATATTGGACTTGCCTGTCGACCATATTGGCTATCGAATCCTTTCCTACTCAGTATTATCTTCATGTTCAACCTAACTTATGTTTGAGAATCGCAATCATCGTCTTCGCTCTTTTGTGGATGATTTCTGTGCTGTTATCAATATAGCGGTGACACTCTGAAAGAAAACGGTCACGGTTCGTATATCCACCACGCCAATAAGTGTAACCTTTAGAACGCACGACAGGAACATAGTCACTATCCACATAGTCTATCAGCAGGTTCCCTTCCACGAACTTTACCCAGCCATCCTGACCATAGAACGGTATAAAATCCTCCTTATTCAGTTCTACCAACTCTTCCAAGTCAAGGTCTCTCTTGGAATCGCCAGTCAACACCAAATACAGTGCCTCCAAGAAGCGATCTTCATAATCGTGCCACTCATTATGGCAGCCTCGATGCTTGTTAATGCTCCATTCTCCAATGCGCCTGTCAGGAAGGACGTCCATGTTTCCAATGGTGTAACAAGTAGTCTGGAATTCCTTCATCTTTGCCTTTAGCTCATCATCAGGATTCCATATAGCGGTGAACTTCTCGTTCCAAGGCTGAGAGAATAGAGTATTATACGTATTGAGCGTGTCACCACGAAGCTTGCCGTCACCAAGGTTGTCCATCGATAGACCCTCCCAGACCTCACCGAACACCAGACAATAGACAGCCCTCATCAACTCAGTATCATCCGAATCGAAGTTACGGCCAGGGCAGCCATACACTTTATCATTGCGTAGGTTGCCCAATGGGAAGGTCGCCAAACGGCTGATGTCACCTCCCAACTTTTCCTCGATAAACTGTGCGACAAGCTCTTTTGGATTCATAGGCGTTTCACTTCTGGAAATTTCTCTTCTCGCAATACTTTCTCGGCAGCATCCATCAGTTCTGGGCGGAGTTCCCACACCCAAAGACCGTTCTCCTTACGCGCTCTGATAGTTGGGGTTGACCAGTAATGGCGCACATCAGGATCTTTCTCGTCAATCACGGCAAAGTTGAGCATGTGCTGTGCTCGTCTGCCTAAAGCAACGATGCTACCAGTAAGGGCATCGGCCTTGACTCCGAACATCTCCTCCATCTGTTGCAACGTATATCTCTGGCCACGGCCAGCTTGCAGATAGCATTGTAACATACGTTTAATGCTATTGCTTGCATTGACGATTATCCGGCACCATTCATCCATAGAAATGGTTAGTGGAGCCTCCTTGAATCCATCTGTGTATGTATGATGATATGAGGTAAATGGCCTGTCATCAATGAGTTCTACACACGATGAGCCACCACCAAATTGTGGAACTTTATATTTGAGTCTGGGGATATTGACCTCCTTCGAGAACACATCCTTCCATGTATTGAAGGTTTTCTCGTTAAAAATAGCATAGCCCTCTTCGTCAAACCCGTCTATTATTCGGAAATCAGCTATAAGATCCTGTTTCTCTTTCTCAGATAAAGAAGGAACCCATAAAGTCTCGAACTTAGCCTGAAGCCCAGCCTTGGTAAAGCTGTTTACTTTCATCTTTGATGACTTCAGGAAGCGTTCAACAGCACGAAACAACTTCTTCATTTTTGCCCTGTCAGCATAGGTGAAGTCATACTGCGTCACGGGAACAGCCATGTCTGCCAGCAAGTTGTCTGCCGTCAGAAGCGCCTTTGTCCCTTCATCACCTGCAGCGATTACGATCTCATAGATAATCGCCTTCAATATTACTTCTTTCTGATCAGTCATATACTTTTTCTTTTATTCAACCATATATATCTTTGCATCAATCTTTACCCAAATATAATTCACAAGTTCAACGCCTTCAACCCTGCAGAAAAAAGCTTTTCCAGCATCCATCAATCGAGAGATAATAAGATTCAGTTCCCTTGGAACCCATCCTATCCGTATCCTCTCAAAGTAAATACCGATGGCATGCTCATCATGCTTGTTCTTGGGATGACGCTTCATATGCAGCACAAGCCCCTTCTCCAGTTTCGGATAGACATCGTCTATTTTCTTGCAGTACGAGGTTCCTGCCACGACAATATCCAGAAGAAAAATCTCACGGCTGAAGGGCTGAAGACTGTTGGGCAACTTAGACCCCATCATCTCCAGCAGTTCAGGACTGATCTTCATAATTTGATGATTCATCTTTTGCCTCCTTTCTCCATAATGTTGACGATTTTCTCCAGTCGTATCTTCTCTTTCTCCAATTCAGGAATCTCCTTGCGCAGCATATCTTGTGTCTGAGCAATCCATTCAGGATTGTTCAGCCGTTCGCGGTAGGTGAATGGGAATTCCTGTAAGATTTTCTCTATCTCCTCGCGAATCTTGGCAATCTCTTCCTTCAGCTGATTGACACGCTCTTCCCACTCCTCCGTAGTTTCATTATTTACGGCATCAGCTGGCATTCCTGCCTCTAACTGCTGTGCCAACTCACGTAGTTTTTCCAAATCGCCTTTTTCGTAGGCATCTTGCACCTTCAGAAACAGTTCCTTTTCCCATTCCGTCTGTTCTGGGTGAAGGTCGGGATGAAGCCTGTGAACCAACTTTCGATAGAGGTCTCTCAGTTCACGCTTCTCATTCTCTTGGTTCTTTTTCTCTTCCTCCTTCTGCTCTTCAATATAGGCCTTGGCCTGCTTTATCTTTTCTTCTTCCCGTTGTATGTTCTCATTATAAGTCTTGGCCGTAGCTTCCACCTGCTCGTCCACATAGTTCAAATCAGCTTTCTCGCCACGATTCTTGTATGCCTGGAGCAAATCCCGCTTCTGCTTTAGCAGGGCTATCTCGTACCGCAGTACCAGCACTTCATATTGCAACTGCCCCACAGCCTCCATATATAATGCAGTCAGACGTGGCCCTTCCGAGTTTTCCAACTCGTCACGCTCTGCTACAAGAGCTGCATATTCCAGTTGCAGACGCTCGTATTCTTCTTTGAGCTGCTTCTTCCGTGGACTAATGTCTATCTGGGTATTCATATTCTCTATCTGATACTGTTTATCTATATCGTTTGTAAGTATTGATAGTCTGTTTCCACGAATAGAGATCGTCATGATTGATAGAGCGATAGCTCAATATCCCTGCATCTTCAATCTCTATATTTTTACCTCGAAGGCTGCTTCGTTTATTAATCTCAGCACTTTGCAAGAAGTCGTAGATTTCTCTTATTGATTTATTGAAGTTTTCTTCTTTCACGAGGAACAGAAGTGTGGCTCTGTCTGGGTTTACGTTCTCATGAACTATCAGGATCTTGCCAGAACTACACTTAATAGAAAAAAGGAAGGCATATTCCGTCATATCACTGTTTGAATGGGCCAGTCTTTCTACACAAGGTATAACTTTATAATCCTCACTTTGCATCTTCACGAGGAAATTGATATAATCAGATTTATACTTTTCAAACTCCTCTGGTGTCATCTGTGCTGCTTTCGACAACGCCTGTTTGAAAGTCATTTGGTCCGGAGACTCTCTTGGGGGTTGTTTCGTGGCATTTGTCGTTATTGCTCTCTGCTTTGACAATACCGCAAATTTCTGAATCGCCGCTTCAAGCGTTATCTTATCATAAATAGTAAGATCCAAGGCTTCAACATAGCAGCGTACAGGGTTAAGTCTGTCATTTAAGTATTCTCTTAAATAGTTGAAGGATTCTCCAACACCGCGATACGGAAAAGCCTTTGGCTTAAATTTTACTTTGCCGCCATCAGGGGGAAAAACGACAAAATAGCCGCTTTTGAATTTCACGCAATTCCAGTCAAGAATCCATTCTGTTCGTTTCATGACATTGAACGAACTATCTTCGTATTTCGACTTTTCGCGGATATAACCAAAGTTTATAACGAAAGCTTCGAATTCTTTGTCATCAGGCTCGCTCACATAAGTCTCTTTAGTTATCGCAGCCTTGTCCTCTTGTGCACATACTATTTCCTTCTTATCGTTATATAGTACAATCTCATATAAACCCTTACTATCCCCACATCCAAATTCCTTAGAGTAATAATCATTGAAACTATCTTCCCAATAGAAATAAAACGTACCATCTTTATGCTCCAGCATAGGCCAAACGTCATCATTCACAGGAACCTTAAGTGCTCTATTCTCCAATGAGAATCGCTTAAGTATTTTTTTGTCCTCACCTAAATTGTTCAGGTATTTAGGCCTTGAGCTTGCAATAGTTTTGAATGCAGTGGACTCCTGTATTTCATAATAGCCATTTGTAGTTTTCTTCCCGATTACGACATACCCTACATATACATGTTCCGGCATCTCATTTTCAGAAAGGTTTCCCATCTGCAATGCGTTATGATAGCTACTGTATAACGCATCGTCAGCCCAAATGAATTTGCGCATGCGTCTTGTTGTATGTAAGGCATATATCAGAACTTTTTGGCCATATTCATATTCAGCCAAATTAGGCCACTTTAAGATTCTTGTCATCCCTTTAACCACCATCGTTGCCAATGGCTGAGGAAGCCACACCTCACTATATTCAGGGTCGGCAGATGTATTCTGAGGAATATATATTTCTTTTATACTGACATTAACTGTTTTCTTTTTTGCATATTCTTTCTTTAGTACATGATCAAGACCAAAGTAACCTTTCATCTTGCTATGATAATAGGCCATCATTTCTTCATTGTGACCTATTAAGTCCTGTACATACCAATCATCGCTTCTGTTATACTTAAGCGTAGGCCATGTAAAACACCACAACGCTTCATCAATGTCGTGAATCCTATTTATTTCTTTCAAGGTTCTAACGTCTTTCCTTTGCGCAGTTACGGGGTTGTCACTTCTTGTGAAAGTTTTGTTTGGTGTTAATGACCTCCTATTCTTTCTTTGCTCGGCCCATTTGAGTTTGGTCTCGATACTAATTTCAACGGGCGTCGAACTCCTTTTCTTTTTCTTCTTTTTTGCCTTTCCTCCTTTGCTTTCCTGATTGTTGTTTGAAATATTATCAAACAAAGTATCTGCTTTAGTTTTTACTTTCTTATCAACGCTGAAATATTTAACCAAAGCATTGTATTGTTCATCCGTTATCTTGGTATTTGGATTGGCATCGTCTTTTAACTCGCCGATATGATGAGATTTTAGGAATTCAACTGCGGTCTGAAGTCCTATATTCAAATTCGTTGTAGCTTTATTCAATCTAATTCCCATATCTCATAAAAGGTTAATCCCACCCCTCTTCATTATTTCTTAGTTACCAATCTGAAAGACCATATTCGTATTTCTCAGTCGAATTTGACGCTTCATATTTTTGCGCTCTCGAAAACCTACTCATCAAAGTAAGTGGGTCTTGTAAATTATCCAACTTCCTTTTTGTAGCTTCGTCCATTTTGTAATTCTTCTGCACAAATTTCTCTTTCCTACTATTTTTCTTAGAAGGAAGGTTATTATTAACAGCCAATTTCTCAGACCCACTCTTTTTCTTGAAAGAGCGACTTTTATCATCACCCCTTCCTACAATCTCACCATGTACAATTCGGATAGCCCTCGAACTTCGTCCATAAAGTAATGCATGACCTTGGACAGCCCCGCTATTTTTCTTCTTTTTCCGCTTCATAGGTTTCACTTTATTCATCTCCCCACGTTCCTGTGGTATCAAATTTGTCAATAATTGCTGGGAGGATATCAAAATCTTTGTCCGAAGCAATTACTCCCATAAAGAATGTTGCTCTCGACAACCCCACATAGAGATATCGACTGATAAGTTTTGTTGCGTTCACCTTATCTATGTTATGGAAAAAAACTACTTCAAACTCCATGCCCTTAACTTTTTCAAGAGGGAAAATACGAAGCATATCTTGTGCAGATAGGTTGTCACCAGCACTACAATCCTTAACATCAATACCGTTGTTTTCTAACCGTCCATCGTCTTTAAGGAGTTTTTCCAAGTTAGCGGCATCAAATTTATCAGCAACGAAAACTGCGATAGATGGAACAAAGCCATATTTCGCTTTTACTTCTAGTACTCTTTCTGCTATCCACTCTGCTTTTTCTTCCTCATCATCTGATACAAGTAGCAAAGGATTGGGACAGCTTTCATCCTGTTCTAACCAGCATGTGTATGGTGATTGTTTACCCATGACGTTTTCATAAATAGCATCTGCCAGACTCATTAACTTGGGGCTTTGCCTGTATGACATGGTTAGTGTCTTTACTTCGACATTATTAAAAAGATTCGGTCGTTGAAGGTTCTTCCAATCTGTTATACCATCAAGACGAAGTCCTTGCATCACATCACCTGTCAACGTGAACGAAGATACCTTGTAATGGCGCAGAGAACTGATTGCATAGTAATCAACGAGCGTATAGTCCGTTGCTTCATCAATGCCAATAACGGGTCGACATGCATCTTTATATGCGAGCGCAAATTTGTGTTTCAACATATCAAATCTACGCACAGATACTTGTCGAATACTTAACACAAGATTGTTGATGAAACCAACTATCAAGGCTTGTTCCTGTTGACATAGCGGGCGGTTTTTCCCTTCCTCGACAATTTGTTTGAGTAATCGCTTATTCCAGCCCGTCATGCCATTTTTTAGTGCTTCTCGGCGCACGTTTTTGTAAATGGATGTAATTTTATTGAAAAGATATCCTTCATAGTTATGAATGATGGGATAGAAATACTGCATGAAATAGGCATATTGGGCTAACGCCTCAAAATCAGATGCATTAATACGACCGCCGACTTTATCATAAAGTTGTTTTACTCGTCCATTAAGCGTCAACTTACTGTCTATTGTTTGGAGTGCAAGTCGTTTTATCATATTCTTAAGAGTAGAAAGAAGTTTGTTTTCTGCTCCTGCGATGATTTCGCCCTCATCCATTTCACCTACTTCCTCTTCTTCCTCTTCTGTTAGATTATTGTTCTTCCAGGCTTTAGCCATTTCAATGAGTTCACCATAGAATTTTTCATCTTTGCGCCACTCTGCCATATACGATGTTGATATGCGCTGCATCTGTGTCTGATATGTATCAATGACATCCTTTGCAGAAAGAATACCTGTCGGAGTCGGCATTTCACGAATAGCATCCAAATCAAGCATCATTCGTATAAGAGAAGACGTTGCAGAAATTCTCTTGTCCGCACCTTTACATACTTCGGTTATACGACTACCTATCTGATGCCACTTAAATGGACTTGTATCAATATCAGCTACCATTTTAAGTTTTTTCTTCATTTCCGCAATATATTCACGAATGAAGTAGTTGATTATCGCCATATGGTTGCCATTGAAAATCGGTTGGGCGTTCAACGAAGACTTGGCGAAATCAAAAGGATACTCGTCTCCTGCAAACTGATATTTATCACGTACAAGTTGTTTCCTAAGATAGTCAGCCCATACCACAGTTTTGTTATTAGTATCAGTCAGACCCTCATAATTCATATTGTCGCGCATAAACTGTCTGAGTAATTCCGTAGGTGAGAAGAATATCCAATTCCTCTCTGGATCAGAAGCAATGCGGATTTGCTCGTCAGTAAGTTTGCAATCCTCATGGTTGTCACGATAGTCTCTCAGGTCATCTTCGCAGATAAGCAATTTTAATCGTTGAATCAGCGTTGTTGTCTTTCCCGTTCCTGGTCCCCCATCAATAACCAAAGTAGTACCATCTAGTACATGTGAGAATTTAATATCTTTTTGTTTCTCATCAATCCTACCATTAAGGCGAAGTGACGCCTGTTTACGAATAAAGTTGGCTGCATTGGCATATTTGTCAGATATGGCAGCTAAATCCTTTTCTACTTGCTGACGTTCTTCTTCTGCTTTACGCTGACGTTCTTCTTCTTCACGAATAAGACGTTGACGTTCCTCTTCCGCCTTGCGTTTTTCTTCTTCTATTCTTTGGCGTTCTTCTGCATCACGAGCCTCTTGTAAAAGATGCTGGCGCTCTTCTTCTTCACGTCGGCGCTGTTCTTCCAATTCTTGTAGCCGACGTTTTGCTTCATCAACTTTTTGACTGGCTTCTTTCTGTTTAATGGATAGAGCTGACACTTTTTGAAGGGCAGACTGAATATCTTTAAAGAATAGGAATTGTGGCATACCTGCTGTTGCCACGTGAATATTTGTGACAGAATATCCTCCAGACATCCTGGGAGAACTGTAGTGGGCAGAATTCAGCACTTTAATATGGATACGTCTACCATTTACTACGGGGTCGTACTCGCCCTCATATTTATATTGCAGAATCAGTCCATACGCATGATTTTTCGGAATCGTTGGACCATCTGTGATTAATGTGTCAGTCCACGAATTATTAATATCTTTTACGCTACCATCATTATAGTATGTTGTATCTCTCCGACGTTCAATGCCTTTATTGGTCACCCATACTACAGATTCCTGATTCCCAATTTTTACGAAGCCACGACAAATAGCCTGATTGGGCTTAGCCTCATTCAGTTCTTTATCTGCATGTTGCTTGATGCTGTCGATGATACTCTTTGGACTTTCCATAACTGGTATATCTAATTTCTTTTTTATCGACTTTACAATCTTATTTCCTATTTCCTTCAAATTCATGATTATATTCAATGCTTATTCATACCCATCGTTTTGAATTATCTAAAATGTAGACGGGTTTAGTCTTGTTTTCAGAGGATTTGTAAGAGTCTCTTGAAAGTATCCTTTTCGGCTTTAATTTTAAAACATCTAGATGCGATACTTTTTCTTTATGCACTTGTTGCATATAGACTTGTAGCTCTTTTTCAAGATACCATTTGATATCATCATCGCATACGTTTAGTATCATCTCCTTTTGCCAAGGATTGATTTCTAATCCACGAAGTTTCAACTCTTTCATCAGTTCATTAATTTTTTCTGTACTGGTAAGTCGAATTGACTGGAGATATTCTGATAATAATTGAAATTTTATCATACTCAGTAGTTTTACATCATTATATCATAATCATAGTCATATAATCTTAAATAGTTACTATGCCGCAATCAGCAAGGCAGCGATAGCTCCAAGTCCTTCTGCTGCAATCTTACCAAACCAACTGTCATCTTTCAGTTTATGTTCCACGATGTAGTCACGTAGCTTTATCCGCCAGACTTTGTTCCTTAACAAGTACCATAGGTCATCATCAAAGCAGCCAAAGGTCACTTTCTCTTTCAACCAACGTTTCGAAGGAGTTACTCCTTCTTGTGGTTCTTCGCTGAATTGCAAATGCCAAAAACCATCTGATTGCAAGTGCCAGAAGGGGTTAGAAATGTCTGTAGGCTTATCAAACTGCGAACTTTTCATATACTGTTGCATAAGCATGACATAACATGACTCCAGCCAATCTGTCAGGAGAAACTTGTTGTCCTCAAACAAGTCATTACTTATCCCATCAATAATAGCGAGCAATAATACAGGCTTGGCCACTATTACTTCGCCTCGTATTTTTGCTTGCCTTATATTCATGATGCGCTTTGTATAATTGGCAAAACATTTCTCGAAGAAGTAAAAACTCAGGTCTTCTCTATGTACCTTTCCGTTTTCCTTCTCCAGTCGTTCAATGTTCTCCAGCTGGGCCTTGCTAATAGGCAAGTCCAGAGCTTTCAACATGTCAGCTGTCTCGTATGCTTTATCCAATTCATTCATATATTACCCAATATCTTCAATCATTACTTCCTCAATGACAAGATTTAATTTTAGTTCACGATTTATTCTATTTAGGATCTTCATTTTTCTGGCTGTATTACAATAAGTACACACATATAGCCCAGGTGATACCTCGCGCTGATATTTCTTGTATTTTTCGTTATCAAACAAGCTGTCAGATACAAGATTCTTTCCTAGAACTTCAAATCCCATTTGCTCCACATTCTTAGCACCAGCATATTTAATCACTTCTGCGAATGTCTCTGATGATTTTTTGTGAAAGGAAACTCGCTTATCAGGGAATGTTACTCGAATAACACTCTTTTTCTTTCTATAGCTCTTATCAACTTCAATGGGGTCCTCAATTTTGACCTGTCTCTGTGGCTCTACAACACTTATGTCGAGACCTTTTCCCTTGGAATACGTCAATGACAATTGAAATCCGTTTCTCATTTTTCCGACCAATGGTTCTAACTCCTGCTTAATTAGAGGAATAATCTCATTACATAGATTATCCTTCTCCATTTGAGCAATGCCATCTAGTGTCTCTTTACTAACAGGCAAACCCAACGATTCCAACATCTTCACTGCCTCGTATGCTTTGTCGAGTTCTTTCATATTCCTAATTGTTATTACTGAAACACTCAACCTCGTGCAACTGTGTGGCCACTTCAAGGAAATTTGGAAAATGTTGTCCCCATTGGTTGTAAACCGTTAATCTTGTACCATCGGAAAGCGTAATTAAATCTTCTGATTCCAAGAAGAAACGCTTTTCAAGGTCAGGTTGGGTCTGCAACTTCCTTAAAATCTCCTCATACGGTCTGAACACTCCATGAAGGGGGCTACCGCTTAATGAATCTGGGAATCGTTCTCTTAGTTGCTCATAGGTTATATCAGGATGACTTTCTACGTATTTTCTGACCACAGCCAACACGAAACGTCTCTTCTTCAATGGTTCTCCTCCGTCTATTGAATATTTGGAAGTATCTCTTGTTGATACTGAGTCTGCATCTTTGATTATGGAAGTCGGTTTCCTATCCACTTGATCAATAAGTTGCATGTTCAAACCTTTGTCTTTATCAAAAGTCACTTCCATTTGAAGCTTGCTCCTTAACTTTGTAACAAAAGGCGCCAGTTCCTGTTTAAGGAGGGGTATGATTTCATCCTGAAGGTATTCTTTCTCCAGTTTTGCGATAGCCCTTAGTTGTTCATCGCTTACAGGCAGTTCCAGTGCCTGTAGCATTTCAATAGCCTCGTATGCTTTCTTTAATTGTTCCATCGTCTATCAAGTTTAAAGCATCACTTTTTCAAGTCTTAGGCCTAAGCCAAGCTCTTTATTAATCTTCCGTATTTCTTCATACTTGGTGTCAGTAGAAGAATAGGTACAAACATATAGCCCATTCCCGACATCTTTCTGCCCAACCCTATACCTCTCATTTGGATTCAAATCTGGTGAGACCAAATTGTCCCCCATCAAATAGATGTTTAATGCTCTTACTCTTTCGGCACCGGCATATTTCACTACATCAACGAGTGTTTCCCATACCATTTTGCTACAAAAAGCCCTTCCGTCAGGATATACTACTCTAATGATATATTTCTTTTGTCGTTTAGCTGGCTCTGACGCAGAGGGAAATAGACTTTCTTGAATAGGCTTTTTATCTACGACTTGAATATCCAATCCCTTATCCTGGCTATAGGTTACTTCGAGCCTAAATTTATTATGCATTTGTTCTACCAGTGGCTCCATCTCTTTTGTAACCTGTGGAATCACTTCTTCGCGCAGATACTGTCGCTCCATTATAGCGATTGCTTTTGTCTGCTCCGCACTAACAGGAAGCCCCAATGCTTTAAGCATTTCTATTGCCTCGTATGCTTTATCCAGCTTTTCCATATCTCATTAAATTAGATGTGTTACTTTTATCTTCTGCCAAGGCTTGCCTATACCCAAAGCCATATTGGCGGCATCTCTCGTAATGAGTTCACCCTTTTGTAAACCAGCAATAGCTTGCTTTATTTCCTGAAGTGGACCTCCAGAAACACCGAACAAGTCTTTTATGACGCTGTCGTTCTGTTGCTGTTGTTTCATAATAAGCGGATATTGGGCATTGGCATAGAAGTCGAAATACTTGCTCTTGAAACTCTCCATGTTCTGAGTAGCCAGAATGATGCTCATGCCCTTGTTTCGGCCTACAGCAATAAGTTCACGCAGAGGGCGATTGTCGAAGTCAAGCATGTAGTGCGCTTCATCGATAATGGTGAAATGGCGTAGTTCTACACGCTCTTCATTTGTCTTTTGGGGAGACAGTGATTCATAGATATTGTTGAGTTTTGACACAACAAAATATACGATAGCCTTTGCCATAGCACCGTCTTTTGGGAAGCGCCCAAGGTTTATTATATAGCTGTTATTCAGCAAATCAACCTTATCTTCATCTTCAAAAATGTGATTGTTAACCAACTGGGTCAACACAGATGTAATACTATCATCCTTATCTTGTTGCTTGTCAGGAAGCAAATCCCTATAACTCTCTAAAATCTCAGAAAAAGTAACAGGTTTGAATTTCTTATCCTTGTATGCATTTACAATTGCCATACTCAAACGACTATCCATATTAGCACTAATACTCGTGCGACTTATAGAGCCCAGAGCTGAGGATAGTTCCGTGGCATATAGATTTACTTCATTAATGGGTTTGCCAGTAAAATCCTTAAATGGCGTGAAAGGCAGAGGGCGTTCTATCGGATTTAATATTGCTTTATGATTGGTATTGAATAATTGGAGCCATAATTCGTGCTGTGGATCTGAAAATTCTCCCTTATAGTCAAATAATAGGAAGTTTACCGGATAGTGTGTTTCGGTAGACAACTCTCTGATCTGGTTTATTAGAACCGCAAGAAGGTTTGATTTACCAGATCCTGTTGTACCAGCAATTAGAATTTGAGTATTTGCGATGCTTCGACTATTCATGTCTAAATATGCAGGCATATCATTTTCATACATGCCAATATGAAGATTCAATTCAGGAATATCGCCAATCGCACCACCATTGTTTTTAGGAGCAAAGAGCAACCAGTCCTCCATAGCACCTTCTTTTAGCACAATATCGCGTCCTCGTAATATTTCTCTACCTATCACACGAGCGATAAATGCAGGGCTTCCCCAATCACCATCCACATCGTGGTATCTTAACTTAAGCAAAGCCTCAAAAAGTTTACCCACATCTGCTTTCGAGAAGAAAGTTGTAGGATAAGGGGTACTATCTACTGGAAGATTTAAACTCATAACATCCTCTATACTACGTGGACTCCTATCACAAAGGCCTGCAAATAGACAAAGACGTAGTGGAATACTCATGTTCATTCTTACAGGGCCAACGCCGTCTGAATAATCACTTAGGTCAATATGACGGCGCAGTGATGTTATAACATCTTGCATTTGGTCATGCATCCCACGAATAGTAGGGGTGCCGTTTAGAACAACTTTACTTACATTCATATTTCCTATGTCTTTAATCCTCAGTTTTTAGTCCAAAATAATCCTCTGTGATAACAGTACATTGCTGCTCTGGATCACGATGTAAAGTGTATGTCCTGGCCACATGTGCCTGGATTTTCTTGAAATCAAGTTCAGTAGTGATTTCCGTATCTGTACTTAAAAGTATAGTCTGGTGAGACAAATTGGGGAAATACTCTTCAAGAATGACTTCCCGGCTTTTCTTGTCAAGAACGCCCATGACTGTATCAATGATAACAGGTGGATTATAATCTCCAAGTTCATACAATACCTTCAGTAATACCTGCATGACTGTTTGCTTGGCACCGGCATTCAGCTGACTCAGATAAATCTCGTTACCGTTCTTATGGTAAATCTTGAATGTGATGCCTTTACTGCCGTCACCAGTCAATTCAACTTTACCAATCATTTCCTTATATATGATTAAGTTGATGTTCAGCAGTTCCCGCATCCGTCTTTCAATGTTTGTCTTCTTGTCTGCAAATAGTTTACTATAAACAGTCGCAAAAAACTTTGGAAGGCGACAAAGTGTGTCATATTTGGGGTCTGGAATCTGTGGAATATCGAAGTCGTACTTCTTGATTTCTTTGTCAAGACCCTCTATTTCAGTTTTTAATTGTTCTTTCTCACCTTTTAGAGCGGTTATACGTTTCAGCTTGCTCTCATATAATTCCAAGAAAGAGTAATCTTTACTCCCTAATTGATGACGGAGATCTTCCAATTGCTCATGTTTGCGGGGAAGATCCTTATGCTCTTCATTAAGCCTTTCGCGCTCACGGTCGATAACTATAAAGGGGTTGCTATAGTTTCCTGTAGCTACTCGTTCAAGTTCCTTGACATCCCTCTCGCCAAGGTTGGCAAAGCGATCTTTGACTGACTGACCTTGGTTTTGTTGTTCAATGACAGCACGGGCTAAAGCATTTGTGTCGATATTAGCAGTAATACCATACTTCTCCTGAAGAATTGCTACAATATCTTGGGTCAGTTTTTCAATCTGATCTTTTCCTAATTGAATTCCTCGTGCATTGGCAATAGCTCTCTTTTCACTTAATACAACTTCTACTTCATCCTTGATAAGATGGGCAATCTTGGGATACAGCACATTCACCTCCAAATCTGCCACCAAACTATTTGCATCTTGCACATATTTCTTTTCCGCATTATAATATGCTTTTAATGCGTCATTCAATTTTGTAATCTGTGCTTGTGTTACCTCATCGGCGGTATGACCCTCTTGTAATTGGTCATACTCGTCACGATGTTCATTGGCGTAGTTGATGAGTTCATTATATTCGATGTCCAAATTCTGAAAGTCTTCCTTCTTTTGATTGCGATCTTGAATCAGTTTTGCGTAGGTCGTTCTTTTTTCCTCATCTGCCATTCGCTCTGCCTTCTTCTCTGATAGCAACACGTCTGCCACATCTTGCAATGCCTTGTATTTACCGAGGCCCATCACCATATTGATGTTGTCGGTAATGAGCTGACTAAGTTCGCTGGTCTGCACCAATTTTCCTGTCTGCATGGCATCAAAGAGGAAATATTGGCTTAGCTCTTGGGGCAGGTTTGCACCAATAATCTTGTTGATGACATTCATGTTCTGTGCTTTCTGTGCAGCCGTAGATCCTGTTCCATAGACAAAGCGATTGCCATCCATGTTCAGTTCTACACTCTCCACAACATTGTCTTCAATCAGCTTGTAAGCGCGGCGAAGCTTATATTGAACTTGTCTGTTCAGCACTCGCCCTTCAAAGGTAATCTCGAGCACAATCATCTTGTCTTGCATCCCAGAAGAAACCATTTCTCCTGCATTAAATAATTCAATGAACTGTGCCTTTGTCAGCTTTTTGTTATTGGCTTTTCGTCCCTTTCCAGTATCAAGTCCGTAAAGAGCATGATAGATAGCATCAAAAAGGGTGGTCTTACCACAACCATTCATACCACCAATAAGAATGATGGGACGCTCTTCGTCACATCCCTCTAAATTGAGGTCAAGATGACGATAGGTTTTGTAGTTTTCTGCGTATATACGTTTTATTTCCATAGCCTATATCTTTTTTAGAGCGTTTTTGATAATCTGACGAATCGTCTTTTCTTCAACTACACCTTGGTCGTTACCTCCCTCGTTGTATAATTTAAGGATTTCATCTTTTACCCAGTCGGGATTAAGCTGAAAATCAGGACTTGTACATAACTCCTGGATAATATCCATGTCGGATGTACGTATTCCATAATGAAGAAACGTGCTGTCTATTCCTTTTCTAGCCATATTCTTAGGTTTTATATGTTATTCAAATTTAACCGAGTCCAGCCTTCTGTGCTGTCAATGTTGTCTACAGGCCCATCAGGGAAGTACCAATTATCACCTTCTTGAATCAATACGCCTCCGTACATCTTAATTCCTTTTTCTCGATAGGACTCAACAAATTTGTACAAAGCGTTATTCTTTTCCTTACCATTCTCATCACTACCATGAGTTTTGGTATCAAGTAACAGAATGGCACCGTTCTTCAGTCGGATGATAAAGTCCACATAGAAGCAACGATTCTTTCCATCCTGTGCTTCATATGGAACTGCAAAGTGCTGTTTGCCTTCATCACCGTTCTTGTACCACCAGTCAACAACTTCTTGTTGCTCATCTATCCATCGGGCAAACATGTACTCTGGTATTGAAACATTCTTCTGTTCGAAATAGGGAGTCAGAGCATGATTAAATATTTCCCCATCACGACTGACATTCTTCTCAGCATTATAGATTCTTGTTTCTGGAACTTCCCATGTAAACTCCTTATAAGGTGCATCATCGCCATGTTCCTGCTCTTGCATCCCCAATAGTGCTGCATATCTGTTAATAGCCTTGCGAATCAAGTCCTCAAAGTGTGGACGATTGCGATGATACAGTACTACCTTAGGTACATCAGTTTCAAATATCTGCAAGTAGTCTTCCAATGCTTTCTCAATGGCGCCCTTCAAAACGGGAGTACTGTCATGTTTTCCAAATGATCCCACATTCTTTCTGCAGAATAGCGTAAACAAATCATCCAATTCCGATGCATTCAAAGCTATACGTGCTTTATCCACAATCTCTACCATTCCATTTTCACCAGTCATGGGAGTATCTTTTGGTATGGCGACAAATATGCGGGAAACATCAGTCTGAATGCCATGTTTCTTTGCGTTATGTCGATTCTGTATCAATTTGGCATCCATCTCTGCTTCATTGGGTGTACCCTCATCTGTTTCGCCGTCATTCTCGAAAAAGTCAGCATCATCGAACAATAGCATAGGATTCTGTTCCCATTCCGTTTCCATCATCTTCAGGAACACAGCTCGGAAATCTGCTCCTAATCGGTTTCTTCCTTTGAAATGCTTATCCTGATATACGCTGCGAAGAGTTATGCCATTGAACTCCTTTCGCCGATTAGCAAAGATGGTACTCAGATAGTTCATGTCATCACCAACAATCTGAATAATGTCCTCAGAAAGGTTGGTGTACACATAACCATGATTAAGACGATCGTCATGATAGAAATGCTGTTCAGGCATGCGCAGAATGCGTCCAACAGTTTGAGTGGTGAAAGTCATGCTCTTCAACTCTCTGAATATCAACAATACAGAAGCACGAGGGCAGTCCCAGCCTAAAGCTATAGCCTGTTTGAACAGCAGCACCTCAGTCATATCGTCTGCTTTAGTGATATTTTCCAGATTGGGCGACTTGTCTTTTGACAACCAAACCGCCAATTTCCCATTCTCAACTGATATGTTGCACATTTCAGAAAGATACACTTTCATTTCTTCAGCGATAGTCTTTTCTTCGTTTGAGAGGGTGTCGCTGGTATCATTTGGTAGCTGTATAAGCAAAAGTGGATTAATACCATATTCAGCGTATGCCTTAGCCAGTTCTTCGCGTTTCTTCAGTGCTTTCACCAATAGTTGCTGATTGACAGTAAGCGAAGTTTGTTCATTGCTGGAACGCACATTGGGATTCAATTCAACTCCCTTCTTGATCATCTCTTCTTCTATCACATCTTTGCGCCGCACTTCTACAGCCTGGAAACTCATGGTAACAGGCGTGGCAGAAATTCTTAGTTCAATTTTGGGGTTGATACTCTTTAGTACCTTTTCGCTTTTCATGGCATTACGGCCTCCAAACATGTGCTCTTCGTCGATGACAACCACGATTGGCACGTTGTTTTGAATGCGAGTACGACGTAACAGTTCAAACAGTGTCCTGTTTTGCTCGTTATCACGAATCATCACAGCATTATCTTTATTGATGCTTTCCCAGTTAAGGAACAGCACATCGCCCTGCTGCAATCCCTCCAGATGATCACACTCGTCAAACATGACTGGTCTTAGTGAACGTGTCTCGCTGAAGAAGTTCCTCATGGAACGATAACTCTGCTGATGCAACTTATTGGGGGCTATCCATACCCATGCTACACGAGTATAGATGCAATCTCCACTCTGTGGCAGTTCTTGTGTTAGTTCATCCAGCAATGCTGAAGCCATTACGGTTTTACCACTACCTGTTGGAGCCTTGAAAACCAATTTTTGTCGGTCATCAGTCTGATTGAGCATATCAATCATTTTCAACTTCAGTTCCCTGACTGCCTTCTTCTGATAATCCTTCAGTTGTATCATGATTCGCCTCCTTTCTCTTCTTTATATGAGTATTGTTCTGCATCAGCCAAAGCCTCTTTCATTTCTTCGTTATCAACCATCGTTCCTGCTTGTTGCGCTTTCTTCCTTTGTGGCAATACTCGCCTATATGCTTGGTATATGGCATCTGGCAAAGCACAAAGCGTAACCTTATCGATTACATCCTTGAAATCGTCATCATAGGCGTATCTTCCATCGCTAAAGACATAGATTTTGATGGATTCCTTCTGTCCCCAAGTCTTCAGCTCCTCAACGATATACTTGATAACAGCAGGCTCATAAATGATAATCATTTCTTTCTCACTATCAGCAAATCTACGAGCATAGTTCTTGCGCAGTGTCTTACCATTACAAGTTATCTTTATTTCTTCATAGAGATTCTCCTTGATGCAAAGAAGATCTGTAGCTGCTTTCACCAGATTTCGTTTGTTCCTGCTATTAGTTTCACGCGAGATGAAGTCTGCTTTATAATAACGTAAGTTGTTCTTGGCCAATCCTGCCACATGTTCACCTTTAGGGGTGGTATAACCTTGAATCACCCGCTTATTTCTTTCATAAGTAACATTCTCGCAGATACCATTTTCGTTGTTCGTAACAAGGATGCATTGACGATGACCTCCGTCTTCAGCGTTTAATTGCATAGTAGCGTGAAGTGTAGTGCCTGATCCTGCAAAAAAGTCCAAAATCGTAGAGTTCATGGAAGAACCTTGTTCGATAATTAACTTGATATAATCAACGGGCTTTGGGAAATCAAACAGTTCTTTTCCGTCAAAAATATCCCTTAATTCTCTTGTCCCTTGCGTGCTATAAACAGTTTCAAGTACTGTGCTGAGTCCTGTGAATTCACTTCCTATATCTTTTGCAAATTTCTTTCTTCGGGGTCTCCCTGTACGCTTAGGAGGCCAAAGAACCTCATCATTTTCTATAAGGGATGCCATTCTACTGGGCTCATATCGCCATCCTGTTGGCGGGCACTTATACACAATTCCAGTTTTGGGGTTCAATAAATCATAGTGTAGATTTGGTCTTTGTTCTGGGGTTGCAAGACCTGTCATATCAGCACTCATCCAAAGTCCTCTCGGATCATTATCTGGGTTGCTATACTTTCCCATATCTGCTAATTTCCCTCGTATCCTTCCTTCTTCTGTTTTTCTTATACATAACAAATAGTCATGATCCTTTGATGCCCCATTCTTTGTGCGACTGTCTACCATCTGTCTCTTTTTCCAAATGAAAGTAGCTATAATATTATGAGCACCGAAAATATTATCACAGAGGAGCTTGAGGTTGGCCTGTTCGTTATCATCTATGGAAATGAAGATGATACCCCTTTCAGAAAGCAGTATTTTGGCTATCTTTAAACGCTTCTCCATAAATGAGACCCATTTGGAGTGACGATACCCATCCTCTGCGTCCACATACGAGTCATTATAAACGAAATCCTTATTGCCCGTGTTATAAGGTGGATCAATGTATATCACATCTATCTTTCCTGCATGAGTATAAGTCAGAGCGACAAGTGCATGAAGATTTTCTGCCTCAATAATGATATGATGGGGAGCACCAGTATCCTCAGATAGTATTCTGTATTCAGGCACCTCGCGAAATACCGGCAATTGTTCACGAAGTTGTTCTTCAACTGCCTCCTCATGATTCTCCCAAACGAGACCATAAACCTTTTCCTCGTTCAGCAACTCCAGCAAAGCTGATTTTTCATCACTTGTCAGCCCAGCCAACTCCCTCACCTTGTTGATAAGTTCTTGCTTATTTATATTTCTACTCATATTCTTCTCCTATAGTAAAGATTAGTCATAGAACCTTAATCCTTTGATTTATTTCGAATCGTCAAAACGGACAAGGTCGTTCATTTCTACATCAAGCAACTTTGCAATTTTCATAAGGGTTTCAAGTGTTGGTTGACAACTGTTAGTACACCATTTTGAAACAGTTGCGGGATCCTTCCCCAACTGCTCGGCCAGCCATTTGTTGGTTCGCTTCTTGTCAGCTAACACAACTTTAATCCGGTTAATGTCTTTATCCATCTCGTTAGCTATTGGTTTCACCTATTTAATAAATATTGCGCCAAAGTTACGAAAAAAGATGCACAAAACATAATTTTTTGAGCAAAAAGTGATAAAAAATAACAATTTTATTGCATTATTCTCAATTTGAAGTCCACAAATATGAATTATCATATCTTTTTTTGGCTGTAAATAGTTCCCAAGAAAGGCAGCCTATACTAGACCACCTTTCAATAAATTACTTCAAATTAGTCATGTTTGTGCATGGATCTAAGTTTTTTAAAACGAGTGAAAATGTTCACCACAAGCCTAATAGTGTTGCTAATCAGCAATCCTAATAAATAATCAATCAGACAATTTAATAATTGTTCCATAATTCATATATACCTCGCTACTATGAGAGTTCCTTATGAGGTATCCCACAGCGATTCTCTAACTTTTCATAAAAATCGATGAAAACAAGTTAGAGAAAAAGCGTTTAAAGAAGAGTATAAGAATATGCGGATGCCCCTTTGTTACAAGGATATCCGTGGAACAATAATTTCTTAAATATTTTTCCTCTAATTATAGAAAAAAGTTAGAGAATAATTCTTTAACGCATATTTTTGTACCTGTCTCTTTCTCGAGCCAATTCGTCGCTGTAGTCATTCTCGGCCATTGTCTGGTTCCTTTCGTTTTCGGCTTCTTCTTCGGGATTTGTTTTTTGTCCGCTAATTAACTCGCTCATATCAGGATTAAAATAGGATATGATGGCATCAAGCAACTTTTTTATCTCCGCTTTAGGTTTCGCATGATAATGTCCCAAGGAATCTGGAGTTACATTGCACTTCTTGACTTTTCCGCTCTTGAGTTCTGTCTCAATTTTGAAATGCGATGCAACGATGTTCCATAAAAATTCATCTTCATGCCATTCAATACGTTTATTCCTATGCAGTTCACGAAAGAGGTAAGCTAGTTCGACCATATTTCCTTTCCATACCAATGTATTTTCAGAATCAATACAAGTACCAGAGAAAAGGTCATTAATATACTGTTTGTAGTCTATCGTCTGACCATCTTTGTCCTTTATTGTTCCTTTAACAAAATGGGTAATCAAACTGCTAGAGACCACTTCTAAACGAGTGTCCTTAAAAAGGTCTGACTTCATTCCCGTATAAGTAAATGTTGCTGTAGTAAACCAATTATTTTTATTCTTCTTCGGTTTCGGTTTCTTGGGTGTCTTGGACTTCTTGTGTCTGCCATCATCATGTTGTTCTTGAGACATCTTCTTTAGCCATATTTCTGCCTGCTCATCATTTGCTATACAATATTGGTCAGGCATGTCCTCAACATAGCACCTGTCCACATAATAGTGAGCACTGTCTTCAGGCTTTAAAATGCAACAGACTTCGGTCTCAAGCTTCTTCATATCAATTCCGCGGACTAACAGTTGGGCAGCCCAGATGCGGCCTACATCCTGTAGCAGATTGACGAAATTCGCAAAATAGTAGCGTAGCGAATATGGTTTAGTATGCTTAGAGGAAAATTCTTCAAACACTGCATGCTGTGCCACATCGCGTAACCACTCACCATCGCTTTCACGTTTGTCGGCATCGTTTGTAACGTTAATCTCTCGAAGATGTTGAACTACCACATCGGTGTATATCATCTGTGAGAATCCTCTCACCTTCTTCATTGTTTCGATAGCCATCTGACGACAGTGCTCATCAGTCTTTCCCCTGAGCATATCAGCTACCGCCTTACGCATTTGAGCGAAGGCACCAAGAGTAAGCTGGTCTGACCACTGGCGAATCAAAAACTCGGTAAGTAAGTCTGGGCCTGTCTTTTCTACCTTTCCCCTTGCATTATGTTCCTGGAGTATAAACTCCATGCACTTGTAAGCCAACCCTTGCGGATGATACATCCAAATAATCTCTTGGTAAACTTCTGCATTGGTCATGCCATTTGGATGCCTTCGAAGCCTGTTCTGCTTATAGGCGTAGGTCAGATAGAGGTCGGTGAACCAGTCTATCCTCTCAGCTACTTCTGACGACAACTCCGCTAAGAATGGTTTCAACGCTTCCAAATAACGTAGCTCTCTCCACAGGTGCTCCATTTCTCCAAGCGCTGCACGTCGCATGTCCTCGCCTTCCCACACTTTCCCATAGTCCCACTTGTTTCTCTCATGGAATTTTTCAACACATAGGTCTTGGTATCCATGAAACAACTCTGCTGTGCCATCAGCATCCAAATGCTCGGCAAGATATTTCATAATACCACCTTCTTGAGCAATCAAAGTCTGTCGCAATTCTTCATGCTGCTTGATATAGTCAGGTAATGTCTGTCTCATGCTGCAAATTTACGAATAATTCTTGATACTTGGTTCATTTTATCGTTTTTTCAGCAAAAACCCACCTTTGCCAAGAGCAGACGGCATGGGTGGAGTCCTGATATTGGGAGGAATTTTCAGTCGACGATAACCAGATGGTTGTCGGCAATATCGTACCTAACGGGATGGGCAAAGGTGATAGCCTTACCGTCATAGATGACTGAGACATCGACTCCTCGTCGCTGGAACTCGTCGATGAGTGCTTGGTCGTGAAAGGCTCTTATACCAGTCCAACCAGTATTTCCGACTTGATGATTGAATACTGTTACTAACTCGGGAATCTGCATGTCTGCGAACTGCAGAGCATACTTGATGTAATATACATGCTGTTTCATAACTTTTGTTTTTGAAGTGAATAATAATCTTCCGCATCGTACTGACCACCGTGGCTAAGTTAAAGCTCGGTTGGCGAGTTCCCTTTCAGGCACTGCTCTTGATGCTTATCGGGGACAAAGGTACTATTATTTTTCTGAAATACAACAATAATTCCAATAATTTTTCCTTACCCTAACTTCATTTTGTATTTTGTGATGCCCCAAGTTATAAGGAGAGCTAATAATAGGTTACAATTTGTAAGTGTACTTCTTATCGAGTTCATTGTTTCTTCCTGACCGCTTATGACAAAAAACAGCATGACAAGAAGATTAAGAATCGCATATACGACTATGTATATACCCAAGATCTTGAAAAACTTCTTTAGATAACGAACTGCGATTGGATTAGGCTTAGAATCCTGCCTGTCACTCAAATTGGAAACTGCGTCTTTGACCGCAGCTCCTGTGCCAACGGTCAAACATCCCAATCCAAAAAACGACAATGTTATCATCAATATATCCATATGCCATTAAATCTTGTACAAAGATAGCACTTAATTATTTAAAGCAGTAAGTTTCCAATTGTCTTTTATACATTATTAAAGGTTACAGCCATACGCAGGTGGATAGTGAAATTCTATAATATATGTAAAAAGTCAGTCCGATAAGTTGCTCTTTCTGCTGAACTTTACTGAATTTCAGTGAAATTTAGTACCTTTGTGCCTGCAATTATCAACAAACAACAGAAGTAATGGAAACAAGGAAACAATCGCCGCGTGAAGCCTATAAGGTGGATGGCATTTATGAGTTCAGAGTCAGGAAACAGTTCCCCACCTATTGTGAGGTAATAGATGAATCGACAGACATCACTACTTATCTGAGGGGAACGGCAAACCTCAAACTCTTTAAAGGCCAAACGGTCAGGTGCAGGATTCTGTCTATCAAGGAGAAACATCCCAGGATAGAACTGGTGGACATCAGCGAGTTTGAACAGAATAAGGCAAACCTGAACGAAGAGAAACTGACGGAGCTGCTTTCTAAAAGGGAACTGACATGGAACACCAAAGAATTCATCCGCTTACTGCTTACAGAAGAAAACGAGAAATCATTCGAGTCGCAATGCCATAGGTGGATTCAGAACCTTATCAACAAGAAGATAGACCTGAATACGGTGAGGATGGACTGTTCTGACATACTGGAACTTTCTGAGCTGCTCGATCTTTGCAGCGACGCTGAAAGGGAATACTATCAAGAAAGGCTTACAACGGTCATTGAACAGCTGGGCTACTATGTGAAAGCTGCAGAGCTGATAGCCAACGAGGCCGACAAAAGCTCAACCGACACGCCCACTTACTTTATTAACGCCCTGTTCAACAAACTACAGATATCAGGCTTCGTCTATCATCCCACAAAGAACTTCAACATCCTCGCCAGTCTATTCCTTCGCAGGCCGGAGCTGATGAACAGCCGTATCAAGGAACTGCTTGACATCATCTGCCAGAGGAACATCGACAGCTGGAAGAAAGAACCATTCAATAGTGCCATCATCAAACTGCTGGAGCTGTACATCAGGGAATGTGACGGACGAATCGACAAGACGAAAGACAACCTTGAACTCATCAAAAACAACATGCAGGCTCTGGCCCTGCAACTGCTCCTGCATCAGAATCCTAACGACAACACGATAGCAGACTACAGACTGAATACTGCCCGACTGTGCATCATATCCTCCTATCTCTATCCGTTGCATCCTGACTGGCTGGTGGATATGGCTTACTTCTACCTGTTCCACTCGAATGCCCACCTGATGAACTATACGATGGACAACATCGGGTTGATACCGCACTATATTGCCAGTCTCTATCCCGGCAGCAAGATTGATACCGTCAACTCGTTCTCGCAGAACAAGATCAAACTGATGGTGTCTGCAGAGGGCATTCAGCTGTTCTCATCTGGTGCAGATAACACCATGAAGCCTGTTTTCCCAAAGGATCTTGGGCTATGGCAGGGGTTGCAGGTGTTCTTAAGCGGGAAGACAAGTATCAATTTGAATACAGCCAAGCCCAATGACATTACGCCTTATCAGAAGGTATGGGAGGAAATTGAAGATGACTTGTTCAATAGTGCTTCGACCATAACGACTACCGCTGCCAAGACGAAAAAGCAGCATCGCACCAATGAGATTGTGCGTATATCGTTTATCCGTCAGGATGCCTCGAACCACAATAAGTACTGGTGTAAGATTGAGGATGAGATTGGCGGTGACGGCTATATCTACGTTAACGACATCGTACCTTATACTATCAACACGTCATTACGTCATTTCCTGGCTCCCGACGGCAGCCGCTATGTATTTGAAGCAAGGATTATTGATGACGAGAACGGCGTATTCCACTTCTCTATGCTGAAAGAGATGAAAGACGCAGCCCTGGATTATTATACTTACGACGAGGATATTATCTGTTCTGTGGGTGGCACATCGATTCAGGGCGGTCTGGCTCCTGCTGTTTCTAAGGAGGGTATAAGCGTCAGTCTGAAGAATGCCAGTGACTTTGAGGGGATAGGCAAGAACACCATCGTAAAATGCCGCCTCCTGGGTCGTGGCACAGGTACTTTCCATATCCAGTGCGAAATAACGGAAATTACTGCGTATGACTTCGATATGACAAGTGCTTTCCGTAATCTGATGGAGGACTATTCTGTGGGAAAAATCTCTGAGAATATTAGCAGTCAGGAGGAAGAGGATATTCTGGAGAGCGACCGCGTGCTGGATGAGTCGTATGTCCGTGAGGTCATTTTCCTGATTGACCGTATGGCTATTATCGACAAGGACTATGTGAAGTCATACAACTATCTGGCCTTTGCCCGCACACTCTGCATGCTTATCGGATGGGAGTCGCAGGCTGCCTACTACAAGGGAAGGATGGATATTATCACCATGCTTCACTACTTTGCCCGTAACTCTAAGGTGGAGGAAGAGAAGCTGGAACAGTTGGAGAATGTCAATGCTGAACTGTTCAGCAACAATGTTATTCTGAGAGACCGCTTCCTACAGCTACAGGCTGTCAGTTTCCTCGACAGGCCAGAACATAATGAAGATCTCTTTGAGGTTGCAAAGAACAATCCTTCATTGAAGGAACTGGCTTCTTTGGTGCTGGCCTATAACATCACCAAAGAGAGTAAGATGGAAAGCACGGCCACTGACATCCACAACCGTATCAAGCAGCAGCTGAACCTGAAGGGCTTCGAGACAGGTCTGAAACTCTATGGCACTGGTGAGGAAACCATCGACACGGAATACAAGACGAGTCTGGTATTCCCTGCCGGTAAGAGTTTCACGGCGAATCCCGACAAGCAGATGGAAGAGATTATGAAGGTGGTCAACTCTTTCCTGAATACCATCGGCGGTACGCTCTATGTCGGAGTGAACGACTATGGCCTTGGCACGGGTGTTGAGGAAGATTTGAACTATACGCTCTATCATGGTGACAAGGACAAGTACCTTCGTGCCATCCCAGATGCCATGTCACTCAAATGGGGCAACAGTCTCTCCACGACCTATATCGAGGACATCCGTTTCGACACCAGCAACCATGACAAGGATATACTGATGGTCAAGATCCGTCCTCATCAAATGGGTGTTCCTTTCGACGGTTTCTACTATGTACGTGTTGGCAGTACCAAGCGTAAACTTACAAAAGAGGAGTTTGCCGAGTATCAGCGACTGAACCGCAGACTGCCTGAGCAGGTGGAAGCAGAAACCAAGCCTGTCGCAGAACTGCCGCAGGAGCAGGACAAGCCTGTCATGACGGCTCCATTGGTCACTTCAAAGGAGGATGAAGTGCGTACAAGTCGCATCCGAAAGAACGTCCTTGCAGAATATCTCGACCCTGAAAACTATGTCGAACCAGTGGCATTCTTCAAGTTCCTCGGCAACGGCAAGTTCCGCAAGCTGGATGAATATGACTATGATGACCAGTCATTGCTCACGCTGACCGTCCTGGAGCACGAAGTGAAGTCATGGCTGATTCTTGGCTATGACAATGGCCATGTTACAAAGGTGTCAGTTGAGGAACTGATGGAATACCAGCCTCGTGACTATGCCCGCTATGCGGAAGCCAAACTGATTTTCGCCTCTATTGCCAATGATGACGATGCCATTCTGACCATCAGCCGTGAAAATAAAACTAAACCGAAGGTTGTGATGCGCATGGACACCATTTCAACTTTCGAGGAAGGCAAGCTGATGGACGATGGCGAACTGCCGTTCAACGAGAAGTTGGCCAGCGAGTTCCTGGCTTTCGACATTATTCCTGCCAGATATAAGCATCAGTTTGACGGCATTCTCGACAAGATCAAGTCGTTCGTCGGCTATCCGCAGAACACCGTCACTAAACCGATGGTTAACGCTCTGCATTTATGGGGGATTAACGAAATCTGATGATGAAAAGAAGTAGATATTTAGTTATTGCAGCTTTGATGTTATGCGTCATAGCTGCATTCGGTATGTGTTTTTCGGTCTTCTCTGGAACGAAAGACAACACCGACTTGCCGATAACACCTGCAAGAACATCGGAGATAATCCTCCATAGAACAGGCTATACATCTTCATACAATACAGAGACCAAGCAACCAAACTGGGTGGCATGGCATCTGACAAAGGAACACGTTCAAGGAACAATAAGACGGGCCAGCAATGCATGGCATGAAGATACCGATGTTCCAAAACCAAGGGTGAACAACTACGATTATAAAGGAAGTGGATGGTCTCGTGGCCACATGTGTCCGGCTGGTGATAACAAGTGGAATCGAGATGCCATGTACGAGACATTCCTGTATTCTAATGTCTGTCCACAACATCCACGTTTGAACAGTGGTGACTGGAACGAAATAGAAATGGCTTGCCGTCGATGGGCAGAGAAATATGGTGATGTCTATATCGTCTGTGGCCCGGTATTCCTACGACAAGAACATGAGATCATTGGTATTAGCCAAATACCCGTACCAGAAGCATTCTTCAAGGTTGTCATGTGCCAAAACGGTACGCCTAAAGGCATCGGCTTTATCTGTAGAAATACCGATGGCAACAGCAAAAAAGATAAGTATGTGAATACTATCCGACAAATAGAACGTATCACAGGAATGACCTTTTTCCCCAACTTACCAGAGGATATTGTCAATCAAGTAAAAGATAACGCCGACATAAACGATTGGGATTAATTATCCTTGCAACAAACTGTTTATACTGTCATATCGAAAGGATTATCGAAGCCATGATTTCTGTAGTATTCGTCGAATATATGATCATATCCTAACTGTTTCGATTCTGTCCGGTCGTAGGGTGGTACATTCGTCGGAACAGTGTGCTTGCTGAAGTCAAACTTGGCCTTACAGTCAAGAACGTCATTTTCGGTCTGCAGGTCTGCACCCCAGGCCTTCATGATTTCCTGAATAGTACCTTCCATCTGTCCATCAGTATAATCCCAATCATAATGGACGAACTCACCTGTCTCGTAGAAATGCTTTAAGATAGCAAGGCAAACCCAGCTGTAATGCTTGTTCCAAAGGCTATGAAAGCAAATGGCAGCCATTCCCTTTCCAAGATCACGCTCATAACATGCCAGGAATTCATCGTCACTCATCGTGATGGTCTTAAGCCATGGAAACTTCTTGCTGTCCTCATCATAATAAGCCTGCTCTTCAGCAGTCATATCTCTAAAAATCTTTCCCATATCACACGTATAAAAGTTATTAAAGCAACAGGTGTCATCAGACACTTAATTGAGTATGCCCTTGTTACGCTTGGGCTTGTGACGGATGTCCATGTTGGCCATGCCAGTTGGCATCGAGCCATTGGCAACACCTTGTTCGCCACCAATCAGCCCCCAATAGAAGACCTCGGCAGCAGCCTTGTCGTCAGCGGCAGTAACAATATCATTGGCCAACTTGTCGCCCATCAGCGACTTCTTGGCGGCCTGATAGACCATCTTTGCATTATCGCGTGAACTGATCATACCCTTGCGGTTCACGTTCTTGCCTGGCATCATCATGGCGAACAGTCCCGTCATGAACACGCCGAAGGCCGTCTCTTCTTTCTCGCGGCAGAAGCGCAGCGTATCGCCAGTGGCCAGCTTTTCCACTACATCGACAAAGTTCCTTCGCAACTCTGCCACGTGCTCTTCGCCCTTTGCACATTCCTCGTCGCTCACGTACATCCGCTTCGGCTTCTTCGTCCAAGGCATCGGACCGTCGGCCTCACGCAGTCTGGTACGCTCTGCACTGACATTCAGTACCGTCTCGTGACGATTCATGGCATTCACAAAACGGAGGTTCTTGCGTTCGTCCTTGCCCAGCCACTTCATCAAGTCCTTGGCCGGGGTATTAAAGAAATATAGTCCGAACAGCGTTGCGTAGGCCGTCTGCAGGATGTCCTCTTCCCACTCTTCGTAGGGAACATTATCGGGCCACTCAAAACTTTCGTCAAGCCCCTTCTCCACGGCATTCTTCGCCGGAGTGCGGAAGCGGATGAGTTCGAGCAGATTGATATCTGGATCTTTCTTGTAAAGTTCGATGGGGTTCTGGAACTCCTCATTGGAGGGCGTTTCAAGTTCTTCGGCGAAACGGCTCAAACACCAAGAGATAAACCTGAAGAGATTGTTCTCTCCGTCGGGTTTGGTACATTGCTCAGCCAGTATGTGATACTCGCTAATCATGTGTATCAATACGAATGTGATTCTTGCCTCGCGGTCGCTTATCTTAGCGGCTGCATTCACCTGGCGCTTCATTTCAGCCAGTACTTCTTTATTTTGATAGTCCTTAATCATACTTTAAAAAATATATTCTTCTTCGTCAGTCTGAGGTGTATCAGCTTCCATAAACATCACGAAATAGACAGGCATATACGTCACCTTGCCTTCTTGATAGACTTTGCGCTCATTGGAAATGACAGTGGCTGCAAGGACATTGTACTCCGGAACTTTCAAAAGATTGTTGAGAGCACTGTGTTCAGTGTAGTCCTTACCCGACTTGACTTCAATCGGGTGGGCGCTCATCGTGGTATGGTTGTCAACCAGATAGTCAACCTCGCCCTGCTTGCGGTTGTCGTAATAGTAGAGCTTATGCCCATGTGCGCGAAGTTCCTGGGCTACCACATTCTCATAGACAGAACCGAGATTAATACTGCGAATATCGTCGAGAACTGGACGGATGTTATTACGATAGAGTATGCCAGTAAGCAGGCCCACATCGTTCAGATAGAGCTTCAGCAGATTCTTTTGGAGTGACTCACTCAACGGGAAATGAGGGTTGGAGATGGCATTAACGGCCAAGGAAATACCTGATGAGATCAGGTACTCGAACTCTTCCTTGTACTGGTCGAAACGGTCGCCCTTCTTGTCACGGATGTTTTGAACCACCACACGCTTCTTCTTGTTTTCCATCTGCGAGGGAATCATTTCGTAGATACGGCGTATAAGCAACTTTTTGTTGTGCTCCTTCTCGTACTTGGAAGCGTCGCTGGCATAAAGGCTACGGATGCTATCCTGTACCTCGCGCACCTTCACAATATTATGCGTTTCGAGGTAGGTGTTGACGGCATCGGGCAGACCGCCTACCAGCAGATAGCGACGGAACAGGTCGAGTACATGGTTATGGTGCTCTTCTGAAAGGCTCTGGCGGTTCTCGTAGGACTTGCGCAGCATGTCAATGGCCTCCGTGCCGAAACCATTGGCAATCAGGAACTCCTCGAAATCGAGCTGGAACATATCCTTGATGGTGATACTGCCGACAGGAATGGAGGTGGTGTCTTTCAGGGTGATACCCAACAGACTGCCACTTGCGATATAGCGGAAGCGGTTATCCTCACGCAGGAACTTCAGCATGGTGAGGTACTGCGGATAGTGCTGAATCTCGTCGAGAAACACCAGTGTATCTTCGCGGTTGTTGAGCTTGTCGCCTGCCACCATGCTAAGGGTCAGGTAGAAGTCTTCCTTCTTATGGATGTTTTTGAAGAGCTGCTCACCCTCGTCATCCTCCACGAAGTTGATTTCTACGAAGTTCGGGTAGAGACGTGTACCCACCTCACGAATACTGAACGACTTACCTATCTGGCGGGCTCCCTCCAGTATCAGGATCTTGTCATTATCGGACTTCAGGTAGTCCTCGATGTAGGATGTAATCTTCCTGTACAGCATGGCAATTTACACTTTTCAATAACTTTTGGCAGTCAAAAACTACACTTTTCAATAAAATTTAGTGCTGCAAAATTACACTTTTCAATCGAAACAACCAAACAAATCGGCGAAAAAGTGCGAAAATAACATCAAGAAAGCAGTGCAATGGCCTGCTTGATGCCATCCATCAAGGCCTGGTCGTAGGACTTGCGGGGATGGGTGTCACGGCTTAACCCATCGGAAAGCCGGATGAGACGGCAATAGTAATCACCCGTGTTCTGGAAGAAGGTATCGCGGCAGACCAGTAATTCAAGGTGTTTCTTCCGGCGCAGCCAGTCCTGGACGGCTGATATAGTGGGGGCTGAAAAGCATCTGGCACCGCGACCGCGCGTTTCCTTGGGGGCATTGTAGTCTTTCAGTTGCAGGGTGTCGCCTTCGGCATTCTGTAACTGGCCATCCACATCATAGTAAGATAAGGTGGGTTCCTTGAATCCCAACTTCCACAGCAGTCGTGCCATGACCTTATCTACTACTATCTGCTTGAGCATACCAACACCTTTTGGGTTGCAAAGGTACGAATTTATTTTGAAATGGCGGTATTCTATAGCATCTTTGATGCAATTTAACGCGATTTACGATGTGCTGCATCTTGACCGCCTGACATCTCGCAGTTTTTTCCTGTCAGGGTTACTCGGTTCTTAACACCTTTACGGGTGCAAAGTTAGCAGAATGCGCAATCCACCAATAACCAGTCGTTGGCTCCCTATCCAGAGGAATTTTTCGCAGCAGACTTCCCAAATGCGCGTATTTGGGTATTCTGCGAAAAATTGCACTGGATTTCTTGGATTTGATTGCATGACCATTCCGCACTTTCAGCACCAGTAAAGGTTAAACCGCAATAACGCAGACAATGAATTAAAAAAAAACTACGTGTCAGGCAAGATGAACCTGAACAAAAAAGTAAGGTTTCCCGTTCCTCCGTAGGCAATATAATCAAGTTCAATAGTTATGCAGACAGCAACATTAAAGAGAATGCCGATTTCTTCATGGAGTGTGGAGGATAGGCCGACAGAGAAGATGCAGGAATTAGGTGTTAACGCCCTCACGGATGCAGAGCTCCTGAGTGTTATCATCGGGTCAGGTACGCATAAGGCTTCGGCAGTGGATATTGCCAAGAACCTATTAGCAGACCATCAGAACAACCTCAATGAACTGGGCAAGGCTGAGTTTTACGAGATTTGCGAGACGGAGGGAATCGGCACCAGTACGGCATGTCGTATCATGGCAGCCATCGAGTTAGGCAAGCGCAGGCAGATGGCGCAGATGGGTGACCATCCTGACCTGTCAACGGCTTTCAGAGTACACCAGTTTATGCGCCCGTTCTGCCAGGATCTCAAAGTAGAGGAAGCCCATTTGCTCCTGATGAACCAGAACTACCGACTGATTAAGCATATCAAGTTGTCGCAGGGCAGCATCACAGAGACCTTGATGGACATTCGCCTGATTATGAAATATGCAGTACTCAACAACGCCACCATCCTAACCGTCTGCCATAACCACCCCTCGGAGAACACTTGCCCCAGCAGGATGGATGACGAGATAACGAAGGCCATCCAGAACGCCTGCAAGCTGATGCGCATCTATTTCGCCGACCATGTGATCGTGTGTACGGAGAACTATTACAGCTATCGGGAGAACGGCAAGGTATAAACAAAATCAATTCATAACATATAAATCAATACAACAATGAACAAGTGCGTTAAAATCACATTCCAGCCCATTATCTGGAGAGACGAGAATCTGAACAATGCAAGTGCAAGGATTGGCAGCACGACATGCCATGTGTTCGGCGAGACCAAGGAACAGTTATTCGAGAACATCAAGCAAAAAATATGGGCGATGTCCTCAGAGGCTCACATCCTCGACGAGGAAGTGGCTGCAGAGTATAACCAGTGGATTGCCGACAGATGGAAGGCAAAGAGCATACCGGCAGAGATCAAGAACATGGGAATGCGGGATATGCGCTATGCCCTTCCCTACTCCAAAGAATTCAAACAATGGCTCAGAAAACATAACTGATATGGTGAACATCAATGGATTCGACTTCTATGAGGAACCGGGCATCTGTGGAACATGCCCCTTCCTCATTACTGGCAATACCAGCGTGCCAGGCATTTCCTGTCATAGCGACCGAGGCCTGTGCATCCAGTGGAATGAGGCGCATCACACATGGGCGAACATACCACGTCGATGCAAGAAACTCTTCAAAAGTGCCTTTGCGCTATACAACGACAGCGGAGAAACATTAGTAATAACCAAGAAGGAATAAGATATATGAAAACGATTATTTGCAAATTCAAGTCTGATGGTACAGTCATTAGAAAGACGGCCGTCATCAATGATTCGCTGGACACCCTCAGTAAATCCAAAAGAAACGAAGCAACTGACATCATTGAGCCTGACACACTTGACTTCGAGGGATGGTGTATCTACTTTGAGATAACAGACACGCTTGCCTATGAAGTCATGTTCGTATATGACCAGGAGAACGACATCAAGACACTGAAACCAGTCAAGGCCATCACATGGGATGGGTCTGACATAGACCATGTAGCCATTATCGATGTACAAACAGTAAGCGTCACAATTCGTTAGGAAATAAAAGTGTTAAAATGCCTCCAGAATTGAGATTATAGTTAATTTTGCAACCATTTAAACGATGATGAAGATGAAGAAACTCATGCTTTTACTGATGCTGATGGTGGCAATGCCATCGACAGCCCAGAACACAGATAACCCATTCCCCAAGAAAGGCTATAAGGTCAAATGGACCAAGAGAACGCCTCATGGCTTTGAGTCATACACCTGCACTATCAGAAAGTTCGAGGACAGCGACACCATCTACTACATGACCTATTCCCCACCCGACCTGCAGCCCTATTGTGTCTGCTTCAGTCTGATACACCAGAAAGGGGCAGAGATGATTGCTGATGCAATGAAGCATCGGAATAAGAGCGACCGTATCAAATGGATAAAGGGATATTTGAGATACACCCATGCCTGTCAGGTAGATCCTGTCAACAGGTACAACGACTATTGGACTTATTTCAAACCCAAGATACGGGAGAGAACACTGACCAAGAACTTCTCCTTATCCGCAGCCCTCTACGCCTACAACAGAGACCGGGCCAAAGATGCCAGGTGGGCTGACACCACGCCTGAGCAGTGGCTACAGCTCTATCAGGCTGCAAAGGTGATCCTGCCGCTGATGGGAGCCGGAGAAGATACGAAAACCCTCTATGACAAGATATGTACCGAGGGTGGCTATTGATGCACCAAAGTATTTAATCTTTAATAAAGAAGAAATATATGATAGATAAAATACTGTCCTTTACCGCCTTTATTATCTTATGGGCTATCCTCTTCATTGGGTTGGTGATAGTGCCCAGGGAGAAAAGAAAGGAAGTTCCCCGTACCAAGCAGCCTAAAGACAAGGTGCCTAAGCTGCGCAAACCATCAGAGAAGCCCCCGAAGAAGGATACCTCTCATGTTGATAAGGAACGGAAAGAAGAGACTAAGCGCCAAGTGAAAGAGGAAAAAGCCCGCCGTAAGCGTGAGAATGAGTTGACCAAGAAACAAATGCAGGAACGCGAGGCACTGGAGCGTAAGACCCGTGAAGAGAAGCGACGCAAGGAGGCTGAGAAGAAAGCCCGCGAAGAGGAAGAACGTAAACAAGATCGTGAGCGCAAAAAGAAACGTGAGCGGGAACGTCGCAGACGGGCAGAGGAAGACCGCAGAAAGCGGGAATACGAGGCGATGCTCTATGACGAGTACCGCCGTCAGCAAGGATTCAGCTCATAGCCTCACGGTTGTACGAGTCGATCATAACGAAAGAGCTGGTATTTACGGATAATCTGTTCGCAGAGCTGGACATAATCCCTGGCAGTGGCATAGCCAGCTGCTTTCAGGGCCAAAAGCCAGTGGTGATAATCGTTAGAGGGATAGCTGTGGCAGCGTTTGTAACGGTCGGACATCAATAGCCGGGAATGATGGTCGATACTCTCCTCGACGGTGGCGTAGTTGCAGAACTTCTCATCCGGCTTGTCATCATTATGCAGACTATAGGGCCTCCCCTCGGCCAACCATTGCGGACTGCACTTGATGCCAAAGAAGTTATTACCCTTGCGAGCCAGGTCTGAACGGCCCCAATCACTCTCAAAGGCCATCTGTGCCAGCGTCACTGAGGCAGGGATGCCGTACTGTCGCTGTTGTTCCATGGCAGCAGGTGCATAGTGCGAGAGAAACGTCTTACGATCCATCCGCTGGTGTTGGCTGATACTGTCAATGTCGGCAGTAACACCCTCGCCTAACAATGCCGTACAGGCTTCTGCCCTCACGTCCCCTATATATAATAATAATGTATAGGGGTCTGTCAGTGCGCCCTTATAGCGGCAAGTGATATGTAGATGACTTCCAGTGGAACGCCCGGTATTCCCGCTGATGGCCACCACGTCACCGGCAATCAAATTGTCGCTCTCACTGACCCTGACCTTCGACAGGTGGCAGTAGCTGATGGTGTATTCCCCATGCTGCAGCACTACATAGTTGCCAGAGCGAGGGTCAGCACCAACCTTCTTCACCTTGCCATCGAACATGGCATATACCTCTTCATAATATGCTTTCAGGTCGAGACCGTTGTGTGAGGCTTTGGCTCCAGTAAACGGGTCACGGCGAGTACCAAACGGCGAATTGACCTTTACATGCTTCAACGGATATGATACGCTCAGGTATCGCTGAATCCAAAAATCTCTGTCCGTCGCCCACGCTTGGACTGACAGACAGAGCAGGA
>Ga0256404_1002090_pt1 | contig 45209 bp, 41 predicted proteins | sample RumenRJG_01DNA_FD_185990 | JGI IMG/M metagenome (GOLD analysis project Ga0256404, IMG submission 185990) | Bovine rumen microbial communities from Lethbridge, Alberta, Canada - RJG_01 | ecosystem: Host-associated > Mammals > Digestive system > Stomach > Rumen | place: Canada: Alberta | collected... | reverse complement strand
CGAAGAGGGTCTGGTTGCCTGTGGTCTTGTACTTGCTCATATGTGTTGTCGTTTTTACAGCATATATAACGCAGAATTTTGATTTATATTGTTGAATGTTTGATATTTAATTTTTAGAGGTCACCTCTTGTATTTTCGTAATTCTTCCAAATAACTTGCAGTAATAACGCCCGAGGGCAATGCAATTACCGCGACACCAAAAAGCGACGACAACATACTCACGGCTCTTCCGAAGTCGGAAACGGGATACACATCACCATATCCTACTGTTGTTAGTGTGGTTGTGGCCCAGTAGAGTGCATCAAAGAAAGTATCAAAAACAATTACTCCGCTATCGGAGGCCTTATTCCATTCCACGTTGAACATCAATAGTGCTGTGGCGAAAATATAGAATGCGGCAATTCCAAGTACGGTAAGTAATACATGACGCTCTTTCTTTATCACTCGAATAAGTATTTCAATTCGTTTGGAGTATCTGAGGAAGCGAAATACCCGAGCCAACTTAAGCAACCTTACAATTCGGAAGACCTTCATTCCTCGATTCAATATCCCTAACGAGGGTAGAATAGACAACATATCAATAATCGCCATCAACGAAAAAGGGTATGCCATAAATGCAAGGATGGGCTTTCGTGAAGGATGCTTCAAGTCGATTGTAAACCACCGTAACAAATAGTCAATGATAAAAGCAACTACTGAAACTTGGTCAAAAATGATAAACAGGCGTGTCTGTTCTTTGAAGAGAAGGGGTATGATGCTGATAACCACCATCAGCATCATAAAATAGTCATATATCTTGCTAATATTTGACCCAGAATCGTCTCTTTCAATTATCGTATATATTGCCTTTTTATCCATTTCAGACCTAAAGTGTGTTGATTTTTTTTTATTGTAGAGGACATAAAGAAAGGCGTAAATCCTTTCGTTTAGGTGCCGCTTACCTTCAGTGCAGGTGTCTGGAATACCTTGAAGTAGATAAGTGGGGAAAGAAATCACGCCTCTAGCGTGAACCTCCGCCAGCTTATTCTCACTTCTTGCATTTGTTTTCCAGACGTTTGCACTGAGAGAATAAGAGCATCAGCTCAATATGTTATACTTTTACAGTCTTTGTTTTCTACATGTTTCTATTCGTTTTGTTTGTCGGTGCAAAATTACGACATTTATTTCATTCGGCAAAATTTAAATCCTTGTTGCCTTTTTGACAGAAGAATTTTTTTGCTGGGTCGCGGAAAATTCGTGTCTTTACATAATATTTGACAGTGTGTGGATCCGATTATACAAACTCCCTGTAGTTATCTGGCGTAACCACCTGATAACAAACTTTTTAATAATGCAAAGATACAAACTTTTTTGATATAATCCCCAAATTCATGTTAAATTTGGGGATTTGATTCCCTAAACTTAATATGAATTTGGGGATTTTCCAGCTTCTGTAGCTTCGCGGTCTTCCGTTTAGATAGTGTATTTTCCTGACATAATTCTATTAATGAAACAAGGTATCCGATGTACCGATTCTGATTTTCAGTTTAGATGGTTCTGCATTTTGCCTTCAGCCCAGACTTTCCAGCAGTGCCAGCATCGACGACATCCGTTCCTTGAGGTATTCTGCAACAAGGCCGGCCATGGCTTTCGGCGAGCCCGTGGCGGCATAGTCTTCGAACGCCTCATAGTATCGCTTGCGGTCGGCGAACTTGACATTGATGGGCGGGTAGCCGGCCTGCATCAGCTGCATGTTGAGCAACAGGCGTCCCGTGCGGCCGTTGCCGTCGACAAAGGGATGGATGCCCTCGAAGCGCAAGTGGAACAATGATATACGCTCCACCGGGTGCAACCGAGCCATCACCGTAGAACAGTCGTTCAGCAGTTCCTCGACCATAGGCTCTATCAGGTACGGTTGCGGAGGGGCGACACTTGCACCCATAATCCTGACCGGCACCCTGCGCCAACGGCCGCGGTCTTCCGGCCTGTCGGCAAGCACCAGCGAATGGATGGTACATATCTCGTAGGCCGACAGCGGTTTCTGCTCCTTTACAAGCCGCTCTACATACTCGTATGCCTCCTTGTATCCCACAGCCTCAAGGTGGTCCTTCAACGGCTTGCGGTCTATGGTGATGCCTTGCAGTACAAGCGCTGTCTCCTTCAGGGTCAGCGTGTTGCCCTCGATGGCAGTGCTTTGGTGCGTGTGCTCGACGATAAACTCTTCACGCAAAGCCTTCACCTCGCCCTGCGAGAGGGGCCGCATTGCAGCCAGCCGTTCCTTGAGTTGGTCCACCTCGGCCAGCAGCGGCGAAACCCCGTGCCGTGCCAGTGTACGCGCGTCGGCAGGTTGCACCGCATGCTCGGGGATGAGGTAAAGATTGCCCCTGCGTATCACACCGCTGATTCTTCCCTCGGCGCAGAGCCTGCGCACACGCCTGTCGCTGATGCCCCATTTGGCGGCGACCTCGCTCACCTTCAGATATGTCATATTGTTCCGATTTTTGCCCGTATAACGCAAAATTTCCGGTTATATTGTTCCGACTTTACCCGAAATCGGAACAAAAGGCCCACCTTCCGGCTGCGGGCTCGGGCGGGGCGGGGGCTGTGGTGTGGGATGGGGTGGGAAGTGGAGTGGCGGAAAGTTCGGCGGCCGGCTGTGCCATCGCTGTGCCGTAGACGGTGGCGGAGACGTTGCCCTGGCTGCTGGCGGCGAAGGCCCAGAGGTGCAGCTCGCCGCGGGCAAACTCTTCGGGGAGAAGGAGTTGCACGCCCCTGCGGCCGCGTTCCGCCTCGGCCGTGAGGCCGCGGCCCGCCGCGGGGCTATATATATAAATATGTATGTCGTCCGCGAGGCCACCCCCGTCGGCGGCCCAGCGCACGGAGAGCACACCGCGCTCGTCCACAGCGTATTGCAAGCCTTTGGGCACCGCCAGGGTGCCCTGCGAGAACTGCAGGCTGGGATAGTCAATGGCTCTAGAATTTCTAGATTCTCTAGAATTTCTAGTATTTCTAGATCCTCTAGGAAAACACTCCTTGTTGATTTTCAGGAAAGCATTCCCTTCGGTAATCTGCTGGTCGGCGGCCATCCGCTTGAGCCCCACCCGCAGCACGGGCGTGGCCGGCGAGGCGAACTGTATCATCGCCTTGAAACGGCTGCGCTGCTGCAGCTGGGCCTCTGATTTGCGGTCCTTTATATGCGGCTGGTAGGCACGCACGAACCAGGCCCCGCGGCGGTGGTACCCCACCACGGTGCCCACGCGGCCACTGAAGCCGCCCAGTATGCCCATATCCAACTTCGCCATCTTAACTGCTTATTTTTTTGTCGGCGAATTTAACGAATTATGCGAATTGGTCTAATTTACTGCGCGTTAGATTAATTCGTAAAATTCGCATAATTCGCCGACCAAAAAGAAGAACGCCGACATCGGCAGAATATTGCATCAGTCCCCCTGCAGGGTACGAAGAGAGGCAAAACCTATAGCCTGCCAAACGCTGGCTGTCAGCCTGTTGCATCCCTGCGCAGGGGGCGTTTTTTCTCGAAAAAAATGCAGGAAAACATTTTTTCTGCCCCTGCATACGATAAACACCATCTCGGCGTTACCCCCTATTATGACCCCCGAACGCAAGTCCACACAGATAGGCAACTTCGTGCTCATCCTCATCGCCATGGTGCTGGGTGTGCTCATCGGCCTTATGTTTGCCTCGCACAGCCGCCAGGATGCCTACCAGCACTCGCTGCTGCAGGGCAAGATGGCCGAGGTGCTCGACCTGGTGGAGACCGAATATGTAGACCCGCTCGACGCCGACTCGCTCTCGGAGAGCCTCCTCTCGGTGATGCTCTCCGAGCTGGACCCCCACAGCTCCTACCTCTCGGCCGTCGCCGCAGCGGAGTCCGACGAGAAGCTGCGTGGCAACTTCGAGGGTGTGGGCCTGCTGCTGCGCGCCGAGGGCGACAGCACCTATATCGGCCAGGTGATGGCCGACGGTCCCTCGGCTGGGTCGGGGCTCCTGCCGGGCGACCTCATCGTCAGTGTCGACGGATACCGCGTTTGCGGACGGAACTTGCCGGCCGACAGCATCGTGGCGCGCCTGCGCGGCCCGCGCCGTTCGCAGGTAGCCATCGAGGTCTACCGCCAGTGCGCCTCCCCGGCACCGTGCCAGCTGACCTTCACCATACGCCGCGGCGTGGTCAACCACCTCACCGTGCCCTACAGCGGCATGCTCGACGACACGACGGGCTACCTGCTGCTCACCTCCTTCGCCTCCACCAGCCACAGCGAATTCCGCTCCGCCCTCCGCTCCCTCCTCAGCCAAGGCATGAAGCACCTCGTGCTCGACCTGCGCGGCAACGGCGGAGGGTCGCTCAACGCCGCCACCGACATCGCCGGCGAACTGCTGCCGGCCGGCTCGCTCATCGTCTACATCCAGGGCGCCCACCACGCCCGCCAGAACAGCTACTCGTACCCGGGCGGCCTCTTCACCCGTGGCGGCCTCACGGTGCTCATCGACGAAGGGTCCGCCTCGGCCTCCGAGGTGCTGGCCGGTGCCCTGCAGGACAACGACCGCGCCCTCATCGTGGGCCGCCGCACCTTCGGCAAGGGCTTGGTGCAGCGCGAGTTCCCGCTGGAGGACGGTTCGTCGGTGATGCTCACCACCGCCCGCTACTACACCCCCTCCGGCCGCTCCATACAGCGCCCCTACAGCGCCGGCACCGACGAGTACTACCGCGACTACATCAACCAGCTCATCGAGGAGTCCTACGCCGACAACCCCACGCTGCACGTTACCGACTCGACGCCCTACCACACCGTCGGCGGACGCGTCGTCTACGGCGGTGGCGGCATCTTCCCCGACCGCCTCATCGCCTACCGGCGCGACAGCTCGCTGGTCTACTACAACCGCCTGGCCTCGGCCGGCCTCATCACCCGCACCGCCTTCGCCGAAGTCAGGCTCCACGCCGACGCCCTGCTGCGGCGCTACGCCGACGCCGACGACTTCCGCCGCCGCTACACCGTGCCCGACAGCACCATAGCCCGCCTCACCGCCCTCGGCCAGCAGCGCGGCATACCGCTCGACCCCAAGGGCCTCAACGCGCAACGACGCTTCATCACCACCATGCTCAAGGCATACATCGGCGACCACCTCTTCGGCCACGACGCCTTCTATCCCCTCATCCTGCGCGAAGACAACGACCTGATGCAAGCAATGCAGAAGAAATGATACATATATAGAAACGCCTCTATGAAACGACACCTCGCAATAGCCCTCGGCCTCCTGCTCGCCCTCGGCGCCACGGCCCAGAAAAGCACCATTACCTGCACCTTCGACGGCCTGCCGGCCGGCACGCGCCTCCTCCTCAACGAGCCCCATGGCGGACGCCTTGTCCCCACGGACACCCTCGTGCCCGACGCCAAAGGGCGCGTCAAGCTGGAACGCTACTCCACACAGCCCGAGTTCCTCGTCCTGAGCCTCGACCAGAAGCAGCCCCCGATGCTCCACCTCATCACACTCCCCAAGGAGCGCATCACGCTCGAAGCCACCTACATGCCCGCCCTCAACCACATCGATATCACCTCCGCCAAGGGCTCCGACAACATGGACCTCTACCGCCGCTTCTCCAACCTCACCACCCGCTCGTTCCTCAACCAAGACCCCAACCGCGTCAGCGACAGCCTCGAAGTGCTCCTCTCCGGCACCCCCGGCACCCTCATGAGCGCCTTCCTGGTTACCTTCTACGAGCAGTACTTCGAGCAATACGCACCGCTCTACAAGAAGATTCGCGACGCCCTCGTCGGCCAGTATGCCGACAACGACTTCGTGCGCCACATCGACTCGCGCCTGCGGTCGGCCCTTATCGCCGGCATGGAGGCTCCCGACATCGCCCTGCCCAATCCCCAAGGCGACACCCTCCGCCTCTCCGCCCTACGCGGCAAGGTAGTGCTCATCGACTTCTGGGCCTCGTGGTGCGGCCCCTGCCGCAGGGAGAACCCCCACGTGGTGCGCCTCTACGAGCGCTTCCGCGACAAGGGCTTCGAGGTATTCAGCGTCTCGCTCGACCAGAGCCACGACAAGTGGGTCGACGCCATCGCCAAGGACAACCTCGGCTGGCCCTACCACGTCAGCGACCTGCGCGGCTGGAACTCCGCCGCCGGCCGCCTCTACGGCATACAGTCCATCCCCGCCACCGTCCTCGTCGACCGCGAGGGCAACATCGTGGCACGCAATTTGCGGGATTCGGATTTGGATAAGAAACTAAACGAATTGCTAACACAATGATAACCACCACACAGATAGAGATGGCCCTCGGCCATGTCAACGACCCCGCCACCGAGCGCACTGTAACCGAGCTCGGCTGGCTGTCCAACATCCAAATCGACGGCCTCGACGTCAGCTTCGACCTCGCCTCGGGCGACGCCTCCCTGGTGCAGCCCTGCGTCGACGCCATCCACGAGTACGTGGACCGCAATGCCGCGGTCAACGTCAACGTTACCAATCGCCTCGAACCCGCCGCCCCGGCCGCACAGCCTGCCGCCGAAAGCGACAATGCCATGCCTGGCCTGGCCGGCGTCAAGCACATCATCGCCGTCGCCTCCGGCAAGGGCGGTGTGGGCAAAAGCACCGTGGCCGCCAACCTGGCCGTGTCGCTCGCCAAGAGCGGTGCCAAGGTGGCCCTCGTCGATGCCGACATATACGGCCCTTCGATGCCCATCATGTTCGACGTCAGCGGCGAGCAGGTCTTCGGCCACCAGGTGGGCGACAAGACCTATATGCTGCCCGTGGAGAAGTACGGCATCAAGCTGATGTCGGTCGGCTTCTTCGTCGACCCCGAAAAAGCCCTCATCTGGCGCGGCCCCATGGCCAGCAGCGCCCTCAAGCAACTGCTGGGCGACACCTGGTGGGGCGACATCGACTACATGGTGGTCGACATGCCTCCCGGAACCGGCGACGTGCAGCTCACCCTCGCACAGACCATCCCCGTTACCGGCGCCATCATCGTCAGCACCCCCCAGCAGGTGGCGTTGGCCGACGTGGTGCGCGGCGTGCAGATGTTCCGTGCCGAGGCCATCAGCATCCCCGTGCTGGGATTTGTCGAGAATATGGCCTACTTCACCCCCGCCGAGCTGCCCAACAACCGCTACTACATCTTCGGGCAGGGCGGCTGCCGCAAGCTGGCCTCCGAAATGGGCATCCCCCTGCTGGGCGAGATACCCCTGGTGCAGCGCATTGCCGAGAGCGGCGATGCTGGCAAGCCCGTGGCCCTATACACGCCCGACATGTCCCAGAGCCCCGAGCGCGACGCCTTCGACGCCCTGGCGCAGAATACCATCAACGCCATCAATAACCTGAAATAACACACAGTATGACCGACCAAGAGAAAGCCACCCTAGAGGTGAAAGTAAAGAACGCCCTCCAACAGATACGCCCCTACCTCCAGCAGGACGGCGGCGATGTGGAATATGTCGACATGACCAACGAGGGCGTGGTCATGGTGCGCCTGCAGGGCCACTGCGGCTCCTGCCCCCACGCCATGATGACCCTCAAACAAGGTATCGAGCAGGCCATCAAGCGCGTCCTGCCCGAGGTGAAAAGCGTCGAGCGCGTATGATATACACTAAAACAGGCGACGGCGGCACCACCAGCCTCGTAGGCGGCAGCCGCGTCAGCAAGGACGACCACCGCGTCGAGGCATACGGCACCGTCGACGAGCTCAACTCGCACATCGGCCTCCTGGCCGAGCTCTTCCGCCCGGAGCCCGGCGGCTACTGCGACGAGCTCAAGGCTGTACAGCGCAACCTCTTCACCCTGCAGACCCTGCTGGCCACCGAGGATGCCGACCTCTATGCACGTCTGCCCCAGCTGCCGCTGGAAGAGGTGGAAATACTGGAACGCCAGATAGACACCATCAGCGACCAGCTGCCCAAACTGCGCAGTTTCGTCATCGCCGGCGGCAATGTAATCGGCGCCCAATGCCATGTCTGCCGCACCGTCTGCCGTCGCGCCGAGCGCCGCGTCGTTACCCTCGCCCGCGAGGTGCGCATCGACGAGACCATCCAGCGCTACCTGAACCGTCTTTCCGACTACCTGTTCGTCCTCGGACGCCATGCCGTGGTGGCGAAAGGTCAGCAGGAAGACCTGTATACCAACTGATTGCAAAAACAATTTGCCAGTATGGGAAAAAGATGTACTTTTGCAAAAATTTTTTAGACACGAGATATGTATTGGACACTTGAATTAGCATCAAAACTGGAAGACGCCCCTTGGCCCGCTACCAAGGACGAACTGATTGACTATGCACAGCGTACGGGAGCCCCCATGGAAGTCATCGAGAACCTGATGGAAATCGAGGACGAGGGCGACCCCTACGACAGCATCGAGGATATTTGGCCCGACTATCCTACCAAGGAGGACTTTTTCTTTGAGGAAGACGAGTATTAATGACGTCACCTTCATCGGTTCGGGCAACGTGGCCACCCACCTCGCCCTAGCGCTCCATAGCACCGGCGTAGCCATACGTCAGGTGCTTTCTCGCGAATATGACCATGCCGCGCTCCTCGCCTCGCGCGTGGGAGCACAGCCCATCAACCGCCCCGAGCTGCTGAAAAACAATGCCGATGCCTACATCCTGGCCGTCAACGACGATGCCCTCTACGACCTGGCCCTCGACCTGCGGCTGCCCGATGCCCTGGTGCTCCACACCTCGGGCAGCACGCCGATGGCGGTGCTGAAACCCATATCGCGCTGCCATGGCGTGGTGTGGTCGCCACAGACTTTCGTTCGCGACTTCGCCATGGACTACGCCCGCCTGCCCCTCTGCATCGAGGCCGACTCGCTGCAGTCGGAGGAACTTATCGTCGGGCTCTTCGGACGCATCACCCACAACATACACCGCCTCGATTTCGAGCAGCGCCGCTGGGCGCACCTGGCCGCCGTGATGGTCAACAATTTCGGCAACGCCATCAACGCCTTGGCGCAAGACCTCATGCTGCAGCGGGGACTTGACTTCTCCATGCTGCAGCCCCTGGCCGAGGCCACGACCAAGAAGATCAACCTCGGCCCCCTGTGGCCACAGCAGACGGGTCCCGCCGCACGCCACGACGAGAAGACCCTCGACGCCCAGCGCCGCCTGCTGGCCGACCAGCCGCAGCTGCTCGAGCTCTATAACCTCCTCACCGATATCATTCAGCAGCGATGACCTTCATCGACACCCACAGCCACCTCTACGACGAGGCATTCGACGCCGACCGCGAGCAGGCATTGCAGCGCGCCCTGGATGCCGGCGTGTCCACACTGCTGCTTCCCGACATCGACAGCGGCAGCCGTCCGCGCCAGCAGGCGTTGGCGGCAGCCCATCCCGGATGCACATACGAGATGGCCGGCCTGCATCCCACCTCGGTCAAAGAAGACTGCGAAGAGGAGCTTCGCCTAGTGCACGACCTGCTCTTCTCCGAACATCACTATATCGCCGTGGGTGAGGTTGGTATGGACCTCTACTGGGACCGTACCTTTGAAGTCCAGCAGCGCGAGGCGTTGAAACGCCAGCTGGGATGGGCGTTGGAACTGGACCTGCCCGTATGCCTCCACATCCGCAAGGCTCACAACGAGGTCTTCGGCCTGCTGCGCGAGATGAACCGCCCCTCATGGCGCGGCGTGATGCACTGCTTCGGCGGCAGCCTGCAGGAGGCGCGCCGCGCGGTGGAGATGGGGTTCCACCTCGGCATCGGCGGTGTGGTTACATTCAAGAATGCCGGCTTGGCGGAGATTGTGAAAGAGATACCGCTGGAGCACCTCCTGCTGGAGACCGACGCGCCCTACCTCGCGCCGGCACCCCACAGAGGAAAGCGCAACGAGAGCTGCTATATTCCTCTCGTTGCGCAAAAGATTGCCGAGCTTAAAGGCATCGGCGTGGAGGAGGTGGCCGATATAACCACCGCCTCGGCACGCGCCCTGTTTACTCTACCCAGCCTATAACATCGCCCTTTTTGACCATCTGGCCCTGCTTGGCACAGGTGTCGACGATTTTTCCGCCCTTGAGCGAGGGCTGCGGCATGAGTGCGTAGGGGGCTTCGATGTGGGCCAGGGTGGCGCCCTCCTTCACCTCGGTGCCGGGGGCGGGGGCGGTGCTGCGGTCGTCGAAGTTGACCTCCCACAGCAGGCGGCCCGTGGCGGCGGCCACGATGGGGGTGGCATTGGGGTATTTCTGCGAGATGTAGTTGAGTGCCGCCTCGCCGCCGGCTTCCTGCTGGTTGCCGCCCGACTTCTCGGCACGCAGCTGCGCCACCTCCTTGTGGAAGCGTTCTTTGGCAATGCCGCTCCTGTAGTCGCGGTACTGGCGGTCGTGCATGGCCAGCTCGAAGAGCTCCTCGTCGTCCTCGCCGCGCTCCCAGCCGTTCTGCTCCATTTCCTTGATATATTCGGGCAGGGCATCGGGATAGGCTTCCTGCGGCACGCCGGCGTAGAACTCCATGCCCTGCTTCTTGGCCAGCTCGACGATTTCGGGAGCCAGGGGCCCCGGCAGCTGGCCAGCGCGGCCCAGAATCATGCTCCACGAGTCCTTGTCTATCTGGCTGAAGCGCGGCTTGCCCTGCGCCATCGAGAGCAGGTTCATGACGGCTATGTTCTTGGTATACTGGCTGAAGGGGGTTACCAGCGGTGGATATCCCAGCAGGGGCCAGATGTGCTCCACCTCCTGGAAGAGCTGCACGGTAAGCTCCTCGAACGAGACCTCGGGCTTGCCGCTCTTCTTGAGGGCCATGTTGATGGCGCCGTGCACGCCCTTGAGGTCGCTCATCATCGAACCCATCATGCCGCCCGGCAGACCGCAGCCTACCAGCAGCGAGCTGCTGATGCGATTGCCCGGGTTGATGTAGAGGCCGAGGAAGTCGTCGATGAACTCCTGTGTCAGGCGGCGCGCCTCCATGTAGGCGTCCATGTTGATGTCCTTGACGCTGAAGCCGGCATCCTTGAGCATGGCCTGCACCGAGATGACGTCGGGATGCACCATGCCCCAGGAGAGGGGCTCCATGGCGCAGTCGATAACGTCGGCTCCGGCCTGGGCCACCATGAGGGTGGAGGCCATCGAGAGGCCCGGACCCGTGTGGCCGTGGTACTGCACCACGATGTGGGGGTATTTGGTCTTGATTTCATGCACGAGACGACCCAGCGTGGCGGGACGCCCCACACCGGCCATGTCCTTGAGGCATATCTCGTCGGCACCGAAAGCCACCAGCTTGTCCACAATGCCCATGTAGTACTCAACGGTGTGGATGGGCGAGTGGGTGATGCTCAAGGCGGCCTGGCTGATCATGCCGGCCTCCTTGGCGGCCGTAACGCTCAGCTCGAGGTTGCGCGGGTCGTTCAGTCCGCAGAACGAGCGCATGATGTCCACACCCTGCGCCTTCTTCACCTTGGGCATCAGGCGGCGCACGTCGGCCGGCACACCGTACATACGCAGGCCGTTCAGCGCGCGCTCCAGCATGTGGGTCTGGATGCCAGCCTGGTTGAAAGGCTTGGTCCAGGCACGGACGGCCTTGTTGGGGTTCTCGCCGTACATGAGGTTCACCTGCTCGAAGGCGCCGCCGTTGGTCTCGATGCGGTCGAAGCAGCCCATCGCGACAATCACGGGCGCAATCTTCTCCAACTGGTCCACACGGGGCTGGTACTTGCCGCTGCTCTGCCACATGTCGCGGTACACTAAACTGAATTTTATTTCTCTTGCCATAGCGTAATGGTTTGATTAAAAAAACATTACCCCAATTTAACAATAATTGGGGACAATGCAAATATACAAATTTTATTTGAACTACAGAAATAAAGATCTTCCACCGGCGAAATTTAGGATTCGCAGCAGTGCAGAGGTCCACACACTAAAAAGGCCACAACCAAGTGTGGCCAATAAAAGAAGGGGCAAGCCCCTAGCCTATGTTTCTTACGGCAGGGGAACCAGGTTGGAGAAGCCCATGAAGGCCATGGCCAGGATGCCGGCGGCGACGAGGGCGATGGGGACACCCTTCATGCCGCGGGGCGTGCCGGTGAGGTCGAGCTGCTCGCGGATGCCGGCGAAGATGACCAGCGCCAGCGTGAAGCCCACGGCGGTGGAGGCCGAGTAGACAACGCTCTGGAGGAAGTCCATGTTCTTCTGCATCACCAGGATGGCCACGCCGAGCACGGCACAGTTGGTGGTAATCAGCGGCAGGAAGACGCCCAGCGCCTGGTAGAGCGGAGGGGCGATTTTCTTCAGCACGATTTCGACCATCTGCACCAGCGCCGCAATGACGAGGATGTAGGCGATGGTCTGCAGGTAGCGCAGGTCGATGGCAAACGGAGAATGACCTCCAAACTCCACGGGGGTGAGCACATACTGCATGATGAGGTAGGTAACCATGGTGGCCAGCAGCATCACAAAAAGCACCGCGCCGCCCATGCCGAGCGAACTTTTCACATCTTTCGACACCCCGAGGAAGGGGCAGATGCCGAGGAATTGAGCCAACACAACATTGTTGACAAAGATGGCTCCGATGATGAGTGCGAATATCGAGATGGTCATTTCGTGGGGTATTTTTAGTCCAACATTTGAAAGTGCAAAATTACAACCTTTTTTCCACATGGCAAAATTTTTTTTTCTTCCACCCCCTAAAAAGTGCCCCTATGACCCCGTTATGGTCCATAGAAGTCCAGAGTCGAACAATTCCCCTACCGTTCCCCTACCATTCCCCTACCGTCCCCCTGCTGAACCTCACCCGGCCTCGAAATTCACACTCATGGTTATCACATTGATTATTAATATACTAACGTTCTTTTTAAGAAAATTTATAACTTTAATATGTACACGTATGGGAAAAGAGTTGTACTTTTGCAAATTGTATCGCCTGCGATACAGCAATATAACAGAATGAAAATAAACAACTTAAACAAAAATTAACAAGATGAAGAAAGTATTTTTTGCCGCTGCCGTCGCCGCCATGTTCGGCCTGGCCGCCTGCAACAACGCCAGCAAAACCGCTGAAGAGGCCACCGACTCCGTGATGGAGACCGTCGAGGCCGCCGCCTGCGACGCCACCGAGGCTGCCGCCGACTCCACCATGACCCTCGCCGAGGAACTCGTCGACGCTGCCAGCGACGCTGTCCAGGAAGTGGTTGCCGAATAACCTCCGGCTACACTTTAGCAACACACCGCGAGGTGCCGCCCCACTACGGACGGCACCTCGCTATTTTTGTACCCCGGCATACAATAAAACGCCACGCCGCGCGTTATCCGAAACATGAAAAAGAACCGCACCACAATCCTGCGCGCCCTGGTCCTGTTGCTGGTGTCCGGGTGTCTGGTCTGCGCCTCGTGCAGCAGCAGCCCCCAGATGTACAAGCACAAACGCAACACCGACTGCGGCTGCTAGTGGAAAACACTGCCGACAAATACCGCGCCATCCTCGGCCGCTACCTGCCCGGGGCGGCGGTCGAGTGGGTCTACGGCTACCTCAACCTCCACCGCATTCACCTCCACATCGCCCGCGAACGCCGCACCAAGCTCGGCGACTACCGCCGTCCCTATCCAGGACATGAGCGCCACGAAATCTCCGTCAACGGCGACCTCTCCAAGCCCCTCTTCCTCTGGGTCTTCCTCCACGAGGCCGCCCACCTCGAGACACGCCTCACCCATCCCCACGCACAGCCCCACGGCCACGAGTGGCAGGCACACTACGCCCGCCTGCTGGCCGACCATATCGACTGGTTCCCCACCGACACACAGCCGCTTATCGACCGCTACATCCGCCGCATACCCCTCAACCGCGCCCTCTGCCGCCAGATTGAGGCCGCCCTGCGTGGCCAGGCTCCCGGCCAACAGCCCTCCCCCACCCTCGACCAGCAGCGGCCCGGCATCCGCTTCCGCCTGAAAAACAAGCCCGAACGCCTCTTCGAGGCACTCGGCAAGCGCCGCACCCGATGGCTCTGCCGTTGCCTCGACGACGGGCGCCAGTACCTCGTCAACGGCGCGGCGGAAATCATCCCCGAATGTTAAAAAATTTGGCAATTTAATTTTTTTTCGTACCTTTGACCTCGGAGAATACACCCGTAAATCAACAAAACATAATATAAATTAAATAGTTACACAAAATATGAAAGTATTAGTTTTAAACTGCGGAAGTTCATCCATCAAGTATCAGCTGGTCGACATGGCCAACAACGCCCAGGTGATGGCCAAGGGCCTCCTGGAACGTATCGGCCTGGAAATGGGCGAGTTCACCCATAAGTGGAACGGCCAGAAACACTACGAGCAGCAGCCCATCCCCAACCACACCGAAGGCATCAAGATAGTGCTCAAGGCGCTGACCGACCCCCAGATCGGCGTCATCGGCGACCTGAAGGAAATCGGTGCCGTCGGCAACCGCGTGGCCCACGGCGGCGAGCTGTTCAAGGAGAGCGTCCTGGTGGACGACAAGGTCATCGAGCAAATCAAGAGCCTCGAGCACCTGGCCCCGCTGCACACCCCCGGCAACCTGGCCGGCATCTACGCCATGCGCGAAGTGCTCCCCGGCGTGCCCCAGACCGCCGTCTTCGACACCGCCTTCCACTCCACCCTGCCCCCCAAGAGCTTCCTCTACGGCCTGCCCTACGAGATGTATGAGAAATACGGCATCCGCCGCTACGGCTTCCACGGCACCAGCCACAAGTTCGTCGCCGAGAAGGCCGCCAAGATGATTGGCCGCGACTGGAACGACCTCAAAATCATCTCCTGCCACCTCGGCAGCGGCGCCTCCATCGCCGCCATCGACCACGGAAAGAGTTTCGACACCACCATGGGCCTCACCGCCCTCGAGGGCCTCGTCATGGGCTCGCGCTGCGGCGACGTCGACCCCGGCGTCATCCTCTACCTCCTCGACCAGGGCTTCACCTCCAAGGACCTCACCAAGATGCTCTACAAGCAGAGCGGCCTGCTCGGCATCAGCGGCGACAAGCAGGACATGCGCGACATACGCGCCGGCCGCGACGCGGGCGACGAGCGCGCCACCTACGCCTTCGACATGTTCGCCCAGCGTGTCAAGCGCTACATCGGCGGCTACATGGCCGAGATGGGCGGCTGCGACCTGCTCCTCTTCACCGGCGGCATCGGCGAGAACGCCTGGTTCATGCGCCGCCCCATACTCGAGAACATGGAGTGCCTCGGCATCAAGATCGACTTCTCGAAGAACGACAACGTCATGGGCGAGGACATCATCCTCTCCACCCCCGACTCGAAAGTCGCCACCGTGGTCTGCACCACCGACGAGGAGTACGTCATCGCCAGCGACACCTTCAAGCTCGTCAGCTGATTCACCTACACCATTTTATAGTTGAGCGGGCCGTGCCATGAGGCACGGCCCGCTCAACTTATGAAATAGATGGTGCAGACGGTGGTAGCGCCGTTTTTCAGCACCGACTTCTCACGTTGCAGGCCATGTGGCTATTGGACATGATGTCCTAATGAATCATAAGTTCCATAGGGTGGCCACATCTTGATGTTGCGCATAGCCTCCGTGGGGGGGAAGGCAAAGCAGTCCTTGTCGTATACATGCTTTGCATCTGCAAGGCTCATGTCATAACGCTGCAATATCTCGCTGTCTTCCGCTTTCCGCACATACCAGAAAATTGTGTCGGTATTGTATCTTTCATAAGACATATCCAAACAATCATCGCACTCATTGCCATGTACCAATCTTGATTCATGTGCCTTGATTACCATGTCTTTTACTAAAAATGAGGAATAATCACCAGTAAGTGTTGATGAAACGGAGATATCAACGTCAGAATTGTTATAAAACCTCAAATCGACACATTTGTCCATTGCGAGATGGAAGCACCCATTGAACAATAGCGCAGCAATTGTAATGCAAATTATTTTCTTCATCTTATTGTCAAATTAAGTAAGTCTGAAATAAAACCATAGTAGAATGGAACGGGATGCCCAGTGTAGTCCCATCTTATACCATAGATACGCTCAAAATAAAGTGCACCCCAAAAGTTTGCCAACTTCTCGGAAAAGAAAGTAGAATGAGCATGACTGGAAGATATTTTGAATAGAGCCATCATGTCATTCCATGCGCAGCTTGCAAGGCTTGGAAGTCCAATGCCAGCAAGATAAAGATTCCCCCAAATATGTCCGTCTAGGGTATGGCCATATTCATGTTGGTATAAAGTGTGGTTCAATACATATTCACGGAAATTGCCTTCAATTGTTTCGTCAAGATTAATGTGAATGTTATTCCCCAAAGTTATCCCATCCCGGTATCCAGCATATTCATTTGTTGAGAAAGTGGCACCGCCAAAGTAGTCCACCCTGCTCACCTGGCCGCAAAGATTCATGGCTTGCACATATAAGAAACCCAGATTGGTCTGTAATGACTCTCTGCCGAAGCGGGTGAATGCCTGCAAAAACCCATGCCCCATATTCTCGTCAAAGTAGTACTGTCCCATGAATATGCGGAGCGCATTCTTGGGGTCGCCGAACATGCTCACCGCCGTGATTCCGAGGTTCAGGGGGGCGGTGGGCAGACTCAATGTTCCGCCAATGGCACCTTGGGCGAAATACCCCAGTCCCTGCCAGAAGTTCCCGACATGGCCTTCCTGTGAGTGGATGCCGAGGTTGATGAGGCCTGCCGCCAAGGGGATCAGGAAGAAAAACTCCCCGTCGGGGTCGGTGCACATCACGGGGTTGTTGCCGCAGTAGGAGTAGCGGTTGAAGCCCTGTGTGGAGAAGGGGCTCTGCACCTGCGGGTCTGGGGAGAAGAAACGCGCCAGGGCGGGGTCGTAGAGGCGGGCGTTCATGTTGATGATGCCGAAGCGGTCATAGTGCTCGTGGCCGGTGAAGCCGCGGCGGAAGGCAAGGTTGCTGCCATCCTGTGGCTGCGTCCAATTGGTGGCGCTCATCCTCCATCCGATGCTGTTTCCTCCGAAGTGGAGGTCGGAGGAATAAGTTGCGGTGTTATGTGTTGTCTGCAGCATTCAGTTAGGGCTTAGAATCCTGCGGCAGGCAGGTCAGGATTGGTCACACGGTTTCCATGCTCGTCGTAGGTGCCGTAAGGCGGCCACATCTTGATGTTGCGCATCGCTTCTGTGGGCGGGAAGGTCGGGGTACCACTCGGATAATAATCCATAACACTATAGTCGTATCGTTGCAAGATGCGATATCCTATCCGAACAGAATCCCAGCCATACTTCTCCAGCGTGTCTGTCGAAATTACAAAGTACGAGATTGTGTCGGTATTAAAGCTATTGTAGATATCTTCCAGAGTCCAACGTGTGTATGAGTAGACATATTCTCGATTTGGCTCAATTTCTCTCATTTGCAAAGGCATCTGTGTCGGCAATGTCGTATCTGGGTATACTGTGGCAGGATTGCTATAATAGCAAGGGGGAATCATCATTGAATAGACGCTAATGTTATATGTGGCTTTATTCTTAAAGGAATATTCGCTCTCCCCTAAATGTTTTGCCATCCAATCCTCACAACTGCAAAGAAAAACGCACGAAACAAGTATTGCTAATGGTGATATCTTCTTACGTATCATATTTCTTTCGTTTTTTAATGATAATCATAAAATGGATACCCGTCTTCTTCTATCCACGTATAGCCGTAATTTCGTCTAAAATAAAGACCAGCCAGCCTGTTAGCCCATGTTTCCGTCCAGTAATACTTGTGAGTAGTAGCTCGATAGGGGTCTCCGTCGATAGTCTCACTATGGGCAGCACTGTTTAGGCTAAACAGTCCTATGATAAGATACCCTGGTCCTAGTATTTGGCTTTGAATCGTATGGCCATACTCATGCAAGTATATTTGATGGTCATTAAACACATAATCACGAAAACTCATATCAATCTCCTTGGGTATACTAATATTGATAAAACTTCCCAGTGTAACGCCCCATATTAAACCCGATAGGTTTATTGGAGTAATTGTCCCATTATTCTCGTCTGTTGCAAAGGTTGCGCCACCGAGGTAGTCAACCCTGTCGACATAACCACCAGTATTACGAAACTGCGTGTAGTTGTATCCAGCCCATGTTTGGGGAAACTCCCAAGAATAGCGTGTCAAGGCCTGCAGGAATCCGTGTCCCATATTTTCGTCAAAATAGTATTGACCCATGAAAACACGGAGCGCATTGCGTGTATTGCCAAAGAGGATGCTTGCTGACGTGGAGACTATATTCAGTGTCGCCGCCAGTGGACCGCCCAAGGGGACTTGACTAAAGAAACCACCAATGGCACCTTGAGCGAAATACCCCAGTCCCTGCCAGAAGTTCCCGACATGGCCTTCCTGTGAGTGGATGCCGAGGTTGATGAGGCCTGCCGCCAAGGGGATCAGGAAGAAAAACTCCCCGTCGGGGTCGGTGCACATCACGGGGTTGTTGCCGCAGTAGGAGTAGCGGTTGAAGCCCTGTGTGGAGAAGGGGCTCTGCACCTGCGGGTCTGGGGAGAAGAAACGCGCCAGGGCGGGGTCGTAGAGGCGGGCGTTCATGTTGATGATGCCGAAGCGGTCGTAGTGCTCGTGGCCGGTGAAGCCGCGGCGGCAGGCAAGGTTGGTGCCGTCCAGAGGTTGCGTCCAATTGGTGGCGCTCATCCGGTTGCCCCACGGGTCGAAGTGGCTGCGCTGCACCACCTGCCGGTTGCCATTCACAATGCGGTCCCAACTGCCCAGCAGGCCGGTCTGCACATAGTAGAGGCTGTCGGCATTGGCGGTGGTGTTATGTACATGTAGTGCCACGATTCTTCCTTCTGCGTATATGTAATCTATATAACGCGTAGATGATGGTTTTATTTCCAGCTCGCAGTCTTTCGAGATGAAATAGGTGGTGCAGACGGGTGTGTTCCCGTTCTTTAGCACCGATTTCTCGCGTTGCAGGCCGCTGCCGTAGGAGAGTTCCATCGTCCATCCGTTCTCACTGATGGTCGCGGGACGGTTTCGGCTGTTGTACGTTACATCACACTGGGAGGTCGGCAGCGCACCCCTTTCGTCAACAACCTGTACAACTATATCTACCAACCTTTTTTCAACAATTCAAGAGTGTCTTTGTCATTTTCTATTAAAGCACTTATTGTTTTTAGGTATAAGAGACTTTGTGTTGGCTTATACTCATTGTTTTTATGATTAACAGGAATGTCTTTCGTTTGAAAAAGGAAGTGTATACCGAAAACTTTATAATACTGGCAGAGGTATATATGATAGGGAGGCATTAAATCCTCGGTTCCATAATCAGAGCCAACAATATGGAACTCCAACCACTTGACTTCTCCAAGTCGCTTGACGAAAGACAATGAAGGGTAAGCCCTCATGCCATATTGTATTTTATCAGACCAGAAGTTTAGACCGATTAAAAATCCAAAATCAGTTACTATATTTGCGATTTCCAAAGATTGATAACTATACATATAATGAAAATAATTGTTGGTTATTACTTTATTCAAAAATTTTGTATATGGGGTGGACTGGAAATCAATAGGTTATCGTATGAAAAATTTTTCTCGTCCACTGACTTACTGCCCGATCTTTCCCCATTTTCCACGAAAAAATTCTCCATTTCGTCCTCCATCCGGGGCTCGGAAGCCTCGGTGCCGTAGGCGATATAGGCCGAGTTCGAGGCGCGGCCCTCCTGGTCCACCGTGAAGCCCCACATCCTGGTATTCAACTCATTCCAGCCGTCGGGCAGCTGCATCTGCAGCCGTCCGCTGCGCCGCTCGGCGGGGGCGGAAAGGAGACCCTCGCGAGTGTCCGTATTGTAAATATAAATGTACACGCGGTCGCAGCCCTTGGCGCGGCTCATACTGCTATTCTTCTCGAAATCAACGCGCAGGATGCCGCTTTCGCTGATTTCGGCGGCCGTAAACCGCACAGGTGCGGCCGCCCCTTCGGATATCCGAATGCGCTCGTACTCCGTAGGGACGCAGCGTGCTGCGTCCGCAATCGCCCCGCGGTCGGGATTGTCGGCAACCGCTTTGCGGACGCGGCACGCCGCGTCCCTACAGGATTGCAGACATTTCAGCTCCCCCTCTAAGCTAGAGGGGGTGGCGCCGCCGCAGGCGGCGACGGGGGCGTGTGTACGGCCGAAGCAGTGCTTGTTCATCTTGACGAAGGCGTTGCCCTCGGTCATCTGGTCGCAGGCGGCGCGCTCGCGCAGGCCCAACAGCAGCGCCTGCCGCGCCGTGGCCGCGAAGCGCACCATCGACACAAACCAGTCTCTTTCAGCCTGTTGGTTCTCCGTATTCGGATAGTTAATCTCCCTGCGGTAGCCGCGCACCACGTGGCGGCCCCGCCACAGGTACCCCACCACGGTGCCCACCTTGCCCCGGAACGGCCCGAGGATGCCTTGCTCTAACTTTGCCATATTTGTCTGATTATCTTGTTTTTATTCTTTTTTCCTGCTCGCTTCGCTTGCGAAATCTTGTAAATCTTGTAAATTTATTCGCTTTGCGGTGTTTTTTCTTTTGTTTTCCTGCTCGCTTTGCTCGCGAGATTTTGTAGATCTTGTAGATTTTTTTGCTTCGTGGTGCTTGTTCTTTTTGACAAGAATAATTTACAAGATTTACAAGATTTCTGCCGCGCAGCGGCTAGGAGTTTTTATATACAACGCCAGATTCCACGCCGTATTGTGCCCGTTCACCTACTAAAGAAGAAGAGGGGAAGAAGAGGGTGGTATTAACACACTGTCAATCAGCCGAGTGCATCCGTGGCGTTTGGGGCGTTTTTGGTAAAATTATCCACCTGGCAGCACAATAAATCGTGGCGGCATACGTTATGTTCTTATTATGAAACGAATCCTTATCCACCTCGGCCTGCTGGCGGCCACCCTGTCGGTCGGCGCGCAGTACCAGCTGCCCAACCCCGGCTTCGAGCAGTGGGACGGCGGCACCACCTCGGAACCCACCCACTGGAACTCGTTCGCCACCTCGGACGGCACCTTCTCCGGCCTCGCCTCGTCGCCCCACCACTACCGCCGCAACGGTGGCCGTCCGGGCTCCACCGGCAGCCACTACCTGACCATCTACACCAAGTCGATCATCGGCATCAAGGCCAACGGCAACATGACCACCGGCCGCATCCATGCCGGCTCCACTTCGGCCTCGAGCAGCGACAACTACAACTACACCCAGCGCAGCAACGCCAACCACTGCCAGCCCTTCGCGGGCACGCCCGACTCGATGTATGTGTGGGTGAGCTACTACGCCGCGTCGGCCTCGTCGCAGGCCCAGGTATCAGCCATCGTGCACGGCGACAACGACTTCCGCGCCCCCAACCAGGAGAGTAACGCCAACCTCTACTGCGGCAAGGCGCAGGCGCGCTTCACCCGCACCACCACGTCGTCCTCCGCCATGCAGTGGCAGCAGGTCAAGGTGCCCTTCGTCTACGACGGACGGAGCGAGGCGCGCTACCTGCTGGTCAACCTCACCACCAACGCCACCCCCGGCAGCGGCAGCGCCGACGACTCGCTCTCCATCGACGACATTGAGTTCGTCTACAGCGCCTGGCTGACCGACATCCTCGTCGACGGCCGTCCGATTGACGGCTTCCGCCAAGGGCAGCTGGACTACACGGTGCATGTCGACGATGCCAACATGCTCTCTGCCTACACGCTGGAGGGCATCCCCGAGGTCTCCGACGCCACCGTCAGCACCACGCTGCAGCCGGTCGACGACACCTCCTCGCTCGCCCTCCTCACCGTTACAGCCGAGGACGGCACCACCGAGCGCACCTACCGCCTCACCCTCACCACCGGCCATCCTGCAGGGGCTTCTCAGCTGGACATCCCCGCTGTCCGCACCGCTCGCCCCTCGTTCCTCGTCTACCCCAACCCCGCTGCCGACCGCCTCACCGTCGAGGCCGATGGCGAAGTGCGCCTCACCGACCTCGCCGGCCGCCTCCTGCAACGCCGCCAGGTCCGCGGATCCGCCACCCTCGACCTCGCCGACCTCCCCTCCGGCACCTACCTCCTGCACTGCAACGGCATCACCCACAAGGTTGTCAAGCCATGAATTTATTTTGCCGGTTCCAAAAATAGTTGTACTTTTGCATCATCATTCATCCTAACAAGAACCACAATGTGCAATATTCAGAACATCTATGAGGCCCTTGCCTCCGAAGGATTCTCCAGCAGCACATTGCGTATGATTGACAAACTATCAAACGACATACAGAATGGATACACAAACTTTCCTCGCTACACTCTACCGGAGCATGCAGGATTCTGCGCGGCTGGTACGGCTCTCATTGGGGCGTCCCTCGTCGCGGGCTACGCGGCAGCAAGCCTTGGAGCAGGTAGCCATGCTCCAGCAGGCCAAGGAGGCGTCGCAAACTGGCAGATAGATGCCCTGCAGGAGCAGATGATTGAACAGTGGGCCAGGGCGGCACGCCTTTGGGTCGAAGGTTCCGAACAGATACTGACGGAGCATTTTGGCCCCAAGATTGCACAAGGAGCCGAGGCGAAGGTCTACTACAAGGAGGGGGACATCTCCGTGGTCAAAGAACGGGCATCAATCTACTCCACCACACTGAAAGCACTGGAAGCCATTGCTTTGCACAATTACCTCTTCCCCGAAACGGTAATGAACGTAACGGGGTTCACCCGCGATTCCGACGGTCTACTGCGGATAATCCTCACCCAACCCTATGTGCGATGCCTGCGCCTGGCAACGAAAGAAGAAATCGATGCGTTGGCGTTCTCGAAAGGCTTCCGCGACAATCGGCAAGGGCAGGGGGTGAACTACCTCTCGGAACGCATCTCCCTGGAGGACATGCACCCTGCCAATGTCTTTATTGACGAAACAAGTTCTCAGGCCACCTGCATTGACTGCATTGTCAAGTTTGTATAGCCTGTCCCAAAACATTATGCAAAAACAGGACTGACATGCGACAATTACATATAATACTGACACTCTTATTGCTGCTGCCGCTGGCAGCGCTGGGGCAGACCAAGAAGAGCGAGCCGCTGTTCAACCAGGCGGTGGAGAAAGGTATTGCCGGGCAGCACGAGGAAGCCATCAAGCTGCTCAACAAGGCGCTGGACCACGACCCGCAGTATGCCGAGGCGTGGCTGCTGCTGGGCAACCAGCACCTGGCCCTGCAGCGCCATGCCGAGGCGCGCCAGTGCTACCAGCATTGCCTGAGCCTCAACCCCAAGAGCACACGGTGGCAGAAAGAGGCGCGCGACGGCATCCGCACGGCCGATTTCCGCCAACATGCCGTGGAGCATCCTGTGCCCTTCCGACCTATCAACCTCGGCCCCAACGTCAACACCGAGGACGACGAGTACCTGCCCGCCCTCACAGCCGACTACCGCCAGCTGGTCTTCACCCGCCGCTCGCCGCGCCGCGCCACCACCCAACCCGGCCTGCCGCTGGAGGAGGACTTCTACCTCTCGCTCTACGACACCATGGAACTCGACTGGGGTCCCGCCCAGCGCATGCCCGAGCCACTCAACAGCAACGGCAACGAGGGTGCCCAGACCCTCTCGCACGACGGCCGCGTGGTCATCTTCACCGCCTGCGGACGCTCACGCGAGCATAGCAGCTGCGACATCTATATGTCTGTACGACAAGGCGGCCGCTGGGGCAAGCCGCGCAACCTGGGCCACCCGGTGAACACCCCCTACTGGGAGTCCTTTCCCTCGCTCTCCATCGACGGCTACACGCTCTACTTCGTCTCCACCCGCCCGGGCGGCTACGGCGGCACCGACATCTGGTGCTGCACCCTCGAGGAGGGTCGCTGGAGCGAGCCGCGCAACCTGGGACCCGAGATCAACACCCCGGGCAACGAGACCGCCCCCTTCGTCCACTTCGACGACAAGACGCTCTACTTCGCCTCCGACGGCCACCTGGGCATGGGCGGCATGGACCTCTTCCGCGCCAAACGCACCTCCGACACCACCTGGGGGCAGGTGCGCAACCTCGGCTACCCCATCAACACCGAGGGCGACGAGAACAACCTCATCGTGGCACCCGACGGACGGACGGCCATCTTCAGCAGCGACCGCTACGGCGGCTACGGCAAACAGGACCTCTACTCCTTCGTCATGCCCGCACCGGTGCAGCCCGAACGTGTAACGTTCATCGACCCCGTGGTGCAGGCCGAGAACCTGCTCTCGCTGGGCGACACCGTCACATTGCGCAACATCCACTTCCTCACCGCCAGCGCCGAACTCTACGAAGCCTCCAAAGCCGGCCTCGACCGCCTGGCCGAAGCCCTCAAGCGGCACCCGCGCCTGCGCCTTGAGGTGGGCGGCCACACCGACGCCGTGGGCAAGGACGAGGACAACCTCCTGCTCTCCGAGCGCCGCGCCAAAGCGGTCTACGACTACCTCATCCTGCGCGGCATCAGCCCCGAGCGCCTCACCTACCGCGGCTACGGCGAGACCCGCCCCATCGCCCCCAACGACACCCCCGAGGGCCGCGCCCAAAACCGCCGCACCACCCTCACGCCCCTGCGATAGACCGCACCGTCGGAGATCAACAATCGGCAAAAAATACGAAAAAAAAGGCCGTCCCCCCGCGATACGTTTTTTTTTCGTATCTTTGCAGACAAATAATCACCCCGATATGGAACAGCAATTGTTGATTTACAATACTTTGAGCCGTCAGAAGGAACTCTTCCGCCCCTTGACAGAGGGTCGTGTGGGCATGTATGTCTGCGGCCCCACCGTCTACGGCGACGGCCACCTCGGCCATGCCCGACCTGCCATCACCTTCGACGTGGTTTTCCGCTACCTGCAGCACCTCGGCTACAAGGTGCGCTACGTCCGCAACATCACCGATGTGGGCCATCTGGAGCACGATGCCGACGAGGGCGAGGACAAAATCGCCAAGAAGGCACGCCTTGAGCAGCTCGAGCCCATGGAGGTGGCGCAGTACTACACCAACCGCTACCACGCCGCCATGGAGCGCCTCAACGTGCTGCCTCCCAGCATCGAGCCCCACGCCAGTGGCCATATCATGGAGCAGATAGCCCTCGTGCAGCAGCTGCTCGACAAGGGCTACGCCTACGAGAGCAACGGCTCGGTCTACTTCGACGTGCGCAAGTACCAGGAAGACACCCACAAGTACGGCCAACTCTCTGGCCGCGTCATCGACGAGATGCTCGCCACCACCCGCGAGCTCGACGGGCAGGACGAGAAGCGCTTCTCGGGCGACTTCGCCCTTTGGAAAAAAGCCTCGCCGGAGCACATCATGCGCTGGCCTTCGCCCTGGAGCGACGGCTTCCCCGGCTGGCATGCCGAGTGTACCGCCATGGGCAGCAAATACCTCGGCTCGCCGTTCGACATCCATGGCGGCGGCATGGACCTCGTCTTCCCGCATCACGAGAGCGAGATAGCGCAGTGCCAGGCATCCACCGGCCACGCCCCTTGCCGCTACTGGATGCACAACAACATGATTACCATCAACGGCCAGAAGATGGGCAAGAGCCTCGGCAACTTCATCACCCTTGACGAGTTCTTCACCGGCAAGCACGAGCTGTTGGCCCAAGCCTACTCGCCCATGACCATCCGCTTCTTCATCCTCCAGGCCCACTACCGCAGCACCGTCGACTTCAGCAACGAGGCCCTGCAAGCCGCCGAAAAGGGATTCTCCAAGCTGATGGAAGCCTACAAGGCCCTGAACCGCATCGCCGGCAATCCTGGAACCACCGAAGCCTCAGGAATATCTGACCTTCGCCAGAAGTGCTATGATGCCATGAACGACGACTTCGCCACCCCCACCGTCATCAGCCACCTCTTCGAGGCCACCAAAATCATCAACTCCGCCGCCGACGGCAAGCTGAAACTCTCGCAGGCCGACATCGACGAGCTGAAGTTCGTCTTCGACACCTTCCTCTTCGGCATACTCGGCATGCGCGACGAGGCCGGCGGCAGCAACACCGCCCTGCTGGACGGCCTGATGCAGGTCATCCTCGACATTCGCGCCACCGCCAAGGCCAACAAAGACTGGACCACCAGCGACCGCATCCGCGACAGCCTCACCGCCCTCGGCATCACCGTCAAGGACGGCAAGGATGGAGCCACATGGCAGTTATGAGTTATGAGTTAAGAATTATGAGTTATTGTGTTAATATAGAGTTATGAAAAAAGGAGACTATATACTTATCGCCTGTGTCGCCGCAGTGGCGGCACTCTTCGCCATCCCGCAGACCGGCTGCGCCGAGGGCTTCAACTGGGCCACCGTCAATCATCCCTACATCATGGCCTTCTTCAAGTTCGCCATCCTCGCCACGCTGGGCGAAATGCTTGCCCTCCGCATCCGCAAGGGTGTCTACAACGAACCCGGATTCGGCGTCCTGCCGCGCATGATGGTGTGGGGCTTCCTGGGCATGTGCATCGCCATGGCCATGGTCGTCTTCAAGACCGGCACCCCCTACTTCCTCGCCTCCACCGGCATCGCCGACCTGGCCACCCTGCAGGCCACCTTCGCCGCCCCCGCCTTCTCGTGGGGCAAGCTGGGCATCGCCTTTGCCGTCAGCGTGCTGATGAACAGTATCTTCGCACCGGTGATGATGACCTTCCACAAGTGCACCGATATCCACATCCTGGACAACGGCGGCACCGTCCGCGGCCTGCTGCGCCCCATGAAGATGCGCGAGATATTCGCCACCAAGGTCAACTGGGACATGCAGTGGAACTTCGTCATCAAGAAGACCATACCCCTCTTCTGGTTCCCTGCCCACACCATCACCTTCATCCTGCCCCCCACGCTGCAGGTGCTCTTCGCCGCCCTGCTGGGCGTGGCGCTAGGGCTTATACTTGCCTTGAAGAAATGAAGCATAGACTTGCTCTTATCGGAATACTCGGAGTATTCGGAGTAATCGGGACACTCGGCGCCCAGAATCCCTTCAGCCTCAGTTGGCACGGCTTCGTCAACCCCCACTTCTACGCCGACAGCCGCGCCGTGGTGGGCGGTCGCGAGGACATGATGCTCTTCTATCCCAAGCCCATCCTCCGCGACAGCCTTGGCAACGACATCAACGACGGCTGGCAAGCCAACCTCCTGGCCATCACCGCCCGCCTTGGCCTCCGCATCACCGGGCCCGACATGCTGGGTGCCAAGACCAGCGCCTATATCGAGGGCGACTTCACCGGCTCGACTAACGCCACCATCAACACCCTGCGCCTGCGGCATGCCTATATCGACATGCGCTGGGAGCGCCACCGCCTGCTGGCAGGCCAGTACTGGTACGCCATGGTCATCCACGAAATCATGCCCATGACCAACCCCCTCAACATGGGCTCTCCCTTCCACCCCTACGCCCGCCAGCCGCAGGTGCGCTACGAATACCAAAACGGTGCCCTCGAGGCCGTAGCCGTTGCCCAGTGGCAACTCGACAATATGAGTCAGGGGCTCCTCAACGGCGCTCCCGCCTCCAGCACCCTCTTCGCCCGCCACAGCCTGGTGCCCGAACTCAACGCCCAGCTGCGCTACCGCACCAAGCACCTCTTCTTCGGCGTGGCCGCCAACCTCAAGACCATACAGCCCATGGTGAACACCACCGTCATCGCGGGGGCGAACAATGATTCGCCCCTACATACTTCGCTGTCATGGTCCCTTTTCGGCAAAGCCTCCATCGGCCCCGTTACCGTCAAAGCGCAGACCCTGCTCAACAACAGCCTCTATGAAGGCTGCTCGCTTGGCGGCTACCTGATGCTGGCCGACAGCAGTTTCTCCGACTGGCATTTCAACACCGTGTGGGTCGACGTGGAGCGAAGCGAAGGGCATTGGCGCCCCGGCCTCTTCCTCGGATTTGCCAAGAACCTCGACTATGGCAACACCGACTACCTCCACTGCTTCGGCCGCGGCCATGAGCTGAAATACCTCTGGCGCGTGCAGCCCCGCCTCACCTACAAGACTCTCAAAGGGCTCGACTTCACGGCCGAAGCCGAGTACACCCGTGCCGGCTACGCCACCCCCGTCGGCAACCTCCGACTCTCCTTCTCCGCCGTCTATGCTTTCTAACTTCCACACCCACAGCCTCTATTGCGATGGCAAGGCGCCGTTGCGCGACTTTGTCGAGGTAGCCGTCAGCCACGGCTTCTCCGCCCTCGGCTTCAGCGGCCACGCGCCGGTGCCGTTCGACAACACCTTCGCTATCCCGCAGGAACGCTACCTCGACTATTGCCGCGAGGTGCGCGCCCTGCAGGCCGAGTACGCCGACCGCATCGAAATCACCCTCGGCCTCGAGATTGACTACATCCCCGGCCTGCTCGAGGACTTCACCCCACTCGTCGAGCAGGGCGGCCTCGACTACACCATCGGCAGTGTGCACCTGATACCCTCCGACTCCTCCCCTAAGCTAGGGGAGGGGGACCGCCGCCCTGCGGTGGTGGAGGAGTGTGCCAACCCGGATGACTTGTGGTTCATCGACGGCTCGAAGCAGGAGACCTACGACGAAGGGCTCCACCGCCTTTTCGGGGGCGACATACGCCGCGGTGTCCGCGCCTATTTCCACCAGCAGAATGCTATGCTCGAACGCAACCGCCCCACCATCGTCGGCCACCCCGACAAGATAGTGATGCACAACCGCGACCGCTACTTCTGCGAGGACGAGCCCTGGTACGAGGCGCTGGCACTGGAGACCCTCGCGCTCGTCCACGAGCTGGGGCTCATCTGCGAGGTCAACACGCGCGGCATCTACAAAGGCCGCCACGCCGACTACTACCCCTCGCGCCGCCTCATCCGCCAGATGAAGCAGTGGCGCATCCCCCTGCTGGTCAGCACCGACGCCCACGCCCCAGAGGACCTCCTCCGCACCGAGGGTGCCCACCAGTTCCTGCGGGAGATAGCCTACCCCGAGGTGCTCTCGCACTGGCGCCGCTGACCGCCTGCGGCAATGGTTCCAAAGAGAAAAAAAATGTCGGTACGGGCAATATTTATATCTATTTGCCGTTATGGTGTTGAATTTCTAAACGTAATACACCATGCAGAACATGAACACCCGCCCGACCGCAATGCCCAAGACGCTTGTTGTTCTCCTGGCCGTGCTGGCCTTTGCGGTTTCCGCCGCGGCGCAGCCCAATTTTAAAATCAAAGGGGTCAAACTGCCATCTGGAACCAAGAACGGGACGACCGTAAAGTTGCTCAACTACCATACGTGGGACAGCGTCGGCAGCGCCACCGTGCGCAGGGGCAAGTTCGTCATCGAGGGCCACACCGACACCGTGTTCATGGGTTGGCTCACTGACAGCCGCCACTTCCATTCCCCCGTGGTCGTCGAGCCCGGCATGTCCGTCAAGCTTAATGCCAGAGCCAATTCCCTCTCTGGTTCGCCCCTCAACGCCCAATTGAATCGCCACACGCGGGGGTTCGATTACTATGTCGACTTGCGCTGGAGTTCGGTAGACATTAAAGCCTATGTCAAGGAAGGCGGATGGCTGTACCGCTTGGCCAAGAAGACGATTGCCAGATGCTGCGACAGCATCAGGCGCTACAACGAGGCTATAGGCTGGCAGGTCTACCACGACAACGCCGACAACGTGGTCGGTGCCTGGGTGATGAGTCACTACTTTGATATACTTCTGGGTGGCGACTACTACAGCGACACCGTCAGCCCGCTGCGGCACAAGGTCGACTCGCTCTATGCCGTCGCCTCGCCCGTGGTGCGCAACTTCCGTCGCAACCGCAATTACTACGAGCAGAGCCGCAGGCAGATGGATGTTGCGAAAGGCAACCGTTTCATTGACTTCAGCGCCATCGACCGCGCCACCAACGATACCGTCCTGCTCTCGCAATTGATTGACGGGCATGTGGCGGTGGTCGACTTCTGGGCCTCGTGGTGCGGCCCCTGCCGGCATGAAATCACACACTACCTCAAGCCCCTCCACGAGAAATATGCCGACCAGGGACTGGTGATTGTCGGTGTCGGAGTCTTCGACGGGACAGAACAGTTCGACCAAGCCATCAGCCAGTTGGAAATCCCCTATCCACAGATTATCGATACGACCTACCGTACCGTTGCCAATCTCTACGGCGTTTCTGCCATCCCCGAGGTGTTCGTCATCGACCGCAACGGCAACATGCTCGGCAGCTTCCGCGGAGAGGAACTTGTGGAAGTTGTTGAAAAGACCCTCGGCGTCAAGAAAGACTGAACCCAAAACGATAAAAACAAAATCTACCCCTATTTTCCCATGGATGGGTAATAATGGGAAAGGGTCGAACAAATGCCCTAGGGGGTGCCTAGAGGGTGCCTACCGGCTAGATGCGGGCGCGGCGGACGGTGAGGGTTACTGAAAGGGTGCTGATGAGCATCACCAGGAGGAAGGTCCAGAGGAAGTCCTGCGCGCGCATGGCCACCGGGAAGGCTTCGACCACGAAGTTGCCGTTGCCCATGCGTATGAGTCCGAAGTGCTGCTGCAGGAAGCACACCACGAAGCCGATGAGCAGTCCTGCCGCCACGGCCACGGCGCAGATGAGCAGCCCCTCGGTGAGGAACGAGCGGCGCACCTGCCGCACTGTCATACCCATGCTTTTGAGCATGAAGATGTCGTCGTGTTTGTTGATAATCAGCAGCGAAAGCGAAGCCACCAGGCTCAGGGTCGAGATGAGGACTATCAGCGACAGTATCAAGTAGATGCCCAGCCGTTCGGTGCGGAATATCTTGAAGTAGAGCGGTTGCTGGTCGTAGCGGTCCTTGACGGTGAGTGAGGAGTGAGTAGTGAGGAGTAAGGTGTTGAGGGATTTCTTTACCTTTGACGGGTTTGCCCCCGGTTCGAGGCGGAGGGCCAGCGAGGTGCATTCGTCTGGTGCGTAGTTCATCAGCCGCCGCACCAGCGTGATGTCGGTTACGACATAGCGGTTGTCTATGTCCTGTTGGATGAAGAAGTTGGCCACGGGGTAGGCGTATGCGATGTTGAATGCTTCGTCCAGGGTGAGGCCCATCGCGGTGGTGCCGCGCTTGGGTATATGCACCGCGGCAGGCAGGGCGGAGGGGATTTTCATGCCGAGGCGGTAGAATATCTCGCCGCCCACGATGAGGGTGTTGTCGGCGATCTGGTAGTGGCCGTCGTTGAGCAGGGTGTCAAGTCCGGTGAGGCGGTGGTAACCGTCGCCCACGCCGCGCAGGGTTACGATGGCCTGCTGGTCGCCGTAGGTCATCCATGCCGACTCGCTGGCCAGCGGCACCACCTCGGCCACCCCTTCTGTGGCCACGATGTCGGAAAGCCCTATCTCGGTCAGCCGGAAGGTCTTGCCCTCGGAGGGTTCGATGACCAGCTCGGGGTCGAAGGTGTTGAAGAGACTCTTGGTCAGCTCGCCGATGCCGTTGTAGACCGAAAGCACTATGATTAGCGCCGCCGTGCTCACCATCAGCCCCACGAGCGAAATCCAGGAGATGATGTTCACCACCGACCGCTGCTTGCGGGCAAAGAGGTAGCGCACTGCGATGAGCCGTTCGACGCGCATCTTATTGTTTCAGCAGGCGCTCGATATTCTCTATGTAGTCCAGCGAGTCGTCGAGGTAGAACTCCAGCTGCGGTATGATACGCAGCTGCTTGCCCTCGCGCAGTCCCAGCCGGCGCCGCAGGTCGGAGCGGTTCTGCTCGATGAGGTCCATGATGTCCTCCTGCTTGGCACCGCCGATGGGCATGATGGAGAGGTGGATGCGTGCGATGGAGAGGTCGGGCGTGATGCGCACACGCGTTACCGTGATGAGCGAGTTGCCCAGCACGGGCTTCATCTCCTTGAGGAAGATGTCGCCCATGTCCTGCTGGATGAGGCGGCAGATTTTATTTTGGCGTACACTCTGCATGCGCTACCACCTCCAGCCTATACGTATGGGGACGAACACCGTCTGGTGCATGTAGGCCACGCCGGCGGTGATGTAGAAACTGTGCCAGTTGCGCGTCATGTTGCGCATGCCGTTGAGGTGGTACCAATAGTACCAGTTCAGGCCGCCGTACACCTCGGCCAGGGGCGAGAATGTGGTGCCGTAGGCGGGGTGGTCGAGCAGGATGCTGCCGCCGAGGCGGGCGCCCACCTCGGGTGCCCATTTGATGGACTGGGGTTGGTAGTCCAGCCCCATGATGGCCTTCCAGATGGGGCGGAAATCGAAGTCGACAAAGGCGTTCACGCCCAGCATCGACTGCGAGGTCTCGTGGTCCGAGAAGAAGTAGGCTGCACCGGCACCGGCACCGAGGAACCAGTCCTGGCTGATATTCATGCCGAGCATCACGTTGGCGTCGGCTCCGTGGTGGAACTTGTTCAGGATGTAGCCGTACTGGTCGGCCTTGCCCACATTGCCGATGAAGGGAGCATAGCCTGCCTCCACCTTCATCATGAATTCGTTCTTCTTGCCCAGTTGCGAATACTGTGCCGTGGCCTGCAGTGTCAAGCCTCCCAGTATCAGTAAGATGATGGTTTTTATCTTGGTCATAATGCTATCAATTTCGAGTGCAAAGATAGGAAATTATTTTCAATTAGCACAAAATATGTTCCTTTTGCCAGTGCCGGCTTCAGTTTCTGGCCACTGGCCACTCCTTCCCTGCGCCACACCAGGCGGCCTTCTGCATCGAAAATCGAGACGTTGAAGGGGTGCTCCGTCGGCACGTCGACGGTCAGGGGCTGCCCTTGGCCGAGGGGGTTGGGGAAGAGGTTGGCTTCGCGCGGTTCCACAGTGCCGATGCCGATGCGCACCGTGTCGACCATGGCCAGCGTGTACTCGCCCGGCAGCAGGCTGTCGGCCACCAGGTAGCCCTCGTTGGCATTGCCCTCGCGGCGGAGGGTGCAGAGGCGCCAGGCGCTGTCGGACACAGGACGGTAGAGCAGGGCCAGCGAGTCGATGGATGTATTGTTGTCATAGAATCCGAGGTCGAGATAGCCGGAGAGGTAGTTGCCGCGGATGTAGTGGAACTTGCCCTGCACGGCGGCCTCCTTGCCCCAAACACCGCGCAGCATCCAGTAGCGGTTGGCCATGCGCTGGGCGCCGTAGGGGGTGCCGCCGTAGGGGGTACCCCAGTGGTGCTCCACGTATACCTTGGCTTCGCTGTCTGACCGCAGCACTATGTGTGCAGGGTTGAGCCGCTGGATGACTCCACCCCCGGGCAGGGCGGCCTCGCCGAGCGTGGCGGCGTCGGAGAGCTCGTTGTCGTAGTCCAGCACACAGTGCGTGGCCATGAAGGGCAGCGTGTAGACGGCGTCCATGCTTTCGCCCTCGTACTGCAGCCATATCTTAGCGGTATCGCCTGTGGCCGAGAAGAAGGTTATCGGCACCTTGGCTGACCGCATGCCCACGGCGCTGCCCACCGGCTGCTGGCGGACGGTGAAGTTTACATCGCGCGTGTTGCAGGCGCCGCCGTCGGTGTTGTTGATGGTAACGTAGTAGTCCATGAATCCGGTGCCGAAGACATGGAAGTCGAAGAAGTCGGTGAGGTCCACACCGGTATACGCACTCAGCGAGTCGCGCAGGCGGTAGGAGTCGATGTTGCCGTAGGCGCAGCGTTCCATCAGCAGGCGCAGGGCGTTGTAGAAACGCTCCTCGCCCACATAGCCGCGCAGCGAGTGCCACACCATCCAGCCCTTGTCGTAGGTGGTGGAGCCGTAGGTGTAGGCGTGCGGCATGGGGCTCAGCGGGCGGTAGCCGTTGTCGGTTACATGGGTGGTGCGCAGCACGCGGTCGAGGTTGCGCTGGTAGTAGTCGTCCGATGCAGCGCGTCCCTTGACAGCCTCCATGGCCACCTCACTGGTGAACGAGGCGCCGCCTTCGTTGATCCACATGTCGGCCGAAGTCTGGCAGGTAACCAGGTTGCCGAACCAGGCGTGTCCCAGCTCGTGGGCTATGGTGCTCTGCGCGCGCTCTTCTATCGAGGTCATGAAGCCGGTGGCCAGGGCTATGTTGTTGACGTGCTCCATCGAGCCCTTGGGGGTGGCGATGTATCCGATGCGTCCCCAGCGGTAGGGGCCGAAGCAGCGCTCGAACTGCGGCACCACCGAGTCGAGCTGTGCAAAGGCGTCGCGCACCAGCACGCTGTCGCGGTTGCGGTAGCCGAGGGTGAGCGGGTAGGTGCCGTGGAGCGAGGGAATGCTGTCGTAGATGCGTGTGAAGTCGGACTGGCTGACGGAGACGAGGTAGGTGGGCGTCTGCTGCGCGATGCGCCACACGGAGTGCTCGCAGCCGTCGTCGTCCACGGTGCGCTGCTGCAGCTCGCCGCCGCACTCGGCACTCCAACCCGCCTTGGTCTTCAGGCGCAGGGTATAGGTGGCCTTGTCGTGGAAGTTGTCGCGGCAGGGGAACACGGCGCGCCCCAGGCTGTGGGGATTGGTGCCGAAGCCCACACCGAGGTTGTAGCTGATGTAGCGGTCGAAGTGGAAACCACCCCATTCGCCCGACTCCACAAATCCGCGCCCCTTGTACCAGATGCGTATGGTAAAGGCGCGACCCGCCGCGATGCCCTGGGTGGGCAGGGCCGCGAGCACGGGGTTGGCGATGCGCACGCCGTCCACCTCGGCCGAGTCGACCGTGCCGAGGAGTTGGAGGGCTATCGTGGCGCAGGGCCGCAGGAGCTTCACCGTCAGCGTGGCGTCGCCCCTGAAGGGGGCATCCTGGCCCAAGTCGAGCCAAATATCGTAGTCCAGCACGTCGACCGAGTCGGCCGTCTGGGCGCTTATCGTATTGCAGCACAGCGCAATGGCTAGTGCCGCAAGCAGTTTCATCAGTCTCATCTTACTCTGTATTTCAAAGTGCAAAGATACAACTTTTTTTTCATTTCACAGCCTTTTTAACCCAACCCTTACACTCTCAACCAGATTCCGACGGGGTGGCCGCCGCCAGGTGGACGGATCCTATGTCCCGGACGCAGCGTTATTTTCGGGCGAATAATGATTCGCCCCTACAGTTACATCTATCTTATTGAAAACAAGCATATTGCACCCATATCTTGTACATCGTATCGTTTCTAATGTACCATAAGCTTCCATATCCTTCCAGTGCCTTTGTATTCCCCTACCGTTCCCCTACCATTCCCCTACCGTTCCCCTACCGTGTACCCTTTTTTCGGAGGCATACAATAATTGTTTCCAGACGGCGTTACCGATATATTATGAAACGCATCGTCATACTCACCGGCGCGGGCATCAGCGCCGAGAGCGGAATCTCCACCTTCCGCGACAGCGACGGCCTCTGGGAGCGCTACCGCGTGGAGGACGTGGCCACCCACGAAGCCTACGAGCGCGACCCCGCCCTGGTGCTCGACTTCTACAACCAGCGCCGCCGCCAACTCTTCGCCGCCCAGCCCAACGAGGCCCACCGCCAGCTGGTGCGCCTCGAGGAGCGCTTCGACGTGCGCATCGTTACCCAGAACATCGACGACCTGCACGAGCGTGCCGGCTCCTCCAGCGTGCTGCACCTCCACGGCCTGCTCACCCAGGGCCGCTCCGATGTGCACCCCGACATGATAGTGGACATCGGCCACCGCGACATCCACCTCGGCGACCTGGCGCCCGACGGCACCCAGCTGCGCCCCCATATCGTGTGGTTCGGCGAGGCGGTGCCCAATATCGAACCCGCCGCCGCCCTCTGCGAGGAGGCCGACATCTTCATCGTCGTCGGCACCTCCATGGCCGTCTACCCCGCCGCCGGCCTCATCCACTACGTGCCGCGCACGACCCCCTGCTACGTGGTCGACCCCAAGGAGGTGCCCGTCAGCCGCCAGGTAACCTTCATCCGCGAGGTCGCCACCCGCGGTGTAACCCAATTAGTCAACCAATTACTCTCCGAACAATGATCATCATCACCATCGTCCTTTCCATCCTGGCCGCCTTCGCCCTCGCCGGCGCCCTTTTCTACCTGCTGGCCAAACGCTATTTCGACCAGCAGCAAAAACAGCAGTTGCTGCAGATGAAGCTCGACGAACGCCGCGAGACCCTCCGCGCCGTTACCCCCATCCGCCTGCAGGCTTACGAACGCATGGCCCTCTTCCTGGAGCGTATCGCGCCCAACTCGCTGGTGCTTCGCTGCTGGCAGCCCGGCATGGACCTCAAGCTGCTGCAGGGCGTCATGACCAAGAACATACGCGACGAGTGGGAGCACAACCTCTCGCAGCAGGTCTACCTCACCGTGCCCACCTGGGAGGCCATCCGCGAAGCCAAGGAGGAGATGCTCAGCCTGGTCAACTCGTCGGCCGTAACCCTCACCGACACCGACGACCCCACCCGCCTGGCCGCCTCCATCTTCGCCTCCGCCGCCCAGCGGTCGCCCGTCGACAACGCCCTCACGGCCCTCCACAAAGAACTGCACGAACTCTTCGGATAAATGCGCCGCCACCTCTCCATACTGCTCCTGGCCCTTCTCGCCGCCGCCTGCGCCCGTCAAGGCTACCCCACCGGCGGCCCCAAGGACGAGACCCCTCCCCAGGCCCTCGCCACGCAGCCGGCCAACGAAAGCCGCCATTTCGGCAGCCAGCAGTTCTACATCCAGTTCGACGAATACGTGGTGCTCAAGAACGCCAACGAGAACGTCCTCGTCTCGCCTCCGCTCAAAAACAAGCCCGAATACAGCACCAAAGGCCGAGGCGTGCTGGTGAAAATCAACGACACGCTGCTCCCCAACACCACCTACCTCTTCCAGTTCAAGGATGCCATCGCCGACTTTAACGAGGGCAACCTTCTGCCCTCGTTCGAATATGTCTTCTCGACCGGCTCCGATATGGACACGCTGATGCTTGCCGGCCAGGTGCACAACGCCCGCAACGGCAAGCCGTGGAAAGAGCAGGTCAGCGTGATGGCCTACCGGCAGGGGCAGAGTTCCGACGACACCGCGGCCTGCACAGTGCAGCCCGCCTTCGTTACCCGTGCCGACAAGGAGGGCCGTTTCGCCTTCCACTACCTGCCCGAGGGACGCTACCGCCTGGTGGCCCTCGAAGACAAGAACCGCAACCTGCGCCTCGACCCCGACGACCCTGCCGCCTGGGACACCGCCTATTACCCCGCCACTGCAGCCATAGACAGCAACCGCATGCCCCTGCTGCGCCTCTCGGCCCCCGAGGTGGTGCGCCAGCGTATCACCAACAGCGAGTTCACCGACAAGGGGCGCATCCGCATCATCACCTCGGCCCCCATGCAGAGCCCCACGGTTACGGGCGAGGCCGCCGAATGGCGCCTCAACGCACGGCGCGACACCCTCACCGGATGGTGCCACAATGCCAAATGCGACTCCGCCACACTCATCGTCAGCGACCTCGGATTGCAGGACACCCTCAAGCTGCGCTACCGTGCCCGCGGTGCCTCCAAGGGTGCCCGTCGCGTCCCGGGCGCTGCCGCGAACAGCGAGCCACCGCTCATGCGCGCCCTCTGCAGTGGGACCAGTGCCTACTATGACGACCTCCGCCTGGCCTTCGAGCGCCCCATCGTCAGCCAAGCCGACAGCCTCCGCGCCTCCATCATGCACACCAAGGACAGCACCGAAATCCTTGCCGCATTCATCCTGGACAGCACCGGCCTCGGTGCCCGCATCGACGCCACCCTCCGCTCGGACGAGGCATATCGCATGCACATTCCCAAGGGCGCCTTCACCGACCTCTACGGCAATCCCACCGACAGCCTCACCGTCAACCTCACCCCCAAGGACTACGCCACCCTCACCCTACACATCACCAACGCCTATCCCCACCCGCTGGTGGTCGAGGTGCTGGACAGCCGCGACACCGTGCTGCAGCGCAAACCTCTCGTAGCCAACGGGAAACTGCAGTTCATACACCTCGCAGCAGGCGAATGCCGCATCCGCGCTGTCATCGATGCCGACGGCAATGGCCGTTGGACCACCGGCGACTACCGCCTGCAACGCCAGCCGGAATCGTGGGTGATGTTCGACAAAACCCTGCAACTGCGCGAGAAATGGGAGTCGGAAGAGCACTGGACTGTCAAGCCGGAAGTCTCCAAAACCCTGCCGCGCACCTTGCCCTCGGTGCTGGACCGCACCAGCCTCCCACTCCACAAACAAACCACCGACTAGATGCAAAAGAAGCTCCTATCCGGTCTCTTCTGGGTACTGCTGGCCAACCTGCTGGTGAAACCCTTCTGGATTCTCGGCATCGAGGTGGGGGTACAGAATGCCGTCGGCAACGAGGCATACGGCTTCTACGCCGCCCTGTTCAGCTTCTGCTATATCTTCAACATTCTGCTTGACCTCGGTATCACCAATTATAACACGCGCAACATAGCGCAGCACCCGCAACTTATCACCAAGCACCTGAGCGGCATTCTGGGCATCAAGCTGTGCCTGCTGGGGCTGTATGCGGTGGTAACCTTCACCGTGGGCATGCTGATGGGTTACGGGAGCGAGGAGTTCCGCTTGCTGGCCCTGCTGACGCTGTGCCAATTCCTCAACTCACTCATCCTCTACCTGCGCAGCAATTTCGAGGGGTTGCTGCTGTTCCGCTGGGACAGCCTCTTCTCGGTACTCGACCGCATACTGATGATTCTCATCTGCGGCCTGCTGCTGTGGGGTCCCAAATTCTCAGTTTTCAATTCCCATTTCTCAATCTACCACTTTGTATACGCCCAGTTGGTGGCCTACGGGCTGACGGCGCTGCTGGCGCTTGCCGTCATCGGGCGCAAGGCCAAACTGCGCCACATCCGCTTCGACCGCCCGTTCTTTGCCATGGTGCTCAAGCAGAGTGCCCCCTTCGCGCTGCTGGTGCTGCTGATGGCCAGCTACAACCGCGTGGACCCCATCCTGCTGCGCAGCCTGGTGGGCGACACCGAGGCCGGTATATATGCCGGAGCCTTCCGCCTGCTGGACGCGCTGACCATGGTGGCCTACCTGGTCAGTGTACCCCTGCTGCCCATCTATGCGCGCCTCTGCCGCGAAGACCGCAGCCAGATGGCCGGCATCACACGGCTGGTGCTCCTGCCGATGATGCTCTTCGCCGTGGGGGCGGCTGTAGCGCTGCATCTGATGGCCGAGCCTGCCATGCAGCTGCTATACAGTGAGCGTGCGACGGACTATGTGCCCGTGTTCCGTGTGATTGTCTTCGGTATCATACCCATCAGCCTCACCTACATCTTCGGCACCCTGCTGACTGCCGGCGGCTACCTGCGGCAGCTCAACCTCTTCGCCGTCAGCAGCCTGGTGCTGAATGTGGCGGTGAACTTGATGCTGATTCCCCGCCTCGGCGCAGTGGGCTCGGCCTGGGCCAGCCTGGCGGCACAAGGGTTGATGGCGGCGACGCAACTGGTGCTGGCCATACGCCTCTTCCACCTTCCCGCCGCCACCTTCCGACCGCCCTCCCTGGACGACCTGCGACACCTCCGCACAATATTAAAATAAGAAATACGTTATACCCCATTATAAATGAACCCAAAAAAGAATACAATGAGATACAAGAGCATTCGCAGCCTGCTGGCCATCGCGGCCGTCTGCCTGCTGGCCTCGGCCTGCAGCAAAGAGAAACCTCCCATTGCCGAAATTCGCGTCATCGGCTCCTGGGTATTCCCCCCCAACGCCGGCCTGGGCGTATTCAACCTGACTGGCAAGAAGTTGGTTATCAACATGGAGCACACCGCCTTCATGAACGATATCTTCTTCCGCAACTGGAAGATGGATGGCTATGACCTAATCTTCACCAACTTCAATTCGGACAGACAAACCATCGAGCAGCTGCACTACACCATCAATACCATCACCGACTCCACCATGGACCTCACCGGACGCTACTCCTATATCGTGGGCGACAGCGTCCATGTCGTGGCGGATTTGAGTGGGCTCTATATCAAGGAAAAGCCGCAAATACCAACACCAACACCCGAACAATAAAACAACACTACAATGAAAGCTTACGTATTTCCCGGACAGGGAGCCCAGTTTGTGGGCATGGGCAAGAACCTCTACGAGGGCAACACCACTTGCCGCGACATGTTTGAAAAAGCCAACGAGATTATAGGTTTCCGCATCACCGACCTGATGTTCGGCGGCACGCCGGAGGACCTCAAGCAGACCAAAGTAACCCAGCCAGCCATCTTCCTGCACAGCGTCATCCTGGCCAAGTACATGGGCGAGGCATTCCGCCCCGACATGGTGGGCGGCCACTCGCTGGGCGAGTTCTCGGCCCTGGTGGCTGCCGGAGCCATGAGCTTCGAGGACGGCCTGCGACTGGTCATCGCACGTGCCAACGCCATGCAGAAATGCTGCGAGGCGCATCCGTCGACCATGGCCGCCGTGCTGAAGCTCGACGACAAGACCGTCGAGGAAATCTGCGCCCAGGTGCAGGGCGAGGTGGTGGTGCCGGCCAACTACAACTGCCCGGGCCAGCTGGTCATCAGCGGCACCAACGAGGGCGTGGCCCGCGCCTGCGAGCTGGTCAAGGAGGCCAAGGGCAAGGCCCTGCCGCTGGCCGTGGGCGGCGCCTTCCACAGCCCCCTGATGGAACCCGCCCGCATCGAGCTGGCCGAGGCCATCGAGCGCACCGCCTTCCAGGCTCCCGTATGCCCCTGCTACCAGAATGTCGACGCCCTGCCGCACACCGACCCGGCCGACATCAAGCGCAACCTCCTCATGCAGCTCACCGCACCCGTGCGCTGGACCGCCACCGTCAAGAACATGCTCGCCGACGGCGCCCAGGAGTTTATCGAGGTGGGTCCCGGCACCGCCCTGCAGGGAATGGTGAAACGTGTCGACCCGGAAGCCAACGCACACTCGGCCGAAGGCGTGGAATAAACTGCGAAATTTTACTTCAAAAAACCGAAAAAGGTCCCGAAGTGGGACCTTTTTATTTTACTTATAGACAGCACTTTGTAAACTATAGGTTTTGCCCCTCTTCTTCCTCTCTTGGGGAATGAAAAAGGGGCTCCGCACCTATGGCACGGAACCCTCCTAAGGAAGTAAAGAATATTCGGTTGTGTTTAGTCGCCGACGACGACTCTTGTGTTGCCGACCACCTTGCCCTTGTTGCCGCCGCCGTAGACATTGGCATGGACATAGGTGGAGCCAAGGATGCGCACCTGCGTGTCGCCGCTGATGACGGCCGAGGTGCCGTAGCCGCCGCCGAAGACGGAGTTGTGGATGTGGCCGTTGTAGGTGGTTACGCTGAAGGTGCGGCCGCCAGTGGTGTGAGGTGCCATGAAGCCTCCGGCGTAGACGCTCTGGTGGATGTAGGGGGTGGTGCGCGAGCGGCGGCAGGTGTCGGCGCCGATAACGACGGAGACGTTGCCCAGCACACGCGTCTGCTCGCCGTAGCCGCAACCGAAGACGTTGCCCAGCGTGTCGGGGCAGCCGGCGGTGCCAACGGTGCCACCGATGATGTGGATAGCCACGTCGCCGCGGATGGTGCCTATGTAGTTCGAGCCGCCGAAGATGCCTCCAACCACGTTGCCGGCGCGCATGACGATATCCACATGGCGGCCTTGCTGGCGGTTCGAGCCGCCGAAGACCCGGCCGGCGACGGTGCCGCCGAGGATGTGGATATGGGTGCCCGTGCCGTGGACGTAGCCGTAGTTTCCGCCGCCGTAGACGTCGCGCGAGATGTAGGCGCTGTCGGCTATGACGATGGTGGAGCTGCTGACGCGGCCGATGGTGGCATCCTCGCCCGTGGCCTCGTTGTGGCCACTGCCGGCGCCGAAGAGGTTGCCGCCACGCGAATAGCTGATGTGCGGGTCGTCGCTGCTGTGCTGCAGCGTGGCGCGGCCGCCGAAGTAGAGGTAGGTGCTGCCACAGAGATTGCCACGGTAGGCCACCTGCGTGCCGTTGCTGCCCCCGGCAATCCAGCCGCCCACGGTGCCGCCAGTGATGACGTAGCGCCGGTCGCCACGGGCGGTGGCGTGCTCGGCGGCGCCGTAGATGCTGCCGCGGATAGTGCCGCCGTGGATGCGCAGACGCACCATCAGCTGGGTGGAGTCGACATAGGTGTGGTCGTCCTCGTCCATGCCGCCGGCGATAGAGGCGAAGATGCCGCCCTCGACGGTCATGCAGCGCTTGCCCTGGTGGTGCAGGTCGCCCGAAGAACTGGAACCCATGTAGAACGCCTCGGGGCCGCCACGCTCGATGCCGAGGGCGCCGGGGTTGTACTGGCCGCTCTTGACGAGGTAGGTGTACTGGTCGGTGTGGCGGTTGGAGTGGCCGCGGTACTTGGTGCGGTCGCCGCCCATGATGTTGCGCAGGATGAGGCGGCTGTGGTCGTCGCGGCTGCGGTCGTAGTCGGAGCCCAGCACCGCGTTGAGAACCAAGGCGTGGTCATAGCGGCGCTGCGAGCCGGTGAAGGCCACATAGCCGTAATCGCCGCTCTCGATGCGCAGCCGTATGTGTGTGGTGTACGTGGGATGGGTGTGGTGGCCGAGGAGGGTGCCGAGGGTTTGGCCGCCGTAGGCGCTGCGCAGGTCGCGCCCCAGCACCAGGAGGTTGTCGCCCACATAGAAGGTGTTGCCTGAACAGCGCATGGTGAGGTACTCGAACTTGGTGTCGCTCAAGCAGGTGAAACTTTGGCTGACGACCACCGATGCGACATGGTCGGCACTGCCGTCGGGCGCGGCGGCGGTGATGGTGGCGGGATGTGTGTTGGCCGCCATGTTGCCGGGCGAGGCGCTGAGGAACACCAGGTTGCGCTCGTAGGCATTGGTGCCTGTGGCATGGCTGTAGGAACTATTGAGGGCGTAGGTGGAGTTGAAGACGAAGGCGCGCGCCCACACGGCCTCGAAGTCCACCTCCATGCCGTACTCCGCGGCAGGGTCGAGCCAAAGCACCTGCTCGGCATCGACCATGGCCCCCGGCGCCACCGGCGAGCTTTTGGACGCATCGGCATAAAGCCTGCCACCGATGAGCCGCTTGACGCGCCACTTGTAGAAACCGCGCCAGCGGGTGTCGCCACTGCCGTGGGTGGGACGTATCGAGAACGGATTGGCGATGGTTTGATAACGGCAAGGTCCATTGGCGGCTGCCACCGATACGGCCTGCTCGCCGTCGGTGCGCTCGAGGGTTTTATAATATATGTACGTATTCTTATCACGTGCATCAATGCCGACGGCCACGGCCGAAGGCTGCACATCGCGGTCGGGCGTGCCCGAGGGCGAGGCAGCGGTGGAGGAGTACATCGTGGCGGTACCGTATCCATAGTAGGCAATCCGCACATCGGCAGGATTGAGGCTGCGCACGGGGCACAGCGGGTCGCTGTAGTAGCTCCACGCGTGGGGCTCGCGGTCGTCGAGGCGCACAGAGTCCTGCGCCACGGCCGCCGGCATCGGCCCTACGGCATGCAGGAGCATCACCAGGGCGGTAATCAGTAGGTGTCGCTTCACTTTTCGGTATTACATTTTGTTACACAGATGTCTATTGTTCAATCCCTTAACATATCATATCGGGGGTGTGGGAACACTGCAAAAGTGCAACAAAAAGCACCGCCCAAGCGTGATGCTTGTTACCGCAGGGCATATTTTTTTCACGCCCCCGGCCGCCTGCGGCGCCCCCCCCCTCTAGCTTAGAGGGGGAGTCGAAGAATGCTATTATTATTCCTCCCCTAAGTTAGGGGAGGTGCCCGAAGGGCGGAGGAGTGTGTTGTGGTGGCGTTGGGGTGTTGAGAGGGGTTTCTGACACACGCCCCCGACCGCCTGCGGCGGCCACCCCCTCTAGTTTAGAGGGGGAGCTGGAGAATGCTATCCTTATTCCTCCCCTAAGTTAGGGGAGGTGCCCGAAGGGCGGAGGAGTGTGTTGTGGTGGCGTTGGGGTATTGAGAGGGGTTTCTGACACACGCCCCCGGCCGCCTGCGGCGGCCACCCCCTCTAACTTAGAGGGGGAGCTGGAGAGTCCCCACCGGAGACGAAGGATAATAGCCGTGGGTGCAAGCCCACGGTAGGGATACAACACCTAAACGGAGCCCCGTAGGGGCGACAGAATATAGCCGTGGGCGTGAGCCCACGGTGTAGAAGCAGCACACGCGGAGCCCCGTAGGGGCGACGGATTTTAGCCGTGGGCGTGAGCCCACGGTACGGATGCCAACACCGAAACGGAGCCCCGTAGGGGCGACGGATGTTTGTCATGGTGGCTCCGTCGCCCCGATGGGGCTCTGCTTCATGCCATACCACTCTTCCCGTGGGCTTGCGCCCACGGCTAAAATCTGTCGCCCCTGCGGGGCTGCGTTTCGCCTAACAAACGCGGGTTGGGGGGCGAATGATGATTCGCCCCTACAGTCCCGATGGGGGGGGGATTCGTATACTCTGTAGGGGCGAATAATGATTCGCCCCTACGTGGAATTCGGTGGACACACGCCCCCGACCGCCTGCGGCGGCCACCCCCTCTAACTTAGAGGGGGAGTCGATGAATGCCATCATTATTCCTCCCCTAAGTTAGGGGAGGTGCCCGAAGGGCGGAGGAGTGTGTTGCGGTGGCATAGGGGTATCGAGTGGGATACTTGACACACGCCCCCGACCGCCTGTGGCGGCCACCCCCTCTAGATTAGAGGGGGTGCTGAAGGATGCTATCCTTATTCCTCCCCTAAGTTAGGGGAGGTGCCCGAAGGGCGGAGGAGTGTGTTGTGGTGGCGTTGGGGTGTTGAGAGGGGTTCCTGGACACACGCCCCCGACCGCCTGGCGGCGGCCACCCCCTCTAGCTTAGAGGGGGAGTTTTGGAATACCATCTCTATTCCTGCCAAAGGGGGTAAAAGTTGGACCCTGGCCAGAGATAGCCAGGGTCCGGGAAGTGGAGAAAAATAAGAATGTTCAATTGTTGACGACCAGGCGCTCTACCTGCGCACCGCACGTATGGGGAATCCAAAGAGGCGGCTGCCATTGCTGACTTGGCCGCTAGAGTTGGTAAAGTGGGAAATCATCGCGGTGGAGGTGCTGTAGGTGCCATACGACGAGGTCCAAATAGGACTTTTGGTGCCGGCATCGGTTAGTTCTGTGCCGCTCATATGGCCGGCGAAGGGGATGAAGATGGAGTTGCCGTTGATTTTGCTTGTGAGCTTGCGCCCTGCCACGCCGTTCCGTGTCTCGTTCGACTGGGTGGTGTTGTCAATCAACTCCTGCCATTCTGCGGCAATCGGCATGCGGGCGCCGCCGCCAAGGATTGCCGTGGCGGCATCGTCCATGGGTTCCAGCGTGATGAGGGTGTCGACATAGCCGTTGTAGCCGTTGGCGGAATTATTGCAGTACTTGGTAAATTGGTTGTGTGCGCCATAGATGTAGGTATTCCAAGTGTACGATTCCTTGGGGGTGGTTTCACCCCAGGCAAAGTAGTCGCCGTATCCCTCGGGACTGTTGGCACCCAGGTTGCACTCGGCCCACAGCAGCCCGCTGGGCAGACCCATGTCGACCCATCC
>Ga0256404_1002089_pt1 | contig 45234 bp, 41 predicted proteins | sample RumenRJG_01DNA_FD_185990 | JGI IMG/M metagenome (GOLD analysis project Ga0256404, IMG submission 185990) | Bovine rumen microbial communities from Lethbridge, Alberta, Canada - RJG_01 | ecosystem: Host-associated > Mammals > Digestive system > Stomach > Rumen | place: Canada: Alberta | collected... | reverse complement strand
CAATTGCAATACTTCAAATTCTTCTTTGGTCATAATACAATAACAGTTGTAGTTGTGTGCACTATTGCGATTGCAAAGGTACAACGATACTACAACTGCTACAACGTGTATTTCAACGAATGCTTACTTCAAAGTAGAGTCTCATTGGGTTGCAAGTAAAGTCTGATTTGACCCCAAGTAGAGTCTAAGTAATGTTTACGTAGAGTCTGTTTGGGGTCGTTCCAGACTTTACTTACACCTGTTCCGCCGTCATCTACACTTCGTTCCTCCGTCACCATCCACTTGTAGATGCCGATGGAACGAGTGGAAATGCCGTTACGAACGACCCTTAGATGACGTTTCTTCGAAAAAGCATGGATTTTACTTTTGAAAGATTGCTGGGTGCCCTTACGGGCAGAAATTGAACAAATTTTTCCAAATCTTTCAAATAACTGTGCTATTGATTTGTTTGATTTTGAATAGATTTTGTTCAATTTCTGCCCGTAAGGGCACCCCCCAGAAGAGTCATTCAGTTCTTTTACTTCACAAAAACGGTGTTTCTGACCACTAAAAACTATGTTTTTGACCCAAAAATACTATGTTTTTGGACTCTAAATACATAGTTTTTGCAAGTCGAAAATGCCGAATTTTACTAACGTATTCATTATCAGCACCTTACTGAACCCCGTCAGAATCGCTCAATTTCGACCGAGAGGGCAGTTGGTTCTCTCCGTGCCCGCATTTCGCGTTAAATGAAGTTAATTCGTCAAGATAATTCAGAAAATTAACAATTTCGGAACAAGAACAGTCGCCTACGGCGAGAAATGAAAATCGCCGCCTATGTGGAACCAACGGTCACTCAGAGCAGAGCAGAGAGAAAAAGGCAAATCCTTCAAATCAGAATAGATCAAACATTTCTTTTTGGAAGATTTGAAATCCATTTGAAAAACTCCACAAACAGAAAGATGAAAGAATAGGTATCAGATAAAAAAAGCGGTTCCTACAAAGGAACCGCATAGATCTTTTCAAGATGCTTTATTCATTAATCCGGCAGAGAGATGGCCTCAGAAGGACAAACACCTGCGCATGTGCCGCACTCTGTGCAAGCATCTGGATCAATTGAATAACGCTCACCCTCAGAGATAGCTCCTACCGGGCACTCATCAATACATGTACCGCAAGCGATACAATCTTCACCAATTACGTAAGCCATAATGTTGTTTTTTATTCGTTAATACTTAATTTTCTAATACTGCCAATTGTTGATGTGGCTATTTTGATGTTGCAAAGATAGGTATTATTTTTGAATATACCTATTATTAGGTATGGATATTTTTAGTGTTTAACAATCATTCACATAAAAGTAGGTATCCTCTCCATATCCCATGAGAAGGCAAAGAAGGATGAAGATACAATAATCGTGCAATTATCCCGTTATTCATTATACATGAAAAGAATTCTTTCCTTCTTCGCTGTCGTCATGTTGTTTTCCAGTATCATGGCACAAGAACGGACCGTTGAGAACAAGCCGTATATCGACCTGCGCCCGTTCCACTTTGGTGTGCTTGTGGGAACTCACATTCAGGACATGGAATTGCAGAATGTCGGACCGCAGCTGATCACCAACGAAGACGGTACCATCGTAGAGAAGCTGGTCACCTGTGATCAAGACCGTTGGGATGCCGGTTTCACGGTAGGCGTGTTAGGCGAAGCGCGTTTAGGAAAGCATTTTGCTTTCCGTGTGGCACCGGCGATGTATTTCGGCACCCGTCATTTCACCTTCCTCAACCATACCGACCATCTGGAGGACGGTTCCCCCATCATCATGCAGCAAGAGATGAAATCGGCCTATATCTCTACCGCCTGTGATTTGATTTTCAGTGCCGTGCGTTTCAACAACCATCGTCCTTACCTCATGGCGGGGGTGAATCCCATGATGAATCTGTCGGGAAGTGACGATGATATTTTACGACTGAAACGTTTTGACTGCTACTTAGAAATAGGTATGGGTTGCGACTTCTACCTCCCCTTCTTCAAGCTGCGCCCGGAGTTAAAGTTCGGGTACAGTCTGACAAGTGCCTTGGATACCAGTCATGCCCAGGAGATCAAGGACAAGAACATGCTTATCTACACCAATGCCGTAAAGTCCGACCACTCGCGTACGAAGTTCATCGCCCTCACCTTCTACTTCGAATAAGCACTCCCCTACTTCTTTTTGAAATCCAGGATCATCTTCCCTACGAAGAGTGCATGTTTCCCATTCTGATCCACCGGGATCTCCTTCCCTTCAAGGTTCTTCACGTAGCGTAATGACTCGAAATAGGTATGTGAGTGACCGCCCAGCACCAAGTCTATGCCTGTGGTGGCAGCAATCAGTTGCTGGTCATCCACTCCGTTCAGTATTTCCCATCCTAAGTGAGAGATACAGATAATCACATCGCACTTTTTCTTTTTCAGGATGGCAACGACACGTTTTGCTTCGGCAATGGGGTCGAGGAACTTGACCCCCACACAATTCTCTGTTGCCACCAATCCCTCCATTTTCGGTGACAGTCCGAACACCCCGACCTTCAGTCCGTTGCGTTTCAGGATCACGTAATCCTTCGTCACGCCCTCGGCAGCCGTACCCGTGAAGTCGTAGTTGGAACATACGATGGGGAAGTTCAAGTTCTTGAACAACCGGGCCATATTCTCCAATCCGTAGTCAAACTCATGATTACCGATGGCTCCGGCATCATAGCCCATACAATTCATCAGTCCCACTTCGACATCCCCTTTATACATCGTATAATAGGGAGATCCCTGACAGAAGTCGCCACTATCAAACAGCAGCAGTCCGGGATTCTTTTTCCGTTCCTCACGCAGCATGGTGATACGGCGGATAAAGCCGCCGCGCCCAGCCTTCAGCGTATCGGCAAGGTTGGGATTCAGGGGATAGATTGTGCTATGCGTATCGTTCGTATGAAGAACCACCAACTGCTTTGTCTGTCCTGACACTGTCAGTGACAGTAAAGAGGCCATAGCGATCATCGCAAGTTCTCTAAATACTCTTTTCATCTTATTCATCATTCTTCAATATTCTTCAATTCTTCTATTCTATATCTCTATATGCTCTCTTCCTCTTTTTCTTTGGCGCAAAGAAAAGAGGCAAAAGAAACATCCACCCTAACCCGTCCTTCCCCTATATGGGAAGGCTCAACCGCTCCCTCCCGTCGCTCTTTCACTAAGGTAAGCTCGCCCCATCAAAGGGGCGGCTTGATTTTTTGTCGGCTTACGCAATGAACGCTGATCATTGTACTTTGAACTATGAACTATGAACTATGAACTATGAACTTTGAACAAAGGTAAGTCGCCCCATCAATGGGGGCTTGAAAATCAGACATCTAAGTCCGATTTTGTTTTATTATCGGCTTACGCCAGATCGTTGGCGCAAAGACAAGGCATCAACCAAGAAAGCTCATCGATTTATCGTAACCTCAGTGGTTTTCTCGCACCACCGCACCACCGTGCCTCCGATTCACTCTTCACTCGATGATGATTCTTCCTTCAATCTGACTGTCCACCACTTTCCCCTGCTTCATCTGCTCACGGAAATAGTCCATGATGATATAGCGCAGGTTGTTTGACTCCTCCTGCGGGGAATTCACATCAGTCTTCGCCTTGAAAGCTTCCATCTTGTCATTCCCTTGGACCACATAATCGATGGAGGCGATACGGTAAGAGGCCGCAGGATCTATCTCCTTACCATGCAACAGAGCCGACTTCAGCTGATGATCTTTGGTGAACACCAACTGAACACCATGGCTCACCGCTTCACCGCCCGTCATCGCCATCTGTCGGAACAGCTCCATCACCTTCTCCCCGCTCAGCGTGACGAAGGCAATTTTATTTTCAAAGGGTGCCACGTCGAGCACGTCACCAAACGTCACCTTCCCCTGAGCGAGGGCGGCACGGATTCCCCCCATGTTATATACGCCGAAGACAGGCTCTTCGTGATAGACTTTTCCTGCCCATACCAGAATGTCGGCCAACAGGTTCGACAGTTCACTCTCCGGGCGATAGGCAGCCATATAGCGGGCAGTCTCACCCACCACGGGTGACATCACACTGTCAACCACCTGCTTATAGGGTGCCATGAATGCATCCGCCTCACCATCATTCAGCGCATCATACCGTTGATCCACCAGGATCCTACTCCGTTCGATCCCGCTCATCTCATATTGTGAGCGGCAGGAGGTGAGCAACAAAAGGGGAAGCAGTCCCCAAGCCATTATTTTCCTTTTCATAAACACATATTTGTGCAAAGGTACGATTAAGTGAGTAAAAATCAAAATTAATTTGCAGATTATTTGTTTGTGATAAAAATAATGTCTATCTTTGCTTATCTTTATTCATAAATACAAGTATAGATGAAACGAAAGTGTGGAAAAAGCAAACAGCAGCCGTCCCTTTGGGGAAGACAGCAACGTCATTACGTCGGGATCGTGCCCGCAACCCTTCTTTTGGTTCTGGCTCTTACCAGTTGCAATCCGAGGGTGGTGACAGAGATGCTGACCAATGAATGGCCGGCCACGTCGCCTGATTCGGTATATGTGTTCGACAAAACGGATGTGATACCGTCTGAATCGCAGGAGATAGGTAAGATAAAGGTTGTCGATACGGGGTTCACCACGAACGGCTCTTTCAATACGGTGATGCAACGGGCCATCAATGCTACGGCAGCAAAGGGCGGTAACGGCTTGGTCATCACGGAGCACCGCTATCCCGACGTCCGGAGCACCATCCATCGCATATGGGGCACGATGCTCCGCATTCCTGACTCGGCAGTCATTGGCAAAGCGGCACCCGACAGTATGGAATATTCGGCACTGAGACAGATCCTGCCCGAAGAAGAATATGCGGAATTCATGGAGTATAAGGCAACGAAGAGATACTATGAGCAGGAGCAGAAACAGATAGAAGAACAGATGAAACAACAGCAGGAGTTGATCCGGCTGATGCCGCGTAACGTGATTCGCATCAGTGCCGGTCCTACGCTCATGACTTCGAAATTCCTGATAGGGAACCATCAATACAGGTCTCGCCTGGGAGCAGACATCTGTGTAGATTATGACCACGTGTGGAAGTCGGGCTTTGGTTTCGGCATCAACTACCTGCATCACTACACATCGTTTGACGAAGGTGTCAAATTGAGAGTGAACTATATAGGCCCCAGTCTTGTGCTTGCCTACACCCGGACGAAGTCGTTCCGTTGTGATCTGGCTTGGGGCTTGGGGTATAGCCGCTACAGCGAATCCTTTGAAGGTAATTCTGTTTCTCAGAACCGCTTGGGCGTCACGATGCGTATAGGAGGAGAGTGGAAAGTGGCTAAGCATCTGGCTCTGGGCGTACAATTCAATGTTCTCTCCGTGGGGCTGGAGAAACCTGAGGGCATAGAATTGGAGAAGGACGAGTTTTATGGCATCCAGCATGTCGGTCTGCAGGGGGGCTTGCGCTATTATTTCTAATACGACATCGCAAGTTTCTCTTGCTTCATTCGTGGGGGCGCGCCCATCGTGGGCAGGTGTTCTTGCCCCAAGGAAAAGAAAAATCCAAAAAATATTTGTCAGTTCAGAAAAATGTTGTACCTTTGCACCGCTTTTTCGACGTAACCGATGGAAGGAAGAAGAGTTGCCTGTCTATGTTGCGCGAAACTTATTAAAAATCAAACGATTTCAAGACAATGGATTTAATTAAAGTTGCTGAAGAAGCATTTGCAACAGGCAAGCAGCACCCCGAGTTCAAGGCTGGTGACACCGTAACTGTTGCTTACAAGATCATCGAGGGAAACAAGGAGCGTGTACAGCTCTACCGCGGTGTAGTAATCAAGATCTGTGGCCATGGTGAGAAAAGACGTTTCACCGTTCGCAAGATGTCTGGTACCGTTGGTGTGGAGCGTATCTTCCCCTTGGAGAGTCCCAGCATCGAGAGCATTGAGGTGAACAAGGTTGGTAAGGTGCGTCGCGCCAAGCTGTACTACCTTCGCAAGCTCACGGGTAAGAAAGCCCGTATCGCTGAGAAGCGTTCTCCGATGGCTGAGAAGAAGGATTAATCCTTTCTACGAAAGAATAAAAGAGACTCTTGCGAGTCTCTTTTTTTTGTAATAAGTGGAGTGAGAGAAGGATACATTCCAGCAAATCACTTCAACACGATATTCCCCTGCCTATCGATACGTGCCATGCTTTGCGGCACATCGGCATCACTGAGCATTTTCATCTGTCGTGGCACCGCGTTCGTCTCATCCTTGCGCGGTCCGATGCCCCGTTGTTGGATAAAGGAATGGATCTTTCCCTGAAGGAAACGCCCATCGTTGGCAATCTGAATCGTTACCACAGGAGCATAGCCGGAGATTCCCTTCAGGCTGATCCCATAGGGAGTACAGAAGTTACCCAGGCTATATACGATGAAACGTCCCTGATACACCTCAGCGCAACGCACCACATGGGGCCCGTGACCATACACCACATCGGCTCCGTTGTCGATACAGAAATGAGCAAACGTACGCAGCGAGCCGCGATCCTCGTTCAAGAAGATCTCCCGTCCCTGTGGCAGATGACTGTATGACTGTCCTTCTGCTCCACCATGGAAAGACACAACGACAATGTCTGACTGCTGTCGAAGTTCGTCGAGCACCTCCTTCACCAACGACAGGTCGTTATGCTGCATGGTATATCCGTTATGTCCGAAGGCACAAAGTCCGAAGCGCACCCCGTTACGTACTACCACGGCACTTCTCACCCGTCCGGCGATACCCGAGAAACGGATATCCTGTTCCTCCAAGCAACGTTCCGTAGAGAGGATACCCTCCATGCCGAAATCGTTGGCATGGTTATTGGCCATACTCAGGAAGTCGTAGCCTGCCTCCTTCAGCAACGGAGCAAAACGGGTTGGCATGCGGAAGGCATAGCTGACATTGGATACTTTCTTCTTCGTCTGCCCCCCATCACAGAGTGCTCCCTCGAGATTCCCCACGGCTAAGTCAGCACCAGAGAGAAGATCCTTCACGTCACGGAAGAGATTCTTTCCATCATTGGCCGGAAGCATCACACTGGGGAAGGTGGTGCCCATCATGATATCCCCCGTCATGGCAATAGTCAGTGTGTCGGGTATAGAACTGGGAGGCATGGTAATGCCTTCATCCTTGCTGACGCCAGTGTCGGTGGTCAACGGCTGTAAAACAGACGATGCCGGCATTTTCCTGCCAGCATCTGTAGATGGTGAGCAGGCAAATAAAAAGCCTGCTACTAATAATATAAAATGTGACTTCATATCTTTCGTTAAATCACGCGGCGAGCACCGATGTAACGGCGGGAGTAGTATCCATCACGTGAATTGCTCACCTTAACACCGCTCGAGCTACTGGCATGAATGAAGTTAAACGAACCACTGACGGGATCTACATCCACGACGATACCCACATGTCCCACATTGCGGCCACTGCCCGGACTGGTGAAGAACACGAGGTCGCCAGCCTGAATCTCACTGTTGCGGATGGGCATGTTCTTGGCATACTGATCACGGGAGGAGCAGCCTATCGACTTGTTCATTCGTCCATACACATAACTGGTGAACCCGGAGCAATCGAAAGCATACGGACCTTTAGCACCGCTACGGTAACGGGCACCAATATGAGAGAAAGCCTCATCCATCAGATTGTCAATAGCTGCGTAGCTGTCTTGGTAGTCGTACTCTTCTCCTGTGTAGAGAAAGTCGTAATTATCTATCTCTTGGTATCTTTGCTCGGTCTTGGGTGCAGCCTTCCTTGCTGTCTTTTTCCGTTTTGCGGAAGAAGGAGCCAATGAAGTTGCCAACAACAATACCACACAAAGAATTATTTTCTTACTCATTATTTATTTAGGTTAGGGTGACAAGAACAATAACGGAGATTTTCTCCTGTTCTTAAAATGCTCAATTCAGAAAGAAAACCCATAAAAAAAGAGCCTCTCTGAACTATCGATTGCAAAGATACAAAAAATATAGCGGGCAAAAAAGCGGGTTTACATCTTTTTGGATATGTCGAAAAGTCGGTTTTTGTCTCCCATATTTACCCTTAGTTGCAACATAACAGACATTTATGGCATCTCTTTCACGTAAAGGACAAATTGTGCGCGTTCACGTTTTTTAATATTCATGTATTAAGTTTCGTTTCAATCTGACATGTGGAATGGTTGTGCTGTCGGAAATAAAAAAATGCATTTATTTTGTATTTCGCTCACTTATTCGTACCTTTGGCTTTGCCGAAAGTACTTCCGTTCGGCAATAAAAATAAAAACATTTATTTTGTATTTCGCTCACTTATTCGTACCTTTGCAGGCGGAATCAAACAATCTCAAATAGACAAGATGAAAGAGTTAGCACTGAAGTATGGATGCAATCCTAACCAGAAGCCGTCGCGTATCCTGATGACCGAGGGCGAGTTACCCATAGAAGTATTGAACGGCCGTCCTGGCTATATCAATTTCCTTGATGCGCTGAACAGCTGGCAGTTGGTGAAAGAAATGAAAGCTGCCACAGGGCTGCCCTCTGCAGCCAGTTTCAAACATGTGTCGCCAGCCGGTGCCGCTGTAGGACTGCCCCTGAGTGACACACTGAAGAAGATCTATTTTGTAGATGACGTGAAGGGGCTGGATGATTCTCCCGTGGCTTGTGCCTATGCTCGTGCCCGTGGTGCCGACCGCATGAGTTCGTACGGTGACTTCGTGGCTTTGTCGGACACCTGTGATGCCGTTACTGCCACCCTGCTGAAACGGGAGGTGTCGGATGGTGTCATTGCACCCGACTACACAGAGGAAGCATTGCAGATTCTCCGTGAGAAACGAAAAGGAACGTATAATGTCATCAAAATTGATCCTGACTATGTTCCCGAGCCAGTAGAGCGCAAGCAGGTGTTTGGTATTACCTTCGAGCAGGGACGCAACGAGATCAAGCTTGACGACCCCGCCCTTTTTGAGAACATCCCCACCGAAAACAAGGAATTCCCCGCAGATGCCAAGCGCGACCTGATCATTGCGCTGATTACTTTGAAATATACGCAGAGCAACTCCGTGTGCTACGTGAAAGACGGACAGGCCATCGGTATCGGTGCAGGGCAGCAGAGCCGTATCCACTGCACACGCTTAGCTGGTAACAAAGCAGATATCTGGTGGCTGCGCCAGCATCCCAAAGTGATGGCGCTTCCCTTCATTGACGGGATCCGCCGTGCAGACCGCGATAACACCATTGACATCTATATCTCAGAAGACCACGATGATGTGCTGTCAGAAGGCGAGTGGCAGAAGTTCTTCAAGGAGAAGCCTGAAGTACTCACCCGTGAGGAGAAAAAGGAATGGATTGCCAAGAACACACGTGTATCCCTGGGCAGCGATGCCTTCTTCCCCTTCGGTGACAATGTTGAACGAGCTCATAAGAGTGGCGTAGAGTTCATAGCACAGGCTGGCGGTTCTGTTCGCGACGACCATGTGATCATGACTTGTGACAAATATCATATCGCCATGGCATTTACCGGTGTCAGACTGTTCCACCACTAATTGATGCAATTGACAATTAATGAGCAAGGAAGACGATTTTCAGAGTATTCTGGAGAAGGGTATCAGCTTCGGTCGTGGCGGTGTTTCCCGCAACGATGATGGCAAGGTAAAGACCAAGGCCAAGAAAAAGAAATATATCACCGGTGCCCACGGCAGCGGCTCTGCCATGCAGAAAGCCAAATATCGTAAGCAGCGGGCAAACAGACATCAATAACGCATAATGAAATGGGAAGTTACAACGGTAGCTTCCCTTTCTTATCTCAAGACAATTCCCGTGAAGATCCTGCCCGACTGTATTCCCAGCCTGCGGGCAGAAAAGAAATCATCGCTTTGCTGATAGGTACAGATGCCCGAAGAGAGAATCTGCGAGGCAGGAAGTCCGGCCGTGAGCAGCTGTAACCGGTTACAGCGAGGGAGATCGATGTGCCATTTCTCCCCCACCTCATCATTGCGCATCGCCGGGAAACGCTTTGCCAGATCGTCCATAGGGAAACCTGCTTCGGCAAAGACTGTATATAACTCCTCTCCCACCTCGAAGCACTCTAATGAAATGCCAGGACCGATGACGGCTTTCATCCGGTGCGGTACGGAGCCATACCGTTGCTGCATGTGCGTGACCGTTTTCTCAACGATACGAGCCACGGTGCCACGCCATCCGGCATGAGCTGCTGCAGCCACATGATGTTCCGTGTCATAGAGAAGGACAGGGATACAATCTGCTGTAGAAACACCGATGCAGACATTTTTCAAGGATGTGGTTACGGCATCTACTCCCTCAAGGGCTGCCGTCCGCTCCTCTTTTCCCAAAGAGAAAAAAGAATCATCTACGGTGCACACCTTCGTCTGGTGAGTCTGGTGTGGCATCACAAGACAGGACTCATCGACACCGAGAAAAGAGCAGAGCATCTGTCGGTTACGACAGATGCTCTGTGTATCATCACCGCAATACAAGTTCACATTGAACGCAGCATAGTTTCCCTGACTGTATCCCCCATGACGTTTGGTACTGAATGCGGTCACCAGGGGAGCAATTTCGTATGTGAGCAGATCTGGATTCATTCTTCTTCAATATTCTCGATTTCGTAATTCTCCAATTCCTCAATATCCTCCACTTCATCATCATCAACGAACAGGATCTCATCCTCACCCTCATCAGACAATTCCCGGGCAAAACGCCGCATATCCTTATCGCGGTGTACAAGCGTGTCCTCAGCGGTAATCTCCTGTAGCTTATTACTCTCGCTGTTCAGTTCCTGCCACAGCACATCTTTCAGTTCATCCAAGCCGTAACCGGTCACGGCAGAGATAAACACCACCGGAAGATCATCGGGTAATGTTTCCTTTAGCATCTCGATCAGTTCTTCATCGAGTAAGTCACATTTCGTGACAGCCAACACCCGGTGCTTGTCAAGCAGTTCCGGATTGAACTGCCGCAGTTCGTTCAGCAAGATCTCATATTCTTTCTTGATGTCATCGGTGTCACCCGGAACCATAAACAGCAGTAAGGAGTTCCGTTCGATATGACGGAGGAATCGGAGACCTAACCCCTTTCCCTCACTCGCTCCCTCGATGATGCCGGGGATGTCGGCCATCACAAACGACTGGTTATCATGATACCCCACGATGCCCAGCGAAGGCTCCATGGTGGTGAAAGGATAGTTGGCAATCTTCGGACGGGCATTCGAGAGAGAGGATACTAAGGTTGACTTTCCCGCATTTGGGAATCCTACAAGCCCCACATCGGCCAACAGTTTCAATTCGAGGATGACCGTCATCTCCTGCATCGGCTCACCAGGCTGGGCAAAACGGGGTGCCTGATTCGTGGCACTACGGAACTGGAAATTTCCCAATCCGCCACGACCGCCCTTCAGCAAGACCACCTCCTGACCGTCGTAGGTCACATCACAGACATACTTTCCTGTCTCCGCATTATATACCACGGTTCCACAGGGCACATCGATATAGGCATCCTTGCCATCAGTGCCATGACACTTGTCCTTACCCCCGTTACCGCCATGCTCGGCTTTTACGTGACGTTGGAATTTCAGATGCAGCAAGGTCCAGTAATTGTGATTTCCCCGAAGGATCACACTACCGCCCTTGCCGCCGTCCCCACCGTCTGGTCCGCCATTGGGATTATATTTGATATGCTTGAGGTGCATAGACCCACGACCGCCCTTTCCAGAGCGGCAGTAGATCTTCACATAGTCAACGAAATTACTCTCCATTATATATTATCGATTACCTTCTGAATATCCCCGAAGATACGATCAAGAGCACCCAACCCGTTTATATGATGGTGGATACCTTCTTTCTTATACCATTCGATGAGAGGAGCCGTCTGATGATGATAAACATCCAGACGTTTCTTGATGGTCTCGGCATTGTCATCACTGCGACCGCTTTCCTGACCGCGTTTGATCAGACGAGTCATCAGCTCGTCCTCCGGCACATCCAGCTCAATCATTGCAGCAATCTGATGTCCCCGTTCGTCGAGCATCTTCTTCAACGCTTCAGCCTGCGGGATCGTACGGGGGAATCCGTCGAAGATCACACCAGCATGTTCCTTACCGAAACTGTCATAGACACCGGCAAGGATGCTGACCATCAGGTCATCGGGGATCAGCTGGCCTTTATCAATGAACGAAGCAGCCGTTTTCCCCAGTTCCGAACCTTTCCTGATCTCATTGCGGAGGACATCACCTGTAGAGATATGTCCCAGTCCGTACTTCTCGATCATCAAGTCACTCTGTGTTCCCTTTCCTGATCCGGGAGCACCAAAAATTACAATGTTCTTCATATTTTCTATTGATAATGATTATTCTTTCACCAATGTATAGATATCGCGGAGATTTCGTCCCTGCTGGTCGTAATCCAAGCCATAGCCTACGATGAAATCATTCGGTATCTCCATGGCTGCATATTCGATATTGAGATCGACTTGAAGCTTGTCGGGTTTCACCAACAAGGCACAGATATGGATGGATGCAGGGTTCCGTGTTCCCAACGTCTCAATCATACGCTTCATGGTAAGACCGGTATCCACGATGTCCTCTATGATCACCACGGTGCGATCTGTCAGGTCCTCGTTGATGCCCAACACCTCAGAGACTTTCCCTGTTGAGGTGACCCCTTGATAAGAGGCCAGTTTCACGAAAGAGATTTCACAAGGGATCGTCACTCTGCGCATCAGGTCGGCAGCGAACACAAAGGCGCCATTCAACACCGCGAGGAAAAGGGGATTCTTCCCATCCATGTCGCGGTTGATTTTGTCAGCGACAGCCTGTACACGCCTTAATATCTCCTCCTCTGGGATAGAGACTGAGAAAGATTTGTCTTTGATTTGAACGATACTCATGGTTGTTATTCCTTTAACGGTCGCAAAGTTACGAAAAATCGAGAGAAATGCAAAAGGAAAGCGTGCTTTTCTTTTCATTTGCTTTACCTCGCTTCGCGAACAGCGACCGTTGGTTCCGAGACAGAGTAACTTCGAAGAGATTCAAAGTTACGAAAAAAAGTGTGAAATGTCAAATATGTTTTGGCTTTTCACAGAAATAGTAACATGACCACCAGAAAGACGAAGCTACTTCTTGCTGAAGATACCCTTGAGGAATCCACTCACCTTGGATCCTGTTTTCTTCACGCCTTTGATCACTTTCTGTCCCACACTGTCGATCTTCTCACCCACTTTCGAGGCTGTTCGGTCAACCACTTTCTTCTGATAACGGGTGCGCAGCTCGGTATATTTGGAAAGCTGCTCATCTGTCATCATTGCCTTATAGGTTTCGTGATACTCGGTCGTCAGCTGATCATACTTCGTCGAGAACAACGTATAATCCTCGTCGGTAATCGTCTTCTCGGCCTCTACCATCACAACAAATGCCTGGTAGCGCTCCAAGAAATGATCCACTTCGCCCTTTTGTGCCCATCCTGTGAGACACAACATCAAGAGCCCTGAAACAATCAATGTCTTCTTCATATTCTTCTGCTTTATTGATAAAACCGCAACAAAATTAATCATTCTCCCCCTACTTTGGTAACATTTTATTCTTTATTAGCAGTAAATATGAGTATTTAAATAACAAAAATTGAAAAAATATAGACTGATATGAGTGTGGAATCCTATTTATTTTGTATTTTTGCAGGGATGAAAATATTTACAAGTGCTCAGATACATGAGCTCGATCATTATACGATAGAACATGAACCGATCCGTTCTATCGACCTGATGGAGCGTGCCGCCAAGACTTTGGTACGCGCCATCACTGATACTTGGACAAACGAGAAGCCTGTAGTGGTGTTTGCCGGACCTGGCAACAACGGGGGCGATGCCTTAGCCGTGGCACGTTTGCTTGCAGAACAGAATTATAAGGTCAGCATCTATCTCTTCAACGTGAACGGGAAACTCTCGGAAGACTGTACCATCAACCGTCAGCGTATCATAGATAGTCGGAAAGTCAAGGAGTTCTTCGAGGTGAAGGATGAATTCGACCCACCGCAGCTCACACCTGCCACACTGGTCATCGACGGACTGTTCGGCTCCGGACTGAACAAGCCTTTGGCAGGCGGTTTCGCTTCATTAGTGAAATATATCAATCAGTCGCCTGCAGAGATTGTCAGCATTGACATCCCTTCAGGACTGATGACCGATGATAACACATATAATGTTCGTGCCAATATTATCAAGGCAGACGTCACACTCACCCTGCAGCAGAAGAAGCTCTCATTCCTTTTTGCCGAAAACCAACAGTTTATCGGGAAACTGCGTATCCTCGATATCCGACTGAGTCAGGAGGGCATTCAAAAGATCGAGGCTCAATACACCATGCTTGACGAGTCGGATATACGTCCACGGATACTCCATCGCAATGAGTTTGCCCATAAGGGTGACATGGGGAATGCGCTGATCATCGCAGGAAGCTATGGCATGGCAGGTGCGGCAGTCTTGGCCACCAAAGCCTGTCTGCGTACAGGAGCGGGGAAAGTTACCGTCCACACCCCGAGACGTAACAACGACATTTTGCAGATCAGTGTTCCCGAGGCCATCCTTGACATCGACCGCGACGAGTTGTATTTCAGTGACACCATAGATACAGAGGATATGGATGCCGTATGCATCGGTCCGGGAATACGGCAACAGGAAAGCACCGCCATCGCACTGATTTCCCAGATCAGACGGTCGCAATGCCCGATCGTACTCGATGCCGATGCGCTGAACATCTTGGCCAACCACCGCGCCTGGCTCCAACAGCTGCCCAAAAACATTATCATGACTCCACACCCCAAGGAGTTCGATCGTCTGAACGGCAGCAACTGTGCTGATTCTTTCGAGCGATTGTCAAAGGCACGTGACCTTGCCGAGCACTTACAAGCCTATATTATTTTGAAGGGCCACTATTCGGCATTGTGCATGCCTAACGGTCACGTGGTCTTCAACAGTACGGGCAACGCAGGCATGGCGACAGCAGGCAGTGGTGATGTACTCTCCGGAATCATCACCGGACTGTTAGCCAGGGGGTATAAGCATGCTGATGCCTGTATGGTGGGCATGTACCTGCATGGACTTGCAGGTGACATAGCAGTCAAAGAGCTTGGACAAGAGAGTCTGATGGCCGGCGACCTCATCAACTATCTGCCCAAAGCATTCCTGAGAATCAACGATTAATATCCAGAAAGAATGAAAAGAATCATAAAAAGAATCACGAGAAATATTCTTCACATGGGGCTGCTGACCCTTCTTCCTGCTAATGCCATGGCACAGCAGGCCGTGGAAGGCACCAGCTATTACCTGCCTCGTACCGCCATCAACTTCACCCTACTCATCGAACGAGTATCCACACAGCCCGGTGAGCTCTGCATGTATGCAGACAGGTTCCTGAAGAAAGGTGATGTGGCTACGAAACCTGTTACCTCCTATCGTATCCTGTCAATCAAAATGAATACCGAGGGAGTGGCAGATACCACGAAGCTGTTCACACCAGCCATCGATGCCAAACACTCCATCCACAGTATCAAGGTAGACGAAGAGAGTGGCATCTTGCTCGCCGTCAATGCTGAGCCGAAACGGACACAGAAGCCCTCACCTTTCGTAGCTGCCGAGAAACCAATGCCACTGAATCCACGCGATTATATGAGTCAGGAGATTCTGGCTGCTGGCAGCAGTGCGAAGATGGCAGAACTGATTGCACAGGAGATATATGACATCCGTGAGAGCAAGAGTCAGCTAAATAAAGGACAAGCCGACTTCATGCCGAAAGACGGAGAACAGATGCGCATCATGCTCAATAACCTGAACACACAAGAAACGGCATTACTACAGATGTTCGAAGGTGTCACCGACCGCGACACGACCGAAACGGTCATCTCGTTCATCCCTGACAAGTCTGTTAGCAAACAAGTATTATTCCGTTTCTCAAAGGTGTTTGGCCTCACGGAATCGGATGATCTCAGCGGTGAACCTTACTATATCAGTATTGACGACCTGCATAAGCAGGCCCAGAACACAGCCATTGCCGAGACAGGTAAGAAGAGCAAAGATGATGCTGGCATCTATGCCAACCTGCCGGGGAAAATCCGTGCCACCCTTTACCATAACGAGAAGATGGTGATGGAGAGTGAGTTGTATGCCGCACAATTTGGTGTGACAGCCCCCATGGACAACGAACTCTTTGGCAAGAAGCTGCAGACCAGTCTGATCTACCAGCCTGCCACTGGTCATGTGGAGACGATTCAGACGGAAATCCTTAAGAAATAAATAGCAAAGACATTATGAATATTGGAACATCTGAGATTATCCTTATCGCCCTTGTCATCCTGTTGCTGTTCGGCGGTAAGAAGATTCCCGAGCTGATGAAAGGCTTGGGAAAGGGCGTGAAAAGTTTCAAAGACGGAATCAACGGGAAAGATGACGAACCCCAGGTGAAGGATGAGCCATGAGGAGACGCTGACCTTTTGGGATCATCTCGACGTACTCAGGGGTAGTCTTATTCGGATGATCGTGGCTGCTGTCGTGATGGGCATCGCCGCTTTCTTCATGAAAGACAAGCTGTTCGATATCGTGCTTGCACCGAAAGACAGCAGTTTCTGCACCTACCGGCTGTTAGGCATCGAGGATTTCTCTATCCAGCTGGTGAATACCGACCTCACCGAACAGTTCATGATCCACATGAAGGTGGCATTGATGGCTGGTCTGCTGATCGCTTCACCTTATATATTATATACGCTGTTCAGATTCATCTCCCCTGCCCTCTACGAGAACGAGCGGAAGTATTCCATCAGGATCACCGTTGCAGCTTATGTCATGTTCCTTATCGGTGTGGTGGTGAACTATCTGCTCATCTTCCCGCTTACCGTCAGATTCCTGGGTACCTACCGGGTGAACGAAGAGGTGCAGACACTGCTCACCCTCACGAGTTACATCGACACCCTCACCATGATGACCTTGATCTTCGGCATCATCTTTGAGATTCCCGTCGTTTCCTGGCTTCTCGCCAAAGCAGGGATGCTCAAAGCCTCGTGGATGACACGCTACCGCCGTCATGCCATCGTTGCCATCCTGATCGTCGCTGCCATCATCACCCCGACAGCCGATATCCTGACGCTGGTCATTGTCTCGCTGCCTATCTGGCTACTCTATGAGACGAGCATCGTTCTTGTCCGTGCTGTCGCACCATAAGTCAAATTCATTCAAAATCAACTATTAATCCACGTTATAATTCTATGTTAAGAAAAACCAGAATCATTCTCGCAGCGCTGATGATGACATTCATCACCTTACTGCTTCTCGACATTACCGGAGTCCTTCACCACTACTTGGGATGGATGGCAAAGATTCAGTTCCTGCCAGCATTACTGGCTTTGAATGTAGGCATCGTTTTCGCCTTGATCATAGTCACATTGATTTTCGGACGTATCTATTGCTCTGTGATCTGTCCATTGGGAATCATGCAAGACCTGATTTCATGGATACACGGAAAGCGGAAGAAGAACCGTTTTATTTTCTCACCAGAAAAGAAATGGATACGCTATCCTGTGCTGGTGGTATTCATTGTTGCCATCATCGCCGGCATAGGCTCTTTCGTGGCACTTTTAGCACCGTATAGTGCTTACGGACGAATCGTCGTGAACTTGCTCAAGCCCATCTATGAAGCAGGAAACAACCTGTTGGCATCCATGGCAGAACATTACAACAGTTATGCGTTCTACCATGTGGATATATGGATCAAGAGCATGCCCACACTGATCATTGCAGCATGTACGTTTGTGATCATCGCCATTCTTGCCTGGCGAGGTGGACGAACCTATTGCAACACCATCTGTCCCGTAGGTACCATCCTCAGCTTTTTCGCTCGCTTCTCTTGGTTACGCATACAGTTCGATACCGACAAATGCCGTAACTGCTCCAAATGCTCGAAGAACTGTAAGGCATCGTGCATCGACTACAAAAACCATCAGGTGGATTACAGCCGTTGCGTGGCCTGCGGCAACTGTATCGAATCATGTAACTTCGGCGCACTTCACTATCGCCCGGTGAAAGTCAGGAAACAAGAGACGTCACAACAGACTGACACCTCAGCACAATCGCATGATTCCTCACGACGTTCCTTCCTCCTTGGCACCGCATTAGCGACAACTGCTACCGCTCTCTCGCAAGCGAAGAAAAAAGTCGATGGAGGATTGGCAAAGATCGAGGAGAAGGTGGCTCCTCAGCGCATCACACCGATCACACCACCGGGTTCTCTCTCTGCTGCCAACATGCAACGTCACTGCACCGCTTGTCAACTCTGTGTATCCGCCTGTCCGAATCAGGTATTACGTCCCTCCACAGGACTTCTCACCATGATGCAGCCCACCATGAGCTATGAATTGGGCTACTGTCGTCCAGAATGTAACCGCTGTTCACAGGTTTGTCCTGCAGGTGCCATCAAGCCGATTACCAAGGAAGAAAAAGTCAGCACTCAGGTAGGTCATGCCGTATGGATCAAAAAGAACTGTATCCCTGTTACCGAAGGAGTGGAGTGTGGCAATTGTGAGCGCCATTGTCCTGCCGGAGCCATTGAAATGGTCCCACTGGATCCGGATGATGAAATGTCAGTATTGATCCCCGCCGTCAACGAAACGAAATGTATCGGTTGCGGTGCCTGTGAGAACCTCTGTCCTGCCCGTCCTTTCAGTGCCATTTATGTAGAGGGACATGAAGTACATAAAACACTATAGGAACGATCATAGATAGTAATAAAGTATCATGAGTCCGACTTGTGAATAATTAAAAACTTGAACCATCAACCCCATTTCCCATGAAACAGATATCCAGAAGACAATTCCTCAAGATATTCGGTGGCGGTGCTGCCGCCTCCTCCACTCTGCTTGCAGCCTGCAAGGGCAAAGAAGAGACATCACCATCTACCGTGGAACCACCCAAAGACAAGATGACCTTCCGTGTGAATCCCAACACGCAGGACAAGGTGTCTCTTCTTGGCTACGGTATGATGCGTCTGCCCAAGGAGAGTGACAAAGATGATGCGCCCTACGATCAGGAAATGATCAACCGTCAAGTGGATTATGCCATCGAACATGGCGTGAACTATTTCGATACCAGTCCTGCCTACTGCATGGGACAGTCGGAGCGCTGTACTGGTATCGCCCTGCACCGCCATCCCCGCGACAAATACTTTATTGCTACCAAACTGTCGAACTTCTCTCCAGAGACCCAGACCCGTCAGGGATCCATCGAAATGTTCGAGAACTCTTTGAAGGAGCTGCAGGTCGATTACATCGACTACCTGCTGCTACATGCTATCGGTGGAGAGCAAAGGGATATGGACAGTGAGGAAACCTTCAATGCCCGATTCATGGATAACGGTATCCTCGACTGGCTTGTGGAACAGAAGAAGAAAGGACGTATCCGCAACCTGGGGTTCTCCTACCATGGCGACATCGAGATCTTCGACATGCTCCTGCAATGGCACGATGAAGGGAAATACCATTGGGACTTTGTGCAGATAGAGCTGAACTACCTCGACTGGGAGTGGGCTAATGAGATCAACGACAGTAACACCGATGCCTCCTACCTCTATGCAGAGTTGGAGAAACGGGGCATTCCCGCCGTCATCATGGAGCCGTTACTCGGTGGTCGCTTAGCCAATGTTCCCGATCCCATTGTGGCCAAGATGAAGAAGAAACGTCCCGAGAACAGTGTCGCCTCGTGGGCTTTCCGCTATGCCGGCACTCCGAAGGGTGTGCTCACAGTGCTCAGTGGTATGACCTATATGGAGCATCTGCGTGAGAACATCGGCACCTATGCACCCTTGGAGCCTATTACAAAAGAAGAGAATGACTTCTTGATGGAGATCGCAGAGGATATCTATAACCTCAAGACGATCCCCTGTAACGAATGCAACTATTGCATGCCCTGTCCCTACGGTATCAACATCCCCGCCATCTTCGTACACTATAACAAATGTATCAAGGAAGGCAACTTGCCGAACATCGAGGACGAGAAGACAACAGACGAACAGAAAGAGTACCGTCGTCAGCGACGTGCTTTCCTCATTGGATACGACCGGAGTGTGCCCCGGCTCCGTCAGGCCAGCCACTGTATCCAATGCGGACAATGTTCACCTCACTGTCCTCAACGGATTGACATCCCGAGGGAGATGCGCCGCATCGATGAATATGTAGAAGTCTTGAAACGCAACACTGATGTGTTATAATACAAAAAGCCCCGCCAGATGGCGGGGCTAAAATATGTACATAAAAACTAAATTTCTTCGAAAAGAATAGAGTATTACTCGCAGCAAGCCAACTTGTTGTCGGAACCGAGCACGTCGATGATCTTGTGCTTGTACATCTTCTCCATCTCATCGCGAGCAGGACCGCAGAACTTACGGGGATCGAACTCTCCTGGTTTGTCATGCAGTACACGACGTACAGCAGCGGTGAAGGCCAGACGAGAGTCAGAGTCGATGTTGATCTTGCATACAGCACTCTTTGCAGCCTTGCGCAACTGCTCCTCGGGGATACCGATAGCATCGGGAAGCTTACCACCCAGGGCATTGATCTCATCCACATACTCCTGAGGAACAGAAGAAGAACCGTGGAGCACAATGGGGAATCCAGGCAATTTCTCCATCACAGCGTCAAGCACGTCAAATGCCAATGGAGGAGGAACAAGCTTACCAGTCTTCGGATCACGTGTGCACTGCTCAGGTGTGAACTTATAAGCACCGTGGCTCGTACCGATAGAGATAGCGAGAGAGTCGCAGCCAGAGCGCTGAGAGAACTCAATCACCTCCTCAGGCTTGGTATAGTGGCTCACAGCACTCGACACCTCGTCCTCTACACCGGCAAGCACGCCGAGCTCAGCCTCAACGGTTACATCGAACTGATGAGCATAGTCAACGACCTGCTTTGTCAATGCGATGTTCTCCTCAAAAGGCAGGTGACTGGCATCGATCATCACGCTTGAGAAGCCATAGTCGATACAGCTCTTACATGTCTCGAAGGAATCGCCATGATCCAGGTGGAGAACGATCTCAGGACTCTTGCAGCCTAACTCCTTAGCATACTCCACAGCACCCTGTGCCATGTAGCGAAGCAAGGTAGCGTTGGCATAATTGCGAGCGCCCTTAGACACCTGCAGGATCACCGGGCTCTTCAGGTCGGAAGAGGCCTTGATGATAGCCTGGAGCTGCTCCATGTTGTTAAAGTTGAAGGCGGGAATAGCATAGCCGCCATTGATGGCTCTTTTGAACATCTCACGGGTGTTCACGAGGCCTAAAGACTTGTAATCTACCATAATACTTTATATTTATAATGAATAATAACAATCGTATCCGCCTGCCATATCGTCTGGCGTGTTAGCATCTGCAAAATTAACACTTTATTTTCTCACCGCAAAGTCTAACAACATTTTTTAAGGCAGAATCCGTCTGTTTTTTCATTTTTGTTGCACGAACAGCAACTGTCTGATAGGAATTTGCAAAATGCAGGTTGCAAAAAAACCTCATTTCATGCTCCTCACTCGATTATTTTAATAAACTGCATCCAGCCATCCTAACAATGCAACCAAAGAAGCATTCCAGTTAATGGCGATTTCATTAGATGCGTACGAATCGGTTACATCAGCATACGACTCGTCCGGCTGGTTCGACGGATAGGCAATCTGACTGGCCTTATCCTGCTGTCCAGGGTTCGGGCCTCCAGCCAATAATCCTGGAATCGGATCAACGATACCATCAGCAGAGGAGAGACGATGATGGGGATTCATGGTGGGCTTACTACCGAAGCCTGTCACATAACAGTATCCCGTGGCATTCCGTCCTAAGATATACTCTGCATTCTGCAAGGCTGCAGTGAGGTATTTCTCATTGCCGGTCTGCTGATAAGCATACAGTAAAGACACGCCACCGGCACAAAAACACTCTGCCAGACATCCCCATCCGAAATCACGCGCACTGTTTCCGTTGGCAGTCTGGAACGACGATGTAGCGGTGGTGTTCACCACGCTGTCGCAGAAGGCAATGAGTTGCTTTTTACAGTTTTGAGCAATCACATGTTCAGGTTCGTTTGCGATCCATGAGAATACTCCCAAGGAGGCCAAGCCTCCCCATGTAGGGATGGTGAACCGTGCAGGTTGCAGCTGTTGTGCCGTGGAGGCGAAAACTTCGTCACGCGTCAGCAGATACAACTCCGTAGCTGCCCAGAACTGCTCGTCACGAGCACTGCCATCACCATAGGTTCCTGTAGATACAGCTGGCTTAAACTTCTGGTTCATACGTTCTTGGAAATACAGGGCACGTGGGTTCTGCTCTGCCCAATGATAGGCGGCTAATGCAGCGCGTGCAGCCTGCTCGGAGAAACAAGGATAGTCCTTGTTACCTTTGTAGAGCCGCGCAGCCTGTGCCATCACCGCAGCAAAGTCATACGAAGCTGTCACACTCTTCTGCACCACGTAACGCTGTTGATGGCAATCGGAAGGCATCACAAAGCCTTCGAAATTGGGTGTTGTCAGCTTATGATAGACACCTCCGTCATAGGGATCCTGCATCGTCAGCATCCATTTCAGGTTGAACATGATCTCATCCAGCAGGTCGGCTGTATGATTTCCACTCTCAGGGATATTCACCTCCAAGGCATCAAAGTAGGCTTTGTTCTGCTCATAGCTGTCGAGCATGATACCAATGGAGAAAGCAGAGTTGACAATATACTTATTATAATCTCCGGCATCATACCATCCGTATGGTGATGAAATCATCGTTCCTTCAGGGCGACCTGGCGAAACGGCTGATGGGTGGATCGCAACCTGGGTGTCGGCATGTCCGAGAGGGCGAGCCCATTGTCCTGCAAACCGGGCTTCAATAGGTACACCAGTACGCTGATAGTAGAATGCCTTTACTGCCCCCTGTGACACCTCACGCAGTGCGTGTTCTTTCACGGCAAAGGGAATCCGCTCACCATTGTATTCTATCACATAGTTGCCAGGAGTGGTCAGACGGGAGAAATCAACAACGGTACGTTTCTTTCCCGACCAAGGTGAAGTGGCTACGCGGAGTTGTTTCGTACTCATCACCTTCTTGTTCGTTTTCGCATCACGAATCACCACCTTCGAGGCAGGCACCCTACCTTCCACCACGGCCACCTTCTGTTGCTGTGGGTACATAGCCACCTGATTGATTCTCACCTGTGCTTGGGACACAGCGCACATGCCGGCAAAGCATGCCGTTAAAAAAGCACGAAAAGATGTTTTCATAGGAATTTTTTTATAAATAAGAACTGAGAGGTAAGAACTGAGAGGTATGATTACACCCCGGAACAAGCCCTAGAGCCAGTTCTTAAAGGTAATCATACCTCTCAGTTCTCATCTCTCAGTTCTCATCTCTTAAATACGATTATTTCTCAGGCTCAATGACCTTCCAAATACCAGCAGCACAAGCGCCACCGATGAACGGACCCACAATGAAGATCCAGAGATTAGCCAAGGCTGTACCTCCCTGGAACAAAGCCGGACCGATAGAACGTGCGGGATTCACAGAAGTACCCGTATAACGGATGCAGCAGAGGTGTACCAGTACGAGGGCCAGACCGATTGCCAGACCAGCGAAGTTATTGGTGGCGCCATTGGTCTTGGATGTAGCACCCAGTACTACCAAAACGAATACGCAAGTGAATACAATCTCTGCAAGCAGGCCGCCGATAGCGGGGATGGTATCTACGCCATTGGCCTGAAGATCATTTGCACCAGTTCCGACAAGGCCGCTGGAAGCTGTCAGGGCATAGAGGATAGCAGAGCCGATAATGGCACCGATCACCTGGAACAGCATATACATTCCACAGTCCTTACCATTCATTCTACCTGTCAGGAAACAACCCAAGGTGATTGCCGGATTGATGTGGCAACCAGAGATACCTCCAATGGTATAAGCCATAGCTACTACTGCCAAGCCAAAAGCCAGGGCAGTGCCTACTACTGTCTCGGGATCTGCATTTGAACATCCAAGACTCACAGCTGCACCGCAGCCCATCAGTACAAGTACCATTGTACCGAACATTTCTGCTAAATACTTCTTCATATCAAATACTATTTAAAATTAATAATGTGTAATTCCCAATAAACAGTTGCAAATTTAGTAAAATCTTTTGAATAGTGCAACATTTTCAAATAAAAACATTTCATTTGGACATAATTAAATGATTCCGTGCCTTTCAACACGGACAAAATGAGTGAAACTCACTCGTTTGAATCACGCAAACACAGGATGCAGCTTAGAAAAAGGCAAAAAAAAATGGAGTACCGCCGTACTCCGAAATTGTTAACCTTAAATCTAATACTATGAAAAACACATTGCAAAGATACGAATATTCTATGTTCCTTCCAAACAAACGGATCACAAAATTTCATTCTTTAACATATCTCCCTACAATGAAACATTATTTAACAGAATTGTCACTTAGTAAGACCACACCTTCCTGTTTCATACCATCCATCATCACCTTCAACGGATGGTCGAAGCGGACATGGCGTACGTACTCCGTTTCTTCCACTGCGGGCATGGCATCAAGCACTTCTTTTTGGAACACGCCATCACCATTGAAAGTATTCACTGTAAAATAGCCGACACCGAAGCTGGTAAGGTTCTGGAAGAAATGCGTACCTTGTGATGGATCAACACGATAGTTCTCCAGTCCCGACTCCACAATGACGCGAGCCGCTGAGATATGCGGCCACTTAACAGGGATACCCAACCAATAGTCGCTGCTCCCCCACCGTCCGGGTCCGATCAGGATGTAGCCGGTTCCCTTTTCCAAGAACTGCTGGTTGATTTTCTCGATCTCCATCGCTATCATCGGGTTGTTTGCAGCCGAGAAGTTCTCATCGGTCTTCACATATACCACATCCACGACATCGTCGCTGATTCCGTGTCCCAACGAGTTATGAGAGCGTAACAGGCACTGTTCATCAGGGATTTTCTTCAAGTCCTCGTCCAGCACCTGCTTACTGTCAACGATCGGTCGGATCTGTAACAAGTAGAACTCCCCGGTACGGTCGTCGTTCACATTACATGCCAGTTCGATCTCCACAGGGCGTTTCATGGCCTCAGCGCCATACTTCATTGACATCTGTAACAGTTCAGGAAGTGGGAAGATGCCATGTTGGAGGACACCGCACATCGAGATGATTTTCCTTCCTCCCTCATAATACCCGTCGCGAATCATCTGGTCAACAGGGTCGAACGTACTGCAGATATAGCGCACCGAACCATCCTTGTCGGCTTGTCTCACACGAAGGTTCTTGATATTAAAGCCGTCATCTACCTGGAAGTCATTACCCACATGGGTCATATCTAATGCGTAGAAACGTGTCTGTGTATCCTTGAGGGCGATATCCATCTCACTCATCTGTAACAGTTTGTGGGGATGATACGGACTCACCCGAAGTGTCTGACCGCCATCCACAATATACTTCCCTAAGCCGAGCGCCAGACTGGCCACGCCCTCCTCTGCCTTCTCATCATCGATGGGGTAATAGTTCAGGGATCGCAGCACGCCGCTGATATTCGGGTAGAAATAGTCGCCGTAACGTTTCCCCACCACCTCCTGTAAGATCACCGCCATCTTCTCCTGATCGATGACGTTGCTCGTAGCTGTCATATATGCTTTGGAGTCTTTATAATAAACCGAGGCATATACACTCTTGATGGCAGCGGCCAGCATCTGCAGCATCTGATACTTGTCATCAAGATAAGGAATCATATAGGTACTGTAGATGCCCGCAAACGGCTGGTAATGGGAATCCTCCAACAGCGAACTGCTGCGGATGGCAATGGGTGAACGTGTCGCTTCAAAGAAAGCGAAGAAGTCTGCGATGTACTTATCCGGCAACTGTGCCCGGAGGAAATGTTTCAGGATCTCCTCATCCGAGGCATCGCTCAGTGCTACCTGGTAAAGGTTGTTCGAGTCCATGAACTCATCAAACACATCCGTACACAACACGACCGTTTTGGGAATGCTCACCTTCACTCCCTCAAAGTCATTGAACTCAGGATGCCGTTTGATGATGTTATCGAGGAAAGCCAGGCCACGTCCTTTTCCTCCAAGGGAGCCATCCCCGATACGGGCAAAATGACTGTAAGAATCGAAGCGGTTCCTGTCGAAGAGGGCCACCACGCCGATATTCTTCATGTGACGGTATTGCACGATGGCATCAAAGATAATCTTCCTGTGTGCATCCACGTCTTGAAGCTTATGCCACGTCACCGTCTTCAGGAATGCCGACACCGGGAAGATGGCACGTGCGCAGAGCCATCTGCTCATGTGGTTGCGCGAGACATGATAGAGCATCGAGTCGTTGGGGATGGTGAAGATATTATCCTGCAGTTCCTTGAGGTTCCTCACCCGCATAATCTCATCGTGAGTCTTCGGATCACGGAAGATAAAGTCACCGAACCCCATGTGCATAGCCAGCAGGTTACGCAGGTCGATGTTCATCTTCTTCGAGTTCTTGTCAATATACTTGATGCCGATGCCTGCCTCTTCCGCCTTCTTGCGGTTCGACTCTTCCGCACTTTGCATAATCAAAGCAATATACTCGTCATGCTCACGGATAGCCTTCAGCAGTTTGAGTCCTGCCTCTGGATCTTTCTCCTCCCCCTCCTTCATGGGGAAGCGGCAGTCGCTGATCACGCCCAAGGTATTGTTTTCATATTTCCGATACAGTTCCCATGCCTCCTCGTAGTTACGTGCCAGCACCACTTTGGGGCGTCCGCGCATTCTCAAGGTGGCAGTATGGGGGTTCAAGGCCTCCGTGGCAAAACGTTGGCTCTGTGCCAGGATATAGCTATATAAATTAGGTAGGACAGAAGAATAGAAACGGATGCCGTCTTCCACCAAAAGGATCATCTGCACACCAGCCTCCTGGATATCGTGCTCGAGATTCATCTTGTCCTCAATCAGTTTGATGATGGAGAGAATGAGGTTGGTGTTTCCTAACCAGCAGAACACATAGTCGAAGATCGATAAGTCTTCGTTTTCCATCCGTCGGGTGATACCATGCGAGAATGGGGTGAGTACCACACAGGGCATCTCCGGGAAACGATGTTTCACAGCACGGGCCACATCGAAAGCATCGTTATCGGCATTACCCGGCATACAGATCACCAGATCGATATTGGTACGTTCAAGCACCTCGGCAGCCTCCTCGGAAGTGCTCACCTGAGTAAAGGTGGGCGGATAGCGGAGTCCGAGTTCTGTATATTCGTTGAAGATTTTTTCATCCACTCGTCCGTCATCTTCCAACATGAAGGCATCATAGGGGTTGGCGATGATCAGCACATTATAGATTCGGCGTGTCATCAGGTTCACGAACGACACGTCTTTCAAGATGAACTTGTTCCACTGTTGTGGCATGTTATTTTCCATTCAGCACTCTGTTGTTTCTTGCATGCAAAGGTACAAAATAATATGGGAATTGTGGCACGTTCACCCGTTTTTCGTAAGTTTATCAATGAATTTGGATGTTATAAAGAAATTAATTCATACCTTTGCAGCAATCTTTGTGTTTAATCGACAGAATCCGAAACAGAACCTTGCCACATGACAAAAAACAAACAAAGGAATGAAGGTATGACCATCATTCCCATTGCCCATTTCCGTTCACCCCTCAAGAATAAGTTCGGCATTCCCCGTCAAAGTGGATTGGCAAACTCGTTAGAAGGAGTCATTGTGCTTGAACCAGACTACCGTCATCCCGAGGCTCTCCGTGGCATCGAGGATTTCGATTTCCTCTGGCTCATCTGGGAGTTCTCTGCCAACAAGACCGGTGAGACAGAATCCCTGCCGTCCTCCTCTAAGGAGCATCTCACCGTGCGCCCTCCCCTTTTGGGCGGCAACAAACGAATGGGAGTTTTTGCCACACGCTCCCCTTTCCGTCCGAACCGTTTAGGACTCTCCTCCGTCCGACTCCAACGCATTGACTGGGAAGATGCGGAAGGACCTGTCATCTATGTCAGCGGAGCCGATCTCATGGACGGCACACCTATCTATGATATCAAGCCATATCTTCGATATGTGGACTGTCACCCTGACGCACGGGGCGGTTTCACCGACACGCACCAGTGGGAGAAGCTCACGGTCCTCATTCCAGAAGAGATACGTGCTACGCTCAACCCACAAGACCAGCAGACGCTGCAGGAGCTGTTGGAATTAGATCCCCGTCCCCACTATCAGGATGACCCAGACCGTATCTATGGATTCACCTTTAACGACAGGGACTGTCATTTTCGGGTAAGGGAAAGAGTGGCTGAAGTACTTTCCCTTGGAGATATTAGCAAAAAGTAAGCATCAGTAGGAAAATTTTTCTGTTTTTCCTTGGCGGCTATCAAAATATTCTGTATTTTTGCAGTGAAGAAACGACAATATGTCAATTCCCTCTAACCTAAAAGAGTAACAAACATCTTTAACGTTTAACTAAAAAAATAAAACTACACTATGAACGTAGAGAACATTATGCAGAACCTGGAGAAGAAGCATCCGGGTGAAGCCGAGTATTTACAGGCAGTAAGAGAAGTGCTCGAATCCATCAAGGATGTTTACAATCAGCATCCAGAGTTCGAGAAAGCCAAGTTGATTGAGCGTATCGTAGAGCCGGAGCGTATCATCACATTCCGTGTACCTTGGGTTGACGACAAAGGTGAGGTGCAGGTGAATATCGGCTACCGCGTACAGTTCAACAGTGCCATCGGCCCGTACAAAGGCGGTCTGCGTTTCCATCCCTCAGTGAATCTCTCCATCTTGAAGTTCCTCGGTTTCGAGCAGACTTTCAAGAACGCCCTCACCACATTACCGATGGGTGGCGGCAAAGGCGGTTCCGACTTTGCTCCCCGTGGTAAGAGCGATGCTGAGATCATGCGGTTCTGCCAGGCTTTCATGTGCGAGTTGTATAAGGTGATCGGTCCAGACATGGACGTTCCCGCCGGTGATATCGGTGTGGGTGGCCGTGAGATCGGTTATCTCTTCGGTATGTACAAGAAGCTCACCAGTCAGTTCCATGGTGCCACCCTTACCGGTAAGGGTATGGAATGGGGCGGTTCAATCCTCCGTCCGGAGGCCACTGGTTTCGGTGCACTCTATTTCGTGAATCACATGATGAAGTCACATGGCCTCGACATCAAGGGCAAGACCGTTGCTCTCTCTGGCTTCGGCAATGTGGCATGGGGTGCTGCGAAGAAAGCTACCGAGTTAGGTGCCAAGGTGATCACCATCTCTGGTCCCGATGGCTATATCTACGATCCTGCCGGCTTGGATGCTGAGAAGATCGAATACATGCTGGAACTCCGCGCCAGTGGCAATGATGTTTGTCAGCCATACGAGGAGGAGTTCGAGGGTTCTACCTTCTTCCCCAACAAGAAACCGTGGGAGCAGAAAGCCGACATCTACCTGCCTTGCGCTACCCAGAACGAGTTGAACGGTGAGGATGCCGATCGTATATTGGCCAACAAGCCGCTCTGCGTGGCAGAGGTTTCCAACATGGGATGTACTGCCGAGGCCGTGAACAAGTTCATTGCTGCCGGTCAGCTGTTTGCACCGGGAAAGGCTGTGAATGCTGGTGGCGTGGCAACCTCTGGTCTGGAGATGACACAGAACTCCATGCGTATGTCATGGTCTGCCGAGGAAGTGGATCAGAAACTGCACCAGATCATGTCTGGCATCCACGAGCAGTGCGTGAAATACGGAAAGGAAGGCAACTACATCAATTATGTGAAAGGTGCCAATGTAGCCGGCTTCATGAAGGTGGCCAATGCCATGATGGCACAGGGCATTGTGTAAAGCTCAAAGATCAATGTCTCTGCGAAGCCTTATGGGGATTGCTATGTGACACCCCCGTCGTGGTTTTCTTTCGTCCCTCCTTTGTCTCCTTAGGCATGGGAGGGGCGATTTCTTTTTTCACCTCAGAGAGTTTCTTCTCATCCTTGATGATCTCCCGCCGTTCCTCCACAGATACCGGCTTCTCCTCCTTGGGCTTCTGCCATTGCGGCACATAGTCATAGCCGTCACGAGAAATCTCAAAGTCCAACTCAGGTATCTCTGGAGCCTCATCAGCAGGTTTGAACGGGATGGCCACTTCTCCATGGTAGGGTTCCACACGCACCATGGCTATTCCCGAGGCAATCATTCCGATCTCTTTTGCAGCACGGTACGAGAGGTCGATGATACGCCCCCTCACATGCGGCCCACGGTCGGCTACCCTGACAATGACCGACTTGTCGTTGTTCAGGTTGGTCACCTTCAGCATCGTTCCTAAGGGATACCGCTTATGGGCACACACCAAACTGTCACGATGATATATCGTACCATCACTCATTCTCCTTCCATGCAGACTATGAGAGTAATACGAAGCTTTCCCTTTTTCCTGCGCAGATGTCACAGTGAAAAAGAGCATTGCCATCAGGATCGTCATCAGTCTATGAATATACTTCATACCAGGCCGATTAGTAGTTAGACGGTTGCAAAGGTACAAAGAAGTGGGCAAAAATCAAAGAAAAAGACTGATTTTCTTTGACAAACAGGTTTCTACCCCCACCTTAAAGACCGTTGACAACTCATTTGTTGACCACCTCACCTTTTCTATTTTAACATACCGCAAAGATACAAATTATAATTGAATCTTGTTGTGATTAGCCCAATTTTTCTTACTTCAATGGTCTCCTGCCACCCCCTTTCCACCGTTATCTACCCTGTGTTCCACCGTCATCTAAGGATGTAAAGTGACGGAGGAACAAATTGAAAGGAACGGCGGAATGAGATGTAGGGAACGACGGAATAATACGTAGGTAACGGAGCAACAACATGTAGGAGCCCACCCTACCCCATTCTACCGGACATCAAATCGTTCAAATGATGGATGATGGTTTTATCTCGCTTAACATAATCCCCGTTAAAAACAATTGGGTGGGAGGGTGGGGTGGGTGGCCTGTTTTTTGAAACTTTTATAAAAAAAAGTATTTTTTCCTCGCGCGCGCACGGGGATTTTGTAAAAAAACTCCACCTCCACCACCCCCCACCCACTTAGGTCAGAACGCACGGTCGTCGGTTTCTATAGCTTCATTCTTCATAAGTTCCTGAATATCACCACCTTTCAGGTCAATCACCCTGTGTTTTCTATACCCATAATCATTTTCCATGAAAACCCAAGCTTTCTCATCAAGGTGCCAACGGCGGCAGTTGACAGTGGTTTTTGATACCTTTATTGGTCTTTTCCAGAATGTCTCCAGCGGTTAGTTTTATCCCACTTAACATAATACCCGTTAAAAACTAATATTAAAATTGATCTACACTGCGTTTTTAACATTTTGCACAGGAACTGCAAATACATAGTATAAATCATTGATGGTTTCAATAAACTTTTGCTTCTTTCTTGCAGCCATTACTAATATCTATTATGCTGCAAAGATAAACATTTTTCCCGACTGAAAAGCACTGTCAGCTGACTTTTTTATTTTTCATCCAAAACGGATGGCAATCGCCCATCAGCGTATGGCAACTGGCTCCGTTTTTCCGCTCTGGGCCCCGAATTGCCACCTCGAAGAGTGGCAATTTGGGTCGTTTTTTATCGAAAATCCATGGTCATCGAATCAAGAATGCCCTTTTTATCGGCATTTTCGGGGTGTGGGGCGCGAAAAAGCGCCCCACTGCAGTTTCCCCTGCACCCACCGCCCTACGCTCCCGAGGCAATTGCCACCCCTCCGAGGGCGGTATATGTAAGGAAATTTTACTTGTGTCGATTAGTCCACGTGTGGATGGAGGGTGCGCCATCCGCGGTCATGGCTCACTCTGAGGGAGACATGAAAAGCCCCGGCCATTGCTGGTCGGGGCAAACTGCTGATGAAGCGATGTCGTCAAACAATAAAATCATTCAACAGCCAAGAGTAGACGGCCTATCTCATGCATACCCTCCACGATGCGCTTCCGCTGCTGTGGGCGCGGATGCTTCAGGCCGTTAGCATAGTGGGAAAGCAGATGCTGGTTGATGCCCGTGACATGGCTAAGGGCAGCCAGTGTGTAGTATGGCTCGTATGCGCGTAGCATGGTGGCCACGTCGAGCAGGTTGTATTCAAACTCATAGTCGCCATCGCGAAGCCACTGAGGAACGTCCTCCCCATCGGCAATCATACCTTCCACATGGAAATGCAGAGTCTCAGGAACCTCACGCTTAAGCTCCTCGAATGTCTTAGCGGTAAGCACCACAGCACCCGGCACGTTGTTGCCGAGAGATGCACCGAAGTTCTTATCGCACCACTGTACGTCTACCTTGATTTTTTCCATAGATTTTGTTCTTTTATATTGACTAAATTTCTTATCTCAAAGGCAAGAGTGGCTATTTCCACCCTGCCTGTTTCCAGATACTGTTCAGAAGGAACTGACTCAACACCTCACTCATTGCACCTCTCACTGTCACTTTTCCTGGTTTCGTGGGGTGTTTGAAATGTCTGTGGTCACCCTTTGTCGTTTAGAGATACCAACCGTCCTTCTCTAACAGTTCTGTGACCTCCCGTATTTTGTAACGCTTCATTGTTGTTTTATTGTTTGACGGTACAAAGGTAATAAAAATAATACCATTTACCAAACTTTATTCATTAAAAGTATCATTATTAATACTTTTTAATAAATTCAAACTGATAGGAAGATAAGGCAAAAATATAGCATTTCCTTTTGAAATGTTAAAAATTCGAACTTGTAGCAAAAAAGTTACGAAAAAGTTTGGTGGTTTGTAACTTTATTGCTACCTTTGCATTGTCAGAGATGACAAAGCGCTCATTTAATTAATTACATTTTATGAAAGTCAACGAGTTGACTAGGAAGTTAAGGAAAGCAGGATGCTTCCTACTTCAACATGGTGCTAACCACGACTTATGGTACAGTCCTATAACAGGGAAGTGTACTCAAGTCTCGAGGCACGGAACTGAAGAGGTAAAGAAAAAGACTCTTCGCAGTATCTATCAGGATTTACTCGGGCGAATGCCCGGGTAAATCTTACCTCGGAAGGGTTGACTCATCGGCAAATAGTGAATTGTATATTAGGGGCGCTTTTATGTGAACATAATGAATAAATGAAATATGACAAAGAAAGTGACGGTTACATTTGAGACGCAGGGCGATAAGTCCTATTCGTGCATAGTCAATGAGAAATTCGAAAAGTTCGGTCTCATCGGCTATGGAGATACCGCTCGTGCTGCAGAGACTGATGTGTTTGTAGCCCTTGCGGAACTAAAGGATAGACTGGGCAGCGATGAGGTACCGCAGATAGTAATTAGTAGGCGCAGCTTCGACGTTCCATCCTTCTTCAGCTACTATCCTTACTTCAATATCACGCAATTAGCCAAGTTTGCTGGTCTTAACGCCACCCAGGTGAGACAGTACGCTTCAGGTGTCCGCAAGCCTACAAAACAAAAACTCTCACAGTTGAATGAGGCTATAAGGAATATTGCCGAGACATTTTTATCAGACAGTCGTGCTTTTAGCATCGATTGACTTCATATAAATGTAATTAAATAGAGCGCAGAGCCCTGGTGCGAGAGCATCGGGGCTTTTTCATGTGCTTTATCCCACTTAACATAATACCCGTTAAAAACCTATGTGGTGTAAATGATTGTTATATTGACAATTGAGCCGTTTTCAAATAAAAAAAATAATCTGTTGTTTTTATTTCATTTATAGACATTTTTGTAACTTCGCACAAAAATGGCAAAGCAAACTTTAGTATTTGAATCGGCGAAGGAACTATCACTTAGTGGCGGTATGATAGTTATAACAGATAAGGATTCTGGTGAGGTTGTCATAAGCCAATTGAGGATGTCCAAATGATCATGGTAGATAACCACTCCGTAAGAATTACTATTCCACTCATCACAAAGCTGGTAAAGCATAATGTAGGTATTGTCTTTTGTGACGAGAAACATATACCTACTTCCATGATGATGGATTTAGACTCTAACACATTGCAGTCTAAACGATTCCAGCATCAGCCCAGAAACGTTTTGAAAAATCCATTATGAAAATTACTCTTTCGTTGAAGTGTAAAAATGCCTTCACAACTTCACATTGATGTAACTTGTTATGTGTGAGTATGTTATGTGTGAAGGTGCGTGAATGTGGCTTCACACATAAATGACTGACAAACAGTCGCTTATGAAGGTGTGAAGTCGTGAAGGCACTTTTGTTCTTTTTAAAGAAGGAATTTGTTTCCAAAGAAGAGTCTCACTGTGATGAAAGTAGAGTCTGATTGTGTTGAAAGTAGACTCTACGTAAACGTTAAGTAGACTTTAATTAGGAGGCAATTAGACGTTTGTTGGAAAGTAAACAGGCGTTTGTTGGATTTCAATCAGGCGGTAGGTCGATATTCTTCAAAAAGCTATGACAAAATGAATGGTTTTGAAGACAAGCAAATGTGAAGTTGGGTGAAGTTGAACTTCACCCAAAACACACTTACTATCAACAACTTACATCACTGTGAAGTTGTGAAGTAGAATATCGAATTATCTTAGTGGATGATTATCGACTTGTATTGATAGTCATCACCTTCACATCGGTAGCGGTAGTCTGCTGGTTCCCATGTGTAGCAGAGATTTCGAAAGTAGCGGTGCCGTTTTTCAATCGTTTGTCGGCCACGACAGCCGCTGTGTATTTGATGCCTGATCCAGGAGCGATGCTCTCCACCTCGATGGAGGGAGAAACCATGATATGCTTGTTCCCGGATGTCTCTACCACGACGGGTTGTACATGATAGACCGACCTATTGGAGACATTGCGCAGTTCGAACACGATCCTACTCTGCTCGTTAGGACGAAGGGTGAGGTCATCGTCCACGAAGCGGATGTTACTGATCTGGATGGCCTCTGAAGCAGGTACAGAGCGGAGACTCGGTGTCGTGGTTGCTGAGGTGCTCGGCACATGGTAGGTATTGTCCTTGGGAGCAGCAATCTCCAGGTCGATGCGGTCGTCAGCCCTTCCCGAAGGATCGAAGCCGCTGTCATCACGGTTATCGTTGTAGTACTGGCTGTCACGATTGCTACCATATTTCTGATCGTTTTTCTGGAGCACACGCTCATGATATCTTTCCAGCTTTCGCTCCTGTGCCTTGTCGGCAGCATTACCGATAGCGCCGCCCACCATGGCACCGCCAGCCATACCGATGATCTGCCCCCAGTCACTGCCTCTCGGACCACCTGTCAGTCCGCCGATAGCTGATCCCAACACAGATCCTAAGGTGGAACCCGTGTAGGCACCTGTTGCAGTATAAGAACCACAACCACTCAGCAGAAAAGCGGCACAGAGTGCCAAAACCATTGTCTTCTTCATATCCTTCTTGTTTTTAATGGTCCAACATTGTTTGTTCACGGTGCAAAGGTAAGGTAAAAAACAAAATTCCCCACAAAGTTTTCCCTATTTTAACATAGGGATTTCCCTATTTCCTCACATTGGCAGGCCAGCCATTCCCGTTCCTCCTCATCTAAATAAGGTGCAAGCTGGTCATATACCTTACGGTGATAATCGTTCAGCCATCCGATCTCCTCGTTGGTCATCAGCGAAAGGTCTATCGGAGTCTTATCGATGGGGCACAACGTCAGTGGTTCGAACTGCACGAACTCCCCGAAATCGGTGGTTTGATAAGGTATCACCATCAGTGTGTTCTCGATGCGCACGCCGAACTTCCCTTCGAGGTAGATACCGGGCTCGTCTGTCACGGTCATGCCCGCCACTAAAGGAGCCGGCTTATATTCCATGCGGATCTGATGCGGTCCTTCATGTACATTGAGGAAAGCCCCCACCCCATGTCCAGTGCCGTGCATGTAGTTCAGTCCTTCGCGCCACATATCTTTCCGTGCCATCACATCCAACTGTGTGCCGCTGGCCCCAGAGGGGAACTTCAGGTTCTGCAGCTGAAGGTGCCCTTTCAGAACCAGCGTATAGATATGTCGCTGCTCCTCGCTCAGCGGTCCAAGGGCAATGGTTCGGGTGATATCGGTCGTGCCATCCACATATTGCGCCCCACTGTCGAGCAGCAGCAGTCCCTCGGGCTTCAAGGGTACATCGCTCTCGGGTGTGGGCTCATAATGGACGATGGCGCCATGTGACTGATAGCCTGCGATGGTGTCGAACGAGATACCTTTGAACAAAGGCTGTTCCGCCCGCAGTGACTCCAGTTTCCCACTAACCGACAGTTCTGTCTGTCCTCCCGCTTCCACTGCCGGTTTCAGCCATTTCAGGAATTTCACGAGTGCGATGCCGTCTTTCAGCATCGCATTCCTAAAACCCCGCGCCTCGCTTTCGTTCTTAATGGTTTTCATCCGTTTGATCGGTGACTCCTCCCGGATAATTTCCCGTCGCACTACATTATATAAGGTGTAGTTGATCTCATTGGGGTCGAGCAGGATGTTATATTCGAAGTAGTCCTTCAATCCTTTCTCCACCTGACCATAGTCATCGATATCCACACCCTCATCGTTCAGGTAAGCCCTTACATCGGCAGGCAGTTTCCCCTTGTCGATGAACAGCGTTACCTTCGTAGTGGAGATCAGGAGGTACGACACGAACACGGGATTGCAATGCACATCACTACCTCGCAAGTTCAGTGTCCAGGCAATATCATCCAACGAGGCCACCAGCATCCCATCGGCATGTCGTTGACGCAGGGCACGACGGATACAGCTGATCTTCTCATGACAACTCTCCCCCGCATATTCCAAGGGCTGGATGAACACCTTGTCCTGTGGTACAGCAGGTCGGTCGCGCCAGATCACCGACAGCGGATCGAAGTTGGTACGCAATGTGATCCCCCCCTCTTTGCGCAGCTCGGCTATCAAAGCCTCCACCGCAGCCGTGGAACTCACCATGCCATCGATACCCACCTGAGGTGACCGAATGTCACGCAGCACGTCTCCCAACCACTGAGGGATCGAAGGGGTGCCTGCCATGCGCTCCTTCATCAGCACAAATCCCGTACCCTTCAACTGTTCCGCTGCCGCGATGAAGTAACGGCTATCCGTCCATAGGGCCGCCTCGTTCAATGTGACGACAGCCGTTCCTGCCGATCCATCGAAGCCAGATATCCACTCGCGCCCTTTCCATCGGTCGGGCACATATTCCCCTTGATGAGGGTCTGTACTGGGAAAGATGAAGGCATCCAAATGCTCACGTCGCATCACCTCCCGCAGCTCCTCTATCCGCTGACTCACCTTTCTGATCCTGTCTGAATGATTCTCGTTCATAGGCTATTTGTAAATTAGACTTTACAAAGGTAGTAAAAAAACAAAAACGAAGAATTAAAAAATAAGAATTATTTTCAGTAGGGGGACGATTTCTTGCTCCTATATTCTTCATTCTTCTTTTTTTATTGTATCTTTGCAACGACAAAGAGAACAATCTCCCAGTCGGGCATGATAAGCATTTATTCATCTATAAATAATAATACAACTATGGCATTTTTAACTAACGAGAAACTGACCATTGTCGGCGCAGCCGGTATGATTGGTTCAAACATGGCTCAGACAGCCTTGATGATGGGTTTGACAAACGACATCTGCCTTTACGACGTATTCTCACCCGAAGGAGTGGCTGAGGAGATGCGCCAGAGCGGTTTCGATGCCGTGAAGATCACGGCTACCACCGATGCCGAAGAGGCTTTCAAGAACGCAAAGTACATCATCTCTTCAGGTGGTGCTCCCCGTAAGGCTGGTATGACCCGCGAGGATCTGCTCGCCGGCAACTGCAAGATCGCCGAGGAGCTGGGCCAGAACATCAAGAAGTTCTGCCCCGATGTGAAGCATGTAGTGATTATCTTCAACCCCGCCGACCTTACCGGTCTGGTAACGCTGCTGTACTCTGGTCTGAAGCCCGGACAGGTTACTACCTTAGCCGGTCTTGACACTACCCGTCTGCAGAGTGCTCTTGCCAAGAAGTTTGGTGTGATGCAGAACGAGATCACTGGTTGCGCTACCTATGGTGGACACGGTGAGCAGATGGCAGTGTTCGGTTCTCATGTAACCATTGCCGGTCGTAAGCTGACTGATATCATCGGTACCGCAGAGTTCCCCGCTGAGGAATGGGAGCAGATGAAGACCGACGTGACCAAGGGCGGTGCCAAGATCATCGAGCTTCGCGGACGTTCTTCTTTCCAGAGCCCGGCTTATCTCTCTGTGGAGATGATCCGTGCTGCCATGGGCGGTGAGCCTTTCCGTTTCCCCGTTGGCACATACGTAAAGACCGACAAGTACGACCACATCATGATGGCCATGAAGACCACCATGACCGCCGAGGGTGCCAAGTACGAAGTTCCCCAGGGAACTCCCGAGGAGAATGCCAAGCTGGATCAGAGCTACGAGCACCTCTGCAAGATGCGCGACGAGCTGGTAACGCTGAACATCGTTCCGCCTATCAGCGAGTGGAGCAAGATCAATCCGAACCTCTAATCTTTTTCAAGGAAGAGAAAGAATCATCAAAGGAGTTGGGATGCCCAACTCCTTTTTCTTATCATCACATTCAAATGAATATAGACCATACTTTCCGCTCCTATTACCGGCCGCTCTGTCTCTACGCCCTGCATTATATAAAAGAGGTGGAGACAGTCGAGGATATCGTGCAAGACTGTTTCGTGCGTCTGTTGGAGCACCCGTCTGTGACGAATGAGAAAGCGTGGCTCTATACCACCGTGCGCCATGCCTGCATTGACCGTTTGCGCAAGGAGAATCCTTTTGCAACGAATATCGAGCCCGCCGACCTGGAAGGGACACTCAGTGATGACGAGGCGAAGGACCGCTCCGTACATGAGGCCGCACTGTGGACCGCCATCGACAGTCTGCCCCAACGCTGCAGGGAGGTGTTCCTGCTGAGTAAACGCGACGGCAAACGCTACCGTGAGATAGCAGAGGAACTGGGCATCTCGGAAAAGACTGTGGAGCATCAGGTCAGTAAAGCCTTGAAGACCCTGCGAGGGAAAGTCAGTGACTTCTTCTACTTCCTTTGTTCCCTTGCCTGATTCTATATGATGAGAAAGGTCCCGATGAAACGAGAACGTCCAATCACGAAAAAAATCATCAGATAACATAGGGGGAAACCACATTTTATCCGTCATAGCTATGACGACAAAAGGAAAAGGTTGTTACAAAAGCCTTCACCCATGTAGTACCCAAAAGATCTGTTATGATAAAAAAAGGAATGAAACGATTACTATTAGGAACGATGATGATCCTACTGCCCCTCGGAGTCTGTGCCCAACAGCACAGTACCCTGAGACGGCAGATGGAACAACTACAGCAAGAACAAGGTATCCATTTCGTGTATGACGGTTCGTTGAACATCGAGCATCCCTATCAGGGAAAGCCTCTCAAGGGAATGCCCCTCAAGGAAGCCCTACGCGCACTGTTCGGCAATACCGACATCGAATGGAGCGTGAAAAACCGGTACGTTACCCTGCGCCAGAAGAAGACAAAACCAGTCACCCACCGTAGGAGTCACTCGGAAAAACGACATACCTTGAGCGGATATGTGAGGAACGAGAATGGAGAGAGCCTCATCAATGCCACTGTACAATGCGCTACAGCAGCACCGACCGCTACGGCAGCAGGACGATCCACCCATGCCACCACCACCAATGCCTATGGATTCTACAGCATGACACTGCCCGAAGGAAACTACGAGGTAGTGGCCTCCTATGTGGGTTATGCCGAGAGACACAAGACGGTGGTCCTGAAAAAGAACCACCATGAGGACTTTCTGCTGCAAGAGGACAACCAATTAGAGGAAGTGGTGGTGACAGGAAACCTGAACTCACCCGTCCTGACCACACAGACAGGGAAGAGGACATTCAGCCACGATGACCTGAACACCGAGTTCGCCCTGCTCTCCTCTCCCGATCTCATCAAGACCCTGCAACGCTCATCGGGTGTGAGCGAGGGCATCGACGTGGCCTCCGGACTCTATGTGCACGGCGGCAATGACGATGAGAACCTGTTCCTCTTAGACGGGACATCAATGTACACCGTGAACCACGCCATCGGTCTGTTCTCTGCTTTCAACACCGACGTGGTGAAGAATGTGGATTTCTACAAGAGCGGCTTTCCCGCCCGATATGGCGGCAGACTCTCCTCGGTGACCGATGTACGTACCAATGACGGTGACATGCGCCATACCCACGGCAGCTACAGCATCGGTCTCATCGACGGGCGTTTTCAGATAGAAGGTCCCATCAAGACCCAAAAGGAACAGCGGATGATGGAACGCGGCGAGATCAGCCATTACAGCACCAGTTATAATTTCGGACTGCGCCGGTCGTGGCTGGACGTGATCTCAGAACCCGTGTTCTTCATCGTGAACAAGAAGAAGGATGAGAAAATCAAGATCCATTACTTCCTGCACGACCTGAACGGAAAGATCACCCATGTGTTCAACGACCGCAGCAGGGCATATTTCAGCATCTATTCATCGAAGGACATGCTGAAATCCAGCTACTACTGGGATGATACCAACAGGGATACGGACAAGGATCATCCTTTTCACGACATCGAGGATGACAAGACCCACTTGTCATGGGGCAACCTGAACATGGCACTGAACTGGAACTACCAACTCAGGCCGAACCTCTTTGCGAACTTCAGTGCTGTCTATACCCACAACCGCAGTGTATATGAATACTTCGAAGACTGGCGATACGGACAGGAAGGGAACATGTCGATCGATCATATCGACCGCGTTTACCGCTCCACGATCTACGATGCCACCCTTCGGGCAGATATCGATTACCGTCCGGGCACACGACACCATATCCGTTATGGCGGTGACTTCACCTGGCACGATTTCCGGCCACAGACACAAAGCCGGCACGACTTCGTGGGTAATGAGAAGCAGCAGATGGATTCCATCAAGACCGACAGCCGCAACCACCAACGGGCACAAGAGCTGAACCTCTATGCCGAAGACGAGATGCGCCTGACCGACCGCTGGAGTATGAATATCGGCATGCATGCCACCCTGTTCTGTATTCCGGGCAAGACCTTCTTCCTCGTAGATCCCCGCGCAGCCATGAAATATCAGGTGAGCAACAACACATCAGTGAAACTCTCGTTCACGAAGATGACACAGGCCATCCACCGCATGAGCAGCACCTATCTGAGTATGCCCACCGACTACTGGGTGCCTACCACGGCACGACTTAAACCCATGCAATCGTTCCAAGTGGCAGCGGGACTATACTCCCAAGTCAGCAGCCACTGGTTTGCCTCGATAGAGGGATACTACAAGCTCTCTGCACACATGCTGCAATATACGAACTACAACAGTCTGACACCCCCTGCCAAGCACTGGGATAACTTTGTGATGGATGGCAAAGGACTGTTCTACGGTATCGAAGCCGACGTGCGCTATCATGACCCACGTTTCGACCTCGAAGGCTCTTACACCCTGTCGTGGAACAAGCGGAAGTTTGACGATTTCTATCCCCACTGGTTTTATGACAAGTTCGACAACCGTCATAAGATCAACCTCACGGGAAGGATGAAGATCAGCAGTAAGGCAGAGATGTATGCTGGGTGGACCTGTCATACCGGCTATCACATGACACTGCCGACACAATATACGCTGATGCCCAACCTGCCCGCTGGATACCATGCCAACATCGATCACTGGGAGGCGGATTACAACTACGAGAAGCCCAACAACGTGACCATGCCCACCTACCATCGTTTAGATGTGGGGGTTAACCTTCACCACACCACGAAACAGGGTCATGAGCGGATATGGAACATCAGCGTATATAATGCCTATTGCCGACTCAATGCCATGTTCGTGGAAACAGATCAGAAGAAAGACGGCACACCTTATATCAAAAGCCGCGGTTTCATCCCCATCATCCCCACAGCCAGCTATACCATCAAATTCTAACAACATTTGAAAAGACAAGAAGGAAAAGATATGAGAAAGATTCTTCCAATACTGGTCACGACAGGCATCGCCCTGCAGTTTTGCTCCTGCGAGAACAACTTAGATGTGGAGATTCTCAAAGGCCAGCCCAAATTAGTAGTGTACTGTTTCCCAAGCACAGAACACGACACCACCATCATCGACCTCAGCAGCAGTCTTCCGGCAAGCAGTAATGTGAAACAGGTTAAAGCAGAGAGATTCGCAGTAAAAGGCGCCACTATCACCTATCGGCTGAACGGCGAAGAGTTACCTGTGATGTTCGCCAAGGAATCTACAGGATACGTTCCGGCAGGGAAATATTACGTGGTTGCCGACCATTATAGCGATGACCACATAAGCATTGAGGCCTCAGCGGAAGGGTATCCCACCATCCACGCACAGACAACAATTCCCAAGGCTCCAAAGATTGAGAAGGTAACATCCCTTCCCGACCACCGTAAATCTTCTACCGGTATCCAACGGCTGGTCACCTTGGCCGATGATCCACATACCGACGACTACTACGCTGTGGGCTATGAGAACATCTATTACCAGCGGGAAATTGTTGCAGAGGAGCCGGAGACTGTCTATGGCGACCCTGTGCGGAAGGTGTATAACAATACCGTCGATATTGAGGATGAGCCGACCCTCACCCCTGGTAATTCGCTCGATGACTTCTTCGAATACGACAATGACTACTACCAGGATTTCTATCTCTTTAGTGACAACACCTTCACAGACAGCGAATACACCCTGCGGCTGAATGCCACCGACATCGAGCAGTTCTTGGACAACAGTGTCACGCGCAAAGGATATTGTGTCAAGCTCTATAAGATCTCTCCTGAGTACTACCGCTTCGTCAAGTCACTAAACGACATGAAGAACAACTTCCTGGGTGAGTACGGTCTGGCTCCCTTCTCCCCCACACTTAACAACGTGGAGGGGGGACTGGGATGTGTAGGCGGCTATAGCATGGCCACATACGAAGAGACCAGCTTGTATGAACCCATCCGCGTGAATCAGGAAGCATACTACTGCGACCTGAATGCCCATTGTTTCCAGTTCGAGCTGCAGAACTATGACAGCTGGCAGATCGCACAACTGCAAAGTTATGGTTCTACCGATATTTCTTTTTATGGCAGTGAGTACAGCTTAGGGCCATCATCATTCAGTTGTAACTGGTGCAAGGCGGTGATTCCTGACAACCAGCCAAAGATCCTCCAGGTGGAGATACAACCTGTTCCGGAGGAGAAACGATCGAAGGATTACTACCGCTTTGTCTCACTGATCATGAAAGCGGGCGAACGAACTGTCAGTCTGTCGATTGTACAGACATGGAACGGTGGAAGATATTGGTAACCGAATGCCACGAATAAAGAATCTTAACCTTTAACGACATGATTAAAGAACGGAAAGATAATAGTCTCGACTTCGTGATGCACTTTTACGAAGAGGGCAGGTTAGACACAAGGAAGGCACTGCGGAGGGTGAAGCAACACGCAAAACGCCCAGTGGCCCATATCATCACATGGCGACAGAGGATAGCCATCGCTGCCTCACTGCTACTGTTGCTCTGTGGGGGAGGCTACCTCTATTGGAACAGCCATCGGCAGGTTCTGTTAGCTGCCAACGAGAAGGCTCAGCTGTTTATCCTGCCCGACAATACCCATGTCACCCTATCGCCCCACTCCACCTTATTATATAATAAAGGGGATGACAGGACAGTGACATTAGACGGCAAAGCCTATTTCGAGGTGAACCGGAATGAACAACATCCCTTCACTATCAGTAATGACATGGCACGAATACAAGTCCTGGGAACGAAGTTCCAAGTAAGAGGCAGCAACGGATTGCAGAAAGTCACGGAGGTGTTTGTCACGGAGGGAAAGGTGGCATTCTCTGCTATCGAGACAGGTCAGCAGGGACTGATCCTGACACACGGCATGAAAGCCCGTCTCCTTCCCGGAGAGGATCATCCACAGCTGATCACCGCCGGTAGCATCAACCAAGTGGCATGGGCCACCGGCCTGTTCCACTTCAACAACACTCCCCTGACAGAAGTGTTAGCCGACTTAGCGCAGTTCTATCATGTGAAACTCCGCGCTTCTGATACTCATAAACGTCTGAGCGGTGATTTCGAGACCGACAGTCTGGAGGAGATCCTCACACTCATCGAACAGGTGCTGGAAGTGAGGATTATAAGAGATGAGAGATGAGAGATGAGAGATGAAAGATGAGAGATGAGAGATGAGAGATGAGAGATGAGAAATGAGAGATATGATAACCATTATGAGAATATGAAAGGATGTAAAAGATGAGAAGAAGATGGATGATGGGGATGGCAGGAATGTTGTTCTTCCTGCCTACTTTGGCACAGGAAGAGCCTTGGCAGAACAACGGATCGTTCGATATTGGCTTTGCCGCCGATGCATGGAACATCGAGTTAGGATACAACCGTATGCTGACCCCCTTCATGGGAGCCGGCATCGGACTGATGATCGACAACGAATACGACAGTAGCGGTCTGATGGACTATCTAATGGAGAGCTTGTCGGACAATAGTTCCTATGACAGTTATGACGAAGACCGCATCATGCGACTGAGCCTCATTCCACAGCTCACCTTGCGCACTCCTACCCTGCGGCTCAGCAGGAAAACGGATCCGGGAGACGGTCTGCTGCTACAGGTGCAGCCGGGCATCATGCTCAGTTTCCCCGTCAACGAGACAGAAGAGGTGCCCGACTACCGTGCTGTCCCACAGATACCAAAGAGCGAAACGGGGTACCACTACTATACCCTGCCCACAGTACGGGTGAAGAATGAGAACGGACACTGGTGCTATTGGCGGCTTCGTGCTGCACTGGGCTATCAGTTAGGAGCCGGTTTCCTCTATGTGGCCTACAGCGTGTCGAACTACAGTATCTACGACAGCCGTCGTAACATCCGTCTCGACGGAAAACCCATCCACGACTACCCCCAACATCGGTTGACACATACCGTGTCGGTAGGGTTCAACATCGCGTTTTAATCGATCAAGAGCTTCCGCATACGAAACAAATAAGCACACAATTATTTGCTTTTGTGCTCGTTTATTTATACCTTTGCAGCATAGATATATGAGTAAATAATAACTATCGTTATATAGTAAAAAAGGAAATGGCTTTAATCAAAGAAGTGAACGGTCTGGCCCCGAAATGGGGCAAGAATTGCTATTTTAGTGAGAACGCCACGATTGTGGGCGAAG